>JAABVA010005013.1_pt1 | contig 12116 bp, 6 predicted proteins | sample 5560331 | NCBI WGS metagenome assembly JAABVA01 (sample SAMN12812661, study PRJNA571458) | rock metagenome | isolation source: Antarctica rocks | place: Antarctica: Victoria Land, Mt New Zealand sud | collected 2016-01-07
TGGAGGAAAGATTAGTGCTTTGCTTAGCGGATGGGCGGTTACGGTTCGGGTTAGAAGGTGAGAAGGAAATCAAGAAATGCACAAACCCTTGCGAAGAAGGAAAAAACACCTCCTCTAGCTCAAAACGAATTTTCGGAATAACTTCACCAGAACTGCGCCAAATAAGCCCAAAATCTAGTCAGTAACTCTTCTCATTGCACTCTATAACTTGATATAGATCACAATGTCAGAACTCTCATGATCAGCAGTGAATGTGCAACTCTTCTCTTTATCAGAGCATGTCATTCAATTGAAACATGAAGCAACTCAACTTCAGATCTTTATGAACTTAAAGATCAAGAAAGACAAATTTAAGAAGATTCTTCAATAAATTTACATTGAATTCTTTGTCAGATCTGTTCAGAACTTTGCAGAAAGAGTTCTGAATCAATCTGAAACAGCTTAAATTGTAGCTGATCTGAAAGCTTTATGACAAATCATGAATACAGTACAACACAATATTACAGTTACAAAGAACATTTTAAAGATTCTTATCAGCAGAAACTCTGCATTGCAATTCTTCATCATCATAGAATATAGATACACACATATCTGAGCTTAAATGACAGTAAATGCATCATCATTCTTAACAGCAGCATTCTTTTCATCATTATTTGAAGAAAAAAGCATCATTACAGATCTTTTTACATTTAATGACTGCAAAATTGTCATCAAACTCACTGATACTGTTCTCATTAATTATTAATATACTTTCTCATCAGTTACACTACACAATCACATTAACAGTCACATCTGCATCACTGCAGATTAAAACATCATCATTATTAAGATTGCAGCTGTTAAATAACTGAAGTTAGATGATCTGACAGTGTATGCATTCATAATGACTGAAAAAGAGTCATTACAGAGTAATATTAAATGAATTACATCTTTAGAAGCAGACAGCAAGATAATTATCATTATTTATAATGTCATTGTGCACAGCATATTGATACAGAGCATCAAAATGAAAGATCAGTGAGTTATAGTGACATGTATACAGATAGAAAATTATAAGATTGAAGTCAGAGAGAACATCTTAATTAATTATGTGAAATGACTGTGCAGCTCAAAACAAGCAGCAGAATTTGTGATGATGAAATTTATAAATGTAAAACATGTCAATCTAACATTTCAAACTGAATTAATTTGAAACTCTGAGTACAAGAAGACAGAGTTATATGATTGAGCTTGTTGCATTCAGAAATGCTTTAAATGTCATAAATATGATTACATAAATGCTCAATGTAAGAATACTCAGAAATGCAGCATATATGCAGAGAATCATAGATCTGAGAATTGTCTCTTTAAGAACTTAGAATTCAACATTAGAAAGTATGTAAGCTGCAGAGATTCACACAAAATATAGAACAATAAGTGTTCTGAGTTTTAGAAAGAGATGATGTGTATATAGATGATATACAACATTAAGCAGACTCAGTGATGAGTATTAACTTAGATATTAGTTATTAAACTTAAAGAAGTTACACTCTTAAAAATAGTCAACAATGAAGTCAGTAAGATTGACATCAACAGTCATAGCAAAAGCATTAACAGTGACAATAGAAACAACAGTGACAGCAGTAATAATATTAGTGAGAATGTAACATTTACATTATATACAATAATGAGTAATGATCATGAAATCATCAGCAGATCTTACTTAACAATATTTAAGATTCTTACAAGAATCTCATCAATTCTGACATCAGTCTCAAAGACATTCATTAATAGAAATGAAAAGTGATCAGTATCATCTATAAAAATAACAATTATAGATGCAAATTGAATTTCTTTAAGATCAGTGAATGAAAACAGATTTAAAAGAATCACAATTAGATTTCTGAAAATGTAAAAGATAGATGCAGCAATAGAGACAGCAGTGAGTCACTGAAGCACTAAATTCTTTAAATATTAAATGAATTTAAAGAACAGTCAGACAACAGAAATTGAAAATATTTCTAAGTAGAACTCAGTGAGCTTGCTGCTCATCAGTTAAGATGATCTCATGATAAACATCATAAATATAGAGACAACATTAACTTTAAAGATCACAATGATGATAAAGTAATGTCAATACACTTAAACTTCATCATCTTACAGTACAACACAATGAAGTTAAAAGACAAGGTTATGACATTTCTGCTTCAGAATCTCATCATATAAAACTACAATGTGCTGATCATTTAAAAGTCATGACACAATAAATACAATAACAGTATTTATCATTTCTGCAAAAACTGATTTCATCTGATCTATTCAGAACTCACAGAAGAAGAATTAACTCAAGTCTGCTTCTACATTAATTTATGACTGAACTGCACAGACTGAACAGTTCAGACATACAGCAGAGATTTTATGACTTTAAAAATTTAATATACTGAACACAGTCAGTCTAAGTATCTATGCATTTACAATGTGTACAGAGAAGCAGTCAGAGAGAACATCACAGTAATTTTAAAGTAACTGAATGATTTACTGAAGAATGATTACTGACAACACATTATAGTGAGAGACTTTAATCTGCATTATTCAACATAAGAAAATCTGAGAATGAAGAAGAATTCACAGATAAAGCAGCTAATATAAATAATGAATAAATAACAGCTCTCTCTGTTCTTACTGCAGAGCTCAGTCACATAAAGATCTCAGTAAGTGTATAGCATCATAGATCTGATGTTAGACAGCTTAGACATTACTTAACAATTAATTAGCTGCAAAATACAACAATAACATCATAATTCTGATCACTATTTTATTATCATTCATCTTCTGCTGTCTACAGCAGAGATCACATCACAATCTTATTGACAGTGAGACAGAGTAGATATAAAGCTTTTACAACAGATTCTGATAAAATAGCTGTCAACATCACTTCATAACTACAATGAATTCAATATAAAGCAATACATAACTGTCATTACAGAGACAATTTAGACTGCAGTGAAGACAACAGTACTGATGTCAACTCTTAGTAAATGATTAAAGTTAGAATTTGACTTAAAAGCAAAAGAGATAATGAGAAAAGTAAACAGAGTCTGTCATTATTGATAAAGAGAGTAGAGTATACACATTTAAGAGATGTACTGTTGAGTCTGTAATGAAAAAGAGAAGAAGCTGACAAAATTAATGAGAGTGAGTTACAGAGAATAGATAGAGATGATCTTAAAGAATTCTCAGAAACTATAAAAATTGATGAAGTAAGTCAGAAATTGTAAAGTCACAAATTAAACTTTTACTTCTGTTCTGAAACAGACAGAAAAGCTGAAACTTACAGAACTGCAGAACAAGACAGAATTACTTTGAACAATCTTCTTTTCAACTTCTTCAGAGATAAATCTCAACAACATTGCAGAATATAAGTATTTTGAGCTGATATTTATGTCTTTAATTACAGAGGCTGAACTAACAGAGATCATAATGTAAACATTAGACAATAAAACATTAGAATTAAATAACATATTAAATTGAATTTTACACTAAATATTACTGCAACTATTCTCACTGCTGCTCTCACTGTACAACTTGTGCCTGAACAGCAAAAGATATTTAAGAACTTTTAAATACTTCATTATAATGATGCTGCAGAAGCTCAACAAAGAAGATTATCAGCAGTTTAAGATATATTAATTAATGACATTTCTGAACATTATGAACAAGACTCTGAAGTTCATGATGACATACAGAATAAGCTACATGACAGAGATCTATTAATTGTTACTTAAAACACTGCTGAGAAACTGAAAAATTGTGTTTACAGAGCAGATAATTTACATATTGCTGAAGTAGATTCATAGAGTATAAGAATTAAGTATGTCAGTCACATCACTATTAATGCTGAATGTATTAAAAGTCTTTAACAATGTCTTTTACAAAAGATTACTTCACAATCTCTAAAAATGCTGTCTATCACTGAAGATAGTGAACTGAATAGAAGACTTTTTGAGAAAAAGAACATCAACAATAAAATTGTCAAAATATAAGTTAGAGAGCTTTGTCATTCATATAGACATATTTTAAAGCTCATCACTATTATTCATTCTATATCTATTCTACAATGCTGACATGCTGAATCTAGTCAATGATTCACAGCTTTAGGTCACAGCAGTGAGTTAAATTGATGATGTGAACATCATAATAACAAAAAAGTCAGCAGAGAAGAACTGCATCACTTTGCATACAGTGTACAGCTGCACAGAGCAATAAGCTTAAAAATATATCTTTATCTTTATTTTAATTAAGTATGAGTTCATTCACTTCACAAACTGTTTCACAAGACATAACATAACAGTGAAGCTGATTCTAAATACATACACAGTACAGACATCATCAATGTGCAGAATGCTGAGAGTCATCTTGAATTTACATCTGAAATAAGATGCACATATACAATACATTCAGATCTGAGCCACAACAAGTCTCAGAGATCTAGCAATGCTGATAGACTTTATATAAAACTTTAGACTTAAGAATCTATAAAAACTCTATGTAACAGTAATGTTGCTGCAGATTCTGTATTGCTGCTCAGTCTGATACAGTTTAGACAGCAGACACAGAACAATTACACAATAGAAACAGATCTTTTAGAAACTGACAGTCATACAATAATAAGTAAAAGTCATTATAATGAAGATCTTTCACACAACAGTGAGCTCAGCACTAAACATGAAATTCTTTCTTTTTTTAATAAAACAGCAGCTAAAGAAGACACTGAGAGAGTTTATGCTTTACATTGTTACTGCATCAATCTACACTTTAATGAAAAGAAAATCAGATCTGACTTTACAAAGAAGCTTTACTGAAAGAGTTCACTGAAATGTCTGCAGTTTTGTTATGAGATGCAGATACAACTCTCATCAGAAGTCAACTTGAAATTCAGAACACTTTACATTGTATTATTATGATGAAATAGCTTAACTATTCACATAAATAACAATGCAGATGAAGCTGTCTGCAGACACAATATCAACAAACTTTGTTGAGACTAAAAGATGTTAAATATTTACATGAATAACAGTGACATCAAGAATCAGATAAATACAGCAACAGTGACATTGAAAAGAGGTCTGAAACACATGATGTATATAGATATAGATGAGATATTCACAGTGTATGTGATGAAGCTACAAAATCTGATCATGATGATGAGCATAGCAAGTATAATGAAAATGATGAAATCAAAGCTCTGAGCAGTGAACATATATACAGATAATTAAGCAGCAATTTGATCAGCTATTAAACTGAGTATACAGTTAGATCAATATTTACTGCAGTATGTAGTGAAGAAAATGAATGATCTGTAAAGTTAAAAGATTCAGATATGAATCTGATGAATACTGATGCACATAGAGATATCAGAAAATGAAGAGACAGATAGAATGATTAAGGTAGTAGCTTAGATCAGAGACTTACATGCTGAAAAAGAACAGATTATAGAGATCTGACATTTAATTGTTATTTGTAAAACAAAACTTTATTGATAGATAGTAAAAGAATGAGTTAATGACTGAAAGAATGAAATAGCAAGACAGATCACATTCAGCATGAAGTAACAGTCAGACAGAAGAGTGTTAAATAAGTATATAGAACTTTGTTGACTCATAAGCTTTCTTATTATTCAGTTATGTACAGAAAAGATTGACATGACTTATTATTTTTATGTTATAGACTGAGCAGACTCTTCATGATGCTTATATAATTTGAGCATTCAGACTGTTCATTATGTGCTGATGAAATGCTTACAAACTCAGAATCTAAGAAAAAAACTACTGAGACAAGTTAATGACACAAAGAAGATTTTATGAGACTCAGCATTAGTTAAAGCAGTCACTATATTTATGTTATGAAGCAATCTTTTGAGACAATTTCAGACTGTAAAAGAGACATTAAAAGATCTAAAATTGTTGAGAAGCAGTGTTCTAGCTGCTTCTATGAAGCAGAATAGAACTAGCATCAGAGACTGAGTGAAGACTCTGTTCATATTGACTGCAGTTAACATTCTTTCTACTTCTTCTGTAACTCTCTTGATCAGGACATGCCCATAGACAACATAGTTTAGAGATTTCACTAAACAGCATAGTATAGCATGAGTATTCATTTCTTTCAATAGATTATGAGCCTAAATTAGCAAGAAGCTTCTCAGAGAAAGTGCATACTTCTAATGTATGCAGCAGCTGAGTTTGCAGACTTTTGAGATTTACAGTGAATTTAACTTTAGCAGTATTACTGACTATTGAGGTTCATGATAAATCTGACTTTAGTGAAATCAGCACAGTGATGACAGCTTGATATGCATCTGTTAGGCAAACAAGCATCTTCAGTAGCTGAGTATGTTTAACTCAGAAGATTCACAGAGAATTGATCTCAACAAAAATCAGCATTTATAGTTGTTTATGAAAGCATTGTTCTTTGACAGCTTAATACATGTCTTTAATAGACAAATAAGCATTCACAGTTGCTCAGAAAGCACTGTTCATCAGTAGCTTAGTATGAATCATTGAGATGAATAAACATTATTATCTCACAGAACAAGAGACATAAAAGCTTTCTATTTGTTTTATTTACATTATCTTTGATGCATACATTGTTACTTTACTTTATTCACTTCTTATACTATGTGCCAACTATCATTACAATGAACTTCAACAACTTCTTTATAAAGCAACAACTCATCTCAATTCTTACTTGCAAGAACTGCAATCAATGATTCATTCTTATGAGAAGATAACTGATAGAAGAAGATCTATAAAATGTTGTTGAAGTCTTAGTAGTCAATATTTCTGTCAGTGAATTCTTAGCTGCATTTCTTCTCAGCAATCTCAGCTTCAGAAGTCAGAAAACTGACATAAAGATCTTATATTGACTTATTATCTGCATTAATGCAGATGATTAAGAATATCTGATGAACAAGATCAGCACAAAGAATGTTTGAAATGTGCTAAAGTTCAAATACAAAGAGAAGTTGCAGACAATTAAGAGACAATATTTAACAGAGTTTGTTGAATACAAGATGTCAGAGAATGTATTCATTAAAGAAGCATAAACTTATCTGAGCAAACTCAGCAAAAAGATTGCTGCAACTCAGTCTGACATGACTGAATTGTTCAAATCAGAACAACAGTTTTAGACACTGCTTCAAGTGCTGCTAAACAAGTATGTTGTGATCTGCAATGTCATTGACACTCAGAACAATTCAGACATCAAGAGAGATCTGCAAAAGCTTTAGAAAAAAGAGATACAGCTTAAGATTGATGAGACTGTCATTGTCTTGTGAGCAGACAAACAGAAAGAAGATTAACATTTAATGAATCAGAACTGTAATTCATTGAATTATTGCACAATCAATATTAAGTAACATTATTGCAGATCATTCAGCTCTGACAGTGATCATTCTTCTTGCTGCTTCATTAAATGCTTTCTTTGCAATGACTCTCACTTCATAAAAGATTGTGAATTTCTTTCTGATGTCAAGTAAGACACTTAAAAGAGAGCAAGCAGATTGACTGTAATCAAGCTGTGCAGATTGACTGCAGTTAACTTGTATCAGAAGTCAGTCTATAAAGATAAAGAAAAGAGATACAGAGTCTTTGATGTAAAAGTTAGTGACAGTAATGATGATGACTTCTTCTCTGAATCTAATAAGAAAGAGAAAGTCAGCAATGAAATTGCTGTTCTGTTTAAGAAGACTGTCAGTAAGATGTTTAAATCTGAATGAATTGCAGATTCTGAATTCTTCTTATACATAACTGATCAACTTCAACTCTTCAGTGACTTTCTTATACAAATGAGATGTCAACAAATTAGAGTTAAGAAAGAACATTTATACTTTCACTATTGTGAAGTGATCATCATGTAAGTTAAGTTGAGAAATTCTGTAAGACTGAGTTCAACACTTTATGTGTCTGAACTTGAGATCAATCTTCTCTCAGAAAAGTGAATGTGCAAAATGAAACTGCATAAAAGCTTTGATCAACACTGTCTTTAAATGTATAATAAGCACAGCAAGACTATAATAGAAGCATCAAAGTGAAACAGAGTCTATATAGTTAAGTATATTGCAAAGAGTCTTAATGAATTTGCTTTAATATCTGCAGTATACACATCACATTTAAAGACTGCTTTTCTCACAACTACTTTAGACACAAGTCTGCACAACAACATAATCAATTTCTCAGAAGTCAACACTGCATCATTGAATGAAAAGGTCAAGACTTACAGACTTTAACATCAACAATTTGCTTATCTTAATTCTGTGAAGTTGCATGATCTTTACAAGATGACAATTCTTGAAAAGTCAATTCTCATTGTTGAGAACAATGAGATCATATATGAGATTTATGTTCTGATTAAGTTCATCAATAAGTGAGATCACACTGTAAGCAAAAGAAAGATTAACATTCTTGTTCTTGTCTTTATTGACATATGTAACTCATTATTCTTGTTATTTAATGAATATCAGTACTTTCTGAAGATAATAGATAATCATTTCTGAAAGACATGAATGATACTGCTAAAGCAACATAATGAAGTCTTACAGACACTGTAAGAATGATGACTGAAGACTGAACTTCAGATTGATGCAAAGATTCTTGCTGTACAAAGTGACAACAAAATGAAGTTAAGATTCATTTTAAATGACTGATGCAAGTCTCTTAACATTACACTGCAGTATACAGTGTTTTACATGTCAATTCAGAATGATGTTGCTGAAAGAGTCATTCAAATCACAGAGAACTCAGTGTGTGTCATAATTAAAGAGATATAACTATCAATAAAGTTCTGAATGCAGACAGCACAGACAGATGTCTATCTTCATAATTGAACAGCAATTAATTTCTTAATTAATGGCAAGCAGACAACTTCTGAGAAAGCTTTCACTAATGTGAAGTTATTCATCAATTACATTTATATATAAGAATGTAAGTGCTACAGCTACATTGATCTCAAGTTATTATCTGAAGACAGATGCAATAAGTTCATGAATTGAGAACAAGTGAGAGTCTTCATGAACTATGTTGAGAAAATCACAAAGCAGTATCAGCTTTAAGCTTTAGATCTCAAGTGCATCATCAAGAATCACACTGTGAAGTTTGCTAAAAGTAAGAAGAAAGATACTGTTGATTTTAAACTGCAATGATAGACATCAAATGTTCTTCTGAACAGAAGATCTGTTGAATGTTCATAAAAGAAGTTAATCATTATGAAGATTACAGCTTCAGATCAGACATCTATGACTTAGAACAGTAAGATGCAGTCTGACTTGATCATGATTAAGGTCAACAAGTCTTAAGATAAACAACATGAGGTCAAGTTGACTGCAGTCAATCTAGATGAGTTGTTAAATGAGAAGATCAACACTGATTAAGTTAAGATGATGACATTTAAAGAAGTCAGAATCTTTCTGTGCATTGAGATTCTGAAATGAAAGAGAAATAATAACAACAATGATTAAGATGCAGATGAGTTCTCAATTAAAATATTAAGAGTCATGCTGACACTTGCAGCATTCTCTGCAGACAAAGAAGATTCTGTAATCAGATCTAACATTTCAATGTTTGTCATCTATGCTGAAGCAGTGAGAGACTCAATCTGAGAAGAAATGTAAAAGAACATCATTTATGCAGAGCTGACAGTCTTGATGATAAATGAAATATGAAAAGAAACTGTGTCATTAAGAAGAGTCAACATTATAATCAGCAAATGAGTCTTTAAACTCAAGCTGAACATCAATGAATTCTTAAACAAGCTCAAGGCAAGACTTGTAACAAAAGGCTTCTCACAGATATATAATGTTGACTATAAAAACATTTTTACTCTCACTGTCAAGTTTAACACTCTGTGAGTCTTTCTGACTATTGTTGCACTCAAGAATCTAGAGTGTCATCAAGTAAATGTCAATAATATCTTTACAGAATTCTTTCTGAAGAAAACAATCTATATAACACTTTCTTCTGAAGTCAATATTGCATCTAATCATGTTCTGTGCATACTGCACAGTCTTTATGATCTTAAGCAAGCTGCATGAGACTGACATGAATGATGTGTCATTAAACTGCTTAAGTTAAGTTTTCATTAAAGCAAAACTGATCTCTGTCTTCTTCTTCACAGCATTAAAAGAATCATGCTGCTTCTTTATGTAAATGATATTGTTGTGACTTCAGCAAATCTGCTACATATTCTCTGATTTAAGCAAGCTCTTATGAATGTGTTCAAAGTCAAGAACTTGAGAAAGACACAGAAAATTCTTGACATTTAAGTCATACATAACTGCAAAATGAGAATTCTGCACCTGAATCAGACTCACTATGTAAACAAGATACTAAAGAATCTTCACATGCAATCTGATAAGCACAGAATCATCAGTATTTCATTCAATGAATATGATGCTCTTTGTCTTGTCAGCTTAACTGATCAAAGAATAAATTAAAGACAGTATTAACAGACAATTAAAAGCTTAATGTATGCAGCAATTTATACTCAGTTAAACATTGTCTTCACACTAAATCAATTAAGTCAATATCTCAGCAATTCTGCAGAGCATCATGAATACACACTTAAGAAATTACTGCAGTACATAAGATTAATCATCAATCTTAACATTATGTACAGCTTTAGTGAGAGTCAAGCAATGCTTAAATACTCTGACTTTAACTATACTTTGAACAAGCAGAATTAAAAATCAATTTTAGAATGCATCTACATGCTTAAAGATGAATCAGTGTTGTGAACAAGTCAAAAGCAGAAGTTTGTTGTTATCTTAATTACTGAGGCTGAGTACACGACTATGTCAATGTGTATGAAGACTGAGATCTGACTTGAACAGATATTAAGAGACATAAGTATAGATAAATATCTTGAAGTCAATTCACACTGTGTAAGCATTTAAGAAAACAAAGCTTATTGAGCTTCTTCATTCATTTAGCTCAAAAAAGACAATTAAGCTGTCTTGATCTTGATTAAGAACATACATATATATAAATAATTAAAGCACATCAATGTCTTCTATCACAACATCTGCAATCTGCATAAGCACAATCAGATTCAGATAGACTTTATACTCAGTCAAGAGATGATTATTAATGAGCTTATTAAGTCTCTGTTTAGACAAATCTTTGAGTAATTCATTAAATTCATGAAACTCACTGTTAATGATTAGTTGAACTCTTAAATGATTTGTTGAACTCTTAACAATGTGTTTAGTCATCTGATGTTTGTTGTTAGTGAGAGTCAATAGGTGCAGTCTTACTGAGTGAAAGTGTTGAGAAGTGATGTTTTAGCTGCTTCTATGAAGCAGAATAGAATTAATGTCAAAGACTGAGTGAAGACTCTGCTCACATTGACTGTAGTCAACATTCTTTCTATTTTTTCTGTAACTCTCTCAATCAGGATGTGCCCATAGGCAATATGGTTTAGAGGTTTTACTAGACAGCATAGTATAGCATGAGTATTCATTTCTTTCAATAAAAATTCTTAAATGCAGTCTGAAATAGAAAATTCAACAATCACATACTTTAGACTGCAGAAAAGACAATTAATTGTTTACAGCAACATTTATTTTTTATTGATGACAGCTGAAGAGAGACATTAACATTAAATTATAAGAAAAGAAGATTAGCAAGCATCAGAATTAAGAGAAACATGAAGAGCTACAGAGAACAAAGTCAGAATTTGTATTAGTTAGTTAGTTTATGGAATGACAGTGATGACAACAGCAAGATGATAATGAGAATGAGATCAGTATGTGCTAGTTGCTTGTAGTTATGCAGTGTATGGCAGCCTAGGCAGCCTCAGTCACCTATGAATCAATCAATCAATCAATCAATCAATCAAACCTTGCGAAGAAGATCAAAGTCGTACAGATTACGTTAGCATTGCATTCTTGGGACAACCAGCATTCTTGATTCCATACTCAAGGCTTAGTGGTGAAGATAATTATGGAAACACTTTCAAAAATGCTCTTAATCAATATCAAAGCAGTTGCGATCAACCGACACTATCCCTGGGAACGAAGACGCCACCAGCATTCCATATAATCTCCAGCCATTAGGGATGCCGTATGCTGATGTCAGCCTCAATCT
>JAABVA010005014.1_pt1 | contig 12115 bp, 8 predicted proteins | sample 5560331 | NCBI WGS metagenome assembly JAABVA01 (sample SAMN12812661, study PRJNA571458) | rock metagenome | isolation source: Antarctica rocks | place: Antarctica: Victoria Land, Mt New Zealand sud | collected 2016-01-07
CGGCGGCGAGGTCGGCTCGCAGGCGCCCCCGGCGCCTGAGAAACGACCAGCCGCGACGCCGTCACCGTCCCCACCCCACAGCGACCCGCAGGGTCGTAACCGGCGCCCGCGCCGGTGCCGACACCCCACCCCCGACACACCGCCAGGCGCAGACGTCGACCTCCGACATGCTCAGCGCATCCCGTGAGCATGGCCCAAGACTGAGGTGACTGCGGCTCGATTGGTGCTAGACGATGAGCTCGTACGACAGCGTGCCCAGCGGGAGCTCAGTCAAAATCCGGGTCACGGTCCAGTTCCGTTGCTCTCCAGCGAGGTCGCCAATAAGCGTCACGCTCGGCGGCATACTGGCGGTCCCTGGCCACCCACTCATCGTGCTGACGTTTCCGCTCGAACGCCTCCAACGAGGCGCTCCTGATCGTTTCCTCCAGCCGCGCAGACGCCTCCGACACGGTGAGCATCGGGATACCCAGCTCGACGGCTTTGGTGTGTCTGCGGTCGTCACATTCCGGCGTGGTGGTGACAAACCACTGCACGGTCTTGGTGATGTTCACCGCCACCGAAGCCCCATGCACCACAGCCCGCTCCCGCAACGCGCCCAAGGAGGGATCATCGCCGATGAACGCGACCCGAGTGCCACGCAGGTACCGAGCCTCAGGACCCGGAGGCGGATCAGCTGCCGCCTCGATGAGTTCACCCAAGCGTTCAGCGATGGTCGACAAGCCGAGCGCCTCGGCGAGCAGGAACATCTCCCGGCGTCGAACCGATGAGATCGTTGCCCAATCAAGGTGGGCATCTTCGGGGAACGCGGCGAGCCAGCCTTGATGATGCAGGGCGCGCAGCTGGGTGCCAGTGAGTCCGGTAAGGCGAGCTTGCTTGGAGAGGGCTTCGGCTTCATCGAAAGTCAGGCGCCCGTCGGCCAGGCTCAACTCCAGCAACCTCTTGTACTGCTCGATGGCAGCGGGGTTCCCGGCCCGGGGCGTGCTGCTCTGCGGGAACGATGCGAGCAGTTCGGCCACCGATGCTTTCATCAACGGGACAGGACGCGGCAGAATTCGGCACGGCACCACCCCCTGGGGAACTGCCGACCTCAAGCTTGGGTCCCCCATCACGTACAACGGGGACGGCGCCGTACGCATCAGCCACAGCAGCACCCGCATGGTCGCCCGGGCATCGCCCAGGGCACTGTGCTGGTCCGCGGCCCACTGACCGGAGGCAGTCTTGTCCATCGCCTTCAAGCTGAACGCGTGACCGTCCAACTGTCGTCGGCTGGTCTGCAGCGTGCAGATCGCCGGCAAATCCGGCAACGAAATCTGGTGGCGTCTACTCGCCGCCACCAGGAAGGACGCCTCGAAGTCCAAGTTGTGCGCCACCACGATCGTCTCGTCCAGGAAAGCCAACAACTCCGGGAACACCTGCTCCAGCGAAGGTGCACCCACCAAATCTTCATCACGTATCTTGTGGACCTCCTGGGCCTCCCGGCTGGAGCCGGGGCCGGGGCCGGTGACCAGGGTGGCGAACTCGTCGACTACCCGACCGTCCCCCCGGAACTTCACCATCCCGATCTCGACGATCCGGTCCGTGGCGCCAACCAGTCCCGTGGTCTCCAGATCGATCGCAGTAAACACCTGCTCGGCTGCCGGGTAAGCCGACCGCTTCCGCGACAGCATCAGTCGGCGCACACCCGTATGCCTGCCCAACCTGCGTTTAGCTGGCCGAACCGGCGCCTGCTCGACGGGCCGCCCCTGAAGCCCCGCCCCGACACCGGTCGGGGCTGCGCCACCCCCGAGGACCGGGTGCTGCCCCACGCGCTGAGGGTCCCCTGCCTGGCGTTGCGCCTCAGTCTCAGCTAGCCCTCTCTGCTGGCCGACCTGCTGCTCGACCTGTTCCTGCCGGCGCTGGCCCTCCCGGTACTTGTGAAATGACCGCTGTTCCTCAATGATCTGATCCCGGTCGTCGGCCCGATGCTGCGGCGGCGCCCCGAGGGAAGGACCAGGACCGCTCTGTACCACCGGCTCTGCGATGACCCGATGTAGGTGATTGTGCTGGGCGACTTCGCAGAGCCAGTCATGTAGCGAGCGGAAACCCGACTGCTGCTGACGGGTGAACCCAACCGTGAAAGCGTCCGTTCCAGCGGGCTTGGCCGGAGGATGCCCGACAGCGAGCACCTGCAAGTACCCGTCGCTCAGCCATCCGGCCTTCTTCAGTTGGGCGCCCGCCACAGCAGAGAGTGGGATGATCACCACCGGGTCACTCTGCCCTTGCACGCTCAAGGACTTATGCACGACCAACGTACGGTCTGTGACCTCCACATAGCCGCCGCGGCCCTGGTAGACCCCCATGTATCCCCTCCCGAGTCCCGGCGACGCCAATGCCCCCGCCCAGGACCCTAGTGTCGTGCGCCACAGTGGAGGCTGTCATGGCAGCGATTCCAGTCAGGAAACCGCGACCGGCATGAGCTCGCGGATCGCGTGTCGCGGGTCGGTGAGGTTGTCGCGGGCCCACGTGGCGACCTGCTCCTCCTGGGTAAACACGACCACCTGCCGGTCAGCAGCGACTTGCAGCAGCATGTCGAGAATGTCTCGGGTCCGAGCTGCGTCGGCGTGCACCGTGACATCGTCGAGCAGCAGCGGGCACGTGTCGTAGCCTTTCGTCAGGTGGTCAGCGAGCGCGATGCGCAGCAGCAGGTACACCTGCTCCGCGGTGCCGTACGAGAGCAGGTCCGCCTTGCGCCACCGCCGCGATGGCCCGCATACCTGCACCTGCAGCGACGTCGGGTCGACTATCACGTCCGTGTACCGCTCGTCGGTCACCGCCGACAGCCGCTGCTTCACTGTCTCAGCGAGCACGGGGGCGATGTCTCGGTGTACCCGGGTCTGCGCACCCTCGAGAAACGTGCGCGTCAACTGCAGCGTCTCTTGCAGCTCCAGCACTCGATCTCGTTCAGCCGTCGCCTCGACGCGGGCCTCCTCCGCTTCGGTGACGCTGCCGATGCTTCCCGCGAACAGCCCCAACTCCCCTTCGGCCGTCGCCGCACCGGTTTCGGACTGGGACGCTGCTTGTCGCAGTGCAGACAGTTCTTCCGCCGCCGATGCCGCGTCCACCGACGTGAGCAACACCGGGTCGACGGATGCGACGAGTCGGTCGGCCCGGGCCCTCGCCGCCTCGCCAGACTCCTCAAGTTCGGCGAACGACCCACCCTCAAGGAGGGCCTGCAACTCCGCCCATTCTTGCTGCCCCATCGACAGCTCGCCGAGCCGACCGGTCCGCTGCTCCACCCAACTCTGCAGCGCTGCGACCGCGTCTTCCGGGGTGTCCACCGTGATTCCGCAGCCGTGGGCGGCTGCGAGCACCAGGTCGGCGGCGCGGGCGCGGTCTCGCTCGTCATCTGCGGCTCTCCGCTCGGCGGCCTGCGTCGAGGACAGCTGCAGAAGGAGGTCGTCGTGCCGGGCCGCTGCTGCAGCCTGCGCGGCACGACCCCGGCACGCCTGCTGGTAGTCGGCGGCGTCGGCAAGCACGGCGTCTTCGGAGCCGTGCTGCGTCTGGGCGCGCGCGGCGAGTGCACCCGTGAGCTCCGCAGCAGCAGCCGCCGACTCGCCCTGTAAGACGGCGTGCTGCTTAATCCAATCTTCCATGTCGTTGCGGTGCGCGGCTGCGTGCGCACGAGCTACCGGGACCGCGCGCAGCCCTGCCGGGTGGGCGGCGATGCCGAGCTGCGCGCAGCGCGCCGCGGCCTGCTCCTGCCGCCGTGCCATCTCCGCCGTTTGCGTCTGCGCCGCCTGCAGCAGCGTCTGTGCCTCGGCAAGCTCGCGCGCCACAGATACGGCGTCGTTGCCGCGGCGACGCAAAACGCCGGCAACGAGCAACCCGGCTCCGACCAGGGCGACGGCTACGCCGACAGCTGGACCGGTGACCGCAAGCAGCAGCACACCGACGACGACGGCCGCAACACCCGCCGCGAGCAGCACCGTCGATGACCGCCCGCGGCCCTGCGCCCCCGCGGCCGCGTCGCGCGCCGCGGACTCACGCGCCACCAGTGCCGGCGGCACCGAAGGCACCGGCGTATTCAGCGTCCGGGCCAGGTCGAGCAGCTCATCGTCACCCGCAGCGACTTGTGGCACGACGATGTCGCCGGCCGGACGCGTGCTGCCGTGCAGCTCCAACTGCGCGGCAGCACGCCTTACACGATCGATCGCGCTCAGCACGCTCGGATGCGGCTCGATGTCCCCGTCCGGTGCCACGGGAAGCGCGGCGATCTCCTCCTGCACCTGTGCGCTGGATCGCTCCGGCAACATCGGCGCTGCCGGACGCGACCTCCATGCCGTCAGGGCATCGGAAACCCGCCGGGCGAGAGCGTCGTCGTCGAGCGCCGAGGGAGGCGCCGTGGCGCGGTATACGGCATGCAGTTCACCAGCCCGGCGCACCCGCTGCGCCCACTTGTCCGCCGTTACAGCAGCAGCCGCCGCCTCGTACGCGCGCACCATCGCCACCGCCATCGTCGCCTTGTCGCGCAACATCTCAACCTGTTCGACGCGGGAGAGATACTCGTCGTGAGCGTGCCGGCGCTCCTCGAGCTCCCGTTGTGTGCGTTCGCGGGCGCCGAGTGCGCGCCGCAGGGGTTTGGTGGAATTCAGCCGGTCCAACCCGACCCGATCCCGGAAGAACTCGTCGATGCGTTCGAGTGCTGCGGCCGCAGTCGCGGCGGTCCCCGCCGTCGCCGCGGCACGCTGCAGATGCTCCTGCAGGCCGTCGGCGTCATTGCGGACTCGTAACATCTGCGCCTGCTCGACGCAGGCCGTCGCGACGAACGAGGACCGGTCCAGTCCCAACCACCGCGACCCGTCCGGTGCCCCGTCGTGCATCACCTCGGCCGAGATGTCGTGGCCGAGATCGAGATCCTTGGCGTGGCAGTCAACCTTGCCGGCGAGATCGTTCCGCAGCTCGATGCGCCGGCCGTCATCAAGAACGATCTGCGCGGTGACGAGCCAGTTGTCGTGGTCCCACGGCTTGTGCAGCTCGGCGAAACGCTGCTCGTCTGTCCGCGGTTTACCCTTGCCGCGGCGTCGGCCGCACAGCCCGGCGAAGATGGCCGCGTGCCACGACGACTTCGCAGACTCATTGTCGCCGACGATGACGGTCATCCCGTCGGCGAACTCAAGTGTCTCCTCGCGCAGGGGTCCGAACGCATGAGCAGTTACCGAGCGGATCCGCATCAATGCACCTCCAACTCGTCGCCACGGTCGTCGAGGGCACGCAGCCCGGTGATCAATACTCGGCGGCGCTGCTCGTCAGTGAGCGAGCCAGCGGCGAGCACGTCGCGGACGAACTGCCCGCGCACGGTTTGCTCCTCCTTGAGCCGCTCGAAGTCATAGCCGACGGTCACCGAGCCGAGTCGCGGCACGAGCGCGTCCAGATTCGCTGGACGCAACGCCGCGATGTCCTGCAGCCGCAAGTCGACATCGGACCCGACCTCGCCGCACACCGTGACGCGAACGACGCCGGAAAGATTGGTGACCGTGTCGAGGACGCGCTGGCGGACCTGGCCTGCGTGCGTCACACCAGTCAGGTCGACGCTGACATCGCAGACAACCGACGTGGCGACCGGGAAGCGCTCTCGGGTCATGGCTCCGCCTTCCGCGACGGTGAGCAGCACCGCCGCCCGGTTCCCCGTCTCACCGAACGAAAGCGGGTCGGGGTTGCCGGGGTAAGTGTGACCGGGTGCGTCAACAGGACCGTGGAAGTGCCCGAGAAGAGCATGCTGCAGCCCGGCCTGCGGGACCTGTTCGGCGCGGAACGGCGCGTGCGGCACCTTTCCCTCCTCCTGAAACCGCAGGTCACCTTGCGCTGAGCCGTGGAACAGCCCAACGTGAACACCGCCACGGTCGACGTGGAACCCGTCGAGGAAGCCGGTCGTATTCGCTGGCGCCCGGTGCGCCGCGCCCCACAGCGTGAGCCCATCAGCCAACGTGACCGGGGTGAGCGCGGCGGTGTCAAAGACGTGGACGTTCGGCGACCACGGGACCTGGCGGTACAGGCTCGCGGGCCCGAACCAGTCGTGGTTTCCGGGGGCGAAAAACACTGGCAGGGGGTCGAGCGCGGCGAACGTCGAGCGCAGGAACTCCGCGGTGTCGGGGGTGAACCGCTCGTGCTCATAGAGATCTCCGCCGCACGTGAGCGCGTCCACCTGTTGCTCGTCAGCGAGCTTGCAGATACGCAGCAGCGTTTCCCGCAACGCCTGCCGGCGTGTCCGCGCCAGCTCCAGCGTCGCCCAGCGAAACGGCGTGTCTAGGTGCAGGTCAGCGAAGTGCAGCAGTCTCACTACATCCCCCATCACGGTCGACGTCACTGTCGCAGAAACCCATGACAGTTCGAGGACCATGAGCAGCATCCGCGTCACTCTGGCCGCCCAGCCCACTGTTGCTGCCACGCCCGAGCCACCCGGGCGCATCACCGCACCCAACTGCCGGTGGCGCCAACCATGTCTACACCCAGCGGATGCCAGACGAACTGCTCACATCACCCACCAACACAGCGCCTGACCACTATCCCGCCGCGGCTGACGCCGGCCCGCTACGGGGATGCCAGCTGTACGGGCGGAGTCTGGGCGACCACGAAGATGCGCCCAAACGGCATCCACGCCCCGCCGACGACCTCACCGGGCACCACCGAATGGGCATAGGGCGCCCCGCAACCGCGCCTCCGCTCGGCGTGTAGCCGAACAGTGCACCGGCGCCTCGATCGGTCTCATCGACACCACCGGCACACTGGGAGCTGCCTAAAACTGCCTCAAGGAGAGCCTGTCTCGGCGACCACTTGAGCGCAGCCGAGGCCAAACCGTGCACGCCCAGCACCCCTGAACCGGTGCAACCGAGGATTTACACCCCCTACTAAGGCCGTATGCCGCGTGTCGTCGCAATATTGCGTCGAACGTTGAGCGCCTAGGCTGCGAATCTCGATCTGGGGGTGCTCGTGAGTCAGTGGTGGAAGTGTGACCTGCAGGTGGCCACGCCCGGTGAGCCGCGGTTTCACGGCCCGGTTGGCGCTTGGCAGCTGAAAACGGCCGAGCAGCAGGCGGCTGCTGCGGATCGCTACATGACTGCCGCAGCGGCGGCTGGCCTTCAGGTGCTGGTGTTGGCGGACCACAACAGCGTGGAGTGGGTCGACGTCATGATTACGGCCGGTCGGCGGCAGGGCATCGTGGTATTCCCGGGGTTTGAGGTCACAAGTGCGACCGGCTCAGACGGTGCTCACCTAATCCTGTTCACCGGTCCCGACCGCTCCGCCAACGATCTCCGTCCGTTGCTGTATAGCGCGTGCGGGTTCGGACCGGACGACCCGCTATTTAACCCAAGCCGGCCGAGCGAGCCGGCGCCATCACCTCGCACGTTTCCGCAGATCCTTGATGCGCTGCCCGAGCACATCCTGGCGCTGGCTCCGCATGTATTCGGCGAGAACGGGCTGGTCAGAAACCACACAGTCTCTAGCCAGCTACGGTGGAAGGCATTGCACCACGAGCGGCTCGGCGCCGTCGACGTCGGGGACGGCGCCCGGCATGAACAAGCCGACACGTGGCGAGGCAAGTTCATTCGACGCGAGCTTTCCGAGTTTCCCTGCCTGCCAAACCTGCCGTTCGTCTCGACCAGCGACGCCTACGACCTCGATCAGCTCGGGTCTCGCTACACCTGGATACGCATGCAGGCACCGACGCTCGAGGGCATGCGTCAGGCGTTCCTGGACCATGAGGCCCGCATCGTCTGCGACTGGGATGAGCGCTTCCGAGGTTCCTCCAGCACCCCGAACGACATCACCCACGCTTACGTCCAGCAGGTGACCCTGGCTGGGCTCACCACAACCGAGCAGCCCGTGACCGTGACCTTCGATCCACGCCTGACTGTTCTCGTCGGTGGCCGGGGAGCCGGCAAGTCCACGATTGTTGCCGCGTTGCGGTGCTTGTACGGCGAGAAGACGGGCTTGCCGACGCAAGCACGGGACGAGGCGGAGCGGCTCGTTGGTGCTGTGTTCGTCGACGCCTCGGTGGACGCCACTCACCACCTCGCCCACACTGGCGACGCCCAGGCCGCCAGCTGGACAAGCACTGAGGGCAGTCGAACACTGCGAACTGCTGGCCATCTCACGCCGACCGACTTCAAGGTGCGGGTGATCGGCCAGAAGGAATTGTTTGAGCGCTCCTCCGGTAGCACCGAGGACCCGCACTCCACGTCTCGTAATCTCCTCGCGCTGGTCGACGATTCTCTGGCCGCCGGCGCAGCGGGTCCTGGCACCGCTGCTTCCTTTGACCGTGCACATGACGAGGCACGCACGGCCTGGGTCAGCGCCGCACGGCGACACGAAGCCGAGCAGGCCGCCGTCGCCGACCGCGGCCTGGTTCGTGAACGGGTCGAGGAGCTCACCCGGCAAGTCGAGGCCTTCGATAACGAGGCCAACCGTTCGCGCCGGGCTCGTAACGACCGGCTCATGGCTGAGGCCCGTGAGCTCGGTCGGCGCCTTGAGGACACCAGCCGAGCGGTCGCCGAGCTGGCGGACGATGCCGAACGCCGGTTCCCGGAGCCAACCGCCGGGCTTGCAACCGTGGTGCCGTTGTCACCGAGCAACTACGAGGGTGCCGATGAGGACCAGGCCGATTACGTCGCGCTGCACCAACAACTTAATGTTTTGCGACGCCAGGCCAGGGAGTCCGTTGTCGCCGCCGCCGCGCAGGCTCTAGAGCAGCTGGGAGCCCTGGACCGGGAGCGCGACGCCGGGCGGTGGCAGCGGGCCGTGAACGACGCCGTCGACGACAGCGCTGCCTACCTCGCCGAGCTCGCCAATCTCGGCTTGGATCCACAAGCCTATGGACAGGTACGCACGCAGCTGCAGGAACAAACCACCCTGCTGACCGAGCTTGAGGTCCGCGCTCAGGGGCTGTCGGAGCTAGCGAGCGAGGCCACCCGGGCTTGGCAGGCAGTCCAGAACCTGCAGACGCAGCGGCGTGACCGACGGCGGACGCTGCTCAGGCAGATCGAGGACCGCAGCGGGATGCTGCGCTTCACGATTAGCCCCACTTCCGACACAAGCACGTGGGTGCAGCGGGTGCGAGAGCTGCTCAACCTGCGTTCTGACGGTTTCCTGGAGGAGGTTCCTGCCCTAGCTACCTGGCTGTGGACCGACTCCGAAGCCAGGGGGACCCGGACCGTGCAATGGCGCCACGCACTGATCACTGGCAACTTCGACGCGCTCACCCAGAGTGCGTCATTGCGTTCAGCCTTCGCGCGCCGTCTCCAGGGTCTGGACGCGCTGCTGCGTACGCGACTGGCGGGTGAGACGGCGGACGACGTCATCGAAATGGACTTCCTTCGGGATGGCGGAGACCGTGCCGTTGACGGTGACTGGCAGCAACTCACCGCCGGTAGCCCCGGCCAGCGCAGTGCCGCCATGCTCAGCTTCGTGTTGCACCATGGCAGCGAACCGCTCGTGCTCGACCAGCCGGAGGATGACCTTGACACAGAGTGGATCACTCAACTGGTCGTGCGCCAGCTGCGCGCTAGCCGGTGGATCCGTCAGGTTGTTGTCGTCACTCACAATGCGAATATCCCCGTAAACGCGGATGCCGAGCGAGTCGTGGTCTTGGAGAACACCGGACGCGGTATCGCGATCCGCCAGGACCGCGACGAGACGACTGGCTCCAACGTCGAGCACTGCGGGCCCCTTGAGGACTCTCGAGTGCGGTCCGACATCCAGCAGATACTCGAGGGTGGCGTCGAGGCCTTCATCCGCCGGGAGCGTCGATACAACAATGAGCTGAACACCTACCGCGCAGCGCTGCAGCAAGTGGTCGTCCGCTCGGACCGGTCCCGCCCCCCGGCGTTATAGACCACTGCCTCGACACCAGCCCCGGCGATCACCCGCTTGCGCGAGTGTTCTCATCCTTAATGTGCACCCACCGCTGACCGAGCAATACCAACTCCCGCACCACACCCCTACGCAGCGCCTCTAACTCTCCCGACACGGCCACGGAGGCCACCAAGACGTAGCCGCGGTGCTTGGTCTCATCGAGGAAAACGTGCCGGCTCACGTCCCCTCGACCTGAATCACGTGCCGATACAGGGTGGCGCGGCTGACCCCGAGGACCTGGGCCACCTCGGTGACCAGGGTCTTCTCCTCAATCATCTTCCGGGCCTTGCTTCAACTTCGCCGGGCTCAACGCAGTGGGCCGCCCACCGAGGCGACCACGCTCCCGAGCCGCGGCCAACCCGGCCAAAGTGCGCTCCTGGATGAGTTCCCGTTCGAAGCTGGCCAAGGCCCCGAACACATGGAACACCAACCGACCGCCGGGGGTGGTGGTGCCGATGTTTTCCTGCACCGACTTGAAACCCACTCCCCTGACCTGCAACTCACCGTCGGTCTCGATCAGGTGCGGCAACGACCGACCCAGCCCGGTCCAACCGCCACACCACTAACGTGTCCCCCGCCCGCGGGCGGTCCTAGTACCGCTGGCGGTGTCCGACCAGATCCGCGAACATCCCGCGGCCCTCAGCGCGTCCTGCTGCAACGCCGCGGTCTGCTCCGCGGTGGACACCCTCGCATAACCCAAAGGTTCGCCCATGACCACGCACTGTCGCACAACCCGCCGCCAAGCCGATTGGTGACACACCGGTTTCGTACAGTAGTTCTGCAACACTCGACGGCCCCGCTGACCTGCAAGCCACTTCTCGCCGCCGCGGTGTTCCTTTAACGATCGTTTAAGCAACACGGTGGGGTGTTCGGTAGGCTGAGGGCCGACGTGGTGTTGCAGGTTGTGCGGCGTTCATGGTCAGTACTTCATCGCCCGCGGAACTCGTGTAGCACCTATTGAGCCGCGATGCCTGCGGATGGTTTGCGAGGCCCTACCCCCCCACACCACCACCGTCGGGCAGTCCCGCGCCGTCTCGGTCCGCATGAACCCCGAACTCCTCCACGAGTTGCACACCGCCGCCGACCGCCACGTCCCCATCTCCACCCTCATCCGCGAAGCCACCGCCAACACGCCACCTCTCACAGTTGCCTAACGTTGACTCTCACCAGAACAGAGGTGCAGTCGTGTCCGCCGTGGAAGCCCTGCTGCTCGTGCTCGCTGGTCTCGGTGCTGGCCTCGTAGGGAGCATCGCCGGGCTCGCCTCACTCATCAGCTACCCGGCGTTGCTGGCATTCGGGCTGCCCCCGGTAATGGCGAACGTGACGAACACCGTGGCCTTGGTCTTCAGCAGCGGCGGGTCAGTGCTGGCCTCCGGGCCCGAGCTCGGTGGTCAAGGCACCCGGTTACGCCGGCTTGGCGTCGTCGCGGTCCTTGGTGGCGTTTTCGGGGGCGTGTTGCTGTTGATCACTCCGGCGGGTGTTTTCACGCGGATCGTGCCGTGGCTCATCGCGCTCGGATCGATCGCGATCCTGGTGCGACGGGCACCGCAAAAAGCTCTAGGCGACGAGCGCGTGAGTGACGGTATCGGACTCACCGTCGGTGTGTTCCTGGTGGCCGTGTACGGCGGTTACTTCGGCGCGGCGGCGGGCGTCCTCATGCTGGCGTTGCTCCTCGCCTCCACCCGGGACTCGCTTGCTCGCAGCAACGCCGTGAAGAACGTGATTCTCGGCCTTGCCAACGCCACGGCGGCAGCAGCATTCATCGTCTTCAGCTCGGTGCACTGGTCATTCGTCGTTCCACTCGCCCTCGGCTGCTTCGCCGGGGGACGCGTCGGACCTGCCGTGGTGCGCTACGCACCTGATCGGCCCCTGCGCATCGCGATAGCGGTGGCAGGAATGGGACTTGCAATCCACCTCGGCATCGACGCCTACCGATGAAGTTGAACGCCACCTGCCTGCACCGCTGACCCTGATGGTCTTGTGACCGCGCACGCACGGGGTACGCCGGCGACGAGGAGCGGAGGAGTGGCCGTGCACGCCCTGCTGGGCCTGAAAGTGGTGGCTGGCCCACGGCACGTAGCCGGGCAACTCGGCGCGGGTCATGGTCGACACGTTCCCACGTCCGGACTGGCTCTTCCAGCTCGTCCTCAGGCGCGACGCATACGAGGGCATCCGCGCGGAGCTCGACGCACAGTTGCAGGAGCTGGACGCCTCGCGGGAGCGGGCC
>JAABVA010005015.1_pt1 | contig 12113 bp, 11 predicted proteins | sample 5560331 | NCBI WGS metagenome assembly JAABVA01 (sample SAMN12812661, study PRJNA571458) | rock metagenome | isolation source: Antarctica rocks | place: Antarctica: Victoria Land, Mt New Zealand sud | collected 2016-01-07
AGTCGACGTAGAACGCCGCCGTGGCGAACTGGGCCGTCGGCAGCTGCTCCAGCCAGCTCCGGACCTCTGGTTCCAGTTCGACACTACCCCAACTCATAGCGGCAACGCTATAGGCTCGTCAGGCTCGTCAGGCTCGGCGCGTCCTGCCGCAGCGCGCGGTAAACCGTCGTGGGGGAGACGCCAAAGCCGGCCAATAGCTCGCCGATCGACTCCCCCGAACCGCGCAACGACCGCACCCGACGAACCTTGGAACGCGCCCTCGCCGTGCGAGGGCTGGACCGCTCGCGACGTCGTCGGGCACCTGGTTCAGACGCAGCGCGAGATGCTCAACGGGAACGGCGTTGACCTCGGGGACGCACCCGACCTCAAGGCGGACCCCGCGGAAGCTTGGCGCCACCACGCCGGTCGGGCGCTGCATGCCCTCGCGGACGAGGCGCTGGTCGGGCGGACGTACGACGGCCACTTCGGCCCGACGACGGTCGGGGAGACTCTTGAGCAGTTCTACGTGTGGGACATGTACGTCCACCGGTGGGACCTGGCTCACGCCGCGGCCCTACCAGCCGAGCTGACCGACGCCGAGCTCGACCGGATCGAGCAGGGGGCCGACAGCTTCGGCGAAGCCCTGCACATGGAGGGCATCTGCCGCCCCAGCATCACAGTCGGCGCCGACGCCGACCGCACCACCCGTGTGCTCGCCCGGCTCGGCCGGGCCGCCTGACCCCCGCTGCGCGGGGGCCTGACCCCCGCTGCGCGGGGGGGTTTGTTTCACAAAGGTCGCGGTTGCTTCTAGGGCTATGCCAACTCCGACGTCGTGCCGATAGCCGAAGGGTGAGCGGGACACCTCTGCCGCTTGTCGATCTGATGGCGCAGGGCCGAGCCTTCTTGTCGCCTTCCGCTTCGCGTCGTTCGTAGCCTTTGTTGGTGCCGCTTCTTAGTGCTCAGGACCCGCTGCCCGGGTGCCCGAACCGCATTATGGTCGCCGGCACCTCAGGGGGCAGGCAAGACGACCCTGGCCGCTACCGTCAGCGAGTTGGTGAGGATCCCGCACGTCGAGATTGACGCCCTTTTCCACGGCCCGGGCTGGGCACCTCGATCAACCTTCGAGGACGACATACGCCGCTTCGTCGCCGAGCCCGCCTGGGTGACGGAGTGGCAGTACAGCCAGGCGCGGGACCTGGTGGCCGGAGCGCACGTCGGTGGTCTTCGGATGGGTGTTCGCCGCCCACCAGATCGGCGCTGCGGAAGCCGCCTGTGCGGCGGGGCTCACCCGTACCAATCTCGGCACCTACTCCCCCGCCTTCATCACCGCCGGGTGGCTGTGCGCGGGAGCGGCCGCCTTCGCCTGGTCGGTCGGCCGGGGCCGGCGGCGGCCATCCGCTCAACGGCCCATCATCGCTGTCGCAAGGGCCGCTCCGCTCGCCTGCCCGCGCCCTTTGGGAGAATGGCCGGGTGCAGCCACAGCCTGGGATCTTCGCGCTCGGCACCGTCGAACACTGCTGTGTCGAGCTCGACCTGGCAGCCGGCCAGGAGCCTGCCGAGCTGGTCAGCGCACTCGCGGCGCTGAGTGGACCGGAGACGACGGTGGCGGGCGTCGGCGTCGTCCTCGCGTTCCGGCCCGAGCTGTGGGCTACCGTCGCGCCTGACAACGCGCCGCCCGGGGTGCGGTCCTTCGAGGAGACCGCCGGCGAGGGGTGGCGGATGCCGGCCACGCAGCACGACGCATGGCTCTGGGTCGCGGGCGGCGCGCGTGACGCCGTCTTCGATAGCACGCTCACCGTGCTGCGGCAGCTCGACGGGCTCGCCACCGTGGCCCACGAGGTCGGCGGCTGGATCTACCAGCACACGCGCGACCTGACCGGGTTCGTCGACGGGACGGAGAACCCGCCGATGATCGAGGCGCTCGACGTCGCCGCCGTTGCGGACGGCCCGGGAGCGGGCGCGAGCGTCGTGCTCGTCCAGCAGTGGCGCCACCAGGCCAGCTTCGTCGCGCTGAAGGTCGAGGAGCAGGAGCGCATCATCGGACGAACCAAGCCCGACAGCATCGAGCTAGACGAGGCCGACATGCCGGCCGACTCGCACGTTTCGCGCAACGTCGTCGAGCAGGACGGTCAGGAACTCGCGATCTACCGGCGCAACACCGCCTATGGCGGGGTGAGCGAGTACGGGACCATGTTCGTGGCCTTCTGCGCGGAGCAACGCCCGTTCGAGCTCATGCTGCGCCGGATGGCCGGGCACGGCGACGGCATCCGCGACGCGCTGACCCGGCACACCACACCGCTGACCGGCGCCTACTACGTGGCCCCATCGCTGCCAGCCTTGGCCGCGTTCCTGCCCAACGAGGACTGACCGGCCCAGGCGACGACCGCTGGGCCTTGACGAGGGCCAGGTCCGCGTCGCCCCCACGTCAACGCACCCCTGCCCGACAAGCCAGTGGACGCGGTCTATCAGTGAGCCGCTTGGCGTCGTAGGCCAGAGCGCCCAGGCCGCTGGCGGTCCAAGGAGGCCTACTCGCCGATGCGCGCCAAGGCGTTCGTCATCCCGAACGGCACCTGCGGCGCGGGCGGACAGGCCGCCGGTGGCGGCGGATCCCAGGCAGGCGGCTTCAACTACGTCGCGATGCCGGCGTGCGCGCCGACACAGCCGCCGCCGTGGTCCCCCATCTGCAGGCGTGCCTGCGACCCGGCCCGGTACCGGTGTGACCACGACGAGCCGGGCCCGTCCCTGGCAGAGACGGGCCCGGTAGGTCGTGCTGGCCTCAGCCTGTCGGGATGCCCCCCTGCACCTGGCCCTGTTGGAGGAACGAATGAGCAGCATCACCGTCGGCACTGAGAAGGGTGCAGACATCGACCTGCACTACAGCGACCAGGGCACCGGATCGGCGGTCGTCCTGATCCACGGTTGGCCGCTGTCGGGCCGCTCCTGGGAGGCCCAGGTCCCGGCGCTCGTCGAGGCCGGCCACCGCGTCATCGCCTACGACCGCCGTGGCTTCGGTGACTCCTCGCAGCCGTGGGACGGCTACGACTACGACACCTTCGCCGCGGACCTCAACGTCCTGCTGACCGAGCTGGACCTCAACGACGTTACGCTCGTCGGCTTCTCCATGGGCGGCGGTGAGGTCGCCCGCTACATCGGCACCTACGGGACCAGCCGCATCGCCAAGGCGGTCTTTGCGTCCGCCGTCCCGCCGTTCCTGCGCAAGACCGACGACAACCCCGACGGCGTCCTTGACGACGCCACGATCCAGAGCTTCCTGGACGGCGTTGCCGGCGACTGTCCAGCGTTCCTCGACGGCTTCTCCACCGGCTTCTTCACCGCCGGCGAGAAGATGACAGTCAGCGAGCCGACGCGTCAGTACGCCCTGACCCTGGCCCTTCCGGCCTCGCCCAAGGCCACAGCGGGTTGCATCACGGCCTTCGGCACCACCGACTTCCGCGACGACCTCGCCAAGGTCGACGTCCCGACGCTGGTCATCCACGGCGACAGCGACGGCGTCGTGCCGTTCGAGGCCAGCGGCAAGCGCACCGCCGAGGCCGTTAAGGGCGCCGAGCTGCACGTCATCAAGGGCGGACCGCACGGCATCAACGCCTCGCACGCCCAAGAGTTCAACGACACGCTGATCGCCTTCCTGGCCAAGTAGTCGCACGTCCCACGCCGGGCCGGGCTCCCCATGGGGGTCCGGCCCGGCGTCGTACATCGGGGCTAGCCAGGTCGTTGAGGGTCGGCGGCTCTTTGTCAGCTATGGCGTCTATCCCAAGCTCGCGGAAGGCCTCACCGGCTGCCCGTTCGACGTCCTGCACCAGCGGCAGATCCTCGGGCCGAGTTGTTCGTCAACACCTCTGCAGTGTGCCAAGCGGTGACGGCAGGCCACCTGAGCCGACGAGCCGCCGCCCAGGAACGTCGCTCAAAACGTCGCCGCGGTCACCAACCGCCTACGTCCCGGGCATGCGAGTGATCGCGGAGGGCGTCGAGACCGACCGGCAGCGTGAGGAGGTCATCAGGTTCGGCTGCAAGGCGGCGCAGGGCGATCGCAGCGCACCGCCGCGGCCGCGAGCTCGCTGCAGCGGATCTGGAGCGTCCACGCCCGCCGCCGCGGGTCCGGCCGCAAGCCCCCGGCCGCTCGACAAGGTCGTTGACATCGAGGGCCACCAGTTCACTGCGACGCAGCGCCACGGCGTAGCCGACGAGCAGCAGCGCGGTCCCGCCGAGCCCGCAGCGCCCCCGCGTGGGCGGCTCGCAGCCGCCCTGCCACCCGGCGGCGCTCGGCCGCAGCTCCCGGCCGGCCGGCCGGCGAGGCTGCTGCAGTCTCCAGCTGCCCGGCGACCGCCTCGAGGTCGTGCAGCCGCCCGCAGATCGCGCTCAACGGGGCGGTGACCAGCGCGGCCTTGCCGGCCGGCCGAGAGCCGTGCTTGCGGCGCAGGCCGGCGACCGCTCGGCGGACCAGCTCGTGGCCGGTCGGGGAGGGGATGCCGACGGCCCGGTGGGCCACGGCCACCGCGGACAGCCTCCACAGCAGCGTGGCAGGCCGCAGCCGCTCCTGCTGGGCGGTGGCGTACAACGCGACGGTCCGGGGCTCGGCGGGCAGCGCGGTGGGCCGGTGCCGGCCGGTCCAGTCAGTGAAGTACTCATCAGTACAGGCACCGGACGCGGCCTCACCAGCGACGACCCTTGGCTATTCCCCGGACGCCGGCCAGGTCGCGCCGCCTGTCCCACGACGCTCGGCCACCGGCTCCGACGCCTCGGGATCGACCCACGCGCCGCCCGCAACGGCGCCCTGCTCCACCTCGCGGAGTACTTGCCCGCCCGCGTCCTGGCAGACCTCCTCGGCCTGCACATCAACACCGCAGAGCTCTGGATCACCACCTCCGGTACCCGCTGGATGGGCTACGCCGGCAATCACTGATCGATGGTCTGCGGGACACCGAGCTTGCAGGCCATTCAAGGCCCGTAGACCGGGTGCGGGCCGGTGCTGTCACGGGATGGCGCCGCGGTCGCGCAGGACGTCGTGCGCCTGCTCGCAGTGCCCGGTCGCATGCCCGAGGACCGGCGGGGTCCACACCGCGATCGTGAGAGTGCCGAGGTCGGGGATCTCGATCTCGCGCTCGAGGATCGCCGGGTGTAACGCCGGGACGCAGGTCGCGAGCGTTCGGCGGGTCGACGCCAGCTGGCGGCGGGCGGTCTCGATGCGCGGCGGCGGGTAGCCGAAGACGTCGTGGCCGATCTCCTCGCGGAATACAAAGGCCAGTTCCGGGTCGTTGGCCACCCGGGTCAGGGCCGCGGTCCAAAGCAGTACCGACATGTTGACGTGCGAGACGAGCTGAGCCGCCGTCCAGCCCCCGTCGCGGTGCGCCAGGTGCAGGTCGCCGTCGGACAGGCCGGCGAGGGTCTGGTCGAGCCGGTCGATCGCGTCGTCGGCGGCCTGCAGAGCGGCGGTGATCTCGGGCGTGGGCACGGTGTCCTTCCTGAAGGGGGTGTGCGGGTCAGATGATGCCCGCGGAGCGCAGAGGACGCGGACGTCGCTTGCTCCCGAGGGGAGCAGCTGATTGCCAGCCAGTTGGGGGTGACTCAGCCGCCGAAGTAGCGGCGCGGGTTGTCGACGAGCATGGCGTCGATGTCGGCGTCCGAGACGCCTGCCTCCCGGAGCGAGGGGAGCACGTGGTCAGAGATGTGGTTGAAGTTCCAGTTCGGCGCGGCTTGGTCGAGCAGGCCCTGAGCCACGTCCCCACTGAAGTAGTCCATGTAGCAGGCCGCGTCATGGGAGAGGACCATGCGGTCGGCGTAGCCCGTCCCCACCAGGGCAACGATCGTCGCCACCCGGTCGGCGGTGGGGTTGAACATGTCCAAGCCGAACCGGTCCATCCCGACCGTCGCTCCGCGGTCCATCAGCCGCCGTAGGTAGTCCAGGTCGTTGGAGTCCCCACTGTGGCCGACCACGACCTTGGTCAGGTCCACCCCCTCTGCCTCGAACAGGTCCAGAGCAATGGTTCCCGTTTGATGCGCGGCGTTGGTGTGGACGGTGATCGGGACACCGGTTTCGCCGTGAGTTGCTGCGACCGCCCTCGCGACCCGCTCGACGCCAGGTGTCAGGCCCTTCTCCTCGACCACGCACTTGAGGAATGCCGCCTTGACCCCGGTGTCCGCGATCCCCTCGCGGATGTCCTGGAGGAACAGGTCTGTCAGCAGTTCCGGACCCTCCAGGAGGGTGCCTGGGCCGCGGTAGCCGAAGTGATGAGGTAGCTCGTCGAACGTGTACAGGCCGGTGGCGACGATGATGTTCAGCTCGGGAACCTGCTCATTGATGAGCTGAACGCGCGGGATGTAGCGGCCGAGACCGATCACGGTCGGATCGACGATGGTCGTGATGCCGCGCTCTACCACCGCCTGTAGTTTCTGCACCCCGTCGGTGATGCGAGCTTGTTCGTCCCACCACTCCCCGCCGTAGTTCTGCAAGATCTCGGTGCTCAGCACGAACACGTGCTCGTGCATCAGCGTTGAACCCAGGTCAGCGGTGTCTACCGAACCGCGGACCGATGCAACCTGCGCCATGCGACCTCCCGAGAAATACGGTCACCACCTCGGGACCGAAGTAGCTGTGGCGTCACCTTGGCGCAACCTGGGCAAGATGTCGACGGCTTGACCAGAGAGCGTTCTGGGCCACGGTGTCCGTGCCCTGACCCTAGGCCTCGCGCAGCTCGCGCCGCAGGATCTTGCCCGTCACGGTCTTCGGCAGCTCCTCGACGAGCACCACCTGGCGGGGGTACTTGTAGGCCGCCATCCGTTCCTTGCAGTGAGCGACGAGCTCGTCGGGCGACACCTGCGCGCCGGGCCGCAGGCTGACGAACGCCTTGACCGTCTCCCCCCGCTTCTCATCTGGCACCCCGACGACCGCAGATTCCCGGACGGCCGGGTGCTCGGCGAGCACGTCTTCGACCTCGCGCGGCCACACCTTGTAACCCGACGCGTTGATCATGTCCTTCTTGCGGTCGACGATGAACACCCAGCCGTCGGGGTTCATGAACCCGACGTCGCCACTCTTGAGCGCCCCGTCCGGCAGGTTCGCCGCGGTCTCGTCGGGCTTGCCCCAGTACCCCGCCACGACCTGCGGCCCGTCGGCAACGATCTCACCGACCTCGCCCAGCGGCAGGGGGGTGCCGTCGTCGTCGACGATGCTCACGACCGTGTTGGGAGCCGGCACGCCGACGGACAGCGCCCCTGAGGTCGGGTCGACCGGCGAGGGCGAGCCGAAGGGCGTTGCCGTCATCGGCGAGGTGGTTTCGGTGAGTCCGTAGGCGTTGTGTACTTGCTTGCCAGTGGCCGCCAGGAACCCCTGCGCGGCGGTCGGGGAGATCGCTGCGCCACCGGAGTAGATCGATGTGAACGACGAGAAGTGGTCGCGCGTGAAGCCCGGCGCGTTGAGTAGCGCACTGAACGCGGAGATAGCGCCGATCGTGTAGGTCGGGCGGTGCTCGATCAGCGCATCGAGCATGACCTGGGGCTCGAAGCGGTAGGCCAGGATCAGCGGGCACGGCGAGAGGAAGCTGACCGCGATGTGGCCGATCAGGCCGGTGATGTGGAACAGCGGGGCCACTCCGAAGATCGAGCCGCCGGGGCGGAAGCGGACCCAGTCGCGGTAGACCCGTGCGGTGAAAACCACGTTCCGGTGGGTGTTCATCGCCCCCTTAGGGACGCCGGTTGTTCCGGACGTGTAGGTGAGGAACGCGACGTCATCGAGCCCCAGCGCGACGGGCGGCGGGACCTGTCCGCGGTGCGCCGCCACCAGCTCCAGGAAGTCGGTGGTGCCCTCGTGGCGCTCCTTGGACAGGCCTTTGAACAGCCGCTCGTCGCCCCTCGTCTGGTAGTCCAGCTCGCTGGTCGTTAGCACCCTGCGGACGTGGCTGTCGGGCACCACGTCGCGCGCGACCTCGTCGTACAGCTTCTCCAGGCAGACCAGCACCGTCGCGCCGGAGTCCTTGAGCAGGTAGGTCAACTCGCGTGTGCGGCTCATGGGGTTGATGGAGACCATCACCCCGCCGGCCTTCCAGGTCGCCACCATCGACACGAGGAACTGCGGGACGTTCTGCAGGTAGACCGCGAGCCGGTCGCCGGGCGCGAACCCGTCCGCGAGTAGGGCCGAGGCGAGCGCGTCGCTTTGCTCGTCCAGCTCGCGCCGGGTAAGCACACCGTCGAAGTAGCGGATCGCGACGGCGTCGGGCGCGACCGCGACGCCGGCCCGGAACATCGCCAGGGCGTCGGGGTGCTCGAGCTCGTAGTCCGCAGGCTGGTCGCCGTACAGCCCGAGCCCGGGTCGGTCTGCGTAGGTGGTCACGGGTTAGGCGACCACGTCCGAGCGGAAGCTCTCGATGATGTTCATGAACTCGTTGATTTCCTGGGCGGGGGCGCCGAGATAGAAGAGGGTGGCCTCGATTTCCATGTAGACGGCGTCGAAACCGTCCTTGTCGATGCTGAGATGCTCGTGCGCCACGGTCATGTCGTGGCCGATGTAGCACTTCGGGCCACCGGTGGCTTCGATGGACCAAGACGTGACGAGAAATTTGTAACCGGCGGCGTTCGCGGGGTTGCCGTGGTGCTCGTGGACCTTGTCGTTTGCGTTCACCTTGACGTTTTTGAAGAGACGGTCGACGAGCACGTCGACCGCACCGGCGATGCCGTAGCAGCCGCCGAGACGCTCGTAGAGCGTCGCGTCGGACGCGTGCACTTGGGGGGCGGTTGCCGGGTCGGCCTCGGGAGCGAGCCGTCGGGTGTCAGGCACGTTCAAGGTCATGATGCTTTTCCTTCCATCTGATGGGGGCCTGCGGCAGTTGCGCGCATGTCGTTGACCAAGTCGTGCAACTCGCCGCGCAGGGCAGCGAGAGCGTGGGGGGAACGGCCCGTAGCGCATTCGACGGTGCGCTGCACGGTGGCTGCGGACCTCTCGAGTTCAACGCCGACCGACGTCAGCTCGACGAGCACCGCCCTGCTGTCGATGGGGCTGCGCCGGCGCACGATCAGGCCGGCTTGTTCCAGCCGCTGGAGCAAGGGCGTCATGGCGTGGGCGGGCAGGTCGAGATGCTGCGCGAGTTCGCTGACGGTGCCGGTGCTGTGTTGCCACAGCGCCGTGAGCGTCAGGTACTGGGGGTAGGTGATACCCAGCTCATGCAGCAGCGGACGGTAGGCGCGGGTGATCGCGTTGGTGGCGGCGTAAAGCGCAAAGCAGAGTTGATCGTCGAGCCGCAGCCGTGCTTCGGTCATCGTCACCGCTCCTGCTTGGGTGTGACGAAGGTAACTCACGCGTGAGGTGTTAGGCACGTCGAAGCCTGCGATCGGCCAGATTCGCACTCATGGGTCGCGCGCCTCGCAGCCCAACGACGGCTTCTCGACAGGCTGCGACGCATCACCGCAGCTGCCGGGCAGATCGCGCGACCGCAACCGGAGAGGATCGCGGTTACGCGCCGCGGGCGACCCACGCGTCGTAGGACGGCGCTTCGGCACCGACGGTCGTGTCGTCGCCGTGACCGGTGTGCACGACGGTCTCGGGCGGGAGCGCGAACAGTCGGGTTCGGATCGAGTCCAGGATCGTCGGGTAGTCGCTGTACGACCGGCCGGTGGCGCCAGGCCCGCCGGAGAACAGTGTGTCGCCGCTGAACACTATGCTGAGGTCGGGCACCGAGAAGCACACCGCACCTGGCGCGTGGCCGGGGGTGTGCAGCACGAGCACCCTCGTGCCGGCGACCTCCAGGACCATGCCGTCGCTCAGCGCGCCGTCCGGCTCGCGCCGCGGGTGGGTGAGGTCCCACAGCACCCGGTCGTCGGGGTGCAGCAACACCTCTGTCGACAGCCGCTCGGCCAGCTCCGGTGCGTACCGCACGTGGTCGTCGTGGGCGTGCGTGCAGGCGATCGCGACGACGCTGCGGTCGCCGACCGCCGTGGCGATCGCGTCGGCGTCGTGCGGGGCGTCGACGACGAGCACCTCGTCGTCGCCGCCGAGCAGCCAGACGTTGTTGTCGACGTTAAAGGTCTGGCCGTCGAGGCTGAAGGTGCCGCTGGTGACCAGGTGCTCGACGCGGGCTGGCACTACAGCGCTGTCCCTGTCTCGCGTGCTTCCAGAACGACCACGGACCGCAGCACCTCGCCTCGCTCCATCTTGTGGAACGCCTCCTCGACCGCGTCGAGCCCGATCCGCTCGCTCACGAACCGGTCGAGCGGGAACCGGCCCTGCTGCCACAGGTCGATGAGCAGCGGGAAGTCGCGCTCGGGCAGGCAGTCGCCGTACCAGCTGCTCTTGACCGCGCCGCCGTGGCCGAAGACCTCGATCAGCGGGATCTCGAACGTCATCGTCGGGTCGGGCACGCCGACGAGCACGGCGGTGCCGGCGAGGTCGCGGGCGTCGAACGCCTGCCGGAAGGTCTCCGGGCGGCCGACCGCGTCGATGACGACGTCCGGGCCGAAGCCGCCGGTGAGCGCGCGCAGCTGGGCCACGACGTCGCCGCCGGCCTTGAGCATGTGGGTCGCGCCGAAGTCGGTGGCCCAGCCGAGCTTGCGCTCGTCGAGATCGACCGCGATGACCTGGCGGGCGCCGGCGTACAGCGCGCCGGCGATCGCGGCGTTGCCGACCCCGCCGCAGCCGATCACCGCGACGGTGTCGCCCTTCACCACCGGCGCGGTGTTGACCGCGGCGCCCCAGCCGGCCATGACGCCGCAGCCGAGCAGGCCCGCGGCGGCGGGGTCGGCGGCCGGGTCGACTTTGGTGCACTGGCCGCCTGCCACGAGCGTCTTCTCCAGGAACGCCCCGATGCCCAGCGCCGGGCTGAGCTCGGTGCCGTCCGTCAGCGTCATGCGCTGCGTCGCGTTGTGGGTGTCGAAGCAGTGCCAGGGGCGACCGCGCCGGCAGGCTCGGCACTCGCCGCAGACCGCACGCCAGTTGAGCACCACGAAGTCACCAGGAGCGACGTGTGTGACGCCGTCGCCGACGGCCTCGACGACCCCGGCCGCCTCGTGCCCGAGCAGGAACGGGAAGTCATCGTTGATACCGCCCTCGCGGTAGTGCAGGTCGGTGTGGCAGACACCGCAGGCCTGCACCTGCACCAGTGCCTCCCCCGGACCGGGGTCCGGGACCAGCACCGTCTCGACGGTGACCGCCGCCCCCTTGCCCTTTGCGACGACCCCGCGCACCTCGTGGACCATGAACAACCTCCCGCAGCCAGCCCGCCGAGACAGAGGCGGGACACAACCCTAAATCCAGTCAAGCCTGACGCGAGCAACGTGCTGGCGTCCTGATGGCGACCCCTAGGGGTGGCGTTCGCTCACGTGGTGTACCTCGTCGGAGGGCCGCGCGCCGTAGGCCCAGCCAGCATTCGAGTGCGCTCCGGGGGCCGAGATCGACCTCTCACGCGACGGGGAAGTCATCGACTGCGGCTTCCTCAGCAAGCGCGTCGCGCAGGCAAGCAACCGTTCGCGACGGCAGGTGCAGGACGGCCGACGCGCCCTGCACCTGCCTCTCCAACACGAGACGAAAATCGAAGTCCGCCTTCGCCGCCCGGTTGAGGCTCGAAAGCATCGCACGGCACCGAGACGCTCTCGAAGATCCACCTGTTCGCCGATCTGTCGCAGCCGTTCACGGGCGAGGCGTGCCGGCACTCTGCCGGTGTCGTGCGGGTCTCCTCGGCTGGCCGCCACGCAAGGCCGCGGCCCGACGATGACGATCGCCGCCACTCCGAACCAGTCGCGCCGTGATGAGTGCCGCCTGCCGCAGTTGGTCGCAGCCGCTCGTTGCTTGGCCGGGGAGCGAAGCCAGTCGTCGTCCGCTCGTCGGCAGGAGCGCGACCAGCGGCAGAAGAGGACGTCGCCGGCCAGTCGGCTCACCCTCATCGGCCGGGGTGTGCTCGCAGCGGTAAGTGGCGCGTTTCTCGCAGGTTTGTGCTGCACGGCCATCGGCTTCGTGTCGGGACTAGCGATCTTGTCCGGTAGACGATGGTGAGACGGGAGCGTTCCTTGACGCACTCCCGAGCGCCGCAGCTTCGGCCTTCTCAAGCTCAACCAGCGCCCCCATGATCAGACCGCCCTTACGCGCCCTCCGTTTGACCTTCAACCCCTGTTGAAGGTCCATGGTGGTGTTGTTG
>JAABVA010005016.1_pt1 | contig 12111 bp, 13 predicted proteins | sample 5560331 | NCBI WGS metagenome assembly JAABVA01 (sample SAMN12812661, study PRJNA571458) | rock metagenome | isolation source: Antarctica rocks | place: Antarctica: Victoria Land, Mt New Zealand sud | collected 2016-01-07
ACTGATGCGCCGCCCGCACCCGCCCCGGTTGCACCCGCGCGGCCATCGGCTCGACGCTTTTGCGGTCGCCGGGCAGCAGCAGCCCCGCGCAATATGACTGGAATGGCGCCACGCGGTCGGCGTGACCCAGCGCCGGCGTGATCGCCGCGACATAGGCGGCAAACCGTGATGCGCTGCCGCGCGCACTACTTTCGAGACCCACAACCCGCCTTTACGTTTGAGGGTCGCTATCCTGGCAAATCCACGTTGGATTAGGTAAGAGTTTTATGACACAGTAAGATTAGAAGCGATTGCCTTATTTGCTGACGAGAATGGGGCGCTCTGGATCGCCGCCCGGCTGGGGTTCTGGGCGTGCGAGCGCGTGCACGGCGCGTTTCCCAGCGCCGCATCCGGGCCGTCCACTGGCCTATCCTGAATGATACCCATGGCTTAGTGAACGGCGGCGACGCGGCATTGACGGAGATGGTCACGAGTGATGCCCGCCCTTGCCCTGGACCGGCTCGCCATTACGAAAACATTAGCCACCAGCACATGGGCGCCCTCACACTGAGTGCGATCCCGCTGTGGATGAGCATAAGGTTAATCCGACGGGCTATGTCACTGACACAGGACAGCGCTTGATCCTGGATCGTCACCGCCGTGCCGTTGGGAGTCGGCTGGATCGCGACGCCGTGCGCGACGTCAGGGGAGAGCTCCGCCACCAACCGGGTGTTCTGCATCTCGGCCCGGGTCGGCGGGCTGAGTTGCAACCCGAACGCGCCAGGCACAAAGGCGCGAGCCCTGCAGACGCATGCGCTTCTTGCAGCAGTTGTCGAGGGTCACGATGTTACCGAGGTCGGGCTCGCTGAAGAAGCCCTGAAGACCAGCGCGTCGGCACTCCGGGCGAGCGAAGCGCCCTCGCAGGCCATCACCGATTCGATTGATCAGATGGTTCGGTCGACCTTGCCTGATGGCTATCACGGCTCTTATAACCGGCGCTGTTACGAGTACACTACTGTCCCTGCAAGCTCAACCGACGGCGAGGCTTGGAACGGGATGTTTCATCCTAATGACCAGCGTCATGCTTGGGCGACATGGCGCTGTCTATCAACTTAGGACGAAATCCAAGGCCTGGATCAGATCCAGCACATAAGAAAGACCTCGGGGCAGCAATTCTGCAAGCGCCAGCCCGATAACCACCCCGGAGCCGAACCACGCGGCGCGGCCCGTATTCGCGAGCCGCCTCATCCGTATTCAGCCCATTGCAGCCCGTAGTACATCGCGAAGAACCCAGTCAGCGACATCAAGTAGATCGTCGTGACCATCCCGGCATGGGCGATGCCGGCCCGGTTTACGGCGCCACGCAGGAGTGGCAGCGGCGAGGCGCCGTGCAGACACACGACGGCCAGAATAGCAACAATGGGGATGTGGCCGACGGCATCCAGGTGGCCGAATTCAGGGATCGCGATAAGGAAGATGACCGCATAAGCGGCTGCTCCGAAGCGGACCAATCCACGGCCGGTTATGAGGTAGAAGGCCAATGTGAACTCTACGAAGCCGGCCACCACCGTGACAAAGCCCCAAGGAAAGCCGAAAGCCAGGTCCGGATGCTCGGCCACGACAAACAGCGTCCATTCCGGATACACGAACTTCTCTACCGCCGTCCACATGAGGCCAAAGGCCAGCCCGAATGACAGAATGGGAACGCGGAGCCGGAGCATGCGCGGCATCCTGATCGAGGTGAGTGCAAGATACGCGGCGATGCCGGGGAAGAACACGTAATCGGTCATGTGAAAGATGCCGAATTGAGCGATCCCGTAGGCATAAAGCATACCGATCCCTCCGGCGCCGAGAATGCAGGTGCCGCGCCATACGACCGACACGGCGATGAAGAACTGCAACGCGCTCATCCACGCGACATTGGCCATAAGCTCAGGCGTGAGAATCGTACTCCCGAACTCCCACAGTACCACGGCCCCTTTGTCCCAAAGCAGAAGGAAAAAGGCACCGGTGGCGAGGCGGATCAGCTTTTCTTCCGTCTCAGCGTGCAGCCCGCCACTGGAGGCAAGCCGTGGCCAACGTTGCCTGACCGCGTCATCTATCAGAAACCCAGCAAACACCAGCAGCAGGAAACCGATGCAGACGAAAGCAAAGAGCGGCGTCAGCACGCGGCTCAGGGCGATCGGCGCGTGCGTGACGTCGGCGCTTGAGCAAAACCATTTTACGTGAGCGGAGGCTTGAACCGGGATGAGCCCGATCACCGCCACAACTACCGCCCAGTTTCGCCGCGCCTTGTCTCTCGAGAAGACGCCTTTCATCCATGACATGGAGATCCGTATCCCATCGGCCAAGCACCCGGGGGTATACGGGCCTGCACCGGCGGTCGGATGCGGACCGCCGTTCACGTTTCTGGTGATTGCATCGGACGTCTACCGCGCGATGGCCTCAGGTTGCATTAGGATCGGCGGTAATTGCCAGGGTCCGAACAACACGATCGGATTGGGGACCGACGAAGGACAAGCCATGAGCGACGTTGAGCGGATTCCTGTGACGCTCACGGTGAAAGGTGTCGAGCAAGTGCGGGGCTGGGGGCGACTGATCGGCTTGGCGATCGTCGAGTTGGACGTCGCCGGTGTCGTGTTTACTCTGCAGGGAGTGCAGGTGCTTCAACAGCCTGACGGTTCACTGATTTGCCGCTCACCACAGTACCGACGCCCCAATGGGGTGTGGGCGTCGGCCGCCGTACTCCCGCCTGAACTCGCGGACGCATTGGGCGCCGAGGTCCTCGGGCACCTGCTGAACCCAAGGTCCTTTGAGACGAGTGAGCTCTCACACTTCATGTGATCGGCCAGCCTTTAACTTAACCCACGACAGTGTCTCGTCGACCAAACGCATCCGATCTGGATGGCATTCCGTAAGGAGATGTGCGCCCACGAGAGGCGCTTTAGAAAAGGATATGCCCTCATGCGATCTTTCCGGTCATTGATGCTGGCCGCTGCTGCCCTGGCGCCGATCTGGTAATTGCTCACCCTGGTTCGGCTAGCGGGGGTGTCAGCAGCGCGGTGCGGATGGCGCCGAGGATGGTTGTTTGGTTGGCCTTGGCTGTGCTGACGACCGAGCGAAAAGCGGCATAGGTTTCGGCGCCCCACTCGCAGCGGAACCCGTTGGTCACTTTGCGAAAGATCACACTGGGCCGCAGGTTCCGCTCGGAGAGATTGTTGGTGTATGGCACGGCGCGGTTGGTGACGAACACGAACAGATGGCAGCGGTTAGCGGCGATGCGCTTGCGCAGCTTGCGTCCAGCCTCCCCGACAGGGACAGCCACCATGATCCGGTCGAGCCGGCGGTCCAAATCAGCGGCATGCTGCACCAGCGTAGTGTCTTTCAGCGTGTCCCGCCGTTGTCCGATGGCGACCGCGCGCAGCAGCAGGCGCCTGAAGGCGGCGCTGAATGCGGTATCGCCGCATTCGGCGGCGTATTGCGCGTCACGCAGCAGGTGCGCTAGGCAAACCTGCCACTGCGCCGCATGATCGCGCTGGCTGCCCAGCATGTCGGACACCCAGATCATGGGCTGGATGGCGCCGAACACGCCCTGCACCACGGCCTTGCCACGGCTGGGACGGATGATGTGCAGCACTGCGAGCGTGCCGACAAACACCCACTCCCACCAAGTCTTGCCGCTCACCCGGGCAGAGGTTTCGTCCGAGCAGACAATCTCGCTCGCCACGACCGTCTCCTGTATTGCCGCGGCGGCGGCCAGTAACGGCCCGCGGGCGCGGGCCAGCATGTTGCTGATCGCGCCCTCGCTGATCGAGAGCGCGAACATCTCGCTCATCAGGGCGGACAGCCGTTCCAGTCCGATGGCGTGGGCGTAGTGCAGGTAGATCACCCAGGCCACGATCGACTGGCCGAACGGCGAACCGGGCTCAAGCCCGCTTGGCGCGCAGGCGGTTGCGCGCTCGCCGCAGGAGGCGCAACGGCCGCCGAAGAGTTGAACTCGCGTGACGTCCGGCCTGACCGGCGGCAGTTCGATACGGTTGTAAACCTGCTGCGGCGTCTGCTGGCCGGCGGGGAAAGCGGCGGCGCAATGCGGACAGGCCTCAAGCCGGGCATCGACGATGCGATCAGGGTTCGGCTCGAGCGCGCGGCTGACGCCGGGGCGGCTTTTGCGGGGCGGCTTATCGCCGGAAGCGCGATCGGGCTTTTGCCCTTTGGACGGCGGCAGTGAGGAATTGTCTGGGGTCTTTGGCGGCTGTTCCAATGCGGCGAGGCGCTTCTCCAGCGCCGCAATCCGCGCCTGGGCCGCTTCCGATTGCGCGACCAGCGGCAACAGAGACAGGATAAGACGATCCTTCTCTGCGTGGCTCAGCTTGCTAAGATCGATGCCGTAGGTCACAGACAGCTTGAATCGAGACGCTCGTGAGCCTGTCAACCCTTATTTGGAACGACACAGCCTACGACGCTGGGAACACCCTGCAGGCTCTCACCCTACCCAGGTGAGCAATTACCTTCGATGCCATAATCCTCAGATAATTTCCTGGACAGATTAGATCTCGGACCACATTTTTTGGCCCGCAACGGGATCCCTCACAAGCCGCAGCGGCAACTGATCGTCTGCATGCCGCGTTCGTATTAATTCGAGAGTGCATCAGAGTTCATAGGGCGGGCGCACCAACTGTTGAAAAGAGCACGTCATGCCTCGCTTATCCGGCGACATCGCGCTCGACGCCGAGTAGGAGAGCGTCCATACACGTGCCGACATTAACTTCAGGCAGGTCGACGTGGGCCGGCTCATGTCCGCGACCCACGCGGCAGCCATTTCAATCCCGAATTCACCGACTACGTATTCCGGAGCCTCGTGGAACATTTTACGTTCGTGTTCGGCGTGTCTCCCCGTTACGTGTTCTCCACCATGTTCGGCGACTGGAGCCTGTCGCTCGAGACGCAGTTTACCTCTTGTTCCCGGCAATTCTCTTGCTGTCGCGCCGCCTCGGCTTCTTATCGGTGGCAGTAACGCTGACCGCCTTCGGGCTTTTTGCCCGCCATCTCGCTCTTGCGTGGTATGCCGGACGCGGGCCGCTCCCGTTCCTGCTGGACTGCTTCCTGATCGGCATGATGCTGCACGAAGCGGTCGCCCGGCGGCGGGACTGGCTGGTCGCGTCCTGCATCGCGCTCGCTTGCTGCGACTGGCCGATGTACGGGCGGGGCGTCGTGTTGATGATCCCGTTCATACTAGCCATCTGGGTCTTCGCGTCAGCGCGGACTGCGGACTTGCCGACCGTCCAGCTCGCCCGACGTTGCCTGGAGAACCGCATATTCGATGTCGGCGCTGACATCTCATACGGCACCTAACTCATCCACGGCTTTTTCATATCCGCCACGGGTTTGACGCTGTTTCAGTCGAGCCAGTTCCTCGATCTTCCCTGGCCGGAGCAGCGGACGGTCATGTGCCTGGTCGTCGTGCTGGGTCGGTGGTTGTGAGTCTTGCCGCACATGGGCTTGTCGAGCGACCCGGCATCAGGCTGGGTAACATGCTTGGTGAACGTGTGGGCCGTACTCCTCTCGAGCAGCACGTGCATCGAGCCTCCGCGGAGTGACGACGATCATGAGCGGTGCCGGTGTATAGGGGGTGGCGGCCGGTAGAGGGCCAGGCGACGCGCCAAGTCGTCGAGCGAGGGCTGCGGGACGTCGATGCGGAACGGTGATCGAGGCGGAGGTCATGCGAGCGTGAAGGCCATGGCGGCCTTTCCGATCCCGGCGCAGGAAACTGACAGCCCGATCGTTCGATTTAGAAAGCTGGGTGGATAGGGAACCAAACATGACACTTGCGCTGCCCGTCTACTTCACGGACAGCGTTGAAAGCTTCCAGGACGACGAAGCAGAGACGATCGAGGGGCTGAACGCCACCTTCGACAAGATCCTCGAAACCACGGCCAAGGATTACGGCCATGCCGTGCGGTCGGTTCACGCCAAGGCGCACGGCATCCTGCAGGGCACGCTGACCGTAACGGCCCTCCTGCCCCCCGAACTGGCGCAGGGCATGTTCGCAAAGGCGGGCGCGCATACGGTGTTCATGCGCCTGTCCACCAATGCGGGCGATATCCTGCCGGACGCGATCAGCCTGCCGCGCGGACTGGCGCTGAAGGTGCTGGATGTCGAGGGCGAGCGCCTGCCGGGCGCGGAAGGGCGGACCCAGAACTTCGTGATGGTGAACGGCCCGGTGTTCCAGGCCAAGACCGCCGACAAGTTCCTCGGCGACCTCAAGATGCTGGCCGGAACCACGGACAAGATGGAGGGCACAAAAAAAGTCATGTTCTCCATACTGCGCGGCGTCAGCAGCGCGCTGGAAACGGTAGGCATCGAGAGCCCGAAGCTCCAGTCCCTGGGAGGCGCACCCAACATTGATCCGCTGGGCGAGACCTATTACAGCGTGACCCCGTTCCGTTATGGCAACTACATGGCGAAGTTCTGCGTGGCCCCGGTGTCCGCCAGCCTCACCGCGCTGACGAAATCGGAGATCGATGCCAAGGACCGGCCAGACGCGATCCGCGAAACCCTGCAAGCCGAGATGCAGGGGATTGATGGCGTGTGGGAACTGCGCGTGCAGTTATGCCGCGACCTGGAGAAGCAGCCGATCGAGGATCCCACCGTGCAGTGGAAAGAGGAGGATAGCCCCTTTCAGACGGTCGCGACCATTCGGGTCGGGCCGCAGGATAGCTGGGACGCCGGACAGGTGGAAAAGGTAGACGAGGGAATGCGCTTCTCGCCCTGGATCGGGCTTGCAGCGCACCGGCCGCTCGGCAACATCAACCGGGCGCGCAAGGCGCCTTACGAGCATTCAGCGGAATACCGCGCCCAATTCAACAGGTGCCCGATTCACGAGCCGGCCGGGAGGGATTCGTGAGGCGCGTAGGCCGGACGCTCGCCGTCCTGGCCGCTTGTGGTCTGGGTTCGCTCGGGGCCGTGACCATGCCGCCCGCAATCGCACAGGAGAAGATGCAGATGGTTCAATCACCGTCGGACCTGAAGAAGTTCAACGTGACCGTCCGCCGTTTCGATCCCACAAAGGGTTTCGCAAGTGGCACGGATTTCGTGTTGCCGGTGGACAACCCGGACGAGGAGCACGCCGTCTCAGCGGCGATGTCCAACGCGGTGGCATTCACCCGCAAGATGGAGGGCAGCACCGCACTGCCCGTCGCCTTCGCATGCGTTGGGATTGCCGCCCGTTGAACATGCCCGCCGCGTCCGGCATCGACCGGGCGCGGTCGCTGCTCATGCCACGCTGAACGCCGCCGGCGGTTGGCGTTCTATGCGGGCGAGGATGTCGGGTGCACCGGTGCGGTGATCGGCTGGCAGCTTGGCGATGGCTGTGATCGTCTCTTCGATGTGAGCGGGAAGGATTGTCGTCGTTTCGGTCGTCATGGCCGTCTCTCCTTGGAAGCCTCGTGACCGTTAGGCCATCAAACGCAGGGCGTCTCGCTCCTCGGCCTTCAAGGCCGACGCGATCGAGCCGCAAGGATGAGGCACTCGGGTCTTGTCCGAGTAAACCGCCTGAAGCCTTTCCTTGTCCGCCGCGTTGCAGCCGCACTCGACCCAGCATCGAGGAGGCGGGGACGGGTGTCGCTCCGCCAGCAACAGTGTATGGTCGACTGAGCGGAGAGCACGCGATGGATGAACACCGGCATTCGCAAGGGAGCGACGATGCGTCGACCACGCATCGGTGCCTGATTAAGGAGACTACATAGCATGGCCAGTAAACTCGTGACTTTGACTTCCGCGTCCCTCGGCGCTCTGCTCACGCTTGGCAGCTTGAGCCTGGATGCTCGTGCGCAGACCGTCCCAGCCGCCACACAGGACAGCGGCACCCTACAGCGTGCTGACGCCGACATGCGCCGCGTGATCGAGAAGCTGGTGCAACTTGGCGCTAAGCCGATCGGGACGCAAACCGTCGCGGAAACCCGCCGTGGGCCTTCGCCGGCCGATGCTGTAAAGGCGGTGCTGCGCGACCAGGGCAAGGACCCGGCCGCGCTGATGGCGGCCACGGGCGTCAAGAAGCAGGACATGACCTACCCGACGGCGGGCACCACGCAGGCGATCCGCATCTACACACCCGGCAACGCAAGCGGGCCGCTGCCCGTGATCGTCTACATCCATGGCGGCGGCTGGGTCATCGCGGACCTCGACACCTATGAGAGCTCTGCCATGGCGCTCGCCAAGAAGACTGGCGCCATCGTTGCCAGCGTCGAGTACCGCCATGCGCCGGAGTTCCGGTTTCCGGCGGCTCACGAGGACACCTTCGCTGCCTACAAGTGGACGCTGGACAACGCAGCCAAGTTCGGTGGCGACCCGAAGCGCGTGGCCATCGCCGGTGAGTCGGCCGGCGGCAACATGGCCATCGACGTGGCAATCCGCGCGCGGGACGAGAAAATACAGAAACCGGTGCATATGCTGCTGGTGTATCCGGTCGCCGGCACGGACCTGACAACACCGTCTTACAAGCAGGACGAGCATGCGGTCCCACTGAGCAAGCCGGCTATCGAGTGGTTCGTGAAGAACACCATCCAAAGCCCGGCCGACCTGCAGGACCCCCGGCTCAATGTCTATGCCAAGGCCAACCTGGCCGGGCTACCGCCTGCGACGATCATCAATGCGGAGATCGACCCGCTGGCATCGGACGGCCAGTTGCTGGCCGAGAAGTTGCGTGCAGCGGGGGTGAAGACGACCCACGAGTTGTACAAGGGTGTCACGCATGAGTTCTTCGGCATGGATGCTGTTGTGGGCAATGCGGCAAAGGCACAGGACTTAGCCGCACGTGAACTGAAGACGGCGCTGGCGGGCAACGCGGGACGTACCAATTAAAGCTAGCTAGTTAGGCCAACCCGGCGGAGGCAACGCAGGCGACCCAACAGGTGTTGGATCGACGGACGCGGACGGCGGCGGCGGCAGGGATGTCAGCTCGACTTCTGTGAACCGCGGCGTCGAGCGCGAAACCACCTCGCTCCGCAAGCTCAGCAGAGCACGCCGCCACGTGTAGAGTTGCCCGGAGCTGATGCCGTGCTTGCGGGCAACCTCAGTCGGCGTCAGTTCAGGCCCGAGGCTCTCGGCAACAATGTCGCGCTTCTGCTCCAACGCCCAAGATCGCCGTGGCTCGCCACGGGTGATGATTTCCATTCGAGCGCTGCGACCGCTCGTACGACCAGTCGTACGAGCACTCTCATTGATGTCGGAGGGGGATGGATTTCGTCCATACAGAACTGGATCACAGCCACGCTACGCGCCGCCATGTGCAGCGTTTGCGACGCTTACGTGGAGGCTCGCGATATCCTGCAGAAGGAGGGCATCCCGACGGCGGTCATCTCGATGCCCTACCGCCTGGTCTTCGAGGAACAGGATGCCGCCTACAAGCGGGCTATCATGGGTGAAACGCACGCGCGAGTGGCCGTGGAGATGGGCTGGGACCGCTACTGGGCTTCGACGGCCGCTTCGTGGGCATGCACGGGTTCGGCGAGTCCAGCAAGATCGCTGACGTCTATAAGAAATTCGACAACACGACAGATGCCGTCGTCCGTGCCGCGCGGGAGGTGCTTCAGAACGTCCACGGCTGACAGGGTGCGTTGCGCCGACAGCGACGCCCATGGTGGCGCTCGCCCAAGTTGCGGGCGTCCGACGCGCCGTCGCGACACCTCCTCAGGGCGGTGATATTGCGGGTCAGAGCGCTGCTGAGGTTTGGCGTGCGCGGCGACGGGACGGTCGGTGGCGGCGTCATGGGCGACTGTTCGGGTGAGGGTGAACGTGACCGGCACGGGCCTGGACGAGTGTCATCCAGGGCCGTCGCGTTCGGCGGGTTGGATCAGAAGATTGTCCTGACCGTCGCCTCACGCGCCCAAATCCGGCCGTGGCTGGCCGTGGCCAGGAAAGCTGCCGCGCCCTTCAATGTGATCGCCACCACGCCCGCGTCCACCAGGACACCCGCCTTGTCCATGAGCGGCTGCGCTCCTTCGGTATGGCCGATCACGTTGAGGTGGGCGAAGGCGTCGTGCACGAACGCGACGGCCGCGGCCTCCTTGGCCAGCATCGCCGCGCCGTCCTTGGACAGTGCCAGGACGATCACGTCGAACAGCACGGACGGACCGCCGGCGAGCTGGAAATCGGCGGGAATCATCCCGCCGCCCTGGCTCTTGGCACCCCCGACCTTGGGCGCGATCACCTTGAGTTGGGCCCCTATCTTGGTGGCCTCCGCCCCGAGCGCCGCGACCAGCTTGGGGTCGGTGCCGTCCGCCACCAGGCAGCCCACCAGTCGGCCCTTTAGGGTCGGCGCGAACTTCGCCAGAATGCTCAAGGCCGGCGAGGCGGCCAGGTCCGTCCTGGCGGGCACGGTGGTCGGGGCCTTCTCGATCGGGCCCTCATAGCCGAGCCCGGCGGCGACGCGGGCCGCCACGGCCTCGTCCACGTTGGCCAGCTGACCGAGCAGGAGGAGGCGGACAGCCTGCGTCTCCACCTTGCTCAACTCGAAGATGAAAGCGGCGACGATGTGGTTCTGCTCCGGCTCGGTCTGGCTAAGGAAGAACTGCCGCGCCTGGCTGTAGTGGTCGGCGAAGGTCGGCGACCGCACCCGCAGCTTGTCGCCGGCCTCGTGGACCGGCACGCTGAGGAAGCCCCTTTTCGGGTCGGCCCGCTCCGTCGTCGGGGCCAGCGAGCTCGGCGAGTAGGACACCTGGCCCTTCGGGACGTGCATCTGCATGTGCCCGTCGCGTTGGAAGTTGCGCATCGGGCATTGCGGGCGGTTGATCGGTAGTTGGGCGAAATTAGGGCCGCCCAGGCGGATCAGCTGGGTGTCGAGGTAGGACAGGTTGCGCCCCTGCAGCAGCGGGTCGTTGGTGAAATCGATGCCGGGCACGACGTGCGTGGTGCAGAATGCGACCTGCTCCGTCTCCGCGAAATAGTTGTCCGGGTTGCGGTCCAGCACCATCCGGCCGACGACCCGCAACGGGATGATCTCCTCCGGGATCAGCTTGGTGGAGTCGAGGATGTCGAAGTCGAACGTCTCGGCGAAAGCTTCGTCGAACAGCTGCACGGCGAGCTCCCATTCCGGGAAGCTGCCAGTGTCGATCGCGTTCCACAGGTCGCGGCGATGGAAGTCCGGATCGCCGCCGCTGATCTTGAGCGCCTCGTCCCAGATCACGGACTGCGTGCCGAGCTTCGGCCGCCAGTGAAATTTTACATATGTGGGCACACCGGACTCGTTGACGAGCCGGAAGGTGTGAACCCCAAAACCCTCCATCATCCGGTATGAGCGCGGGATGGCACGGTCCGACATGATCCACATCAGCATGTGGGTGCTCTCGGGCGAGAGCGATGCCCAGTCCCAGAACGTGTCGTGCGCGGTCTGCGCCTGGGGGAAGCCGCGGTCCGGCTCCTGTTTGGCGGCGTGGATCAGGTCGGGGAACTTGATGGCGTCCTGGATGAAGAACACCGGGATGTTGTTGCCCACCAGGTCCCAGTTGCCCTGCTGGGTGTACATTTTCACGGCGAAGCCGCGCACGTCGCGCGCCGTGTCGGCCGAACCCATGTTGCCGGCGACCGTCGAGAACCGGGTGAAGAGCGGGATGCGCTCGCCGACCCGGCCCAGGACCGGCGCCTTGGTGTATTCGGCGAGCGAGTCCGTCAGCTCGAAGAAGCCGTGCGCGGCGGCTCCCCGGGCGTGGATCACGCGCTCGGGGATGCGCTCGTGGTCGAAGTGGTTGATCTTCTCGATGAGCGTGAAATCCTCGAGCAGGACTGGGCCGCGCTCGCCGAGCTTGAGGGAGTTCTCGTCGTCACCGATGACGGCACCCTGGTTATCGGTCATCTGCGGGTGAGTGCCGCCGGCGAGCTGATGGAGCTCCCCTCCGGCGGCGACTAAAACCTCTCCGCCCTGGGTGGCCGCATGGGATGCTTTGTGCCTTGGCATGGACGGTTTCCTTATTTATTCGTTTAGGTATGAAATGTGGTCACTGCCCAGGTAGCCTGAACAAATTGGGTCTGTGAGCGAGTTTGGGTCAGAAAACGCCGATGGATATGAGCAAACTCGACCACAGGCATCGAAATTACCCCTGGGACTATGTCCGAGAGGGGGTACCTGGGCAGTTACGA
>JAABVA010005017.1_pt1 | contig 12111 bp, 11 predicted proteins | sample 5560331 | NCBI WGS metagenome assembly JAABVA01 (sample SAMN12812661, study PRJNA571458) | rock metagenome | isolation source: Antarctica rocks | place: Antarctica: Victoria Land, Mt New Zealand sud | collected 2016-01-07
CGTATCGCCGTCGAGTACGTCTTTGTCGAGCGCAGCGCCGGGTATCTCTATGTTCTGAATGCCCCGCGTCCGGTTCTCGTCGCTGGCGTCGAATGTCCCCGCGCGATTGCCCCGCTTCTTCTTGGGTGACGTCTTGATCTTGCCCTTGAACTTCTTGACCACGATCCCGTCACGCTTCGCCCGCGCGCGGCCCTGCGCCTGTGTGGCGCGCGTCAGCGTCTGTACCCGCACGTTGTCAGGGTTGCGGCTCTCCTTGCCCTCCTTGCCGGTTATGAAGTTCTGGTACCTCTGCACGTTGCGGATAGCTGTCTTATACTCCTTGCTCTTGCGGTTGTCCGTGCCGGACAGCGCGGCGGCGGCGCTCGCGTTCGACTTATGCCCACTCAGAAACTCACGCATCGTCACGCTACGTTGTACGTCGCCGGCGCGAGTATAGAGATTATCCAGTGCCTCTTTAACCGTTGGCATCGTTCACCCCTTCCTCCCACTCCTCGCACGCATCATCGAGCGCGAGCGGACGGACGCCAGCGCGCAAGAGCGGGCGGCATACGTCGATTGGTACGCCGCTGTACCGTACTTTCCACTGGCCTAAACCGTCCCCCAGCGTGAGCCCGGCCGGGCAGCCGGCGCGCGCGTCCGGCTCGTCACTCACAATGTAGATTTGGTCGATATGCACCGCTACCACGTCAGCCGCCGCTATCTTGTCCAGCGTGCGCCGCATCGTCGCCCGCGCTTGGCTGATGATGGTGTGTCGCCAGTCAGGCCGGTAGGCGGGCGACGCATAGCCGCCTGTTTCCGGCCGGTAGCGGTCATCCTCGGGATTGAACCAATAGCCGGTGAGCCACCCAATAGCTACGCGGTACGTTTGTTTTAGGGCCTTATAGGCGAGCTCGCCCGCTTCGCTCTCGTCAGCCATGAGCACGGTACGCGCGTCGCGTAGACACTCGTACCACTTGACCAGCGCGCGGCCGTGGCGGGTCCAGGTGTACGCCTCACTCGGCTGATCGAGCGCGTCACTCTCACATAGATAGGCCGCTTCCGGTGTGAGATACCAGGCGTCATCGAACCGCCAGTAGCCCGGTATGCGCTTGTCGAACGTCGGGGCCGTGTCGTGCGTGAGGCCGCCCATGCCAAGTTCTAGCGAACTACACGCCGCGAGATACTGGCCGTTCTTGTCATAGGCGTGAATGTATGCGCCGGAAGTGGTAGCAGCCGGCTCGCGCAACCATGACAGGTCCGTAACCGCGTTCCCTTTCACCGCGACGGCGGGCCAGTCCGCGACACTCTCGCGCGGAGCCATCCCGCGCGGCCGTAACTCATCCATCAGCCGCCGCCCCATCGAGCCGGGGGAGCTACCTAACCGCGTGCCCACGGCGGCGACGTAGCGCGCGGCGGCGACGTCCGCGAGGTCCGGCGGGCAGCCGTCGCCGAACCAGGCCGCCCGTACCTGCGGCGGTAAACTCTCGACGCGTGGCGCGCGCGCCGGCCGTGTGTCTGTTGGTGGTAGTGTGGTCATTAACTTGCCCTCCCCATATGCGCGTAGCGTTCTAACGCGCGGCGCGCTATTGCGTTCTGTAACATCATGCTGACCGTCCCCCGGTCCCACCCCTCCCGCTGGGCAGCGGCGGCCACGCCCGGTGAGAACCGGCCCAGCGTCGTAATCTGTGCCGGTGACGCGGGCCGCGCGCGCCATGGCGCGTTCTTGTCCGCGAACACATGGAGCCCGCTCTTAATCGCCATCGCGTTGACCTGGTAGACCGCATCACGGAACACGCACGGCTCATCAGTCACCGGCTCGACGCCCTGCCGCTTGGTGACAACAAAGGGCTGGTACAACCCTGAACCGTCCGACGCGGCGGCCAACACCGCGTAGGTATCCTCCGTCAACGTCGTCACGTAATTGCCGGTCTGCTCATCGAGCGCCCACGCGCACACCGATTGATTTACCGGGTCAGTGATCCACCGCACAGGCAACCTGCCTGCCGCCGGCCCCTTCGGGCGTGGGCCGCGCTCCGGCTCTTCGATGTCGCCGGCGTCCTCACCCAGCAACACCGGGAGGGTGATCGCCTTCGTCTTTGACACGTCGGCGTTACCGGCCACGTCGAGGATAAGACAATCAGCCTTGCCGGCATGGGTGCGCGTCCCGCGTCCCAGCATCTGCGCGTATAGGCCAGGGCTCATCGTGGGCCGCGCCATCACAAGCGCGCTGATCGCGGGGAAGTCAAAGCCCTCCGTCAGGACGGCGCAATTCGTGACGACCTGCACATCACCCGCGCGCCAGGCCGCCAGCGTCGCCGCGCGTTCCTTCGAGGGCATTTCGCCCCATATCGTCGCGGCCCGGAACCCGCGCGCCCGGTACTCCTCCGCGAGGGACTGAGCGTGGGCCACGTTGACACCGAACACTAACGTCTGTCGGCCGCCGATGAGCGCCGCCGTACTATCGACTACCGCCCGCACGTGGTCCTCCTGGTTAAGCTCCTCGGCTAATTCATGCGGCGCGTAGTCCTCCTCCCCGTCGCCTAGCATCGTCGTAGGTAGGTCCGACAGGTCGAACCCGTCGAGCGTGATGCAGCGCCAGTCGAGCGGGCAGAGCCACCCCGCGCGCTGCATGTCCGGCAACGTACGGGCGAAGGCGCAGGTGGGGAGAAGGTCTTGCATCCGGTGCTTGTCCATCCGGTACGGCGTCGCGGTACAGCCCACGACGGCCACGCCGGGGTACGCCGCTTCGAGTTGTGCAATCAACGCCGCATAGGCGTTCCGGCTTGTGGCGTGGTGCGCTTCGTCTATCAGTAGCAGCGTGATCGGCTCCCGGTCAGCAGCGAGCACGCGGGCGAGGCGTCGCCCCTGTAGCGTCTGAATAGAGCCCACAATAATGGGAGCGTCTACCTCATCGCGCGCGGCCATAACCACGCCCGCCGGTTGCCCGGTCACATACTCCATCGTGCCGGCCAGTTGGGTAATCAACTCGCGTCGATGCGCCACGGCGAGCACGCGCCCGCGTGTGAGCGCGGCCTTAGCGATAGATGCCAGCACAACGCTCTTGCCCGTTCCTGTCGGTAGTTCGATGTAGACCCGCCGCCGGCCGCGCTTGATGCGGGAGAGGGTGCAGCGGACGGCCTGCCGCTGGTAGTCGCGTAGCTCGGGGCCAGCAATAGCGGCGGCCGCGATGGACAGCGTAGGGGTTGCGTTCACAGTGACACCCCCTCGCTGCCGTCGCTACTGCTATCGCCATCGTTGGCCGTGTCGCTGGCCGGGCCTGCCTTCCCTGTGCGCGCGAGCTTAATGACCCGTCGCCGCTTACCGTCGATGATCTCCTTGATGGTGCGGTAACGGCCGGCTTCGTCCTCTGTCTGGATCATGCCGGCTTCCGCAAGCCGCTTCGTCAGCGTTTGCAGCTTGACCGGGAACACTTCGCCGGCGGCGCGCGCGGCCGCAACGACGTACCTGTATGTCTCCTCGGGAAACAACAGCATCCATGCGTCAGTCACGACGCCCAGGCGCGTCCCGCTGCCATGACGGTAGCCGCCGGCGGTTAATGGGTCAGGCTCCCAGCCCCAAAAGAGGGGGTCAGCCGGTGCGCCGCCATCATCGCCACTAAGGTACGCGCGCTTGCTGCTGAAACCGTCGACCAACAAGGCCATGAACCGCTCGACGGGCGACGCGCCGGATAGCTCGGCCGCCATGTCTGCCGCGAGTGATGCTAACGCGTCCCCGGCCGCCGTCAACAAGTCCGCGCACGACACATCATCTATGGTGCCGGCGGCGTGCGCGAACGTTAGGAACATTTCGAGTCCTAAGAACAGGTGCGCGACTTGGCCCGGCCCGCGTGCATGGCCGCCCTGCTGCTGGAAGCATAGGCGTAGGTCACGGTAACGCGTGGGGAGCGTCGCGCATAGGCCATCAGGCCCGGTATCGTCCATCCCCGCCGCTACCGATTGGATATAGGCCGCCATCGCAAGGGCGTAGCTAGACGTACGCCGCTGGGACTCAGTAAGCTGGCCAACGTCTACCGCGCCGGGCTCGACCGGCACCGCGAACGCGCGGGCCATAGCTGAATGTCCATCGGGCAGTAGCTCCCCTGTGGCGACGGGCACACAGCGCGGCGGCTTGTCCGGCCGCAGGCCGCCATCCCGCGTTGAGAGGTTGCGCCCTGTCCCATTGCCAACCGCGCGTAGGAGGCGCTGGGCGGTGCGTGACATGGCGTGCGCTTCGGCGGGATCACTCGCCGGGTGGTAGTCCTCGACGGCGACATACGCATCTTTAGCCCCATATAACACCTTCTCCTGTCCAGGGCCGGTATCGGCAAACGACGCCGGGAGGGAGTCCGCTGTGAACGGGCCATAGTGCGCTTGTGCCAACGCGCTCAACTCGCTCTTGAATACGCCGGATGGACCGTGAAACCAGGGCGTAAAATCGGGCGCTTCCTCGCCAAGCGCGGCGCGCAACGGGGCCAGCCAGACCGCGCCCACTAGCGGCGCGGTCACAGAGAGCGGGGCGACGTGGAGGAGCGCGAGGGCGGCGCGGATAGCATCCCGCGCGGCGTCACTATCGAGCGCCGGCGGCGCGGGCAGCCGGAAGCGTCCCAGCACGCCGGTTAGCTGCACGGTGACACCCTCGACCGGGCCATCCGCGTTGATGCACGCGCCGCCAGAAAGGTACGTTGATCGACCGTCGATCACATGCCATCCCGTTGCATCGTAGCCCACGGTACGCGGGCGCTGTGACGCAAGGAGCAATACAGCGTTATAGAGCGCGTCGCGCTCTTGCCGGCTGGCATAGCCCACACATTGCGGCCAGTGCTCCCAACACGTCGCGTCCTTCACGGTAGGGGCCGGTACGGGCCGCGCGTCTAAACCGTCCAGGCTCAATCCAAGATGGAAGGTGACACGTTTGCCGGGCTCATCGCCCTCGATGTACGTGCTTCCGCTCACATAGGGCCGCCAGTCGATGCCTACGCGCTTGGCGTCGCCGTCCCGCATCCGTACTTGAAAGATAGACGTGTCATCTATGAAGTAGTCGGGCGAGCCGGGTATCTGCACGCCGCCACCTAACAGGGCGTCCATATCGACCGCAGGCCCCTTGCCTCGCGCGGCCTTCCCGCGCGTCGGAACCTCGGGTACCTCCGCAAGCGAGGCGAGCGCGGCCGCCACCGTCGCGCCAATGGCGGCCGCGAAGTCAACCCTGCCCATCGCCACAAGCGCGGCGTTATGGTCGAGATACCCCGCCGGCGGGGCTACCGTCACGGTCAGCGCGCCCGCCGTGCGTAGCTCCCGCTCCGCTTTCTTCGCATGACTCCCGCCGGCCTTGTCGGCGTCCATAGCGATGACGACGGGGAACCCCGCGCCCGCGATGCGTCGCGCCCAATCCGGCGACAACGTGCCCCCTGGTAGCCCAATGACCGGGTACGTGTCGTCACCCATACCGGCCAGCGTCGCGGCGGCGTCTAGTTCGCCCTCGACTAGGTAGATAAACCCATGACGCGCGACGTGCGGCAACGCAGCGGCGGCGTTGTAGAGCGGGATACCAGACCCTTCCGGCCCATCGTATTTACGGATGCGCTTACTCTTGAGTTCATCGGTTGACAAAGGGCCAACATAGCGCGCCTTGATCCACACCACATCATCGCCGCGCAACGTCGGGATGATGAGCCGGCCACGCCATTTGTCATGTCGTGGAACATCAACGCGCGCGATCACGCCCGCATCGACCACGCCGAACCGGGCGCGCTCCACGAGAGATGATAGACCGCGCTCCACGACGTAGGCGCGCGCGGCCTGCGCCTCGGCACTGTCACTGTGCTGGTACGCGTCATGTGCCGCCGCCGCAAGGTCGATAACCCACGGCTCGACGGGGGTAGGTTGCGGTTCCGGCGCGGGGGCTGCGATCGCGCGGCCCAGCCGTTCGACCGCGCGCGGTGCCGGTATGCGCCGTGCTGACCCACGCATGGTGCTGCTCACGCGCGGGTCAATCCCTAACAGCCGCGCCAGTTCGGCCATGCTACCAGTCTCGCCCGCAAAGTCCTTGAACGCGCCGGGACTGGTAGGGGTATCGGGTAGCACGCTAAACGATGGTACGCGGTCCTCTCGTAGTGGGCTATGGTAGCCATCGAGCCAACCATCTTTACTGAGGTGCGCGCCATGCCAGCCGGACGGTTGCTGCTTCTCTAGCTCCGCTTCCACGTCGGGCCATAAAGGTTGATACTCGCGTTGCGCGGTCATGCCGCACCGCCAATCGTGGCCGTGTCAGTTGGAGCGAGTACGGCGGCGACAGCGCGGCCCGTCACAGTACGCGAGATGTGTAGGTCCGGCCGTGCCGCCCCACCTTCGACCATGCGTAGCTCGGTGAACGTGACGGTATCGAACACGCACGCACCATCTACCGGGACCGCGACGGCGCGGGTACGTACCCACTGCTCGATCACATCGGCCAGGCGCTCAATGCGCCGCGCGGCACGTCGTAGCGCGTCCGCAAGTGACAGCAGTAGCAGTAGGTAGCGCGGAAATGTGCCCGCGTGGGCATGGGGTGATTGCACCGCGTCACGCGACGCGGTATGATGAGGGTGAACCATGGTTTATCCTTTCGCACTTGACGCCGCCTCGTATCTCACCCCGAGGGCGGCGTTTTGTGCTATCTATGCGGTTATATTGCTCATCGCTGTGGCTTGTAAGCCTTAGCGCCGTCTAGTGTGAACTTCGCCCATTGCCTGATTAGGTTTGCGATATCTTGCCCGTTGTCGCCGAACCGCTCTATCTCCGCGCGCACCGTACGTGCTTGCTCGCCCCAGGCCCACGTCTTTTCACTGTCGGCCGCTAGCATACCGTCAATAATCTGCTCGATAGGGTTGGTACTGGGTGCGCTGCGCTCTACTGGTTCCTGTTGTTGTGATTTGTAACCTTGTTTACAAACCGCTAGCGTCCTATGTGCGTACTGACGTGACACCCCAACAGCGGTAGCAATCTGCTGCGTGCTCATGTCCGGGTGCTCGCTCTTCATGCGGACAATGACGTTCGCCCGCTCGCCAGGCTTAAGCGGCGTCGCGGTAACAATGGCGCGGCGCGCCGCTTCCGGAAAGACATCTGTGCCAGCGGGTAGTATCGACGCCTTGACCGTTACGACGTTCCACCCCATTGCTGCGGTAATAGCCGCCTCACGGCTTTGGTACGCGGCGACGCGATGGGTTCCGTCAGCTATTAGAAACTGACGCCCGGTACTGTCAGGCACCAATACGATAGGATCAAAGACGGCGAGCCCATCGGCGGGCTCTATCGACCGCCCGTTTTTCGCGGCGTCATTGACGGTAGCGAGGTAGTCGTCAATGAGTTTGGCTAGGTCCTCGACGCGTTTAGTATCTAGACCTGTCTCAGTGCGCGGCCAGAACGCCCGCGACGCTTCAACGTCGATGCGTGGCAGGTCCACCGCCATAAATTGCTCACTCATGCCGCGCGTACCTCGCCTTCGATTGCGTCAATCTCAGCATGTAGCGCCTGCCTAGCCGCGTCTTTGTTGTGGCTGGTCAGATAAGCCACTGATACGCCCAGGATGGCTAGTACGATCTTCAATCCCCTGAACTCGTGCCGTGCGAAGTCATGCCGCAACCTCTCCGCGACTTCGCGCTCCCCCTCGCCTTCGAGGGCTGCATACATAGCCGTCAACGCTTTCCCTACCTCCAGCTTCTGCGATAACGGTAACTCGTCGTATGCCGTGCCAAGCGACTCACTAGGGACAGTGGCAGCTATGACCAAGGCGGCTGCGATGGCGACTATAGCGAGTGCTGTTGAGAAGGGTGTGCTGCTGGCGACTTGCCGCACTAGCTCCTCGCCTTCGCCTGAAATGTACCGCCCTCGCTCGCCATCCTCGTGTACTTCACTCGCGGCGACTTTCGCGCCCTGGGCGCTCGGTGGCGGGTCTGTCTCGAAGTCGTCAGGCGTCAAGCCTAGAACCTCCCACACCTTGTGCCGTATACTCACGCGCGGTACAGTCGTGCCCCTCTCCCAGGCGCTCACGGTCATAGCCGAAACTTCTAACTCCTGAGCTAGTTGAGTTTGAGCCATACCTCTGCGTTCGCGCGCACGCTTGATTTTCTGCCCTAACGTGCGTTCCGCTACCGTTACCATAGCTTTTGCCTCCTACTACACATGAACTAACTTCATAATATATGATTACTACGTGATTTATAGAAGTTATCCACAATATCAGGCGCGGTCATGGCCCTATGGTAGTGTTGACATGCCGCTTATATGCCGCTATGATACCACTTGAAAGGAGGTTCCATGTCGAAAGACGATGAAGAGGCAGAAGTAAAGATTACCCTGCGTGTTCCCGTAGCCCTTCATGCCCGCGTCAAGGAAGCTGCACGCTTACAACGGCGTTCGCTAAATGCTCAAGTACTTTCGCTCGTTGAGGAGGGCGTAGAGCGATGGGAGAGGGAGCGCCAGGCCAGCGGTAATTAGACGATAAGAAACAGATAGCCGGCGAAAGTGTTGCAACCACTTTCACCGGCCCATAAGGAGCAACCACGATGCGAAGTCAGTCCAAGACCTCAGCGGCTACCCCTGTCTCGATCATACAGGAGTGGGCCAGTGATCCGCGCTTTATCCCTATCGACGGCGCGCTATTCTACATCGGCAACACGTCGGGGCGCTGCGCCTGCGGCACGATCGGCCACGGCCAAGCCGGGCGGTGTTTGATGCACGCGCGCCTACTTGCTGACGACGGAACGCCTAAAGGTCATCTAGCACACTAGCCCAGCAGCTAGCTATGCTGCGACGCAGGACTAATAGCCGATAGAAAGAGGTTGAGAATGGCCGTTCACGCACAAGACACCACGCGCGATAGCTTCGGGGACAACTATACAATCATGCCGGCACGTGGAATTGTGCCGCGCGTGCAGGTAGACCGCGTACGTGCGGACGCCGCCAGCGCGCCACGCGAGTTGTACCCGCTTTACTGGTACCAGCATTACGATGATGCGGTAGTGATCTATCGTCGCAACGCTCAACCGTTCGATGAGCACGATACATGGGACATGGTTGGTGCTATCTTCTTCGCGCCTATTCCTGAGGAGCTAGACGTGCTAGGAATCTACGCGCTCGAAGTGGAGGAAGGCTTCGAGCGGGGCGACGTTGCGCGCCATATCCCGCTTCTGTTTGGAGTGGACGCGATGCGTCAACGGTAGGCCACGAAGGAGGGAAAGTGTTATGCATGTCACTTGCCAGGTTTGCGGGAATCTGACGAAACGGCGCTACTGGGATCGCGTGGTTAGTAAGCTGGTCTGCGATGTGTGTTTTGAGCCACACCGGATTGCGACAGAGCGACTTGTCCAGGAGGACAAGGAGCGCAGTCGGCGCGCGTTTCCGACAGCGGAGGTATGCGCGCTGTGCAGCAAGCCTATCCCTGTAGGAGCCTATCGAGAGGGGACGCGGAGCCACGAGCCGGCTGGGGTGCGCTGCTACAACTGTGCGGCGGCGCGCGAAGGGGATTGAGCACTTACGACAAAGCGCGGATCAGGGCAGCGCGGGCCTTCTCCCATCGAGATCGCCCGCGCTGCCCTTTTGTTGGCTCGGGTGCCGGGATCGCAAGTGGCGGTTCATCGACGGGCGCGGCCGTTACGTTGCCGGTAGTGGCGGCCTGCTGCTGGCCCTGTTGCAGCCGCGCTTCAAGCTGGGTGATGCGGGCGGCGAGGGCGGCGTGCTGCTGGGCTTCGCCGTCGGCGTGCTGCTGGGCTTCGCCGTCGGCGTGCTGCTGCGCGGCAGTGGGAGGGGCGAACTCGTCGGCACGCGGAACGGCGACAAGAGATGGAGGGACATACTGGCCCCTAACGGTTTCCTCGAAGCGTTCGCGGTCCTGCTGGGCGCGACGATCGGCGCGGCGGCGCTCCTCACCGATCCACACCGCATCAGGGCTGCGGCGATCAGGGCCAGTACCGCGCCGTTCCTGGATGTTGCGTGGTTCCTGCGAGGCCTGTTGCTGGCGCTTTTCAAGATCGGCGAGCCGGGCGTGGACACCGGCGAGCGCGCCGGCCTGTAACTGCCAGCCGTCACTAGCGGCCCGCGCTTGCTCTTCGATGGTGGCTAGGCGCTCTTCGACGGCGCGCGCGTGCTCCTCAACGTCGTGTAGGCGCTGGGCGTAGGCAAGGGCGACAAGGGCATAGAGCCTAAGAGGGTCTGAGAGGGTCTGAGGGTCTACTAGCGCGGTCGATGCCTCACCATCGGCGGCCGGTTCTTGGGGCGCATCGTCGGGAGCCGCGGCGTCCCCGTCGCTCTTGGCCGTTGATGCCGTGCGGGGCATGGCATCAACGGCGCGGGCCATGTCGGAGAGCCACGCGTCTAAGTCGGCGGGGGCAAAGACAAGCTCAGGGCCATAGAGTCCGGGGCGATAGTGGCGGGGGAGCTTGTCCGCGCGGAGGGCCCGGCGGAGGGTGGTAGGCTTGCGGCCAGCGTAGGCGGCGGCCTGGTCGAGCGAGAGGAGGGCGGCGCTCCCGTCGGCGCGCTCCTCCTCGGGCTCCTGGGGCTGTCCGGCTGGCGCGGGCTCCTCGGGGGCGGCGGCCTGGTCCTCGGGCTCCTCGGCGGGCCGTTCCTCCTGGGCCTGGTCTTGGGCATGGGTGTCAGGGGGTATCAGGCCGTGGGCCTGGGGCAGGTCAGGGCGGGGGGTATCGTTAGTGTTCACGGTGGCAGTGTACCACCGGCTCGCAGTGGCTCACAGGGGAGGCGGGGGAGCGGGTCGACCAATGGAGGGTGGGGCGTGTGCCAGTCCACGGAGTTTCACACCAGAGCAGCGCGGTAGCAGCGGCTAGCAGCGGCTAGCAGCGGCTAGCAGGGGGTAGCAGCGGCTAGCAGGGGGGAGCGCGGCGCGGGCGCTGGGAGCAGGCTGCTACCGCGCTCGACGGGCGCAACGGGGCGGGTAGTAGCCGGGGGGTAGCAGGCTTTATCTTGGGTGCGCGGCCGGCCGGACGGCGGGGCGAGGCGGCGGCCGGTAGCTCACGACGGAATGACGGGGCTACCGGCGACGCCGGCGGCGCGATCGCGGGGGAGATCACCGGCGCGGCTGGCTACGGTGGCGTAGGTGGGGCCTCGGGGGCGGGACGGCCGGCTACGGTGGCGGTGGGTGGGGCGCTTTATCTTGCGACATGAGGGCGGCGCGGCGGTGGCCACGGCGGGACGCGGGGGGCGCTCGCCGGCGGGGGGGTGGCTGCCTCTCGGGGTGGTTGCCTGGTCTGCCACGGTGGCCTCGGCTGGCGGTGTGGGGTTGCTGGCGGTGCGGCGGCGGTGCGGCGGTGCGACAGGGCAGCGGGTTGACGGGTTATCCGTGGGCGCGAGGCGTGGTGAAGGCTGCCACAGAAGGGGGCGCGGTCCACACTTTGGGGCGCGGTCCACACTTTGTGTCCACACTTTGAGCCTTTAGAGCGAAGTGTGGACACGGAAACGGGGCTATTTTACGGGTAAAGCGGCTTCCGTGGCCCACACTGCCCACACTGCCCACACTTTTGAGGTACTGTGTGTGCGCGCGCGGTATGCATCGCGTGTTGTGTGTTGTGCAGGGCAGCAGGGGGCGGCCGCCGGCGGGGCCTCGGGGGCGGCTGGGGCTCCCACGCGCTGAGAGGCGCTGAGAGCGGGGGTAGGCTGCTGGGCTCCCCTGACGCCCGCGCCGCGCCGGACCTGTGAGGAGGCGCTAGCTACCGCCCCGCGCCGGACCTGTGAGGAGGCGCTAGCTACCGCCCCGCGCCGCCGCTCACGCCGGACTACCACGCCTGAGAGCCGCTAAGGCGCTGAGAGGCGCTGAGAGGCGCTAGGAGCCCACGCCGCCCCCACAATGGGCAAAGATACCGCCCCTACCCCTATCGCCGTGCTACGGGGCTGTCATGGCGCGCTACGCAGTGGGTGAGCGGCGCGCGCTGGGCGTACCGGCTGGGTGCGAGGGTCTATACCCGGTTAGGGGTTAGGCGGCATGTCATAGGGGATAGTAGGGGTATGCCGCGCAGTGATGCGCCGCTAGTGCCCGCGCTACTGGTAACGATGCGACGCCACGCCGCCGCCGTCGCGCCCCTCCCCGCTCCCACACCGCTCGCCCCCCGCCCGATTAGACTTTTCACCCGCCCGTTCGCGTCCTAACGCT
>JAABVA010005018.1_pt1 | contig 12108 bp, 14 predicted proteins | sample 5560331 | NCBI WGS metagenome assembly JAABVA01 (sample SAMN12812661, study PRJNA571458) | rock metagenome | isolation source: Antarctica rocks | place: Antarctica: Victoria Land, Mt New Zealand sud | collected 2016-01-07
CGACGACACGCCGTGGCCCTCGCCGACATTGCATGGCAAACTGCACCTGCTCTGACCTGCAAGAACGACACCAGACGACACGAAAGGAGACCGGGTTTCTCCGCCTCATAATCCCTCGGTCGTGGGTCCGAGCCCCACCCGCCCCACCGTTCCTGACCTGCGGTTTCGCTCTGCTGCCCCTGCGGTCCGCCGCCTGTTGCAGCCCCGCGTGGGCATCTTGTGGGCACACCGCGCCGGAGGACCGGGCCGGCGCGGCCCGAGGGACGAGCCGGGCGACGGCCTCGGCGGCCGCCATTCGCCTTAGCAACGCCGCTGCCCGGGCTTACGGCTGCAGGCTGCCGGGTCAGGGACTGACTCCGGCGTAGGCCAGTGCTGCGGCGTCGAGCTCGAAGGCCGGCCGGCCGGTGAGCCAGCCTTGCAGCTGCACACCGGCGAGCAGGGCCGACCGCTGCGCGATGGTCTCGACGCCCTCAACGACACAGCGTTGGTGGCCACGGCCAGCCGGATGAGGCCACCGAGTGCGGTGCCGAGGTGCAGCCGGTCCGACGACACGTCGGTGTAGTTGGACAGCGAGATGCCCGCGATCCAGATTGCCACCGCACAGAGCACGAATCAGCAGCAAGGACACCCACAGCGGAGGCTCGGCAGCAGCCTGTGGCCGGACGTGCCTCGGCCGATGGCTTGCCAACCACAACGATCATTGCGCGTCGCCCTGTCCGGTGGCCGCCGACAGGCCGGCGGCCACAAGTGGGAGTCCGTCCCCCTCCGTTTTGCGCACCAAGCTCAGGCCGCCCTTGGTCTCGTACAGCACGTACCGGAGCTCACGCAGGTTGAACACTCCGCGCAGCCGAAGTTCTGCGTACAGGTCGTTGTCGGTCAAGCCGCACAGGCGTAGCTGGCGCCGCCGGATCTCGCCGTTCACGACCAGGACGCGAATGCGATGGTCCTGAAGTTTGCCGAACAGTCGTGAGAACCGCAGCAGGCTGGCCAGGCGATGAACGGTCACGATGGTCGCGAGCGCGACCGCACCGACGGCGTACGACTGGTCCTTCGCGAGCGCCGTCCGGCCGACGATCGCGCCGATCGCGACGGCGGCGGCGAAGTCGATGGTTGTCCACTGCGCCAGCGTTCGCCGTTCCCCCACTCGCAGACCCAGCAGCGCGGTGCCGTATATCAGCGTCGCCTTCACGGCGAACCCGAAAAGGTCGGGGGCGGGGCTGGTGAGCCAGGACATGACGAAGCTCAGCTGTTCTGCTGGACGTAGTCCCGCGGGTCCCGGTCGCGGGCCGCGATTCCGGCGGCGTGCTGCGACTCGAAGGTCAAGAAGGCGACCGCTATCTCGTGCCGGAGGTCGCGGTTGGCGTGGCGGCGGAAGTCCGCGAGGTCTTCTCGCTCTTCTTCCGCCATGTGGTCACTGTTGGCCGTCCTAGCCTTGACGACTGCTTGCCACCACGCGTCACTGCCCACGTCCTGCCGGTCGACGTCCGCCGTGGCGTCGCGGATCTCGTTGTGGTCCTTGATGACGTCCTTGACTTCGCTCGCGGCACTGTCCTCGCCTCCTGCGCCGGTGCCGAGCTTGAGCAGGTGCGGGTAAAAAACGGTCTCTTCGGCGGCCGCGTGGACGTCCAGCAGGATCCGCAGGCGGCTCCAGATCGCGCTCAAGGCTTCGGTGTTTCGGCGGTCGATGTCGTCCAGGAAGGCGAACATCCTCCGCTGCTGGTGATGGTCGTTCAGGATAAGTTCCGTGATGTCCATGCCGGCCTCTATAGCAGATGACGGTGGGTACAGGGTCTACAGCGTCAGGGGCTGGGTGTGCCGCGGCCCGACGAGCTGCCGGGCAGTTCCCTGCCACCGCGTAGCGTGTGCTAGCCGAAGCGCAGGGTGCGGTACTTGGGCCCAGACCCCGACCTCGGGGGCAGGTCCAGACGCCGACCGCCAACACGGCCAGAGACGCGCAGCTTGCGGATGTGAGGCGCCGCCAGGTGCAGGACGACCAGCAGCAGGGAGATCGCCAGGGCTCCAAGCACGCTCTGTCCGACCGTCAGGTCCGCCGTCACGTGCGCTTCTCGCGCCGTCGGTCGCCACTTGAGGGAAGGGTCGCACCCGGCCGCGGCGGACGCGTCGCCGTGAAACCCACGGCGACGACTGCTGGCCTGCTCCGGCCGCGAGCTGTGGCTGGTGAGCCCACTCGGCCGAAGCGGAGGGAACTGGCCGCTGGATCAGCGGGGTCCCCGGTGGTTGCCCGCTCGGGTTCCGTCGGGGTGTCCAGGGTGCGGTGCCGGTGCTGCTGAGGGGTAGCGCGGCAGGATCGCGGCTTCGCGCTCCCGCTCGGTGAGGGTCTGCGGAAGCGGGAGCGGCGCGCTCCATCCCGCGCCCGGGCGCAGCCTCCTGATGCAGCGGCCGTCGGGGGCGCTGCGGTCCCCGACGACGACCGACCCGGTCCCGTGGACCTGGTTGCAGGCTCATCATGGAGCGGGCGCCGCTCGGGCCCGCTTCTGCGGGCACGGGCTTTGGGCTGGGGTGCTGGCCCCGCGGGAGCCTGGACCGGAGTCGGGCCAGGGTGACCTGGTCGGTCCCGAGCAGCAGCCCGCCGACGACCAGCAGAGTGGTGAGCAGGAAGAATAGGGCTTCCTCGAGGGGCAGGCCGAGCAGGTGCACCCCGGTGGTGCGGGAGTCGGAGAGCTGCCACAGCCGTAGGTGCAGGCCGAGCCGGTCCACCGCGCACAGGTAGAGGGTCGGGGGAGCGGCGGCCACGGTGAGGAGCCGACGCTGAGCCCACAGCGTGTCGCCGCCGGCCGCCCACTGCAGCGCGAGCAGCGGACCGGACCAGGCCAGCAGCAGCCCCAGGTAGGTGCCCGAGGCTGACCTTGCCAGCAGCATGCCCAGACCTGCGACGAGCAGCCAAAGCACGGCTCCAGCTGCCCGGGCGTAGCCGCGACGGCTCGGTGGCTGCGGGGCCGACCGGCCGGGTGACCGGGTCCGCAGCCACAGCCCGGCACAGCAGTGGCTGCAGCACCATGAACAGCAGCTCCTCGGCCGGGACGCCGGCTACCCACCCGACCGGCCGCGCCCGCGGGTAGCTCCAGGTGCCCCGGGCGATCAGGGCTGCGTCCCAGGGCAGGGTGGCCAGCACCGCCAGGGCGACCACCGCGGCGAGGACGATCAGCTGGTGGCGTTCGCCGGCCTGCGGGCGGCTGTTGCGGGTGCCGGCATGCCAGGCCAGCAGGCCGACCGGGGGGAGCAGGCATACCAGCAGCAGTGCGAGGTAGGTCACCGGACCGCCGTCCGGAGCACGACCGACCCGAGCCGACTTGATTTGAGCCGTCCCGACCGGTGTGCTGCACCGGCGGGGGTGGTGGGCCGGGCGGTCTGCCGGTCGAACCAGCCCACCAGAAGCATGTGTGGTGCGGTCAGCGCAGCGAGCAGGGTCAGGTCGGCGGGAAGGAACGCCCGGACGCTGTGGGCTGCGGCCATCAGGGCGACGAGAGCGAGCAGCGCGAGGGCGGTCGGCCAGGCCGCCGCGCGGGCGAACCGCCGCAGCGCTGGGGCGAGCCGACCGGCGGCCAAGTCGCCGGTGTTGGCGGGGTCGGCGGCCAGCAGCCGAACAATGTGCCGGGTGGAGTGCCAGGCGCCGAAGTAGCCGGCGAACGCGACCAGCGGCGGGACGAGCAGGAACACCGCGACGAGCAGAGTCAGCTCGGCGGCCGGCCGGTAGCGGCGCCGCCACCCAGCCTGCGCGACGGTCAGCGCCGCTGCCGCGAGGACAACGAAGGTGGCGGCATGGCGTACTGCCGGGTTCAGCAGCACGCTCCCTGACCCGGATGCCAGCGCCTCGAGTACGGGCCTGACCTGGTCGGGCCAGCAGGCCAGCGGCAGCAGCACGCTGGTGCCGCCCCAGCCCAGGACCTGCAGTGCTGCGGCGGCTGCGGTCCGGACCCGGCGGCGGCCGGCTGGCGGCCGCAGCCGGCGGCGGGCGCCGGGGTCTGTCCGGAGCTGGTGGTACTGGACCTCTCCGGTGCCGAAGTGCAGCAGCGACGCGGCGAGGAAGACCAGCAGGCCGGGCAACGGGTAGCGGCGTAGCAGCACGAACATCACCGCGGCGGTCGCGACGTACCCGACCAGCAGCGCGGCGCCGGCCGGCAGGGAGAGGCGACGGGCCCGGATCCAGGCCGGGACCAGGTGGTCGACCGCGCCGTGCGGAAGTCCCAGGAGCAGGCCGACCGTCACCGGCAGCCAGCTCACCGGGGACCAGTCGGCGGGCGACACGAGCTGGCCGGCCAGCAGCAGCCCCAGCAGCGCCGGAGGCAGCCGGTCGCCGAGCGACCGCAGCGGCGTCGGCAGCCCGGCGTGCTGTACCGACGGGGCCTGCCGGGACGACCGACGACCGAACCGGTCTCTGATGTCAGGCCGGGCGAGGTGCGGGCCGGACGGGAGAAGACCGGCGCTCACTCTGCTCCCTCGGCTCGCCCTGGGCTGCGGCGCAGCCAGGCCTCGGTGTCGCGGATCCCCCGGGCAGCGACGACCCGCAGGCGGCGTCGCCGTGCGAGGCCCTGGCCGGTCAGGATGGGCAGGCCGGCCGCGGTGCTGCCCACCAAGATCAGCAGCCCCCAGGCGGCGGACAGTCGGAGCGCGACCAGGCAGACCGTGGCGCCGAGCAGCACGAGCCCGGCGGCCAAACCGCGGGCGGCCGTGCGAGCCGCACGCAGCAACTGATGACGTGTCACGGGCAATCCTGTCGCCGAAGGGCCGAGGTCGGTCCGGCGCCGGGCCGGCTGGCTGCAGCTTTGGAGCGCAGCCGGCCCGGCGGCGGGGCTCAGACGCGCCGGCTGCCGGGGTCGCCGCTGTCGAGCCGGTCCTGGACCCCGATCGGGCCCGAGGCGGGGGTACGGGCGCTGCGCCCGCCGGCGGCGGGCGAGGCCAGTGTGCGGCCGGCGAACTCGGGGTGCGTCGGGCTGTCGCTGGTGCGCAGCGGGCGCTGCGGCTCGGACAGCTTCTGGTGCGAGACGTAGACCTCTTCGGGGTAGACGTCGGGCAGGGTCTCCTCGCCGCGCAGCGCGTCCTCGGCGGTCCGCAGCTTCGCGATCTTGTGGATGAGCGCCCCGAAGCCGGCCTTCGCGGTGAGGTCCGCGGCACAGAACAGCAGCTGCGCAGTGATCGCCCAGTAGGTGCTGTGCTTGGTGAACGCGAAGATCAGGTAGACGACCGGGTAGGTGCCCCACACCGCGAACAGCAGGATCGTGGCGTTCTTTAGGCTCTTGCCGGTCCGCTCGGACAGCTCCGGCAGGCTCGCGCGGACCGCCCCGGCCAGCGCGACGTACAGATAGACGTAGAACACGGTGCTGATCGCCCCCCAGATCAGCAGGGCCGCGGTGTTGGGGCTGGCGCCCTCGTTGAGCTCGTTGCCGATGAAGCCGGTGACGATCATCAGGAACGCGGCGGACATCGTCGTGAAGCGCAGGGTGCGGGCCTTGTCACCGGGCGAGCGCGCAGACCGCGAGGAGCTCGGCGGTGAGCAGCGGAACGGTGATGGTCCAGTCGGTGTAGCGGAACCCGTTGGAGAAGTAGTGCGCCGGGTTCGGCACCCAGCTCTCGCCCCGGAGCTTGAAGCCGACGAGCCAGAAGGCGATGAGCGCCAAGTAGCCCAGGGTCGCGACCCCGGAGATGAGGGCACTCGCGTGCGCGGCACCGCGGTACTTCTTGCTCACCTCGGTGCGGGTGACCAGCGCGTAGATCATCGAGGCGAACAGGCCCATCCCGACCGCGACGAGCGCGTACAGGACCAAGTCGTATTGGAACGTGCTGTAGGTCTGGCTGCCCGTCAGGCCGCGGGCCAGGACCTGAGTGTGTGCCATCTGCGGTTACCTTTCTGCGACGGCCCGGCGGCTCCGGGCACCGCGCTTCCTCTGCCCCCCAGCCCTCGATGTGAACGTTGACGTGTGCAGCAGACCCGCGCCGCTGCGCAGCCCCAGGGCGCGCAGGGCCCGTACGCCGTCCGGCACGTCCGGGTGTATCGGCAGGGCGGTGAACCCGCTCATGACGTGCTGCACCGCGTCGTCAAGGTCACGGTCGAGCTGCTCGGGAGCAAGCAGGGTGCGCAGCACTCCCTCCCCGACCACGGAGAACTTTTCCGACGCACGGGCCGCGGTGAGCGCGAAGCCGTCACGCAGCAGCGCAGCGAACCACTGCTTGGCCATCGAGCCCGGCACGCCCAGGTCGGCGAAGCGGTCGCCCATCGGGGACAGGTCGGACAGGGTCTCGTTGACGTCGAAGACGACGACGGACGGGCGCTGCGGCACAGGGCTCCTCGGGCGGCCGCGGGTGGGTGGTGCTCAGGCCTCGCCGCGTGCCGGGTAGTCCTTCTCGCGGACGAAGGCCAGGGCCTTGAGCAGGTCGTCCAGGCGCGGTCGGGCGAACGGCGTGGACTGCACGTGCGCGGAGTACAGGCTGGCGTCGGGGCGTACGAGGAACAGCCCCGGCTCGCCGAACAGGGCCGGCTCGCTGTCGGTCAGGCCCTTGCTGACGTAGAGGCCCCACGCGCGCATGGTGGCCTCGTCCATGCCGTACGCCACCCGCAGGTCCTGCAGCTCCCACTCGCGGACGGCCCGCTCAGCCCGCTCCTGGTCGTCGCCGCTGACGGCGACGACCTCGTCCACGCCGACGTCGCGCAGCTCGCCGAGCCGGCCGTCCAGCTCCGACAGCTGCTTCTTGCACTGCGGGCAGTGCACGCCGCGGTAGGCCACGACGAGCGTGAACTGGTCGGGGGTGGCAGCGGCCAGGTCGAAGCGGCCGCCGCCGACGAGCGGCAGGTCGAGGGCGGGGGTGGCCTGGCGGGGCAGTGGCGCGGGCATGAGCTCTCCTGGGGACGGCCGGACACGACCTGTCCGGTCTCGCCGGTGCGACGGCGGTGAAACGCCGGCCGGGTCCGGCGTGCCCGAACCGTCCGGGTCCGGCCGGGCGGGTCAGCGCGCGCCGGCGACCTGCGCGGCAGGGTCGGCCGTCGACGACCGTGTCGGCGAGCACCCCGGTCTCGAGCACGTCGTGCGTGACCAGCAGCATGGTCGGCTCCGGGGCGACCCGCAGCACCAGCAAGGTCGTGCGTGTCGCTGCGCAGCTCGCAGTCGAGCGCGCTGAACGGCTCGTCGAGCAGCAGCACTACTCCCGCTGCCGCTCGCTTCGCACCCGGCGCAGACGGGCCGCCATCTCCGGCAGCGCAGCGCTCCAGAGCCCGGGGCGTCGCGGCCGCCCCGCACCCGGTCGGCCAGAGCCCGGACAGCGACCACGCGCTTCACCAGCACCTACGGACGCCCGCGCACCGGTACGAACGGTCACCCACGCGTCGACGCACGGCAGCGAGGGCGCCCTACAGGCAGTGCGGGCCGAGGTCCCTGGCGCCGAGCGCAGCGGGCGTTTCGCCACCTCCCGCCCGGGCGAGACCCCCAAGACAGTCGACCTGCAGGAGCTGCCGAGTCCACGCCCCTGGGGTATGCGCGAGAAGGACCAATCGCGCGCCTGACCCGTACTGATCCCACCCGCGGCCGCCCGAGGAGCCCTGTGCCGCAGCGCCCGTCCGTCGTCGTCTTCGACGTCAACGAGACCCTGTCCGACCTGTCCCCGATGGGCGACCGCTTCGCCGACCTGGGCGTGCCGGGCTCGATGGCCAAGCAGTGGTTCGCTGCGCTGCTGCGTGACGGCTTCGCGCTCACCGCGGCCCGTGCGTCGGAAAAGTTCTCCGTGGTCGGGGAGGGAGTGCTGCGCACCCTGCTTGCTCCCGAGCAGCTCGACCGTGACCTTGACGACGCGGTGCAGCACGTCATGAGCGGGTTCACCGCCCTGCCGATACACCCGGACGTGCCGGACGGCGTACGGGCCCTGCGCGCCCTGGGGCTGCGCTTGGTCACGCTCACCAACGGCTCGACCGCCATCGGGCACGAGCTGCTCGCCCAGGCTGGCATCCGGGAGGCGTTCGAGACGCTGCTGTCGGTCGAGGATGCCGGGGCCTGGAAGCCCGACCCCGCGTCGTACGCTTACGCCGCGCGTACCTGCGGGGTCGATTCCGGCGAGATGCTGCTCGTCGCGGTGCATCCATGGGACATCGACGGTGCCCGCCGGGCCGGCCTGTCGACGGCCTGGGTGTCGCGCTCCGGTGCCGACTACCCCGGCCATTTCCGACCGCCGACGCACACGGTGCGGGCGCTGCCCGAGCTCGCCGCCCTGCTGGCGGCATGACCGGCTCCGACGGCGTCGAGGTCGTGCGGCAGGAGCTCCAGGTCGACGGGACCCGGCTGTCCTGCCTGACCGCGGGCGACCCGGGTGCGCCCCCGCTGCTCCTGCTGCACGGCACGTTCTGGAGCCGGGTCTGGCAGCCTGTCCTGCCGGCCCTGGGGACCCGGCACCGCTGCGTCGCGCTGGACCTGCCGGGCTTCGGCCGCAGCGGCGGGGAGGTCGACATCGAGCAGGCCACCGTGCCCGCGCTCGCCGGCGTCGTCGCCGGAGCCGCCGACGCGCTCGGCTGGGAGCGCTTCGACCTCGCCGCCCACGACATCGGCGGCGGTATCGCCCAGCACCTGGCCGCCACCACCGGCCGGGTCGGGCGGATGGTGCTGATGAATGCCGTGATGTTCAACTCCTGGCCGGTCCCGGCGGTCGAGCGCTTCCGCGACCCGAAGGTGCGGGCCGCCACGACCGCCGCCGACCTCGTCGAGGCCCGCCGCGGCTCCACCCGCAAGGCGGTGGCCCGACAGCTGTCCGACGCCGAGGTCGAGGACTACGTCTCGCCCTGGCACGACCAGGCCCGCGCCCGGTCCTGGACCGCCATGGCCGCGGCCGCGGCCGCCGATGCTCGGTACACCCAGGACCTGGTCCCGGCACTGGTCGAGGCCGCCATCCCGACCCGCCTGGTGTGGGGCCGCGACGACGTGTTCCAGAAGATCGAGTACGCCCGGCGCTACGTGCAGACCGTGCCCGGCAGCGACCTCGTCGAGGTCGCGGGGCTGCACATCCCGACCGAGGACTCCGCGCCCGACGTCGCCCTGGCCATGCTGGAGCACCTGGCCGGCTGACTCGCACCGCCGACCTCTAAGGGCGCCGGGCCTTCCTGGGGCTAAGGGGCGACCGGGGCGGCCTCACTCGCACCGAGCAGTAGGCGCAGGGTGCCGGTGCCGGCCACCCGTCGCGTATGTGCGCATCCTGCACGTGCATGCACCGGAGCGAGTGCACAGACGATCGCAGGCTCAGGAGGGTGGCTCGGGTGGGGGACGGGGACGAGGTGGGCGAGGCAACGCTGACCAGGCACGAGGCCGGCGCCCGGCGCGAGCTGCGGTTGGCTCGCCTGCCGCGGGTGGACCTGCCGTGGGCGGGGCTGCTGCGCTCGTCCCGGGGACGGCTTGTCGCGCTGGCGTTGACGGTGGGGATCGGCGCCGGTCTGGGTGCGGTCGCTTTCCGCTACCTCATCGAGGGGGTGACAGGCCTTTTCACCGGAACGCGCGACTACGCCGGGCTCGGCCATGCCGCTAACCCGCACCTGCCCTGGCTAGGTCGCTTCTTCGTCCTGCTGGCGCCGGTTGTGGCCGGCCTGCTGTACGGCCCGCTCGTCTACCGCTTCGCTCGCGAGGCGCGAGGTCACGGGGTACCCGAGGTCATGGTCGCCGTAGCCCGGCACGGCGGCCGGATCCGCCCGCAGGTCGCGGTCGTCAAGGCACTGGCCTCAGCGCTGTGCATCGGCGGCGGCGGCTCGGTCGGTCGGGAAGGTCCGATCGTGCAGATCGGGTCGGCGCTGGGGTCGTCGTTGGCCCAGCTGCTGCGGCTGGACGAGCACCGGGTTCGCCTGCTCGTCGCGTGCGGCGCTGCAGGTGGCATCGCGGCCACGTTCAACGCACCGCTCGCTGGAGTCTTCTTCGCGATGGAGCTGATCCTGCGGCGCTGGGAGGCCGAGTCGTTCGGGATGGTCGTGCTGTCGTCGGTGACGGCCAGCGTCATCGGGCGTGCTGCGCTCGGCAACGACTCGTTCCTGGTCCTGCCGCCCTTCCAGGTCGAGCACCTCGCGCAGTACCCGCTGTTCGCACTGCTGGGGCTGTTGGCCGGCGTCGTGGGGGTGGTCTTCTCCCGCGTTCTGTACGCCGTCGAGGACGCCTGTGACTGGGCGTGGCGCGGTCCGGAGTGGCTGCGCCCGGCCGTAGGCGGGCTGCTGCTCGGTGGCCTGCTGCTGCTCCTGCCGGAGATGTACGGCGTTGGCTACCCCGTCCTCGGCCGGGCCGTCGCAGGTGGGTACGGCGTCGCGTTCCTGCTCGCGTTGCTCGTCGGCAAGCTGCTCGCCTGCAGCCTCACCATCGGCATCGGCGGGTCCGGGGGCGTGTTCGCGCCCAGCCTGTTCGTCGGTGCGATGACCGGCGCCGTGTTCGGCGACGCGGTGCACGCCGTCGCCCCGCAGACAGGCGGCTCGGTCGGGGCGTACGCGCTGGTCGGCATGGGAGCGGTGTTCGCCGGTGCCGCCCGGGCGCCGATCACTGCGGTCGTCATCCTGTTCGAGCTGACCCGCGAGTACACGATCATCCTGCCGCTCATGCTCGCCATCGTGCTGGCCACCGGGGTCAGCGACCTGGTCTCGGCCGACACCGTCTACACGCGCAAGCTCCTGCGCCGCGGGATCGACATCGACGAGCCGGCCGATGCGGCCCTGCGCCGGCTTCCGGTCAGCGGGTTCATGGTGACCGCGCCCGCGCCGGTGCCGGCGGACGCCGACCTGCAGAGCGTCGCGGCGCGCTTCGCCGGCACAGCCGAGCCCTGCCTGCCGGTGGGCGATGAGGACGGCCGCTATCTGGGCACCGTGAGCGCTCATGAGGTGATGGACGCGCTCGCCGCCGGTGAGGACGTCGACGTCGTCGCCCTGACCCGCGCCGCCGATCCGGTCCCGGACGATGCGCCGCTGGATGAGGTGCTGCGGCGGTTGGACAGCGGTGCGGACGGCGTCCCGGTCGCCGACGACTCCGGCCGCTTGGTCGGCTGGGTCCGCAACCGAGACTTGCTGAGCGCACTGAGCAGGCGCACCCGCTGACCCTCTGACCGAAGCCGGACAGCCGGTGCCCGGGCTGCACGTCGGCGTGCTCCAGGCCGGGCTCGTCCGGCCGCTGGTCGGCTACCCGCTGCTGCGCCCATCCCGGCTGACAAAGGCCGAGCCGTAGAACTCCATGAGAGCGGTGGGATCGTCGCAGTCAAGGGACACGGCGCGCAGGGTGGCGATCACGCCCGGGAAACTACTCCGTCCTCCCGGGTCGCCCACGTCTGCGAGCCCGCGAGGCGTTGCTAGCGTCCGGCCCGTGCCCGACTTCTCCAGCTACCTCGACCACCTGCGCGTCGAGTCGCGTCGGTTCCGCGACGTGCTCGCTGACTGCGACCCCTGCTCCCGGGTGCCGGCGTGCCCTGACTGGGATGCCGCGGACCTGTTGTGGCAACTGGCCCAGGTGCAGGGGTCGTGGGCGCTGACGGTGCGTCTGCGCCCGACCGCCCGGCCGGACCTGCAAGTCGAGCCGCCGCAGCGACCGGCGTCGTACCGCGGGCTGCTCGAGGCCTTCGACGAGTTCTCGGCGGGGCTCGTCTTTGAGCTCGAGCGCGCCGATCCGGCCGCGGCGGCGTGGACCTGGTCGGCGGAGCAGACCGTCGGGTTCACCTACCGCCGACAGGCGCACGAGGCACTGATTCACCGGCTGGACGCCGAGCAGACCGCCGGGGTCGAGCCGATGCCCGTGGACCGCGAACTGGCCGCTGACGGCGTGCTGGAGGTGCTCGACGTCATGTACGGCGGCTGCCCGACTTGGGGCCAGTTCGACCCACTGCCCCGGTACGTCGAGGTACGGCTGACCGACACGCGGAGCTCGGTGTGGGTGCAGCTGGGCCGCTTCTGCGGCACCGATCCCGAGGGGCAGGCCCACGCGGAGGATGACCTGCGCGTCGTCGTCGATCCCGGGACCCCGGCCGCCGCGGTCGTCAGCGGTACGGCAGGTGACATCGACCGGTGGCTGTGGAAGCGCGAGGACGACGGCGGCATCACCGTCAGCGGCGACCGGGAGGTCTACAACAGGGTGCGGGCCATCCTCGGCCAGCCGCTGAACTGAC
>JAABVA010005019.1_pt1 | contig 12108 bp, 16 predicted proteins | sample 5560331 | NCBI WGS metagenome assembly JAABVA01 (sample SAMN12812661, study PRJNA571458) | rock metagenome | isolation source: Antarctica rocks | place: Antarctica: Victoria Land, Mt New Zealand sud | collected 2016-01-07
CAGGCTCAAACACGCCGTATGAGAGCCGGGGGCAGTACTTTTGCGCCGGCAACCTGCTTTTCACGCGCACGAGGCGGTCCTTTGAGATCCTGGACTTCTGGTACAACACGTCAGCGCTCAGCGAGGTACATCGCAATTTTTTGCTGGATTTTCCTTGGGAGCAGCCGGTGCTAAATCATAATGTTTCGCGCAAGTATCCTCAGGCATTCCTGAGGCTTTCGGGGACGGATGATAAGAGTAGCAAGTTCATCCGCCACCTGTGGCACCCGTTCGGGATCGAGGAGCAAACATCAAATTCTGCGCAGTACTTGAGAGACATGCTTGAGCAGCGTCGGTGGTAGAGTCGCGCGTGGGTGCTGATGTCTCTGTCGCCCTGCATTTGTCAGTCCTTGAACTCTCATGTGTACAAGTTTTATTCTGTCTCTGACGCATGCTTGTACTGCAGTGCACGCCTGGGTTGTTGTTGCATTTGCACATCGCTCGAGGTAAACGCGGCTTGTAGAAAGCCTTGTGCGCCTGTCATATTTAGTCTGATGTTACATAGAAGTAGAGAAGTCAGACGTGACGTGAGAGCGCTGGCGTCATTGGCCAACATACAAGAAATCTGCGAACCCAGATCCTTCAGGTGTCACACCTAACCCAGTGTCTGCAGACTGCCTGTCGAGCGGAGTAAGCGTTATGCATGCTCGGCGCCTCTGAAAATGCAAAGAGCAAAACACGCTGGACCATGTGACATAATGGAGCGTGCTGCATGCATCTTGTGTGGCATGGACAGCTAGCTGGAGACAACCACACTTAGTGGCCAGAATTGTCAATATACACTCTCCCATGCCACCTAGGATCACGTCGCATACTTCAGCAATACCTACTGAATAAAGTACTCTACTGCCAACCCGGAAACACTGGACGATCCCCTGCAAACTCAAGTATAGACACACTGCACAATTGGACGCAATGAATGGACTCAATGAATGCTGTCATGAATGGAACGGAACCTAAAACCAGATCATGTCCAAGCCCGCACGCACTACATGCTGCAGGGCCGTGGCCCATGCACGATCTAGGACATGGGGTTGTTTGGTAGGCTGCAACAGCCCTGCAGTGTGCATGGCAGGCTGTGCATGGCACCCTGATAAGTCTCCCTGACAGTCCCAGCCAAAAGCGACAAGCACATGGCAATCTCTCCTCCATGCCGCAGCCGCGAGGCCTCACAGCGTGTACTTGGGCAGGCCGTACTTGAACCAGACGACGCCCGCCTCCGGGAACCAGCCGTACGCGCCCGGGCGCAGCGCGGGCTGCGTGTACACCGCCGCGTCCAGCACCACGCGCGGCGCGGCCATGGCCGAGTTCAGCGGCATGCTGCGCCCGCGCACCTGGTAGTAGTGGTTGCAGTACCTGCGGCATGCAATCTCCAGTCAGGCTCGGCCTCCCCTACTCCTGGCCCCGCGGCATGACCGAGGGCACGGCCGGTTGCTAATGCGCGGCTGGCGTGGCAGTCCGCTTACAGGGCTACAGGGGCACAGGCGCCACTGCGGATGATGATGCCAGGAGGTGGGCAAAAGTCTCACTGCCTCGCGCATCTCACGCAATGCCCAGAGAAGTAAGCAGCCTCACAAGTAACCAACAACATAACATGGGACATAGGCTGGGCTGCTTTGAGATGCTGGGGCGCACTTCCAGAAGAGGGCGAGCAGCGGCGTCAGCGTAAACCAGAGCAGGCCAGCTTGCCAGTACCCTGTTATCCCCAGCCGCAGTCAGCACAGACTGCTGAACATGGTACTCAACGCCAGCCTATCAGGCAGAGCCTGCGGGGCCTGGTATATTTCTGACCCTGCACGGTCTTGCAAGCAGGGCTGCCAGCTTCATGAACCACTGCAGCAAGCCGCCTGGAAAGAGGAAGCCTGGGGAGCCGCACACCGCGCTTGACGATGAACACGCAGCCGGAGAAGAAGGAGAGGATCATGAGGCAGATCATGATGCGGTTGAACACAAACACCCACATCAGTCCGCCGGACTCGTACGTGCGCTCATAGAAGTACCTGGCAGCGCGCGCATGCAGCCTTTCGCTCCATGTACGTGCTCAGCTACGCAAAACTGACAGCTACAGGTATGAGCATGCATTGCGCCCACGCCGCCACATCTTAAGCAAGGGAACCGTGAGCATGTTTGCATGTCTTCCGTAGGCATGCTGTGGCGAGGAAAGCGTGCATGGAAGCAGGTCATACAACTGTACCCATGCTCGTGACGTTGTTTCACTAAAGCAAGGGTCAGCCGCAGGGACTGGCGGAGGGTACATCGGTCAGCCCAAGCCACCAATCACAGGCTGACGGGGCCATAGGTCGAAGGCCACCAGGGCGCACAGCTGGCAGTAGCGCCACACGACCCAGCCAGTGAGGAAGTACGCGGCCGCGATGGGCAGGATGAGCGGCGCGGTGACCGCGTACGCCAGCGCAATCACGAAGATGGTCATGAACGCGCCGTAGTGGCGCCCGCTGCGGTAGCTGGGCGCCAGGCGCACGACCTCGCGCTGCTGCGCCGTCTTGGGCCCTGGCCGCAGCGCTGCCACGCCTCAGGGCATGCACGCCGCAGGCCTGCAGGGCGCTGTGGTTTTGCATGGGGTGGCGGGCTATTGCACGCCCTTCCACGGGAGGAGCGCAGCCCGCCATCCCTTTTCGCTCGGAAAACAGTGAGCTTGCAGATGTGCAGGCTAATCAGGCCATGCCATGCGCTGCACTGAGAGCTGCCACCTACACGCGCTTCCCAGTCAACCTGCCCTTCTTGTGACCCCGCGCGGGGGGGCCGGACAGGGCGCCGGCGCACGGGAGAGGCCAAGCGAGCGCATGATGGCGGCGAGCAGCACGCCGTTGTGCGGCCACAACAGGCGCAGGAAATTGTAGAACAGCGCCTGCGCCGCCATGGCGCGCCAGATCTTATGGATGAGATCAGGACTTGAGATCAGCTCAAAGCAGCCAGCCTGCAACACACACTTGGCCAGAATGCTGCTGGCGCTCCATGTTTGCAGGCGTGCATGAGGCGGCTCCCAGTCTGCCAGCACTGGAGAGGCGCGTTCAGCCTTGCAAGCGTTGACAGAGGCGCGTGGATACTTTGCAAGCATAAACAGACGCGTGCGAACGAGTGTTCACAGAGCTGCGAGGCAGGCTCTGTGAAACTCATGGTGAGAGAGGACATGCACGGCCGGCAGGGCGGTCGGCACACCTTGGTCAGCACGTAGTTGAGGAAGAAATTGGACGAGGAGGGCACCGCGGTGCCGAGCAGGCGGAAGATCTGCCCTGCGCGGCCGGGCGCCCTCCCAGGTCAGCCGCCGTGGTGCAGCAGCCGCGCGGCGCGCACACACAGCAATCGGAGCGCATGCTGGCCGCTCCCCCGGCGCGCCCAGCGCTCTGCTGGGGCGCCGGACAGGTGGGGGAGCACGGCGGCGCGCGCGCGGCGCACCCGGGTTGGTGATGGCGGCGCCCAGCTGCGAGAAGATGGACCTGCGCGCAAGGGTTAGGTCTTCACATCAACTGCATCCTCAGCACACCAAGGCTGCACAGTGACTGCTCTTAGCACAGTGAGGCGAGCACACTACACAGGCAGGCTGGTCACAGTGGCACGACCTGCCGTGCCGCATGCGACCAGCACACCTTCTGATTGCACAGATCGCCGAGAACGGACGCGGCCATCGCCCAGCCTGCACGCCTGCGCATCCAAGCTGCAGGGGGGGATGGGGAGGCCGCGCGCCCGCCGAGCGCAGCGCCGAAGAACGTGTTGAACGTGGCAAAGTAGAAGAAGAAGGTGGCCACGCGCTTGTCCAGCGCGTGCAGGCTCAGCCAGCGCCGCTCGCTCTGCACGGCACCCCCAGCGCAGGCGTCAGGCCGTGACGGGCCCGGCCGCCTCGTGAGCAGGCGCTGCAAGCGCCTGGCAAGAATGCAGTGCGGTGCTGCCGTGCAGGGGCGCCGGGGTGCGCGGGGCGCGGCGGGTCACCTGCGCGAGCATGTAGAAGAACAGCGGCAGCACGAAGGTGTCCCACGCGGACGAGATGATGACCGGCACGACGCCGGTCAGCAGCTCGCGCGCGACGCGCGCGTTCCCGCCCGACGCGCTGCGCGGCGCAGAGCCTGAGGGGCCGGCCTGGGCGTGTGCACCGCCTGCGCATGCCGGGAAGCAGCAGCGCTGCGCAGCTCCAGCGCCGGCTCCACACGTCACGAACGCACACCTAACCTCTTCCCAACCCTCAGCACCTGCGCTTGCACGCGCGCGCCGCCATGCGCGCGTGCGAGCACGCCCTCGCTCTGAGCAGAGCACACGGTGCGGCTGAGCAGCACGCACACGTGGCCCCACCTGCAGAACCACCGCCAGTAGAGCTTGTTGGTCTCAGGCGTGCCGCCGCACACCGCGATGTGCAGGTTGGTCAGCGCGCCTGCGCGCGCGGCGCGCGCCGCTCAGCCGCGCCGCGTGTCCTGCCTGGGCTGCGGCCGGCGGGCCGGGCGCGCGCGGCTGGCTGCTCGACGTGGGCGGCCGCATGCCTTGAGTTGGCGAGAGCGAGTGCTTGCCTGGCTGCCAGCAAGCAGGGGACAAATGCTGCCAACTCCTCATCAGCGGTCTGGCAGGGTTGCTGATGAAAGAGACCCCTGCAGGCCCTCACACGCATGCACGCATGCACACAGACCTGCAAACAAGGCGAGGTGACAGCGTGTCGCAGCCACGCCATCTCCGCATCTCCGCACCGCGCACACCACGCACTGAAGGTGATGGCACGCTCGCGGGGAGAGCACGGCGGCGGCGCCCGGCAGGACAAGCAACCCGCAGCCGCGCACGCCGACAGGGTGCGGGCAGAGCGCGCCGCCCTGGCGGCGGCCCGGCGGGGCGGCCGCGCGCGGCGCGCACCCGTGCAGATGCCGATCGGGAAGACCATGACGGCCGCGACCGGCAGCACGATGGCCACGGTGCGCAGCACGCGCGAGCGCCAGCCCAGCCAGAGCGCGGGCCAGTTCACGTCGTCAGGCGCGGGCGCGGTGTGCACCGCGAACGACAGCCCGCCGTCCGCGATCAGGTTGACTTGCGCGGCCACCAGCGCGTCCTTCTGCGAGCTGCGCGCGCGCCGCCAATCAGCTTTGCGCGCGTCCGCCGCGCTCGGGCGCCCAAAACCGCCGCAGGCTCGGGCGCGGGAGTGCGGCGGCCGGCGCCTCCAGGTCGGGCGCCCGCCGCATGCAGGATGCGTAGCCCCGCAGAGCCTGCTGGGTCCAGAAAGCGCGGCCAGCGGGGCAGTGCCCACAAAATCAAAATCGATGTTGCGGCCTCGGGCCGCACTTGAACAGCGCGAAGTAGGAGGCAGGTCGCGGGTCGGCCAGCACGCGCGCGCGCTCCGCCAGGATCTCGCCCTCCAGCCGCGCGGCCGCCTTGGCCGCGCGGTCCACCTGGCGCGGGGCGGCGGGGGCGCACGCGAGGTCAGGGTCAGGTTTGCATCGGGCCCCGCCGGTCCTGACCGCGCCGCCTACAACCCTCAGCCCGGGGCGGAGCGGTGGGCGCGGGGCAGGAAGGCGTCTGGTCCGAGGGCCGCGGCGGGCGACCGGGCACAGGCATGCTCGCTTTCCAGACCAGCGAACTGAGAGGCAGGCGTGAATGAGCTTGCGCGCATACCCAGCACGGCTTTTCTGCTACGCCAGGTGTGCGGGAGGCACGCAGGGGCCGGCGGCGCGCGCGCGCTCGACCCCTGCGACGGCGCGCGCGGGCGGCACCTGCCGGCTGTAGTGCTCGACGGCGTCCACGCGCGGGCGCAGGCAGCCGCAGCAGCCGACGCGCACGGTCGGCGCGCGCTTGGCGCCGGCCGCGCAGCCCAGCGCCTCGGCGGCGGCCTGCTCCACGCGTGCGACCGCCAGCTGGCCTTGCGCGCGGTCCCAGCGCTGCAGCAGCCCGTCCAGCTTCTGCGGCGCCAGCGGGGGTTGAGTGTCAGGTCTGAGATATGGGTTGGGGTTAGATTGAATCACGCCAGGCTGCACAGGAGGTACCGAGCTGCGAAGCCGCACATACAGTGGCTGCTGCAGGATGTCTCCGCAAGCGGTCGCAGGCCTCCGGGCGCGGTGAAGCAGAGCAAGGCACACGCGAGCAGCGCCTGCGGCCGGGCGAGCTGTCGCGCCCACCGCCCTCGGCGCGGCGCCCTAGCCGCAACATCCTGTGCTTGGGTTGTCGCGCCGCGCCTGGCAGTTGGGCACGGGGACCAGGCGCTCGAAGGACCGCGGGAACATCCAGCGGAAGCTCTCCGCCAGCAGGTCCGCGCGGTCGCGCCGCCGCGGCCGCCGCGACGCCGACAGCGAGCCCGCGCGCAGGCCCGCGCCGCCGTTCAGCCCCGCCCCATTGCGCCCCTTGCCGCCCGCGCCGCCGGCCCATCGCTTATCGTCCTCGGCGTCCGCGGCGCTCGCGCCCAGGTCGACGGTGGCCATCTCGATGTCGGCGGCGGAGGGCGCGGCTGCGACGTCGCGCCGGCGGCTGCCCGTTGGTGAGACGAGCGTGAGCGCGGAGTCCACGCTGCCGCCCGCGCAGCGCGCCGCTCAGTCGCGGCGGCGCCGGCCGTCTCTCCCCATGCCAACACCGGCAGCTGCACGACGGTGCCAGGGCGCGCCGCATGCTCGCAAACTGGCAGTCCTCAGCCTGCCCTAAACATATGGTTGAGGTAAAACCCTAACCCTAACCTAGAAATGGGTTAGAGCCGGACGGGCCGCGCGCCTCTCCTCCTCGGCCTCTGTGAGGTCGGTCACCAGCACCGCGTACTGTGACACGTTCACCCAGGCGGCGCCGCCGCCGCCGCGCGCCGGCTCCAGCGCGCGCACCAGCTGCTGCAGCCGCACCGTCGAGCGCCCCGGCAGCACGTGGTCCGCGACCTGCGCCAGCGCGGGCGGCAGCGGCCCCGGCGGTGGCCGCTGCACCCACCAGGGGTAGACCGCGACGCCCTCTGCGCGGCCGCGCGGCACCCGTCACGGCACGCCCGCGGCGTTGCAGCACAGCGCCCGCCACCGGCATGCCCCCAGCGCCTCGGACGACAAGGCACGGAGGCACCGGAGGCAGGGTATGGCGGCAGGGTCCTGCGCGTCCTCGCGTGGCCAAGCGCAAACAGCAGACTGTCACTAATGGCCAGCAGCCCTGCAGGCCGCAGCAGACAGCGCGCCGCGCGCGCGCGCGGGCGCCACATCCAGCCGCGCCGCACCCGCCCACTCGGCGCTGCTGTGCGCGGCGCGGTCTGTAAGCATGCCGCGGTAGCCATCGTCCGCGGGCGCGCCGCCGCCCGCGTCGCCCCGGGCGCCGTCGCCCCGGCCCAGGCCCGCCATGTCGTCGTGCTCGCCCGCCAGCGTGCCAGCCTCGCCCTGCCGCCGCTGCGCCTCGCTGCCCGCGGAGCGCAGCGTGCCGGGCGCCCCTGGGGCGTGCACGCCCAGCGCCACGCCGTCGTCCTCATCGTGCGCGGCCGCCTCACATACAGCGCCTGCGCGGGCCGCCCAGCGGGCGCATTTCGGAATGTTGCATTTACGTGGAAGCTCAAGGGCTCGGGAGGCGTGCTGGCATCACCGCGCGACTTGTACTTTATCGCCAAAACCTACTGGGACAATCTGCGGGCGGCCTCGACCACGACCAATGCTGGTCACAAGTTGCAGCATCCCTGGAGCCCAGGCGCATGCGCGCCCAGCGCCCGCCCGCCGCAACCCCTCGCGCGCAGCACGTCACCCGCACCGCTCGGCTGCATCGGCCGGGCTGCTGCGCAGACTCGTGCACTGGCTAGGTGCGCACCAGCCAGGCCGTGCATGCCGCCGTTCAGGCCGCCGTCGCCAGCGCTGCCGCCGCCGCCGGTCGGGTGCGCCCCCACGGCGGCGCCGATCGCAGGCGTCGCCGCGCCCGAGCGGCTGCCAAGCACGGCGGTCAGGCCGGCGGAGGCGTCGTCGCAGCTCGGGGGCGCGGAGCGCAGCGGCGGCCGCCCCTTGCCCGCCGCCTCGCCCAGCAGGCGGATGGGCTTGACCGTGACCGCGCAGGGCACGGCCTCCGCATCGTTACGCAGCATCTGCGCGGCAGGCGCTCATGAGCCACATGTTTGATCAGTCTGTCAAACCTGCAGCAGAGACACTCCAGAAATGGCCTTGGCTTGGCGGCAGCTACGGACTCCCGCACTTCTTCAGGACTCCTGTGTGAAGCTAATGTCAAGCTTTGAGTCCAGGACGCAGCAGAAACACAGCAACCTGCATAGACGCTCAAGTAATCGGCATTCAGGAGCGCAGGGCAGGGCACCATGGTGGGTCTGCCGCTTGCCAGCGGGTGCACTGCAGCGTGGACACATTTTTATGTGCCTAGAATGTGCCTCTGGTCGGGAGGGCGCTGCAGGGAGCGCGCCTGCAGCGGGTTGAACAGCGCAAACAGGTTGTAGAGCACCGTCGTGACGCCCGCCAGCAGCGGGCTGCCCGGCGGCAGCTCGCTCGGGCAGGGCTCGAACTCGCGGTTCTCCAGGTACGCGTGCCGCAGGATGACGTAGCTCTGCGCGCATGGTACGGCGGCATGCGTTCAGCCGGCCGGTCTGATGAACCGCCGGCCTGCTGCTCTGCTGCGGGTGAGCTGGCATCGCTGGCGCCCTGTTGGCCTGTGGCTGTCACGGCTGCCTCTCCTGTCATCCCGCTATGGCAGCGCCGTGCGCTGGAGTAGTCTCAACGCGCCCGGCCGCACCTGGAAGTGCAGCCGCAGCAGCCAGCAGGCGTACGGGTAACAGCATCAAAAGTAGGGCAGGCCCGACGCGGCCGGCCGCACCCGGAAGTGCAGCCGCAGCAGCCAGCAGGTGTACCCGCAGAAGACGTATGCGGCCGCGCAGGGCAGCCAGAGCAGGCGCGAGCCGTCGGGGAGGTTGCTCAGCGTCTGCAGCATGAGCTCGCTCGGCTGCGCCGCGTCCGGATTCTGCGTGCGCAGGCCGGTGCCGTGCATGTTCACCGGCAGGACTGCCGCCGCCCCCCGCGCGCCGCCCACGTCAGCAGGTGCAAACTGCGGGTCTGCATGCAGGCACACGCGGGACTCCACAAGTCAGCGCTATTCACGGTGTCTGCACACTCTTTGAAGCTGGCGTCACCAAGCGCGTTCCCTGCTGCACTCAAAAATGGACCACGCCGTCCAGTCAATCAGCCAGCCAGGCACATGTAGCAGCTCAGCTGCGCAAGCCAGTGCACGACAACTTTCCTGCTGCGACACGCAAGGCACATGCACGTAATCATGCTGGCTGCGGGGGCGCACGGACGGCGCAGCCCAGCACCGCCATGGGCACGAACAGCTGCACGCCGAGCGTCAGGCAGCGGTTTAGCACCTGCGCAGGCGCGGCCCCCTCAGGCGGTGACCCGCACATGGACGAGCAGGTCACGCGCATAAGGACACAAACACGCTTCACTGCTTGTGACGGACTGCAGGCGCCTGGAGTGTGGGTCAAACAATGTGCGCCGTCGCGCCGCGGCGACGCCGAAAAAATGTAAGTGCTTGACAAAGGGCCGTGCGCTGACGGCGCGCCCTGCGGATCGGTGCGTCGCGCCTAGGCTGGGAAAGAAGCGCTGTCAGGACATATGCCGCACGGACATCAGCACGCCGTCTGCCATGCCCGCCAGTGGGTAACGCCCCAAGTGACGTCTCCCCTCCGGCCGCCCATTGCCCGAGCCCGTCCCTTCCCTGGCATCGCAGGCATCCACAAGGCGCGCGCGTGCGCAAGGCAAGAGGTGCGTGACACATGCGGGTTGAGGCCGGGCCCGCTGCGGGACGCGCCAGCGCGTCCAGCCCGGCCGTGCGCAGCAGGTCCACGTCGCTCAGCAGCAGCACGGGGCCCATCCACGACCTGCGCGCCGGGAGCGCTTTGCTGGCGTCCATATATGCACGCCCGGCACTGTCCAGACGTGCTCATGTTGTCACAGTGACATGGTCGCGTGCACCATGACCTGGACGCAGACGCATGACACCATACGGCGCAAAGTGCAGTCGGAGCTCTCGTAGCTTGGAACCAGGATGTGTGGACAACAGATCGCTTCTCAACTTCCTGCAGGACCTCAACAGGGTACAGCACGCACCCACGCACTTTTCGGCTACCCTGCACAGGCTCTGCGAGGAGCAGGGCAAGCAGGCTGCGCGACGTGCGCGCACCAGAGCTGCTGCAGGCCTCCCAGCCGGGGAGCGGGCGGGTCTGCCTCCAGGTCCAGGATGTCCTGCAGCCGCGCTCGAGACTCAGCATCATGTCTGCGTGGTTGGCAGCTCATGACCATTTGCATTGGGTCAGACAAGTTGGGGCTCGAGAGGGCTAACACCTATGTGTTCTTAAGCCTACTCGGCAGCAGCACAGGGAATCTCCGTCTTTGCAGGATGTCTGCCAGGTGTCCAACTGGGCCGCCCGAGCGTTGGGCGCAAGGTCAGGACGGCGCTTCGCCTTCAGCAAGGCATGCAGCGAGTGGCAGCCAGCGTGCAGCCGCAGGGGCCGCAAGGGCGTCCTCACACCGTGCACGCCCCTTGGCAGCTTGGGGGAGCCTGGCTGAGCACGTGCAGCAACGCAGTGCTCCGCTCTGTGTCAGAGTCGCTTGCGGACGTACAGCAAGTGGGCCCAGGATGTCGCTGTGCAGGCCGGGGGAGGTGAGTCGGGTGCCCCGCGTGGGCTATTGCGTGACGTGCTCCATATGGACCGTGCAGCACCCGGCCAGGCGCGCTCCTGTGGGCCTGCCGGGCGGGCTGCCGCAGCAGCGTGGTGAAGCTTGGCGGGCCAGCGGGGAGCTCTGCGGGCGGGCGCCGCACCACCCGCTTGTGGTACGTGCTCCGCAGGAGGCCGCGCAGCAGTCCGAACAGCAGCAGGCACACGCTGCCGCCCACCAAGCAGAACCACAGCCTGCGTGCGCAGCGTGCCTGCGTGAGGCGCTCCGCGGTGCGGGCTTCAGAGCGAGCAGGAGCGCAGGAGGAGCGTGCACTGCTCCACGACTTCAGCGTAAATCACAGCGGGCGCTCAAGGCGCAGTGGGGCGCACGAGGTCAGGATTTGGTTGTCGGAGGTCGAATTCTGCGTGAAGCACGTGTAGATTGGCGTGCCGGACACGTTCGTCATGCAGCCCTCATGCTGCGACAGGGGCGCCACTGGCAGGCGCCCAAAGAACGACGCCGTCTCATTCTGGGCTGGCGGTGCATACAGCGCATCCGCCGCATTCTGACTCGGCGCTGGAGCTGGTGCGGCCATCGCACTGCGCTAGCCCCTGAACTGCAGCTCCACTCGTACCATCTGTCTCCTGCCAGCACTCCAAAAATGCGGCTGCCAAGCTTAAGCCTTTTGGCGGCAATAGCGCGTCTCCCGTCCCGAGCGCGACTTGTGGTACCGCCGCTGGCCGCCGCTGCTGGGGCATGAACCCCTGTCAGGACCAGCTCTCTGCTTACGCAGAGATTTCCTGTCAGAGCAGCAGAGGTGGCAGGCTGGTTATACCTGTATATGTGCGTGTCTTATGCTTGCAGCATGGGCGTGTGAAAGGTATTAGGCTGCAAGAAAGTCGCTCTCTGTGCTGAGCAGGATGGCGGACAACCTTCTAGCGCTGCTTGAGGACGAGGACGATGATGTGGTGTGGGTCACTGCAGCCATTGTAAATGAGCACTTCAGGAACACTGCTACTGCTTCAAGTGCCACGGAGTTTATGAAGTAAACAGAAGGGGCTCATCACGCTGGCAGCAGTGCTTGCATATTCACAGTGCCACACAGTAACAAGCTGTGCTACTGTCCAGGTGGCACCGCCCTCCGTTGGGGCCAATCAGTTCGCGTCGCTGCTCCAAAGCGCGCTGGCCAACCCCGCGGCTGCTGCTGCAACGCCTGCCGCTGCCGCTGGCCAAACAGGCGTGCCCTGGCCGCAGGCTGTGCAAGTGCAGCCCTGCAACCCATCCACCGCTCGGGTCCAGCCATGTGTAATCATGTACTGTTCTGCGCCCGAGGCAGACAGGCTGCAGGCTGGCGCACGGCGTGCTTGCTGTCACCAGTTGGTGCTAGCTGATGGCGTGCAGTGCCGGCACGTGCAGGTCCCGCGCAGGTCCGCCCCGGCGCGCCCGCCGCCGCCGTGCAGTCGCACGCGGCGCCCGTGCCGGCGCCGCAGCC
>JAABVA010005020.1_pt1 | contig 12107 bp, 10 predicted proteins | sample 5560331 | NCBI WGS metagenome assembly JAABVA01 (sample SAMN12812661, study PRJNA571458) | rock metagenome | isolation source: Antarctica rocks | place: Antarctica: Victoria Land, Mt New Zealand sud | collected 2016-01-07
GCGCTGCACGAAGCGGCGTTGCGCAACCTACGCAATGTCGCGGCCGACCTCGGTTCCGACGCTGAGATCGCCGTCTAGGGCACGGCGCGGGCATCGGTTTGGTAACCGGCGATACCGGCTTCGAGCGCGAGGTGGGCGAGCTCATCAAGGAGGGTATCGCAGTCCTTGCCTGCCAAAACACCCTGACTCGCAAGCAGATTTCACCGGAACGCCTCCTTCCGGAGGTACGGATGGTCACGTCTGGACTTGGTGAGATCATCCGCCGCCAGCAGGAGGGGTGGGCTTATGTGCGCCCCTAGTGGACCACCGTCAGCCCGGCCTGCCCCGGTCGATTTGACGGTGCCACCGATGGACGCGGTCGCAGACCTGCATGGCGATCCGGTCGCCGCGGATCTTGTCCTGTTTATGAACGGCAACCAGTTCATGGTTATGGATGAATTGGTTGCAGCCTTTCAGGCTGCGTACCCCCACGTTCGGGAGGTCTTCTACGAGACAATTCCGCCCGGCAAAGTTGTCGACCAGGTCCGCAACGGTGCGCTCCAGATGGGGGCACTCCGGCTGTCGGTGCGGCCGGACCTGGTCGCTGCTGGGCCCCGTCTGCTGCAACCGCTTCACGACGAGGGAATCGTCGGTGAACTGCAGCTGTATGCCACTAATGACCTGGCGATCCTGGTCGCCGCTGGCAACCCACTCGGAATTAGCGGGCTCGCAGACCTAGCAAAACCTGATGTACGGGTCGCTATGCCGAACCTGCGGGACGAGGGTGTGGCCGAACTGATTGCGCAAGCTTTGGAGAAGGCCGGGGGCGCGCAACTACGGCAAACGGTGCTCGAGGACAAAGTTCGCGCCGGTACGACCCGCTGGACCAAGATTCACCATCGGGAAAGTGCCCTGTGGCTGGCCGCCGGCGATGTCGACGCCTGCCCGCTGTGGTCGACCGAGGCGAGATACCACTGCGTCGACCTTGGCGCAGCGATGCAGACAGTGTCCATTCCAGCTGAACACAACGTGACAGGCCAGTACGCCATGGCGGTGGTGAGCGACTGCCCGCATCCTGACGCTGCCCGGTCCTACGTTGAATTCCTGAGCGGACCGCAAGCTCAACAGTTGTACGCCCGCTTCGGGTTCGCCACCGCTTCGTGATCATCCTCCCCCCGCCTGACCCAAGGCATTCGGTACGCGCCTCATGCTCCAGTAACAACCTCACGTTTGTGACTCCAACGATCAGGAGGACACATGGCCCGAGCTTTCCGCCGATGGCTCAACGCCAAGTTCGGTGGTCGACTGGCCACCTGGTGCGACGTTATTTGCGACGCGCATAGATTTCGGGTTCCATTCTAGGTGCGTGGGTCGGTAACGGATTAGTTTGGTCCGCCGCTGAGTTGTCCCGGTACCGGGGCAGGGCCCCGGCAAAGTCGGGAGCCGGTCCATCTGACCCGGGTGTTTGGGGTGTGTGACACGCGGTAGGGGCAGGAAATTCGGGGCGGGCATGGCGGTTCCGGTGATGAGTCAGGTCTCTAATCATCCTCGCCACCGGAGACCTGCCATTCCCGCGCCCTCATCTTTCCCGACGACCGTCCACTCACGAAAGGCCACCACCCAATGAGCACCCCGAACCGCGCAGTAACGATGCGATCCGCCTTCAACCCCACGACCACAGTGCACATCGACCCGTGGTCGCCGAACCCGTTGCTCGACGACGCCAAGCAAGCCCAACCTGCCCTGGTCGACCTGGCCCGCAAGACCAACGGCGACCCGCCCAGCATGTTCGAGAGTGGAGACCTGCCACCCTTCACGGCGTCCGGTGTCGACCCCCAGCACCTCACTCGCCTGCCGTTCCGCACCCGGCACGCGGCAGCGACCGAACCGTCTCCCGCCGCGGTGCTGCGCATGGTGGAGACTCATGGCCCCGACCCCGATGCACAGGCACCGTCACCCGGCCTGGACGAGTACCGCAACCGCATGTCCGGCTGGCTGCGCGGCACCTGGACCAACCCGAACGCACAGACCGTCGACGCGTCCACACAGGCGGCAGCAACGGCCGATTTGTACGACAGCATGTTCGCCGCATCCGATGCAGCCACCGCAGCCAAGCGCGCACCGGCGAACGCTGCCGCCGCCGACTTCGCTGCCCAGCGCGCCAAGACAGGCAAGTACAGCGAAATCGGGAGGGCACAGCGGTGAGCACACACAGCACGACGACGAGCACCAAGCCTGCACCGACCGTGTACGTCGCCACGCTGCCGCTCGTCCTGATCAAGGACACCAGCGGCGCGACGCACCACGTCTACGACGGCAAGCCCGTACCGGAGCACGCTGCACCCGAGGACCTCGAACGACTGCTCGACCTCGGCTTCATCCGGGCTGTGACGTGATGCCGACAGCGTAGGAGGGGTGCGGGGGACTGAGCGCATTTTTTCGCCCTTGACCGTCCCGTATACCGCCTGCCGCGCTGCCCGAGTTTCTAAGCCCGTTCTAGCGCGCCGCGATAGTGGCTGGTTGCCGAGCTGCGGTTGAGCACGCAGCGCCGATGACGCGTTCAGCCTCACCGCCGACGACGAACTAGAGCCTGGAAACGCCCGCTCGTCCTTGCGGCGACCGGCCGAGTGAGCTGCAGCGTCATGTTGGCGTATCGGTTAAGAAAACGGTCCGCGTGCAGAACGACTGGCGTTTTCACACTCCACCCGATCCAGCGGACCCCATGGCCGAAATCCGCGCCCGCAGGGACCGGGTACGACCCGGAACGCTGAGCTTCACGATGATCTCATCGCTGCTGAGCATGCGACTCGCACTCACCTCGCCCCCTGCAGCGTCGCGATGGGGAACTCCTTGGTGTTGCCGGCCAGGACTCGGTCTGGTCGAGTCCTGGGCGGCCCTTCGGATGCGCTCCTTGCGGTTGTCGTGGTCAACCATCACTGCGTCGCCGTGGCCTTGAGCGTGTTCGCGACGTCTGCGCGCACCCGGGGGATCACCTCGTCGTTGAACAGATCCAGAGAGCGGATGGCCTGTGAGATGGTCAGCGATCCCCACGCGAACGCGCCCGCGACGTAGTTGACCTCTGCGGTCTTGACCGCATGAGCGACCTGCTCGGCCACGGTGTCGGGTGCACCGATGAACAACCGGTCGGTGTCAACGAGGACACCGATGTCGGGTAGCTGCGCGAACCGGTCGCTACCGGTTTTGCGCCACAGGTGGCTGAAACTCTCGTAATGCGCAGCGAACGCGGCCTTGGCAGCGTCCATCGCCTCGGCGTCGGTGTTGGCGACATAGACGTGCCGAAGCATGCCGAACCGCGGTGACCCGTTCGCGGCTGCTTCCTCCCGGTGTGCATTGTCGGCTCGGGAGCGGATGTCGAAGAAGGTCCGGCTGTGGCCGCGTATCTCCTCCAACGGCGGTGAGGTGAACCCAAATCCGAAGATCGTGTGGTAGCCCTCTTCGGCGAGCCGCGGAATCGACTCGGCGTTCGAGGTCGGGTACCACAGCGGCGGGTGCGGCTGTTGCACCGGGCGAACGAAGAGCTCGATCGGCTCCTGCGCGTCTGTTCCGTCGGCGCCAGGGTGCGCGAATAGTCCGGTCTTCAGGGCCTGCATGATTGTGGGAATCAGCTTCGCGTACCGCTGTGCCATGTCCGGTGGTGTGTGGCCGAACATGGCCGCCTCCTGCGGCGATGAGCCCTTCCCAATACCGATCTCGAGGCGGCCGCCGGAGAGCTGATCGAGCATGCCGATCTCTTCGACCAGGCGCAGCGGGTCGTAGAGAGGAACGATGAAGGTGGTGGCGGCCAGACGGATGCGGGTGGTCTCTCGGGCTGCGGCGGCGAGGAAGACAGCCGGGGACGGCGCGAGCCCGATTGGGGTGCCGTGGTGCTCCGCGAGGTGGTAGCGGGTGAACTCACCCCTGTCCGCGGCGCGCACGAGGGCCAGACGATCTTCGTAGGTCTGTCTGACCGACTGAGCTTGCGCCGGAGCGGTCTATCCAGTCGAAGACGCCGAACTCGAGGTCAGCGTGCGGGGCACTGGTGGTGTGCTCAGACATGGCGGGTTCCCATCGTGGTGTTCGCGCGCAGCCCGTTCGTGGGCTGGAGATTGCTTTCAAGTTGCGCGGAGTCTCAAAAACCTACCGAATGCGGGGGGCGGGGGGTTCTCACGACCTAGCCGCGGTTACCAATCTTGACCTGTCCGTCGCCCCCGGCGAGATCGTCGCGCTCGTCGGTGGCTAACGGGAGAACAGGGGAAGAGTCTGCGGTCCTACATGCGGGATGCCCGGGAACTCGGCGTCTTTGTTCGGCTTGACCAGGCTGTGTAGATACCCGTGAGGTGTCCGAGCAAGCCCTGCAGCGGTGGGACGCAGGACCGCCTGTGAATGTCGGGGCTAACCGGTACTCCGAGCAGGCGCGCCCTTAGCTCGGCCGGCTGGTGCCCTACCGCGTTGAGTCCGGGCGCGGGACGGTCGGTGAGTTGAGCGCTGCGAGCTGTGCTGCGGTGAGTGGCGCCTCTGCGCTGCCGGTGGCATCAGGTTCGGGACGGGGCATCGGGACAGCACCGCGGTAACCGTCGAGTGCGCCTCGGTCCACGCCGCAGCCACGGCGTCGAGCGGTGGCGTCGGTATCGGGGCGGCTGTCAGAGCAACGATTCCGGTCAGTTGGAGGCCTCAGCTCAGCGGTGTGACCGACGCATCGTGAAGTGCAGGCGCTGACCGGCGCGCAGCTGCCCGCAGCGGTCCACGTCGGCGTCCACGACGTAGGCCACTACCGGGTAGCCACCGGTGACCGGGTGGTCGGCCAGGAACAACACCGGAACCCCTGACGGTGGGACCTGCAGTGCCCCCCGGACCATGCCCTCGCTGGGCAGCTCACCGGTGCTCGCGCGTTTTAGCGGTTCGCCGTGCAGGCGCAGCCCCACCCGGTTGCTTTGTTCGGTCACCGAGTAGCCCTGGCTGAGCAGTAGCGCCCACGCGTCGTCGGTGAACCAGTCCCGGCGCGGGCCCGGCTGCACGCGAACTTCCACCTCACCGGGCTCGGGCTCGGCGACGGCGGCCACGTCAACGCCGGGCATCGGGCCGACGGTGCTGCCGACCGGCAACCGGTCACCTACGCTGAGCACGGCCGGGCCGAGCTCGGCGAGTATGTCAGTGGACCGTGACCCGAGAACCCGCGGAACGTCGATTCCGCCGCGGACACCAACGTAGGTACGCACCCCGCTGATCGGTGACCCCAGCACCAGCTGCTCGCCCGCACCGAGCACGTACGGCGCGTTGTGCGCCACGCCCGGGCACCGCGCTCCGGTCGTCACCAGGACGACATCGGCGTCGGTGCTCAGCACCAGGCCGCCGAACGTCGCCTCGAGAACGGCGTGGCCTTCGACGTTGCCGACCAGGCGGTTCGCCAGCTGGTAAGCGGCGCGATCGCAGGCACCGGAGCGACCGATGCCGAGAGCCGCCTGACCCCATCGTCCGGCGTCCTGGACAGTGGTCAGCGGTCCCGTTCGGACCACCGTCAGCGTCGCCGCGGCGGCACTCATGCTCGGCCCACGTCGATGAACCGCACGGGGGTGCCCGGCCGCAACAACGCCGGCGGGTTGCGTTGCAGGTCGAAGACCGCCAGCTCGGTGCGGCCGATCAGCTGCCAGCCACCAGGCGAGGCGCGGGGATAGACGCCGCTGAACTCCCCGGCAAGGGCCACCGATCCCGGCGGCACCTTGGTACGCGGGCTCGCCCGGCGCGGCACGTCCCATCCGCCGCTCGCGCCGGCGAGATAGCCGAACCCAGGTGCGAAGCCGCAAAAGGCCACGGTCCAGTCTTCATCCGTGTGGCGGCGGACCAGCTCCGCCGGCTCGCAGCCGAGCAACGACCCCAGCTCATCGAGGTCCTCGCCGTCGTAGACTACGGGGATCTCCACCAGCTCGGCGACGGCCCGCTGGTCGGGCCGGGGCCGAGTCCCGCGGACCGCACCCTCGACGGTGGCCAGGTCGGTCGCGACAGGATCAATCACCAGCAAGATGGTGCGCGCCGCGGGCACGATGTCGAGCACGCCTTGCGGGCGCGTCGCGGAGAGTGCCGCGTACAGGGCCAGCACCTCGTCGAGGCCGTCCAGCTCGACCAGCAGCGCCGTGCTGCCACTGGGCAGGACCCGCATCACCGGGCGAACGGGGCCAACATCACATCAGCCTCGGTCAGCGCGGCGCGAACAGAACGGGCGATCTCCACTGCTCCCGGGGTGTCACCGTGCACGCAGATCGAGCCGGGCGACAGGCGAAGGTCGCCACCCTCGATGTCGGGGACGGTAGCGCCGGTGGCCATGGCGACGCAGCGCCGGGCGATCTCCGCCCCGTCGTGCAGTACCGAGTCCGGCAGCCGCCGCGAGACCAGCGTGCCCTGCGGGGTGTAGGCGCGGTCGGCGAAGGCCTCGTGCACGACGGTGAGCCCGGCCTCCTGCGCGCGGCGCAGCCACACCGATCCAGGCAGGCCGAGGACCGGCAACGTGCGGTCGTAGTCGAGCAGTGCCTGCACCACCGCTGCTGCCTGTTCCTCGTGGTGCACGATCGCGTTGTACAGCGCGCCGTGCGGCTTCACGTAGCGCACCCGGGCACCGGCCACCCGGGCAAAGCCGTCCAGCGCCCCGATCTGGTAGATGACGTCCTGCGTCAGCGCCTCGGGTTCGATGTCGATGAAGCGGCGGCCGAAACCGGGCAGGTCGCGGTACCCGACCTGCGCCCCGATTGCGACCTCGTGTCGGACGGCCTGATCACAGACCCGACGCATGATCGAGGCGTCACTCGCGTGGAAGCCGCAGGCGACGTTGGCGCTGGTGACGACCTGCAGCAGCGCGTCATCGTCGCCCAGCGTCCAGTGGCCGAAGCCCTCGCCGAGATCCGAGTTGAGGTCGACCGTAGTCATGGGTTGTCCTCCATCAATGACCTCACCTGAACAGGTCGATGACTGGGCCTATCGACTTGACTGCCAGGTAGATGGTCAGCAGCCACGCAAGCGCACCGATCGTCAGCAGCCAACGCGGGTATCGGTAGCCTCGCAGCAAGTCGGTCCGGCGCCACGCGACCCACAACACCACCCCGATACCCACCGGCAGCAGCAGTCCGTTGAAGGCACCGGCGAAGACGAGCAGGGTGACCGGGGCCGTGCCGATCGACACGTAGATCGCCGTGGTCACCACGATGAAGCCGACCACCAGCAGGGTTCGGGTGCGTTCGCGGGTGCCGGTGCGGCTGGTGATGAAGGAGACGCTGGTGTAGGACGCACCGATCACGCTGGTGATGGAGGCCGCCCACAGCACGACGCCGAAGACGTGCAGCCCGACCTGGCCGGCGGCATGCGCGAACGCCGACGCGGCCTGGCTCTTCGGATCGAGCTTTGCCCCACCGACCGCAACACCGAGGATGGCCAGGAACAGAATCACCCGCATCAGGCCGGTGATCAACACGCCGATGATCGAGGCGCGCGTGATGTTGCGGACGTTCGCCGGGCCCGTCACATCCGAGTCCAGCAGCCGGTGCGCGCCTGCGTACACAATGTATCCGCCGATGGTGCCCCCGATCAGCGTGGTGATGGCCAGGAAGTTGACGTGCTCAGGCAACACGACGTTGCGCAGCGCCCGGCCGACCGGCGGTCCCGAGGTCACGGCGATGTAGGCCGTCAGCCCGATCATCAGCGCACCGAGGAGGATGACCACGCGGTCCATCGCCAGGCCGGCCCGCTTGGACAGGAAGATGGCGATGGCGATGAGCGCCGACAGGGCTCCTCCCCATCGCGGGGTCAGCCCGAACATGGCGTCCGTGCCGAGCCCGGCACCGCTGACGTTGCCGACGTTGAAGACGAAGCCGCCGACCACCACCAGCAGCGCCATGAACCAACCCAGACCCGGCAGCACCAGGTTCCCCAGTTCCTGGGCGCGGTGCCCGGAGACGCCGAGGACCCGCCACACGTTCAGCTGCAGCGCGATGTCGACCAGGATCGAGATGACGATGGCGAACGCGAACGCCGCGCCGAGCTGCACGGTGAACGTGGTCGTCTGGGTGATGAACCCCGGCCCGATCGCCGACGTGGCCATCAGGAACATCGCACCGAGCAAGGTCGAGCGGGTACTGATTTTTTGGGCGAGCTCGGCACGGTGCCACCACCACCGGCCTTGGAGCTTCCGGCCGGCGTGCTCGCTGTGTGGTCCACTGGCGGTTCTGCCATGGACACGACCCTAAGGATTGTTGAACACTGCGACAAGAGGCAATGTGCGGGTGGATGGAGCGTGCAGAGGTGGCTGAGGTGACAGCGGCAAGCGAGAGCACGGCCGAGCGGATCGCGGCGGTCCTGCGCCACCGGATCACCGAGGGCGAGCTGCCTCCCGGCACCCAGCTCTGCGAGGAGCGGCTGGTCACGCTGATGGCGGTCTCGCGCAACACCCTGCGCGAGGCTTTTCGGCTGCTCACCCACGACGGTCTTATCGTCCACCGCCTCCATCGAGGGGTATTTGTGCCCGAGCTGGACGAGGACGACCTCGTTGACCTGTATCGGCTACGGCGCACCATTGAATGCGCGGTCGTCCGCTCGCTCACCGGTCTGGACGCCGACCGGCTACGTGCACTGCGCAGCATCGCTGAAGCGGCGGAGGCGGCGGCGTCCCGCAATGACTGGGGCGACGTCGGCACCGCCAACATGCGTTTTCACCAGCACCTGGTCGACCTGGGCGGCAGCCGCCGTATTGGTGAGGTCACCCGCCAGCTGCTGGCCGAGCTGCGGCTGGTTTTCCACATCGTCGCCAGCCCGCAGCAGCTGTACGGCCCGTACGTCGACCGTAACCGGGCCCTTCTCGGCATGCTGGCAGCCAACGACGTGGCGCGCGCCGCTGACTACCTCGAGCAATATCTCTGCGACTCCGAGGAGCAGCTGCTGGCCGCATACCGCGGCCGACGCGACACCGCTCCGGCGCGCGCCATGACAACGAAGGACGGCGGGAACAGATGAGCGCTGTGCAGGTGGGCATCAGGGTGCCACTGGGGCGGCCACTGCCCGAGCTCGCGGACTTCGCCGTGACGTGTGAGCAGTCGGGGCTGGACGGTCTTGGCGTCCCGGACCACCATCACACCGGCCGGGACGCCTACCTGGCGTTGGTCGCTATGGCATTGGACACCAGCCGGATCACGCTGTACCCCGCGACGTCCAACGTGGTGACCCGGCATCCGTTGGTGCTGGCCTCCTTGGTCAACTCGCTCGACGAGCTCGCCCCCGGCCGGGTCATGCTCACGGTGGCACCAGGCTTCCTCTCCGTGGAGAAGGCCGGCGAGCCGCAAGCGCGCAGGCAGCGGCTGGGCGACGTGGTGGTGGCGCTGCGCGGCCTGCTCAGCGAGGGACACGCGACGCTCGACGGTCATGACCTCGAGCTGTACCAACGACCGGCTGCCGGGTCGCGGGTCATCATGTTGGCCTCCGGGCCGAAGCTCCTCGAGCTCGCGGGTGAGGTCGCTGACGGCGTGATGATGCTGGTGGGTCTGCACCCGGGAGGCGTCGAGGCCGCCCGTGAGCACGTCCGCCGCGGTGCGGCGCGCGCCGGTCGTGATCCAGCGACCCTGGAGGAGATCCTGATCGTCCCGTTTGGGTTGGGTGACGAGCAGACGGTGCGCGCGTGGCCGCAGGCGTGGTTTCGCGAGGACCGTCCGTGGTTGCGCTACCCGAGCGCGTCGAACCTGCACTGGTTGCGCTACGCCGGCATTGATCTACCCGCCGACTACGCCCCGGCTGCGGTATCCAACGAGCTCGCCGGGCGTATCTGCGAGGCGTTCGGACTCTTCGGCACACCCGAGCAGTGCGCCGAACGTCTGCTGCGCGCCCGGGACGAGCTCGGGCTGCGGCAGGCCTTTCTGTTCCCGACCCACACCTGGGCAAACCACTACGAGCTTCCCCGCGCCGAGGTGAAGAGGCCTTCGGCGAGGTCATCGGCCCCGCACTACACGCGGCCGACGCTGTCGGCACTTCCTACCCCTGACCCGAAGGAGACCACGATGACGACTCCGGTACTGCACGCTGTCCACGTTGACGCACTGCTGGCCGCGCAGACGCCCCCCGCCGAGGCACGCCGCCGCTACCGTGACGGACTCGTGGGACCGACCACCGGGTGGGCGGCGGGGTTCACCCAGGCCAACATGGTGGTGCTGCCGAAGGACTGGGCGTTCGACATGCTCCTGTTCGGTCAGCGCAACTCCCAGCCCGTCCCGCTGCTGGATGTCACCGATCCCGGCGCCACCAGCAGCGCGCTCGCGCCGGGCGCCGACCTGCGCACCGACCTACCCCGCTACCGGGTGTGGCGCGACGGTGAGCTGGTCGATGAGCCCACCGCCGTCACCGACCTGTGGCGCGACGACCTGGTCACCTTCCTGATCGGTTGCAGCTTCAGCTTCGAGGCGGCACTGATGGCCGCCGGGGTGCCGGTGCGCAACCTCGAGCAGGGCCGCAACGTGTCGATGTACCGCACCAACATCGACTGCCGGGCCGCCGGGCGGCTGTCCGGTCCGCTCGTGGTCTCGATGCGCCCCATCCCCGCAGGGCAGGTCGTCACCGCGGTACAAGTGACCGGACGGATGCCCCAGGTACACGGCGCTCCGGTGCACGTCGGCGCCCCCGAGGCTCTGGGCATCGCTGACCTCTCGGCCCCCGACTTCGGTGAACCCGTCGAGATGCGGGACGGCGACATCCCAGTGTTCTGGGCCTGCGGGGTCACACCACAGGCCGCGCTGATGGCGTCGCGGCCGCCGTTCGCCATCACCCACGCGCCGGGCTACATGTTCATCACCGACGTTCCCGACGCCACCTACCGCCAGGCCTGAGTACGACCACACACCGTGGCTATGGACGACCGACGTCGGTGGAGTGAGTCCGAGCAATTCATCCCGCGCACCTTTGTTCAGCCGGTGCAGCGGTTCATGCAGATCTCGGCCGCCGGTGCGCTCGTGATGCTTCTCGCTGCGGTGGGAGCCTTGGTCTGGGGAACTCCGGGTGGGGACACGGGTACGACGAGCTGTGGGGAACCCGGATCCAATTCTCCGCGGGCGGCTGGGACGCACTGTCCGATCTCACCCTGCGCGCCTGGGTCAACGACGGCGCAATGACGCTGTTCTTCTTTGTGGTGGTCCTCGAGATCAAGCGGGAGATGGTGTCGGGTGAGCTGCGCGACCCCCGGGCAGCTGCCCTACCGATCGTCTCAGCCCTCGGCGGCATGATCGTCCCGGCGCTGATCTACTTCGCTCTCAACGCAGGTGGAGCTGGCGCACACGGGTGGGGAATCCCCATGGCCACCGACATCGCCTTTGCCGTCGCCGTGGTGACCGCCGCCGGACGCCACGTCCCGGCGGGGGCACGGCTGTTCCTGCTGAGCCTGGCCATCGTCGATGACCTCGGCGCGATCACGGTCATCGCCGTCGTCTACACCGCGGATCTCCACCTTGCCTGGCTGGCCATGGCGGTCATCGTCATCATCATCGCCGGGGGGCTTCAGCGCCTGCACGTGCGAACGACGGCGACCTACGTTGTCCTCGGCGTCTCTTGTTGGTTCGCCCTGCACCAGTCGGGCGTGAACTCAACGCTCGCGGGTGTGGCCTTCGGCTTCCTCACTCCCGCCTGGTCCTTCTATGACCCACACCATTACGGGACAACGGCCCACAAGATACTGGAGAGGGTCGGCGACTGTGCGGAAGACACGCAGCGCGACCTGCAGCGCCTCTCCACCGAGAGCGAGTCGCCCCTGAGCCGACTCGAGCGCCAGCTGGGCCCCTGGGCGACGTTCGTCATCGTGCCCCTGTTCGCGCTGGCGAACGCAGGTCTGCACCTCCCGGCTGGATACTCCACCGCCTGGTTGCACAACAATGTTTCCCTGGGCATCGTTCTCGGCCTCGTGCTCGGTAAGACCATCGGGGTGTTCGCCACCTCGTGGTTGATCACCCGGACCCCATTGGCAATCCTGCCCGTCGGCACCTCATGGGCCCACCTGCTCGGCATCTCCATGGTCGCCGGTGTGGGATTCACTGTCGCCCTGTTCGTGAGTCATCTCGCCTTCGACGCACCGCCCCTCAGCGACGCCGCGAAACTCGGCATTCTGGTCGGCAGCGCCA
>JAABVA010005021.1_pt1 | contig 12105 bp, 12 predicted proteins | sample 5560331 | NCBI WGS metagenome assembly JAABVA01 (sample SAMN12812661, study PRJNA571458) | rock metagenome | isolation source: Antarctica rocks | place: Antarctica: Victoria Land, Mt New Zealand sud | collected 2016-01-07
TATGCCCGCCCCTTGCATTGTGCTCATGCATGCCATGTATACATTACAATCTGAGCTGTGCAGCTAAATGCATGGAGGCTGCCTACCTGGCAACTCTACATAGAATCTGTGCTTCTCTTGTTGCCACTCTGCCCGTTCTGGTGCATATTCTACCCTGCACAAATTCAAGTGCATGTGTCAGAGGAATCTGCTGCGCACATTACTGCATCAAGTGTGTAGCACATGTTGCAACAAGTTGCAATGCAAACTTGTGCTTACTCGGGCTCATATCTGTCATTCCTGACTTTTGAGAAATTAGATGCCCAGCCTTCTACTGGCACCTGCATAAAGCCACTGCAGCTTTGAGTTTCCTGCGTTTATTTGCAATTTTCACGCAACACATGCCAAACACACTACATAGGAAGGCTGTTTGTATATGCCATTAGACACGCAGATCACAGGCAAATGATCAGTCATTGCCTCATACAGATTCAGGATGATCCTCACCTCTACAAGGGCAACTTTGCCATCTGCAAGGATGGTGATTCGCTTGACTTGACGGGCATCCAACAGGTCAAGAAACTTGGCATAGGATAATGACAGGCTCCCTACTGGTGGTAAGACTTCACCATAGTATATTTTGTCCGAGAAAGACTGAAAACTCTTTTTCAGATCTTTCAGTGACTCAAAATTTATGGCTGCAAATGGTGCTGCTAGCATTGCTGCCTCCTGCATGAAGGGGGGTGACCACATGAGACATGCATGATGACAGCAACTGGCAATGTCTGCGTGTAGCAAGCAACAACAGTGTACAGATCGTGTGGGACTCCAGCTGAGAAATACCATTCTTTGCTGTTCTGTGCTGCCGTCATGCCTGCACACAGGCAATGTTACGAAATATGTCCAGGGCAGGAAGACTTGACAGGTGTCCTGTCTCACACTGCACTGACCTTTCAGAGGTTGATGCCGCATCTGCTGTTGATGGGGTATCACCCCTGCTCTGGTCCTGCAGCAGATGAGTTGAATGCATGAGTGCTTTGACCTTGATAGCTGCATTTGACTGTGCATCATACTAAACTCAGCTCATACTTCATATGATCCCATGCATGCCCCGGATTGCGAGAACTGTCTGCTGCTGCTGCGGCTTCTGCGACTTTCTGCAGGCCGCTGCCCTTGCAGCAAAGGCTTCCGACACAAGTACGGATTTGCAGGCTTGTGAGTCGGGCAAAGGCAGAACTCTCCAGCACGACCACCACGCAACCTGGGCTGTGCCGCTGCCAGTCCCCGTTGCATCTCAACTTGCAGGTGTCGACGACTCAATCTATCACTTGCAAGCAGCAGGCTTTGTACGCTTCTGGCTGATCTCACGGCATCTGTGACTACATGTGCAAATCTGGTTCTGCCCTCGTACGGAGCGACTTTCAGTGTATGGATGTCGAGGTGTTCCTGAATGTCAGTGTATGCGCAACATAATGGACACAATCCAGGGACAGTTTGACTCGCTTGGACTTGGCAGCTAACCCTAATATCATCGTCCTAGGTCCCACTGCCCCGGTCGCAGCACGTCCAGCATGTGAGCATGAGCGCTGCGTGCGTTATATCTTAGGTCAGAAAGTCTTGTCATTTGCACGGAATGTGACACCTTGCGCACAACCATCGATGTTGGTTTAGTTTTGTGGTGCAACGCGCTTTCCCCGTGACGAGGTATCTGAAACAAAGAGTTGGAGATCAGTCGTGAAAGCTCGTCGCTGGTCTTTGAGGCCTGCAGCTGTGCACTGGCCAGTATGGTTGCGATGTTCGAGCACCTGGCTTTTCAATGAGTGAAGGACCGCAAAAGCTCCCCATCATAACGACATGTTGAGGGTGTGCAGACCTTCTGGTCACTTGGTGTCAGGTCTCTTGAAGGTCAGCTGCTAAGCATAATTGCGTTTTGTAGACGCGCACCTGGTACTACAACACTGTGTGTCTAGGCTTTGACAGGATATTGCTGGCAAGCAGCCTCTGTAAGAGGGCTAGCTTCTGCCCCTGGCTCTTCACCTTGGTCAAACACCTCAACACTATTGCGTAACCTAAACAACGGGGCCGAGGTGCGCTTCTGGCCATCATGCTGTGGAAGTTGTGGGGTTTTAGGTCCAGCAATTGCTTGACCATAAATGGCTGAAGTGCAGATATACCTGATTGGGACTGCACATGTATCAAAACCTAGCTCTGATGAGGTCAGAGACATGATCCATGCAGTCAGACCCCAGACAGTTTTTGTTGAGCTGGATGAGGAGCGAGCCAGAGTACTGAGGGGTGGTGATGAGGATCAGGGCAACCTGAAAGCAAGGCTTGTTCCCATACCCCTGTAGCTGTTGCGCAAGCAAACATCTTGGGCATCAACTGCCTCCTGCCACAAGAGTCAAACTGTCATCATGCAATCCTGCCAGTGAGCTCAGGAAGCTGATACTACTGCAGGACTTTTTCAAAAACATAGCAGCTGGATATGGGTTGAACCTTCCTGGGGAGCTCTTGAAGCAAGGCGTGAAAGGTGCTCCTCGCCTTGATTGACATAGCTTCCAGCATACTTGCTCAACACTCTGCGCTGTCTGTGCAAAGTTCAAAGCTGCAAATGCAACTGTCTCACTCTCCTGATGTGGCAACAGGGTTCTATAAGGCACTGAAGACCATGGGAATGGATCCTGGACTCGAGTTCAAGGTTGCTCTTGAGGAGGCAGAAAAGCTGAATGCCAGGTTGCGTGTTGCTTTGCATGATTGATGGCCAGAACAGCTACTGTGCATTGCTACATGATCGGTACTGCCAAGACATGTGGAAAGATGTAGCAGCTGCCGAGGGATCGTGTACAAGAAAGGTGCCTTTATGCAATAGTGTATGGCGACCAGGATCAGTCAGTTACTGTGCAAAATCTGTCAAGTGCGCTTTCATTCAAGGTGAGCCCCCCTTCCTTGTGCCAGCAGGATTTGCCAGAGGCGCTTGCTAGTCATTTGGTCACTGTGTAAAGCCTTCTGTGCTTTTGTCACCGAATCAGGATAAAGGTGCTTGATATGCATACGGTTCTGTCCTTGGTGGTCATATGTGTGCAGTCAGCTCAGCTGCACATATGCTCAACAACAGATTACTTGATAACGGTGTGAGCTGTCTTCGGCTTTTGCAGATATTCTCAACTGTTGATGATTAACAAAGTATGACGTGCATGCTGCCTCTGCAGGATGTATTGAAGCTGATGACAGGTCAGGGCATGAAAATGGATGCGGAGACACAAGAGGCTTTCAGGTCAAAAGACCGAAGTGGTATAGCTGCCTCTGTGGAAGCACTCAAGACGCGCAAGGCGGCACAAGCAATGACCAAAGCGCTGCGCCAATTCAATCCCAAGCTTGCTAAAGCCCTGATTGATGATCGTGATGAGGTGGGAAGCCATGCTGTATCAATCCTGACATGTTATGTACTATACAACCTGCTCTACATTTTCTGCCCCATTTTTTCTGCCATACAGCACACTGTAGCTGTCGAGTTTGCATGGCTTGCTCTGTTGCAGACTTGTGAGGTGCTGATATCATGAGGTCTGTGTGTTATTGTCGTGAGGTCTGTGGGTGCGCAGTATATGGTGAGGAAGCTCAGGAAGCTGGACGGGACTGTTGTTGGGGTGGTGGGGCTTGGGCACTTGGACGGAATGGAGAGAAGGTGGGAACAGTTGGGCGGGCAGCGGCTGATTCAGTGACATTAAGTCTCCAGCAGTCATTTCACCACAGCCCTGAAGACAGCTTGTTGCCACTTTTTTTCGTGATAGCAAGCATGTGTCAATGACTTGGCTGAAATGTGTGAGCTATCAGAGCACTATGACGCACATTGTGCAAGCCTTTGACTTGTCCGCATGGTTTGTGGGACTGGCTGTCACCTGGTGTTTTTGTGATGTTGAGAAATTAGAATTGTGACCAGGCATTCAGCATAGGGACTGGGCTTTTGAGTGCCACCAGCAACTATGCAGTGAGCCACAAACCATGAAGAGCTTTAGACCAGTTGTGTAGCATTGATGCCAATAAAGGCTGGCTGCATGTCATGTGTTACCATCATTACAAACAGCACAAAACCATTGGCCAGAAGGCACTTTATCTAGGCCAAGGCATGACAAATGGAAAGCCTTTGGGCAGCCGTCACACAGCAGCATGTCACATTCATCTTCTTTGTGACATATGGCACATGCTTCGTCATGCTGACTGACCTCGCTGCCAGCGTCGTCGTCAGAGGCATCTTCTTCTGTAACGCGCATAAAGTATGTGAGTGATGGATCACAGCAGAGGTTTTGTGCCTAAGCAGATGACTGAATCATGATCAAAAGCAATAATGCAAGCTCCTTACCGCCTGAAGCTTTAAAATTTCCATTGTCTGATGCTCAGGCTGTCACATCTACTGCTTACCTTCAACAAGAAAGGAGTCCTCCAGGTCATAACTAGAGCTAGCATGTGAGTGTGGTGTGTCTGCCATAGGCGTGTGCTGCCATCTTTGCTCCTTGAACTTCAGGACAGGTGTGCCAGATAGCAGCAGGTGCTGGTTGTACACCGCCATCATGTCTTCATGCCTGCATGCCAAGTCATCTGTGGTGACACACTTGCTCTCGCATGAGCAGACACAAAACTGGCAGGCAAGGAGCAAGCGAGGTGTGCAAATGCGGTTGTGATGCTTGAAGCTGTCCGACACACACCCAGGATTTTCGTGACGTGATTGATCAATGTGCAGCCTACCATGCATGCATGCTTGCGCTGTTGCTTTGCTTGTGTGCATCAACAACCCTGGGTGCCACCCACTGTAAGCATTAACCTTTGACTGGGAAACGCTGCTTGTGCATCCTTTCTGCAGTACAATGCTACTGAGTGTGCGGCACATGTCTGGCTCACCCTCGTTCAGGCTGGCTTCTGGTACCAGCTGGACTAGCATCATTGACAAACATTGCATCAGCCTCTGGCAGATCGGCGTCCTCATCCGCCTCCTCTGAAGAGTCTTCCTCTTCTTCACTTGATGCTTCTGCCTCAATGTCTATCAGTGCTGCGACCCTCCTGCAAGATGACATGCTACAAAGCTGCATGCAATGCTTTGTGGCATGCATGTGGCCAGTGTAGTGGACCTGGTGTGTAAGTAGTGATGTCTTATCAGTATGTACATGCTACATGGCATGTCCTGTCTTATGCTCGTTGCATGAACATTCTCTTTAAATGCTGCTATGTTGCCAACGCTTGATGCTGAGACTGCCACACACGCATGCATACATGCCAACAGTAGCTGGTTGGTGCATCCTCAAGAAAGAGGCTTTTCCCCAACAGCTCGGTGTAGTCTCAGACACCTCTACACGCAAGTGCGTATGTCATGCAAGGTCACACATGTCACTTTGTCATGTGTGACTACAGCAATGATACACAGAAAAGGCAGCAGCAGCAACCCATGTGTCTAACATGTTGAACCACAAGCGCAACATGACATCTCTGAGCCTGACCCAATATGGATTGGTCACATACACATTCTGACAAGGTAAGAGAACACAATCACCTTCGTTGGTCCTGCTTGCTGACAGCTCTGTGCTTGGGATCTGCACCATGCCTGCTGCTGCCAGCATGAGGGTGTGACTGCACAGGGGCTGCAGCGGCATGAGCTGAGGCAAGTGCAGCATTATGCACACGCTTCAGCCTTTTCAGGCGCACTTGCAAGGAATTATCCTGATTTCCAGAGGCCTGTTTAGGTGTCTCAGCTCTGCCTGCATTGACGCTCAAGACATTAGTGTTGTAAGGAGCATGACTGCCTGTCATCTTTGACGTCTCAAATATGACATGACCTGAAAAACAGTGCTGTCATCAGAGGTCGTCAGAGGTACAGCAGCTCACATTGACTGTGCCTATGAACGGCACCTGCGCAAAAAGCAATTCAGATGTTTGCTCACAATCAATTGCATGACACATCATGTCCTGGCATGGTTGCATGACACACATTCACAGCCTGAACCAGAGGACACAGGCAAACAGGCTCACCCTGTGATGGTGGCTCATGAGGTGAGTCAGTGCTAGGTGACTCCTGAGTCAGCAGGACATGGCCACGCTGAGCAGCTCGCCTGCGCTTCTTCCTCTGCTGAGGCCTAGGAGTAGAGCTGGTCTGAGGAAGACCGTGTGATGGTGGCGTGTGTGCTGTTGGGCCCAGAAAGCGGCCTGTGGAAGGGGGCGGCATGATGCGTGCTGCTGTAGCTGGTGAGGGGCAGCCACCTGGCTTTCTTTTCTCTGCACGGCCATACACACTGTAGTAGCGTACCCTGATGTTTGTAGTAAGCGTTTGCAGAGTGCTTCATGCATGTGCTTTCTGCAGATGGTGCCGTTCCTTGCTGTTCCTATGCACTGCAGGTACTGTGTGCACACCCATGGTGTTTGAGCAGTGGCATCATTTGGGTGCAGGAACTTGCTGGTTCTGATACACACTGGCAACGCTTAGAGCAAAGAATGCTGACTGTGCACGACCGAGCATGATTTGCAGGCAGGCAGCAATCATGGCTCTGGAGAAGAGTTGCAATGATACATGTGTACTTTGCAACTTGCCTGCTGGCGTAGATGCCGCTGGAGAGAGGGCAGACAGGTGAGTGCCTGAAGGCGAGAACAGAGCATGGCTTGCAGGCTTGTCCTGCTCATTGCTGGGAGCATCCTGCGCAGTAGTGGCAGTAGGAGCTCCGTTGGGACTCTGCTTTTCTGTTCTCAGCTTGCCATCATCCTGGCTTTTGCTCTGCTTAGGGAGAGACACACTGGTTGCAACAGAAGCGGCAGGTGCAGCGCATCCTTTTCTCAGCCTGTCATGACTCTGGCTCTTGCTCTGATCAGGAGGAAACTTGGTTGCAGCATCAGAAGCGGCATCAGGCTGCCTTGGCCCCAAGCGCAGGCAGAGCTTCTTGCGCACATGTGACTGGCTTGACACAGGTCCAGCAATGTGTGGCCCAAAGATGGCGCCCGCCGGTGAGGTGGCATTGGTGCCAGCTGTGGCCCCAGCTGTGGGTTCAGCTGTGCGGCCAGCTGTAGCGCCTCTGCCAGCTGCACCTGTGGCTTGGACATTGCCAGTTGCACCTCCAGCTGTAGTAGCAGGCCTGCTTGTGTCAGCTACAGCTGTGGCCCAACTGCTACTGCTGACCGCTGCAGCTGTGGTGTCCTGCCTGCTTGAGGTAGCCACAGCTATGGCCTGAGGGCTGCTTGTGGTTGCTGCATTTGGGGCAGAGTCTGAGTCACCATGCTTACTCACAGGCTCATCAACCACTGATGCTGCCCGCTTGCCATAATGCGTGCTTCTGCTGTGAGCCAGTGGAGACTTTGCCTGCCTGGTCGGCATCACACTGCCAGAGGGTCTGACATCGGCAGCAGTAATGGTCACAGCAGCAACTGGGCATACGTCCAGGTGAGCTGGTGATACTTCACCTGCCTTGGTATGCTTGAAGGCTGACCCCTGCTTGGGCAAGGGTCTGCTGCGGACTGGCAGAGCCTGTGCTTCAGGAAGCTGGGCAGGTGCAGCAGCACCAGCCTGCTTGATATGTATCTGGGGATTGATGGCCAGTACTGCTATGCGCTTGTTGCTGAAGGGCACATGCTTTGACCCAGGCGAGGCATCACTGGCTGATGCTGTCTGGCGTACCTGCTGACTAGTGGCTTGCCCTTTCACAGGCAGACTGGCTATGACTATTGGCTTGTTGGCTTCAGCTTGCTGCTGTAGCCAGGCTGCCTTTGAGTAGTGGGCCCAGCCATCTGCAAGGCCAAAGCCCTGGGAAGGTTGAGAGGCCCCGAAGGCGTCTTGGTACCCAAAGTTGCCCTGTGTGGGCTGCCAGCCCCAGTTGTCAGCATCATCACAAGCGCCAAAATCATCATCCTCAGCATTGCACTGCTGGGAGCATACTTGGAGAGAGGTGACATTGCCATCCTTGCTACTGTCCACAGGCAGCTTTACAGCTTGGGGCACTGGCTTGGGCTGGGGGTCTCTTTCAGTGTAGGGTCTGCCACCCTTGTCAGCACCAGCAGCAACACTGCTAGCTTGATTGAGCGCAGACTGCCCAGCTACCTGCAGTGATGACAGCTGCCGAGGGTCTGTGGCAGTCTGTGAGACCCTGGTCTGACACACAGGCGAGCAATCTCGCTGCTGTTTACTCGGTTGCTGCGTGACACAGCCAAGTGCCTGACTGCCTGGTGCAATCAATGTGCTGCTGTCAAGCTGGTCTGGTGCTGCTGCTCCTGACTGGACCTCGACGCTGTGTGTCTGTGGCCTCACAGGGCTGCTGGGTACAGGCCTTGAGGGTTCCAGACCGCCCTGAGGTTGCGCCACGGGCACCTGTGTTTTGGCCATAGTGGACAGCTGTGAATGAAGATCTCGGGGCTGTGTGGTGTCCGCCAGCTCAGGAGCAACATCTGCAGCATCTTGGCTGTCCCAGTCTGCAAAGACTCCTGCGGCTGTCACCATGACAGGGTCAACAGGGCTCCTTGCTTCTGCCGCTGCTTCAGCCTGCACACTGCCTGCAGCCTGCCAGGGTGACTGCTGCCTGCCCACTCTTGGTCTGAGCGGCGATGCAGCAGTGAGTCTGTCCGTCAACACATTCTGCTGCTGCTGCTGCTGCTGACGAAAGGTGTGGGGCTGAGGCATAGCTGCTGATACTGGTGCCAGCTTGATGCATGGTGGTGAGGGCAAGGGCAGCAGTGTTGATGCTGCTGGCATGGCCCCATGGACTTGCACGCTTTGCACAACTCCAGGTGTAAGCTGAACTGATGCTGAGGCTTCCACTGTATTGGTGGACATGTGCATGCCGTGGGGACGGCCCAGCATGGAAGGGCTATACTGGCGGCCCTGCCCTGGCTGATGCCTTGCAAGCAGGGGAGAGAGCCATGTGGGTCCTGGCCGGGGCCCTGCCTTTGGGCTGCCACCCTGGGATGTACTGCTGTAGGGAGGGGTGTCTGGCACAGTCAAGGCATCTGCTGGCAAGGGTCCCAGGGATGGGCTACCCAACCCTGAAGGCCTGACAGTGCGCTGGGCAGGATCCTGATACATGATGCCGCTCGCACTGGCATCTGAAGTACCTCCTGCATCCTGACCGTGGCTGTGTGATAAGCCCATGATACTAACATATGGCGCTGAGTGCGGTTGCCAGCTGGGCTCTTGCCTTGCCTGCTGTGGTGCATCCATCATGGGATCATGCTGGTCAGCGTTTACTTGTGCTTCATGGGCACTGGAACCTGCTGGGACAGGCGAGTCGTCTATGTCTATCAGGAACGCCATGTGAGATGGCTGTGAGTGTTCACCAGCATGCTGGGGTCCAGATGCATCATGTGTGACTGTTGCACGTGGTGTTCCAGCTGGCCTTGCTGGCTGTCCTGACTCTGTCAGCAGCTCTGCTTTGACACTGACTGCCTGTGCAGCTGACTCAACTTGAGCATTGCTGTCTGCGACCCTTGACAGGGAATTGATGTCAGCTCTGTTGGTGATGACATTTTGCTGGGGCTGCAGTTCCACTGGACTGGGCTCAGCCGGGCCAGCAGCAACCGCAGGCTGTGGGAGCCTGGGCCTCACCCAAGAAGACCTTTTTGCAACCCTTGGCGCTGCAGCAGCAGCAGCAGCATCTGCCGCAGTGGCAACACCAGATTTGGCAGCTGGTGTGTCTGCAAGAAGGGTCTGTCCTTGTACAGCTGCAGCACTAGCTGTTGCAGGCCTGGCGGCTGAAGTGTCTGCTAGAGGTGATTTGTGCTGTTGCCCAGAGGCAGCAGCAGGCTCGGCGCCTGGCCTAGTGGCAGCTTCAGCAAGCATGCGCTGATGCTGCTTCTCAGCCAGCCTTTCGGCCAAAGGCAGCTCCTCCAAGATGTCAGATGCATCTGAACAAAGCTCATCAAGGCTTGCGTCTGGACTGAGGCCATGCTGTGCCTCAGGAAGGGTGTTGAGAGGCCTGTGCGCTGCTGGCGCTGCTCCTTCATGGGCTGGGGTGCTGGTAGCATCAGCAGGCTGGTTCAGGTGCTCTGCTGACATGGCACCGGCTTTGCCTCGTCCAGCAGAGCCTCTGCCGCGGCCACCTGCAAGCATGCATGTCAAGTCAAAACAGACTAGAGCATGGAGCTCAGAGCAGAGAGCAGAAGACTGACTGCCTGATGGACAGCTGCACCATAGAGTCTTTTTGACTGAAACTTTGCGTTTTTGCTGTAGGCTTGACATCAGTAATGTTGTGGTGTAGTGAGGCCATTTTCCATACAGATATACCATGTAGGGTTTCAGAGGAGATGCTCAAGGTGGCTGCTCTTGCACTACAGGTATTCCGTGATGACCTGTGCATGGTAATTGCATGACACATCCTACGCCTTAGTCGTTTATGGGTGGATTGAACACCATGCCACACAATGCTCAACAGGCTGATTTGTGCAAGAGTACCTGCTACAGATGACCTGCCTCCAGCACTGCTGGGCCGTGATGCTCTGCTATCACCGCTGGCTTTCCCTCCTCTAGCCGCTTTCCTCTTCTTGCCCTCAGCCTCCTTCATGGGCGTTTTGGCTGAGCAGTCCACATTGAGCTGCACAGGGTTGAACATGCGGGGCAGCATGCGCGGCGGCCGTTCCAGCAGCTGGAAATTACCTCGCCGTAGCTTTGTCTGCAGACTGACACTCGTCTGCAGCACAGCAAAACATGAAGATCAGCAACAGCTTTGTGTACAGGCTGCCTTTGATCTGCAACAGAGGGCCACATTCGCAAAGCTGGTGTGTATAGGCTATGCGCATGTACTGAGCCACCGAATACAGGCATTGTCTGCTCATTCTGCCACACAGCCAGCCTTGCCAATTCTGCTGTGCTGACACGGTTTTGCAAGTTCTCAGGCAGTATCTGGATAACAGCAAGGCAGCGAGGCAGCAGTCAATTCTGACCTGCAAGCCTTTCCTGTAGGAGTCTTCCTCCTTGCCCTGAGACATGATGTAGACAACACGGCCAGCCTTGTGGCGGCCCGTGCGGCCCATGCGCTGAATGTTGCGGATAGGTGACGCGTCCGAGTCAAAGCAGATGATGAGATCAACCTGCGAAAAAAGGAATGTAGCAATTGAGCTGAAGGCCTAACAACGTGATGGTGTTCATTGAATGCAAGCCAGTCAATACAGTGTTTGCTCTTGCACAATTTCTGACTGTTTCAGGAAGAAACCTGATGATGTACTGCAAAACAGTGTGCATGAAGCAGCTTCATGATGCTTCATAGCTGCATAGGTAATGTCAATGTCATACAGAGTGGACCATAGATTGAGTGCTATCTGTGCGATAAGCCAGTGCGTGACAGCTCATGTGCAGTCAGCATGGTCAGGACCACGAAGACTTGCCTGAGGGATGTCTAAGCCTTCTTCACCAATGCAGGTTGCCACCAGGGTGTTGAAGGCCCCACACCTGAAGTCAGTCAGTACCTTCTTCTGCTCTGCCTGCTTCATGCCCACGCCAACTCCCTTTCCAGAGGCTTGCCCAATGAAGATCCTGCAGGTCACAAAAGAGCGCACGACATCAGAACTTCTGCAAAGAACAGCAGCTCTCACTACCTAACTTGGGAAGACACAAGAGGCCACAAGTGTAAAGCAGTGATGCTGATGTGATTGAGGACATCAGCAGCGATCACATCATGATGGCTGGCAGCAGTTGCCATTGATACGCAGTTTGGTTGGGCAGGACACACAGAAAAAGCTCAATGCAGTTTGGAGTGTGCACGATGTACATTTACATTGCCTTTCACTTTCACACTTTGGCAATAGAGCCAGAGCATCAACAGGCAGTCTGCAACTCAGCAGGGATGCAGAACCGCACCAAGTGCTGCTGATGATGATCAGCTCACGATGGAGATGCCCAGCAGCTTACCTGGCTGTGATGAGAGGCTCATGAGCCCGCAGCATCTCCACGATGGACTGCACACTGTCCCTGCGGTTGGTGAAGATGATGACACGACCAGGAGCACTAGCTGCAGCCTGCTCACTGCTGTCATCACCAGCAGCAGCTGGTTTAGAAGGTGTTGCTTTGCGTTGCTGCCCATCTGCTGCATGAGTTAGCCTTGCATCTGACGCAGGTGATTCCTCAGGCTTGAAATGCTCCATCACCACTTCCAGCAGTGCAGCCATCTTTGGGTG
>JAABVA010005024.1_pt1 | contig 12103 bp, 9 predicted proteins | sample 5560331 | NCBI WGS metagenome assembly JAABVA01 (sample SAMN12812661, study PRJNA571458) | rock metagenome | isolation source: Antarctica rocks | place: Antarctica: Victoria Land, Mt New Zealand sud | collected 2016-01-07
AACGCTACCGAGCTAGCCACGATAGAACAGTTACTCGCCGACCTCGCGCTTGCCGAGACGCCGCAGGAAGTCGTACTTGTCAATGCCGAGGTGCAGGCGTTGGGTTATATCCGTGGCAAAAATATTGTGCTGGACAAACGCGCCCAGAAAGCCGCTAAAAAAGCTAAAAGTGGCAACAAGCAAGGGAAAGTGAAAGCATCAGGCCCCGGCGGTGGTATGCCTCTGCATGTCCAGAGTCGCGATGGCTTCACCATCCTGATTGGCAAGAACAGTCGCCAGAACGAAGAGGTGACATTTCGGCAGGCCACCTCCAACGATATGTGGCTTCATGCGCGTAACATCCCCGGCTCACACGTTATTATCAAAGCCGCCGGACGTGACATACCGCGTAGTACTCTCGAACAAGCGGCCAGCCTTGCTGCGTATTACAGTCAGGCGCGTGGTAGCACTCATGTCCCTATCGACTACACGCTGCAAAAACATGTCAAGCACATGAAGGGCGGTGGCCCTGGTATGGTCACGTATGAGCGCGAACGCACGATAGAGGCGGAACCAGAAAATGCTTTGGTGTTGGTGAAATAACAGCTCTACCCTCTCTCACGAGACGAGCCAATGCCCATCTCTTCACGGTACTTTGTCACTGTGCGGCGTGCCATCGGCATCCCTTGCGCGGTGAGCAAGCGTGCAAGTTCGTCGTCGCTCAGGCGATGTTTGGGATGCTCGGATTGGAGAAGTTCGCGCAAAACGTCTTTGATGCCTAGCGAGCCATCGAAGAAGTCGGAGAGCGGGATGAGGCGACCATTTGGCAGCAGGGCATATTTATTCGCGGTGGCTCTGCTCACAGTGCCTTCGTCCAAACCCAGGCGTGTCGCGACCTCGGCGCGTGTCAGTGGGCGCAGGTAGCGCACACCGCGCTCTAAGAAGTCGCGCTGATATTCCACAACAAGTTCCATCACGCGATGCAGGGTGCGCCAGCGTCGATGCACGCAATCGACGAAGAACTTGGCGTGATTTCCCTGTGAATGCATGTACTTGTGAACTTCGTTGTGAACCTGTGTCTCAACGCCAGGAGTATCGACATAGCGCGTCTCGACGCGAAAATGGTAGCGTTTCTCTTCGATCAGCTCGATCTCACAGCCGTTATCGCTGGCACGAATAACCACATCGGGCCGTACATACGTCGCACCACTGGCGACCTGTGCATACTTACTGTCGTCGCGGTAAATGTGCGCTGGATAGGGATGCAGCATGGTACGAACGTACATACTGGCCTGTCGTACTTCTTGTTCCGGTCGCTTCAGGTCGCGTGCAATTTCGTGAAGCTGGTTGTGTCCAAGTGCATCGAGATACTTATCAATCAGGATATGGGCGAGTGGGTGCGGTTGTTCCTGTTCGCTGAGCGCGTGAAGCTGAATGAGCAGACACTCGCGCAAGTTTCTTGCTCCGATACCCAGCGGTTCTAGCGTTTGTAGCTGTTGTAACACGTATTCAACGCGCTGCACCGACACATGCAAAGAGTCTGCAATCTCTTGTGTGCTGATTTCAAGATAGCCGCGCTCGTTGAGGTTGCCCACCAGTTGTTCTGCGATCAGCGCGTCATCAGGCGAGACCAGTGCCTCTAGTTGTTGCAGCAGCGTCTCCGCGAGCGTCTCACCTGTAGGAATACGTGCCATTGGGTCGTAATCGTCGTCGCTATCGACCTCCGCGAAGCCGTAGTTGTCGATATCATAGAATGTTTGATGATGATAGTCCCATTGTGGCTCGGTGTTATCGTAGCGAGTAGATACCTCACCCACCTTCGAGGTTGGTTGTGCTACCTGTCCACAGGCGAGACAGACCGGACCATACATGCGTGTGCCACAGAGGAGACACACACGTTGCTCTGTCACTTCTATGGCAGGATTATCTATTTGTTCCTGGTTGATGGCTCGCTCTAATTCGTCCGAGGAGAGATGTAGAATGGTACTGGAGGTAATGAGCCGTGTACTCACACGTAACGTCTGTTCTGGCCTCGCTGCTGGTCGCTGTTCTTGTCGCATATCTTCTACCCCACCTTTCTTCCTATGTTTGCCCCGTTGCTGGTACTTCCGTCAAATGAACAGGGAACGGACATTGCTTCGCTCGTCCGTGGGCGTGATAAATCAGGCCCCTACAATGGACGTGATAAATCAGTCCCTACCTGTATCTAGCCAACCCCGGCTCTCTAATGCATTCCGGGCCGCCTCTTGTTCGGCTTTTTGTTTGTTGCGTCCCTGTCCACGTCCTGCTACTGCGTCACCTAACATCACCTCGACGGTAAACGTGCTGTTATGTGATGGTCCTTCCTGACCTACAAGGCGGTATGAAGGCGTGATATTTTCCTGTGCCTGTGCCAGTTCCTGGAAGAGCGATTTGTTATCCTTGAACGTCCTCTTGTTGACGATGATATTGGCGATAGGCTCCAATTTTGGCAGCAGAAACGCTTGCACACGCTCAAGCCCCTGGTCAAGAAAAATTGCTCCCAGTATCGCCTCGAACGCCGACGCGAGAACACGCGGACTCTCTTTCGTGCCCTGCTCGCCCTTGCCCATGCGTAGGTGGTCGCCGATGGCAAGCTCGCGCGCAAAGCCCGCAAGCGTTCTCTCACGGATCAACGCAACACGTACATCGCTTAGTTCTCCCTCTGTGAGTGTGGGATAGGTACGATATAGAAAATCGGCACTGATGAGACCTAGAATAGAGTCGCCCAAAAACTCCATGCGCTCATTCGTTGCCAGTGCTGCTCCCGGCATCTCATATACAAAGGAGCGGTGTGTCAGGGCAAGGCGTAATAGCGAGGCGTCCCGAAAATGGATACCCAGGACCTCCTCGAACTCTTTAGACATGTTTCTCTATACCTCAAAACTCGTTGTAATAATCGGTGCCGATATTGTAGCGCGTTTTGGAGGGAACCGCAAACACTAGACGCAAGCGTCTGGTTATGATACTCTTAACACGGTGGATGGGAGGAAGACAGGCAATCGCGGACACACGTGTCCGAGGAAAGTCCGAACTCCAGAGAGCAGAATGCTGGTTAACTGCCAGTGAGGGCAACCTCAAGGAAAGTGCCACAGAAACATACCGCCCGACAGACGCAACTCCGATAGGTAACTCTTGTGATACTGGTCGGTACTCAGCAGTCGGGTAAGGGCGAAAGGGTGAGGTAAGAGCTTACCAGCAACCGGGTGATCGGTTGGCTAGGCAAACCCCATTCGGAGCAAGACCAAACAGAAGGGATAGCATGCCCGTAAGGGTGTGCTTGCAGATTGCTCGTTTGTGAACCTTCGGGTTGGTTGCTTGAGGCGTTGAGCAATCAACGTCCTAGATAGATGATTGCCGCCTGTAGCGTCGAGAGGCATTACGGGTACAGGATTCGGCTTACGGCTTCCTCAAATCCACTCCCACACAATGAGAAACGAACCATAAAAAAGAGACCGAACGTAGCCATACGTTCGGTCCCTATTTTCAAACAAGCAATGACTATCATTGCTCGTAGTAGCTATCTTTTGATGCGATCATGCTCGATGAGCCAGCGCACGAAATCGAGACGGCGACTCTCGGCAACAATCTCACGGTATTCAGTCTGCTCTGAAACGTGATCCTTCATATGAATGAGCCTTTCAGCTTCGTCATCGGAGAACCCCATTGCGAGCAGTTGCTCAATATCTGAACCTTCGGTTGCGTAAAATGATTCTGGCATGAGTTCTTGCTCCCTACATATTAACTTGACAAACTACGGGAACGTGATGAGTTTTGCAGACCCTCATTAGTCCATAAACTTATATACGTCTACACCCCCCTCCTGGATACAACATTCTTATTAGACATAAAATTTCAGGAAACTGGGGCAAAATATATTTGCACCCTCTGCACATCTGCACTATACTAGGCACATAACACAAATTATCTCTTCTTAAAATTCGTAGGGACCAGATGTATCGCGTCCGTGCGTGATTTATCACGCGAAATGCGTTTTCAATATCCCGAGACGGGCACTAACAAGGATTTCATGCGATAAATCGCGCCTCGGACGCCGTAAACGTGGTCCCTACGAAATATTGTTATGAGCATTTATATATACGGAGTTATTATGTTTGGTCTCTCACTTGCTTGGCCATGGAATCCAGGTGTAATCGTATTTTTGTTGCTTTTGGTGGCACTCTATCTGTTGGGTCTGCGACAGGCACGTAAGCAGCCTATATCGGTTGAGGAGGGTGGCGTCGAACGGCACCACATGGTCGCATTTTTCTCGGCTATCGTTGTGATGGCTCTGCTGTTGCTGACGCCCATTGATACTATCGCGAGAACGCAACTCTTCTCGGTGCATATGGCGCGATTGGTGCTGTTGGTCACGTTGTGCGCTCCACTGATCTTGTATGGCAGTCCGGCGGTCATGGTCCGTCCACTGGTGCAGTTGCCCGTAGTAGGTTTCATCAGCCGCTTGCTCACACGTCCGCTTGTGGCGTCGCTACTCTTCAACCTGCTCTTCTTGTTGTGGCATGCGCCTCGTATCTTACATGCCACGTTTGGGAATAATGCGCTGTACCATGTTCTTGTCTTGAGCATCTTTGTGGCATCGCTGCTCAACTGGTGGCCCCTACTCGGCTCTGTACGCGAACTACGCCCCATGAGCTATCCAATCCAGATGCTCTACGCCTTTTTCGATGGGCAGCCCGTCGATATTTTCGCCTTCATCCTCGTTTTTACTGGCGTCACAGTCTACCCCTACTATGCCGTGCCCGCGCAACTCGGCCTCTCCACCTTCGCCGATCAAGCCATTGGTGGTGCGCTCCTACTCATCCCCGGCCTCGTCGATCTCGTCGTCATGACGCCACTCTTCTTTCGTTGGCTCGGCCAGATCGAAAACCAGACAAAAAGGGCCGACCAGGAACGCCAGGAAGAGTATGAGATAGAAGACGAAGAATATTCAGAAGACGAAGTTGAAGCGTAATCGGCTAGCCGATTACGCTTCAACTTCGTCTTCTGAATATTTATTTACTCCGACCACGCACAGCGCATTCGCAACGCCTCTTTCAGACGTTTCTCGTACATGCTGCGGGGAATTTCGGTGACACCGAGCGTGGCGAGATGCGAGGTGAGAAATTGCGTATCGTGTAGCACGTAGCCACGTTTCTTGAGATGTTCAACTAGCGCGACGAGGCAGACCTTCGAGGCGTCGGTGGCGCGCGAAAACATGCTCTCGCCCATGAACGCCGCCCCTATCGAGACGCCGTAGAGACCACCCACAAGCTTATCATTGTGCCATGCCTCGACACTATGCGCCATACCTGCACGATACAAGAATGTGTATGTCTTGATGAACTCCTCGTTAATCCATGTGCTATCGTCATCGTTGCGTTCAGCACAGCAACGCATCACGCCCTCGAAATCGGTATCCATTCGCACCTCGTAGATACCCTTGTTGATGGTGGCACGTAGCGAATGTGACACATGTAGATTGTCATGCTCAAGGATGGCGCGTGGGTCGGGCGCATACCAGCGCAACCTTCCCCACTGATCCGCCATAGGGAAGACGCCTTGTCCGTAGGCTTGAATGACTAACGTTGGATCGAGCGGTTCAGGTGCTATCTTTGCCATAAGTTGGTTACACTTGCTTTTGTTTTACAATCAGGTATTCCGTACACATTGTTAAGAGAATTGCATAATTTCGTTCCTATAATACCATAGGTGGAGAAAAATATGAACCATGATTTTTGCAAATGCCTTATGTCCAAGCAATAGCACATGCCCTCTCATGCTATAATTTCCTTAGGAATTCAAGCGTATAAGCTATTTCGTGAAAAATCGGAGAGGGAGAGACGAGCGTGAAAAGATGGAGTATAGCCCTGCTAAGTGCATGTGTGCTAGGAATACTTGCCCTAATTTTCTGGGAATTTGAGTATCAGCATATGAGCCTGCTACTTTGGCTCCTTGTTGCTATAGCCCTACTATGGGGTTGTGCCTGGGTGACTGTCTCATTGCGCGTGACGCCCTATGCACGACGAGGACGCGTCGCTACTCCTACGCGTAGGCGTCGTCTGAGTGGAAGCGGCATGCTTTCGCTGGGTATCGCCCTCGTCCTCATTGTAATTGGTGTAATCTTCTGGCGGCTAGGATATGAGAACACAGGGCAACTAGTCGGATTTCTCGTGATAGTCGCGTTACTGTGGGGCTGTACACAAATCTCGCTCGTTCTGCGACCTGCTGGTAGCACTCGAACACGTCCCCAGCAACCCTATGAGCAGCCACTCTTCCCCGGCTCCTCGCTCCGCAGTGGCTTTTATAACGAGGGCAACGCAGAGGTCTGGGACAACAACGAGAGCTTGCCCCCGCATTAGAAAGGACGGGCGACCACAAGGGTCGCACCCTACCATACAACAAGGGATTGGGATGCATACCATGTATAGTAGGGTGCGACCCTTGTGGTCGCCCGTCCGTAAATACAGCGTCTGTAGACATACCGTCGGATTATTTTAATCATCTCTTCCCGCGTGCAAACCACCGCAAATACCGTGCCGCACCCGGCTTCATGCCCTTAATCATATCCAAATCGTCGGCACTCAGGGGCTTTATCAGCAGCAACAGCCCGAAGCATAGCACCAGGAATATCACGCCGGACATGCCGAACAATATTCTGTTCGTTGGGTGCCACACAATTCCTGGCAAGGCGGCGATGATGAGGGCGAGCAGGAAGCGCATGGTGAAGCCAATGGGGTATTTGTTGGGCAGGTCGCGCCAGAGGAAGATTAGCAGAAGTGTACCTGTGAGGACTTTGGCGATACCGTCGGCGATTAAGGCTCCGGCGGGTCCGTAGTGTGGGATGAGCAGGATGCCGAAGCCGATGACGGCGACCAGCCCGATCCATTGCCCAAGCACAACAAGTCGTGCCTTGCTCAGCACGTAGAGCGTGGATTGGTGAATGGTGGTGCCAAGCACGCGCACAATAATGTTGAAGAACAGGAATATTGCGAGCAGTGGTCCCACAGGGGCGAACGCTTTGGGATAAAGGACCGTCACGATGTTTTGCGCGTTGAAGAGGCAGAACACCAGCCCTGGTGCTGCCAGTAGCGTCTCCACCTTGATTAGCACCTCCCACGAACGGCCCAGGCGTTGGTAGTTGCGACCGATTGCGGCAGCAGCCAGCGCGGAGCCACCGACACCACCGAAGCCAGCGACCAGTAGTGCGTTCGCCGAGTCCGCAAGCTGGAATGAGAGATTGAAGAAGCCGCGCAGGGTCAGCGAGACCGCGAAATAGCCGAGCAGGATAATCGAAGCTTGTTTGAGTAACGCCCCATTGACAAGATTGGTCAGCCATGCCGAGATGCCGAGTCGTACCACTGGCATAACGGGCTGTCTGTAGGCGTCCTTCGCGCGTGCCAGCACAAGGGGAGCCAGCCAGATTGCGAACGAGGTTGCGTTGAGCAGACTAACAATGGCAAGCATCCACAGGATACCATCGATACCCCAGCCGAGTTGTAGTAGCACAAAACCGACGCCTAGTAATATGCATTGTGTCACGCTACCAATAATTAGCACCGCAACCATACGCATGTAGGACGCGCACACGGCGGTTAGTAGACTGCCGACGCTACTACCCAGCACATAGAGGGCGATAGGGAACATACGAGCTAGCAACTGCTGATCGCGTAACCCGTTCGCCACGTCTACCGAACCTTGAATTGGGATGAGCGCGATACCATTGGCTAAGAGTGGCAGGCTAAAGAGCAGAATAATGGTGCAGACAATCAACATGACGATACGCAAAGCCAGCAGACGCCGTATCAACAGTCCAGCCGCCGCCTTGCCATGTTCGGTGAAGACACGTGGGATATAGGTTGTGATAGCATCTTCAAGGCCAAAGGCCACGATATAGATAATGGTGTTATAAGCCGTGAGAATGACGGCGAAGACGCCATATTGCTCTGTCGAGACCTTGTGCGTAATCAGCGTCATCAGGACGAACCACGATATGAAGAACCATAGCCCGTAGATCTGATTGAAGATATAGCTCTTAGGCGAACTTGCCAGTAGGCTCTGTGCCCCCATCTCTCCTGGTATCATTTCTGCCTCGGCACCTGCTACGGCTCCGGGAAGGGATGATTGTGGCACATCAGAGCGAGCGGATTGTTGTGCCTGTACTCTATTGTCGATATTGTTTGTCTCATGAATCTCTTTATCGGTCTGCATGTCTCTCATTTTCGCAATATTCACTGTCAGCTCTTCATCTCCACCTATGCGTACCAATCGTAATGGACGCAACATTAACTTAGGTATAGCTGTTCCACATCATTCTACACGTTCTCGTGATTCTTTGCTGAACTATAACCCATTCGGGGGGTAAAGTATACCAAAAATATATCAATGCCATTTGAGAAGAGAACGTGCCAACCAACCAATCGCACCGAGGGCGGCGAACAATTCTAGCACACCTACATTCGCGGTCACATGGTCGGTCGATACTAAATAAAACGCTCCGACCTTGAATGTTGCGGCAACGACAAAGAGTCCAAGCCCGATCCATGCAGGTAGCGTGGCAAATAGCAAGGCGCGTTGCCATGTGCGGCATAGCAACCCGATGAGGGTAGGCATGAGATAGAGGAGCAGCGTAATCACAGGTGCTATCGAAGCTGGGAAGGGACCGTCAAGGGCGGCACTACTTGAGCTAGCGAGAACACGTGTCCATAGTTGCGCGGGAACAAGAGCAAGTGTCACCAGTATCGTCTCGACCACAATCAGGATGTAGAGCAACACATGCCACTTCCTATCCTTCGGGGATGGTGTTGTATCAGAGCTAAGCATCATAATCCTCGTCTTACATCCTGTCTTTTTAGTTTGTTGGCAGAGCGAGCAGACCCATTTGATATTTCATCATTAGTATACGCCGTACCGAATCATCTATCCGTTGTTGGCTAATCTGCCCATTATTTATCGCCTGCTTGATACCCTGAATCATCGTGGCTACATCCGAAGGTGTGCTGGCACCCATCAGCAGGTCACAGCCAGCCTCGACGGAGAGAGCCGCCGCCTGACCTTCATCGTAGGAGGCGGAGATACTTTCCATTGTTAAGCTATCCGTCATAATTACGCCTTGAAAGCCGAGTTGGTTGCGAAGAATGCCTGTAACGACCTTATTGGAGAGGGAAGAGGGCTTCGTGCTGTCTACCGCCTTCACCAGTTCGTGTGTCACCATGATGGCGTGAACACTGCCTTGCTGGATAAGATTGCGGTACGGAGCCCAGTCGATCTGCTGTAAATCGCTCTGTGAACGTGTCAGTTGTGGTACTCCGACGTGCGGGTCAACGGATACATCGCCCAGCCCTGGAAAATGCTTGAGCGTGCCGACGACCTTGCCGCTCTTCTGCAAACCATCCAGGTAGGCAGTAGCCATCTTTGTGACGAGGGCGGCGTTATTGCCATAAGTGCGCTGGTCGAGTTGCGGGTTATAGACATTGGTGACATCGACAACGGGGGCAAGATTGAAGTTGATGCCGTAAGACGATAGGTCTTTCGCATCTTGAATACCAGCCTGCCGTGCTATTTCAGGATTGCCCGTTGCGCCAATCGTTGTCTCAGATGGCCTTGGACCGTCTAATGCGTTCAATCTGTCAACCACGCCGCCCTCCTGGTCGATGGCAACTGCTAGCGGAATAGGGCTATCGGTCTGCATTTGCTGAATCAAGCCTTTAAGCTGATACTTGCTAACAATATTCTGGTTCGCAGCGAAGATAAGGACAGAGCCTACGTTGTATTGCTTCACCATCGCGCTCAAATTGAGCGAATACGAGGGACCGAGAAACTGTATAATCAACATCTGTCCCAGCTTCTGGTCGAGCGACATTCTCTGTACAATCATGTTGACGTACTCTTGTGGCGTCAGTTTGTGCGTTGCTTGAGCCGTTGAGCCAGGCTTTAGTGGAGGTTGTGCGCCAATCCCTTTTAAGAGATCAGCATTGCTTGCGCTCGCGGGTCCACCTAGCACATATGCCCATCCCTGCGGACCGACAAATTGAGTTGGGCCAATATTGAGTGAATGGAACACAAGAATACTCAGTAAGGCAATAAACAAAAGTGCATACTTCTTCGTAATATGTTTTGTATGTGTATGTTGTACCGATTGTGGTGGTAATCGTGGTGTAGGGACTATTGTCAGGTCTTGTACAACGCTCTGTGTTTCAACGGTTTCGATTGCCGCTATATAACTGCTGTATGAAAGAAGAGTGGGGATGCTAATATTTTGTACATGAGCGTCTGCTAGCGGTGAGTCTTCCTTGATAGATGGAGAGTTTTCATAAGTAGCAGTTCTGACCTGTTCTCGCTCAACACGCTCCGTCTCAACTGTGTTGGTTGCCTCGATGAGCTTTCGGGCAACAGTACTTGTAGATGGAACACTTTTTATGGCGCGTCTTTTCTGCGTTATACTTTGTTCATCGTCGTCGCGTTGTTGCTCTTCAGATGACCAGTTGCTGGTCAACTTCATAGATTTGGACCCTTTCACAGTAATAAAGGTACAATAGGTATTATAAAAAATTATAAGAGAGAAAAGAAATAATACATATATGCTTATGAATTTTAAGAACGGCTTTTATGCATGAGTTGTAACAAGGTAGCGTAGTAGTATTCTTTATCTCGTTACACAAATATCCAATTTCAAGTAAAACATAATTTACATAAAATTGCTATGAACTATGTCACATGTAAGGAAATTGCAAGGTGTATGTTGCTGGTACAAATTTTCGATAACTCCTTGTTCAGATCGCAGGAGTACGCTATACTGTATTCTACTATCCAAAAAGAGGGAGGAAACGCATGAGACAGGCACAGCAACAGCAACCTATAACACCGACCGTTGTGCAACGTGGCATTACGTCTTCGCCATCACGCCTTCCCATTGCGCTTGTACTCGCTTTCGCCGGAACATTGCTGCTGACACTGCTCGAAGCCGCTCTTACTGCCCTCATCAATCCCTTGCATCTCGCGGGCTTGCTAGCGGCAGTGACGCACACACCACTGGTATTCATCATACCCGTGATCGAGTTCGCGCTGCTCGTCGTTGTTGTTCTCTTAGGCTCAATGCCACTGGCAATCTATCGTTATCTGCACGATGTACGCGCAGCACAGGAGCAATATAAACAATTATACACGCCCCTCACTGCCTTGACGAACATTCGGCAGACGCCGGATGTGACCACACAGCGCACAACGGGGCCTGTGATCGAAGAACGCATCGCTATTCTTGACCTTGTACAGCAGCAGGACACCGATCAACTTATTCTCGGCGTCCCTGGTGCTGGCAAAACGACGGCCCTTCGTGTCTATCAGTATTCGGCATCCGAGCATCCCAGAGACCTCGTGTTCACACGCAAACGTGTGCCGATATACATACCGATGAAGAACTATAGTCTCTTCCTCAAAACATATCTGCCGCCTACATCTGAAAACGATCCAATTGGGGCAATCGTTGCAGACTCACCACTGAACCTGCTGGATTTTCTCGCTGAAAGCGACCTGCCAGGGATAAAGCATCTGCGACCATACCTGCTACGACTCTGGCAACAGGGGCGGCTCTTGCTGCTCTGTGACGGTCTGAATGAGCTTGACAACAACTATCTCGCGCTGGTAAGTCATGAGCTTGTGCATCTCATGCAAGATACTCAGAATAGGCTCGTGATGACCTGTCGCGAGGTGGACTATCGTGAGCAACCGGACCTCATTGATCTGGTGAACAAAGGGCAAGCCTCGCGCGCTACCGTCTATCCATTGCAAACCGACCAGATCAACGAGTTTGTCGAACGCTATGTGGAGCGACAGGACGACCATTGGCGACATACCGCAGGGCAGATTATGCAGGTGATCGACCGCAGCCGTCTGCGCTATCACTGCACCAACCCGATGATGCTTTTTACGCTCATGGGTATTATCGACAAGATTGGCGTCGAGCGCGGAAAACAGATTGATACACGCGGTCGCCTGTTGCGCGAGTCTGTCAAACAGTTAATTATTCGTGAGCAGACGCAGCCACGTTGGAATAAGGCCGCACCAGCAGAGCAAGATGTCGTGCGCTTTCTCAGCGAAGTCGCTTGTGCCG
>JAABVA010005027.1_pt1 | contig 12101 bp, 13 predicted proteins | sample 5560331 | NCBI WGS metagenome assembly JAABVA01 (sample SAMN12812661, study PRJNA571458) | rock metagenome | isolation source: Antarctica rocks | place: Antarctica: Victoria Land, Mt New Zealand sud | collected 2016-01-07
TAACCAGGACGAACCGGGCAGCGAGGCTCGTCTCAAGGTCCGCAGCGCACTGGCCGCCGGTTCAGGTCACCCGGCGGGCACGGCTGGGCTGCACCCGCATCGGCTCCCCCGGCATCTTGGGGGAGCCACCCGCGAGTGCGCTGTGCTGACCTGCGAAAACGCAGGTCACCGCTGAGCGAAAGCGAGCAGGTTATGCCGGGAGTTACAACCACCATCGTCGAGCGCTTCCCGCTGCCCGATGACCCGGAGCCCACAGCGTGCCCCCGCTGGTGCGACGAGGAGGACCACCTGGCCCGAGCGGCAGGGGATCGACCACGTCGGCGCCAGCGGGGAGCGTCGAGAGCGACTGGGGCCTGCCGGGGTCGAGGCTGGCGCAGACCTACGCCTCGCCTGGCGACGACGGCAAGGGCTGGGTCTACGCCGGCCGGGGACCAGGACCTCACGCCGGCGCAGGCGAGGGAGTACGCGGCGCTGATTCTCCGCGCCTGCAAGCTGGCCGAGCAGATCGGGGGCGCTGCATGAGCGCCCCGGTCGCGCCCGAGGGTGTGAGCGATGCCGTGCAGTGCCCGGCCTGGTGCATCGGCCGGAACGACCTCGAGGGCGAGCATGTCCACAGCGGTGCCTACACCGATGTCACGAGCAGCATCGGCTGCTGGGTGTGGCAGGACGGCGAGAAGGTCGGCATCTACGTCGCGGATGGGAACATGACATCCGCGGAGGCACGGCAGCTCGCAGCGGGACTGCTCAAGGCCGCCGACCTAGCCAAGCGAATCGGGTCGGGGCAGTGACCGCAAGGGGCGCAGGTCGACCGAACGCGACCCAACTGCCATCCGGAAGGTGGCAGACCCGCTACCGAGACGCCGAGGGCAAGCGGCACAGCCACAGCTTCGCGACAAAGGGGGCGGCACTGCGCTGGAAGGCTGACGGCGAGGCCGCCGTGCTCCGCGGCGACCATGTCGCCCCGGTCGTCGTCGTCGAGCCACCGGTTGTCAGGCTGCCTCCGCTGGGACGTGTACCAGGGCGACACGGCAGGCGCGTCAAGCGGGTGTCAACGGACTGGTACCGGGCCATCGAGGCGCACATCGTCCACCTGCGGGCCGGTGGCAGCCCTTCCGGCACGGTGAGGCTGCGACGCCACTATTTGTACGACCTGGCCGACCAAGTGGCGCCTACCGGGCCGTGGGAGGTCACGCCAGGGCAGCTCGCCGGCTTCCTGTCACGGCAGGACTGGGCAGTCGAGACTCGTAAGAGCGCCCGCAGCACGCTCCGCGCCTTCTACACGTGGGCTGAGGACGCCGAGCACGTTGCACTGTCGCCTGCCCGCAAGCTGCTGTCGGTTCGTATCCCGGCCGGCAAGCCTCGGCCTGCGCCTGATCGGGTGTTCACCGCGGCGCTGGACGCTGCCGACCCGCGGCAGCGGCTCATGCTGCTGCTCGCCGCGCACGCCGGACTGCGGCGCGCTGAGGTGGCGCAGGTCCACACCCGAGACCTCGTCGAGCGGGAGCTGCGGGTCCGGGGCAAGGGCGGCGTGGTCCGCATCGTTCCCATCGGCGGCGAGCTGGCCGAGCTGCTCGAGGCAGCACCTGCCGGGTTCGTGTTCCCGGGTACCACCGACGGTCATCTGTCGCCCGATCACGTCGGGAAGCTGCTTAAGCGGCTCCTCGGCGAGGACTGGTCAGGGCACACCCTGCGCCATCGTTATGCCTCTCGGGCGTATGCCGGTACCCGGGACCTGCGGGCCGTACAGGAGCTGCTGGGACACTCCAAGCCGGAAACGACAATGCGGTACACGACGATCCCTGACGGAGCCCTACAGGCCGCTGCTGCGGCCGCCTACGGGTGAACCGCGGCAGGTCAACAGGCGGCCCCGCCCGGTGTTGCACAGACACCGAACGGGACCTTGATCGGCACCCCACCACCTTAGGAGAGCAACCGACCCCATAGACCGAAACTAATGGACTGCTCGTCGATGGCGGCAGCGTAGGAGGCGGACAGTCGATTCGCGGGCAGTTGTCGGTGGAACACATTGGCCTGTGGAATCGCCACTCATAATGACCGCACGAGCCGGAGAGTGGCAGAGCGGTGTCGCTCTTGCGCTCGGCGACTACCACTGTGTGCGCTGCCGGCAGCGGGTCGCGCCGTCAGCCGTCAGTCACGTCGAGCCGGGCTCGGTATTCGTGTGCTTCACGTGCGTAAGCGAGCTGCGTAGACCCGGCGATCGAGGCTGGCGCTGGCTCCGAGCCCGCCTCGCGCTGCCGGAGGGCGACGATGCCGACCCCGAGCGCGGGGCTTCCTAGACACCCCTGGCGTGAATGCCGGAGGTGGCCCGCTATCGCTGGCGATCGCCCGTAGCAGATGGAAGGGTGAGCCGATGACGACGCCTCAAGGTGGACCGACCGGACAGCGCGCACTCGAGGTTTGGCGGGACGAGTTCCGCCGCTACTTGCAGGGGGCAGCCCCAGCGACCGGCTCGATGTCTCACTCGTCGGCCACAACGCAGGACGTCGCCGACGCGCTCTTACATGCAGCGCTGGCATTCGATGCCGTCATCACGCAGGGTGCGATCCCGCTGGGCCAAGCGGAGCAGTCCATGCTGCTGCTCCTGCTCGTCCGCGACCATCTGATGCCCTTGCAGGACAGCGAGGGGGCGCTACTCGATCCCGTATTCGGGAAGACTCTCGAGGCCATTCGGCAGGGACGACCGTCCTAGGCCGACCGCATCAGAACCCTCCGGCTCGACATCGACATCACCGTGAACGTGGTAGTTCTCGATGTGCGTCGTCGACCGCCCTGGACAGCCCGCATGCTGTCCTCGTGAGACAGAATCCGTGCGGGTGAATGGCCGACCCGCAGCTCTGGTCCCTGCTCCCCCACCCAGTACGGCTGACCCGATCGGCGGGCGAGCTGGCCGAGCTGCTCGAGGGCTCATGTGGGCACACCTCTGGCGCTGACATCAAGTAGACACTGTCACCTACAACGTGTCCAGGGTGCAGCCTGGTCCGCCGGCACGTCCAGGGCGAAGCTCACCACGTCGGTTGTCGCCGGCTGAGGGGCGTCGAGGTCGGCCAACGTTCCCCACAACCCCGCCGGCACCGGTCACCCCTCATCCGAAATGCCCGGCCCGCTCGCGGAACTCTGCCTGCCGGGCGAACAGGTCCAGGTCGACCGTCGAGTTGACGTTGTCGATGTGGACCAGCGGACCCGACCGTCCACCGTTAGCCAGGCTCTTGATGTGCGACCACTGGTCGTTGGTCGGCACGGCCTCGGGCTTGCCGGTCAAGTTCACCGCCGTCGTCACTCCCGGCATCAACAGCCCGCCGCGATCGTAGCCGTGGCCCTGACCGAGGAAGCCCAACCCCGGGCCGTACCGGTTCTTCGCGTAGTTGACGCCTGCCGCGATGTTCGCCAGCTTGTCGAAGATGTTGCTCGACGTGCCGGCCATGTGGAACGCGGCGAACGTCGAGGGAATGACCTGCATGATCCCCCGGGCCAGGTTCGCCCCGCCGTTGCCCGAGTTGACATCGACGATGCCCTGCACCGCGTTCGCGTTGCCACCCGACTCGGTCATGATCTGCCGCAGCACGACACCGGCCAGCGACGCGGGTAGGCCGTTGAGCTTCAGCGCCTGGTACACAGCCTCGTTGGTGCTGCCGCCGAACCCGCCGGCTACCGCACCGGCCGCGCCGAGCCCTTGCGGTGGGAGGCCGAACCCGGTGAAGTCGGACCACAGGTTGTCGACCATCGTGAGGCTGCCGGGATGCTCGGCGTTGACCATCTTGCGTCCGCCGAGCGCGATCCCCACATGGTGAGCAGGGTTGCCGAAGAATGCGAGCGCACCGGGAGTTTCACCCGATGGCCTTGCCCACCCCTGCTGCGCCTCAGAGGTACGCGGGGCGCCGATCCCGAAGTGGTTGTACACCCATGATGTGAACCCGGAGCAGTCCCACCCTGCAGGGGTGGTGCCGCCCCACACGTAGGGGGTCTGACCGACGTACTGCATCGCGTACTTGAGGATGTCGTTGGACGACGCGCCACCGAAGGTCTGCGCGTTGTACGCCCCCTGGACCTGCTTCATCGTCCTGGACGCCAAGCGAGACACCGTTTCGATGGCGAGCTGCTCAAACCTGTTGAGACCTTCGACGATCGGTGCGCTCGCCCTGTCAGCGAAGTTGATGCCACCATCCGCGAAGGCGCCTAACAGCTCGCCGGTACGGTGCCAGATGTCAAGCGACCGATCCCGCTTGGCTGGGTTCAGCGGGATGAACGCCTCGCCGTGGGCAGTCTTCAGCCCATCCGGCTTCTGCAGGTCCATCGCCAACTGAGTCGAGTTCATGTTGATGGACTTGAGCGCATCACTTGCCGGCCCCGACGGGTTGACCATCATCAGCAGCGACGTGCGCAATTTCGTAGCGGCCTGGTCGGCTGGGATCGCGTTGTCCGTCAGGGTCGCGATCGCGGCGCCGATGTCTTTGAACGCCAACCCCACCGTCGAGGCAGTAGCTAGGATACCGGTGCCGAGCGCCTGGGTGAACTGATGCATCGTCATGTCACCAGTACCGACGGTGTGCAGGATCAGCGCTGCGGCGTCGTTCGCGTCCCGGACACCCTTGATGTTGCTAGCCATCGTCGCCACGACAGCCTGCGTCGAGCTGTTGATGTCGTCCTGCCCGAGCGCCGACAGCTTCGCCGACGCGGTCACCATGTCCAGCGCCTTCGAGCCGCGGAACCCTGCCGACTCCACGTGGTACAGCGACTCGGCCAGCGCGTCCGGGCCGACGCCGACCTTCGGAGCCAAGTCCAGGATGCTGACACTCATCTTCTTCAGCTCGTCGGCGCCCGCGCCCGCCATCGTCTGAACCCGAGCCATGCTGGCCTCAAACGTGGTCGCCGCCTTCACCGACTCGTAGCCGATACCGACGAGGATCGCCGCCGACGCCGCCCCGAAGTTCATCATCGACTTCTTGCGGGCAACCGACGACGCTTCAGTCTTCGCCGCCAGGTCAGTCTGACCCTTCGCGATCGCCGCATCCGCCTCAGCCGTCTTCGCTGCCGCCAGCTTCGACGCCTCAGCCATGCTCGCCATCGACGCTGCGATCTCCGCCGACATCGTCTTGGCCTCGACCTTGGCGACACGCTCCGCCTCGGTGATGCCGAGCATCGACTTTCTGATCTCATCCGCCGTCGCCTTTGACGACAGCGCCATCTTCGCGTCGGCCTCGGCCATCACCTTGGACAGCGCCTGCGCCTCAGCACCGACCGTGCGGAACGCAGGGCTCGCACCGTCCTGCGCGATTATCCGATAGATCATTTCCAGACTGGGCATCTCAGCTTCCCTCAGTGGGCGGGTCAGCGCCCGGGTCGGCGTAGTCGACCGTCGTCATGCGCGCCGCCAGCGCAACCCACCGGCCCCGCTCGGCCTGGTCCCGGGCACGCTCGAGAAGCCCCGGAATGCCATCGAGGGCAGTCAGCCCGTCGCGACGCATCACCTTGACCGCGACGCGTCGCAGCGCCCTCATCGCGCCGACTTGATTCCTCATCTGAGAGGTGAAGTCCTGACCGACCTTGATCGACTGGTCCAGGGTGCTCATCAGGTCCACTACCGGAAGCGGGTCGTCAGTGCCTGTCGGCTCGACGGTGCCCCAGATGCCGCCGGCGCCGTGAACCTCGGTCCGCGGGACACAGGTGCAGTGCTCCTCGAAGCTGTCGTCCATCAGGGAGGCGAAGCGGGTGACGTCGAGCATCGTGACGAGGCGCCAGTCGGACTGCTCGGCGAAGTGCTCGAGCCCGTTCATCAGCGCCGCCGATGACAGCCGGTCGATCGCCGGGTTGCCGGCCTGCGTCGGGTCCAGCAACCGCAGGGTGGCGGCGAGGGCGTGCCGCAGCCAGTGCACCGGGTCCAGCGTGCAGCCGGGCTGATGCTCGGCGGGTGTCGTCGTCATCTGCACAGGTGTCCTCTCGTCTAAAAGCTGATGAACCGGCCCGGCCGGCGAACCGTCGACCCGACGGCGTGCAACGCCAGCGCAGCGGCGACAAGCGGGGACACTTTCGGGTCTTTGCGGGCCAGTAGCCGCTGCCCGGCCTCGCCCGACGGTGCCCAGCGGGCGACAGCCACCGCGTCGTTGAGCGGCCAGTTGCTGTCGTGGCGGACCTTCCCGGCGCTCACGGCGGCGTCGAGCGCGGCGCACGCCTCGGCGTAGAACCGGCGCGGCACCTGCTCGACTGTTACGCCTGCCTGCTCGAGGGCGGGGACGAGGAACGCTCCGGTTCCTCCGGTTTCGACCAGCAGCCTGCTCCGCGGGGACCTGGCCTGCGCCCGCTTGGCGAACTCGACGACCCAGTCGACGCCAGGCAGGTGCTCGGCGAGGCCGAGCTGCACCGCACCGTCCGACCGTCGCCAGCTGGCCGCTACCGTCGCCGTCGAGTGGTCAGGGGCAACGTCGAGGGCGAACGCAGCCGTCGAACGGTCCGGAGGCCCAGGGTCGGTGTCAGCCAGCGATGCCCAGACAGCCAGCGGAACCGCGATGGCGGCGCCATCCCCCTCGTCCCACCAGCCGAGGCGCTCGCGGGCGAACTCCGCCGCAGGCATCGCACGCCGCTCGGCCCGGACGTAGTCGTAGGTGATCCTGCGGCCCAACGCTGGGTTCGCCCGAGCCCACCGGGCCTCCTCGTCCAGCCGGCAGCCCTGCCGGGTCACGGCGTGGTCGCAGGCAGTTTCGGAGCAGTCGCCAGGCAAGTCGTCGACGTACTCGATGTACGCCAGCCGAGGATCACCACCGGCACGGCCGCGGTCCCGGACCGAACGCAGAAACGCCGACTGCGCCTGCCCGGCCGACGAGCCGTAGAGCAGCTGCGGGTCCTCCCGCGCCGACAAGGTCGGGAACAACGCCCCGATGTGGGTGTCGGTGAGCGCGAACGCCTCGTCCAACACCATCTTGTCGCCCGACAGCCCACGGCCGCCGGTGTTCGTCCGAGCCTTGAACAGGACCCGCTGCCCAGTCTTCATTTCGATGCTCTGGTCGCCCGCGCCGTAGTACACCGCCTTGACCCGGCGCGACAGCGACGGGGCATTCTGGACCAGCTCGGCGAGGTCACGGTGCGCCTCACGGGCAGTCGGGAACTCGTGTGCGCTCCAAGTGATCGTCCGCTGGTCCGTCACGAACAACCAGCCAAGGACTGCCATCTTGAACGTCGCCGTCTTCAGGTTCTGCCGGCAGGCGATGACCGCCGCCTCGAGCGCCACAACCTTGTTGTCCGGGCCGACCGCGAAGATCGCGTCGAGCGCAGCGGCCTGGTCCACGTCGGGGCCGTAGCCGGCCAAGTCGGCGAGGTCGGCGACGACCGGACCGAGCGTTTTCGTCGACGGCGGCACCCACCGGAACGCCGGGTCAGCCCGCTGCATCGAGAATCCGTTCCCGGCGGGCCCGTAGCTCGTCAACCGGATCCGCTGCCCGTGCCACACTCGCCAAAGCAGCGTCCATCGTGGACCGCAGCTCCTTGGTCAACGCCGCGAAGCCCATCACCGCTGTCGACTCGTCAATCCGGCGCGCCAAAGCCACCGCGGAGCGCCCCAGGTACGTCTCGAGCCGTCCCACGGCCTCCAACTCGGCCACAACGGCGTCCACCGTCGTCCCCAACGTCCCGGGACGGTCAGGAACAGCCGGTGAGACGCCCTGGCGGGCACGAAAAGCGGCCTTGCGGCACCGAGCCGAGCAGAAACGCGACGTCGGCGAGCCCGATTCGTAGCCGATGGCGCACTGCTGGCAGGTCCGCGTCACGCCGTCACAACCGTTCCTGTCCAACACGGTGAATGGACGTGAGCGACTGCGGGGTCAGACTTGCGTGGCCGCACGGGATTTCCCCCCTATGCCCGTTTGCCGGGGACGCCCCTCCGGGGTGGATCGGACGCTTTCGCCCGTGTGGTTGACGGCTTCGTGGAACGGACCGTCGCCTGTCGGTGGGGTGCGAGCGCACCGCTCCTTGCCAGCGCCAGGTCCCGGTGGGGTGGTTCAGGTCCCGGTGGGGTGGTTCTGGTGCCGGTGGGGTGGTTCTGGTCCTGCGAGCGGGGGGTCGTCACGGTGTTCCCGCCGCCAGGGCCGGCAGCTGATAGTCCGAGACGTTGCCAAGCTCGGGGGGCTTGGGCAAGACATAGCTGAACAGTTCGCGTGTTGTGTTCGGCCTGCTGCCGAGCTCGGCGAGGGTCTGCACGGCATTTGCTGCCCGTGGCCGGGTCGAGGTGTAGGCGTCGACCACGGACGCCCATGCCGAGTTTCCGGCGCCGATGCGGGCGCTGTGCATCTCGAATGACTTGGCTGCGACTGCCCGTGCCAGCGGTTCGTCGCCGGATTGCTCGGCCCTCGCGAGCAGCCTGGCGGCGTCGTTCGGGTCGTTGAGGCTGTCGGCGCGGTCCTGGGCATCGCGGTACGAGATGCTCACTGACGCGGGGTCACCGGGGATGTCGCTGGTGCCGAATGCCGTACGTCCGGCACTGGACATCGTGGCGGCTGTCTCGTCACCCGCGGTCTGTTGCAGCGTGCCCATCCGGTCCTTGGCAGCGAGGTAGTTCTTGGCGATCAGTGCGCGCTGGGCGTCAGCCGTCAGTTCGGTGCGAGCGCGGATCGCGTTGTTGCGATCTTCGTGCTGCTGCCGGATTGCGTCGGCCTTATCGAGGTGCTGGAGCTGGACCATGTCGTGTCTCCGGTGCTCAGGCCGTGCGGCGGCGGTAGTAGTCGTCGACGTCGGGTCGGCGGATACGCCACCCAGACGAGGTGCGGACAGCGGGCAGACGTCCCTCGGCGCACGCCTTGCGCACGGACCGCTCATCGAGGCCGAGCGCCCTGCCGGCCTGCCTGCTGCTCATGTCTGACGACATTGGTGCGTGGTTCCGCATTTGGCCTAGCGTGGTTCCGCTTGCTGCGGAACTTGCGGAACTGCGCCACTGCTGGCCGAGGACTGCGATCGCGTTGAGTTGGGCGTCGACCTCGCAGTCCATCCCGCGGACCTCGGCTCGTCGGCTGCTGAGGTTCGTTTCAGTCAACAGCCAGGCGGCGGTCCGGCCGAGGAGCACGACGGACGGGCAGTCGAAGTAGTACGACCCGGCTGGCCGTGGTGATGGCGCGGCGGCACTCATCGGTGGTCGTCGGCAAGGAGTGTGCGCCGACGTGACTCCTGGCGCTTGGCCTCGCGCTGCCCACGGTCGCTGTCACGACACTGCGCCGAGCAAAACCTCGGCCATTTGAGATTGCTCGCCTCGATCCACCCGGCACACCAATCGCAGACAACGGCGCTCATGCGACGACCAGCGCAGGTGACAGGTCGACGACCAGACCGACGGCGAGCTGGTGGCAGCACCGACCACGAGCCGGACAGGTGCAGGACCAGCCCGCAGGGTCGCCTGCGACGGTGTACATCTCGCCGTCGCCGCGGACCTGCGCCATGACGGTGCGCGGGGTGATGCGGCGGATGACGACACGTCCCTCGGTGAGGTAGCGGAGCGCCTTGTCGGGCGCTGACTCACGCAACGTCCTGACCCCAGTCGGTGAGCGGGCCGCCGAGGTAGTCGCCGGTGTTCGGGTCGTGTCTCCCCTGGTGAGTTGCGCTGGGTCGGGCGCACGCCACGCTGTCAGCAGGTGTCGCTGGCCGTTGCCGGTCTGCGTTGTGGTCACGTTCAACGATGGCAGTGAGCAGGCGGACGGTCGTGCCGTGCTCGCCTGTCATTGCGCTGTTGCCGTTGGCGCCGTGGCGTTCTGGTCCCGTTGTTGGTCCCGTTCTGTTGGCGCCGTGCGACGCAGGAGCCGGCCGCGACGTAGGAGCGGTTCTGTCTACAGCTACGTGCTCGCCTACGCTCGCCCTGTTCTTATGAGGGAGACATGAGGTGTCTCCCTGAACCGGTGTTCTCAGGGAGCGGGGTGGTGTCTCCCTGAGCGTCTCCCTGACAGGTGAGCGCGTGTCTCCCTGAGATGGTGGAATCGTCAGCCCGTAGACCTGCGATGAGCGGTGCTTCTGACCACGCACCAGGACCACGAGCCACCCGTCGTCGACGGCCCGCCTGATCCACCGCTGCACGGTGCGCTCGGTCTTCGCCAGGTCGTCGGCGAGCTGTGCTCGGGTGCGGCGACGGACGGTGCCGGTGGCGTCCGCGTACTCGCCGATCGTCAGCAGGAACGGGCGCAGGTAGTCGTCGGCCTCACGGCGGACATGACGTCGCCAGACCGCCGGCCGCTCGAGGTCGCTCACCGCCTGCCCCGCCACTGCGCGACGTGGGCACCGTGCCGCTCGGCCCGGTTGGACTGCACGAAGCCGACCCGCACGATCCACCCGCGGCGGGCGCATCCGCCCAAGAGCGCGCCCCACGCCTGCTGCGAGATTGCGTTGTCGTCGACCAGCACCCGCACGTCGTCGGCGGTGAACGTCTGCCCGGAGGCGGCGAGCGTCGCAACCACAGCCAGCGCCTTGGTGCGCCATCCGGTGTCTGTCTGACCCCAGGCGGAGCGCTGACCCGTCTGCTTGCGTTCTGGGCCGGTTCGCTTGTCATCGTCGTCGGGTAGCCGCCAGCTTGTCGAGTCGGCGTAGGACCTGCCGGCCACGCCGAACAGCGCGTCATCCGCATCCTGTCGCACCCCGGCCGTAGACTGAGAAGTGACCGAACTGCTTGGCGGCGGCGGAGTCTGGCGGCGTCCCTGGCGAGGGGCGCCGCTCCCGTTTGCGCTCACGCCGCATCGCCACCACGACGACGGACCGCGGCCGACCGGTAGGCGAGCTGCAGGAAGTAGGCCTTCCTTGCATGCGCCGCCCGTCGGGCTCGTTCGGACGGGTCGAGAGTCCCGTCGGGGTCGACCTGCCGCTCGAACTTGTCGTACATCGCCTGCCGAGCCGGCGCGGTGTGTGCGACCGGGTCGGCGATCTTGGCGTGGAGGGTGTGCGCTGCGACCTGTGATCGCAGGCGGCGTTGCTCGGGTGTGAGTTGGGACCTTCTGGCCATGCTGACGCGCCCCGTTCGGGAGGCGTAACGACGGCCCAGATCGAAACGCTCGGGACGCGCTGCATCAGCGCGGGCGATTCAGGTTGTGGGTTTAGTATAGAGCACAGCGGTCGATGCGAACAAGCGCGGCGTGCCGTCACGTAGTGCCTGTGCGACGCTCGTGAGGATGATGCGCTGCTCTCCGCAGCGACACCACAGCGGCTTCACGTTGCGCCTAACCGCTTCCGTCTCTAAGCAGAACCGGCAGAACGTCGGAGAGAAGATGATGGCCGGCTCGTACGCTGATCCCCCGTACGGATCGGCCAGTCGGTCTTGCCTGGTCCACTCGGCACCGACCGCGCCGGGATTCTCTCGCCGCTTCACAGAATCGGGAGCTATGCCCGCTTTCTCATGAGCCAGCTTTGCTCTGGTCGCTACCAGAAGTGGGCCGGCGCTGGTGCGATACACCGCTGCCAGCTCGTGACCTTTCGAACGGCAACGGATTTCGCACTGGACAGCCGCATGAAAGCGATGCCTGCGGTGAGGGGACCGTCCGAGTTCGCGCAGTTCGCCTGCGGCCATTAGACGGAGCTTCGTGTCCTGCTCATCGTAGTGACGCATGTACTCGTGCCAGGCCTCCCTGGCAGCCGCCCGCTCAGGCGAGAGAGCTCTCCAATCGGCGAGCTCGGCCTTCTCGCGGGCTATTGCTTCCACCTGAAGCTGACGATAGGCATCGTTTTCCCGGGAGCGCTCAGACACCAGCCAACGTTCACGGATCGCGAGCCCAGCTTCGATCTTCCGTATCCGTTCGCTCACAGCCGATCTCCAAGCCTTAGCTTGCGGTGCGCGTCGTGCGCCCGGTCGACGGCGGTGGACGCGGCGTAGCGGTCGAGCATGTCGTCGGTGCGCCACCCCGCGAGGCGCATCAGGTCGCGCTCCTGCCCGCCAGCGGACAGCCAGCGGTGCGCGAACGTGTGCCGGAACCGGTGGGCGTGCAGACCCTCCAGACCGGCCTGAGCGGCCCGTACGCGCAGCATGTCGTCGATCCCGTCCCGGGACATGGCGCCGCGCTGCCCGAGCCACAGCGCCTCGCTGGCGGCGTAGGCGTGCTGGCGGCGCAGCCGCAGGTACCGATCGATCGACC
>JAABVA010005028.1_pt1 | contig 12100 bp, 15 predicted proteins | sample 5560331 | NCBI WGS metagenome assembly JAABVA01 (sample SAMN12812661, study PRJNA571458) | rock metagenome | isolation source: Antarctica rocks | place: Antarctica: Victoria Land, Mt New Zealand sud | collected 2016-01-07
CCCCACCGGCCACGACACCCCCACCGGCCACGACACCCCCACCGGCCACGACACCCCCACCGGCCACGACACCCCCACCGGCCACGACACCCCCACCGGCCACGACACCCCCACCGGCCACGACACCTCCGCCGAGGCCGCCACGACCCTGGAGGCTGTCGCGCGGCCACAGCTGCGCAGCCGACGGAGCTGGTCTGGCTGACCCTGGGCGAGCTGATGGTCGACCACAACATCCGCGACGCGCTCAACCTGGACCGGCCATTCGTCGCCTCGATCGCCGAGTCGGCGTGCTGGAGCCGATCGTCGCCGTCCGGGCCGCGACCTGTCACGTGCGCGTACGGCACGGGCACCGGCGGACCGTCGCCGCCGTCCAAGCCGGACGCGAGACCGTCCCGGTGTTCATCACCGGCCAAGACGCCGACTACACGGTCAGGCAGGCCGCCCGACTGGTCAGCCAGCACGCCGAGAACCAGCACCGCGCCAATCTCTCCGACGCCGAGGAACTGGACGTGATCGCAGAACTGTCCGAGCTCGGCGTCAGCGTCGCGCAGATCGCCACGTGCACCACGGTCCGCCGCGGCCCGGTACGAGCTGACCATCGCCCAGGCGGCGGCCATCGCCGAGTTCGCCGAGGACACCGAGACGGCGACCGCCCTGCTCGCCGCCGCGCGTACCGGCCAGTTCGATCACGTCGCCCGGCTCGCGCGCGACAACCGCGCCCTGACAGAGCAGGCCGCCGAGATCACCGACGAGCTGCGCTGTGCGGGGGTGGGCGTCCTGGACACAGGCCCCAGGGACCACCGGCTCGACGGCCCGCGCACCCCCGAAGGCGATTCCCTGACCCCGGAGAACCACCACGATTGCCCCGTGCACGCCGCGGTCGTCGAGACCGCCCACGGCTACGTCGACCCGGTCACCCGCCGCCTCATCGACGACGCCGAGGTCTGGGACGACGAGGGAGACCCACTCAGCGAGGACGGCGACCATCCCGACCGATCAGGCCACGCCTAACCCGCCGACGACGAGGACGACCGCGCGCGCCGTTCACCGGAGTGGGCGAGCTACCCCGCCGCCGTGTGGGTCTGCACGACCCCGACGCGCAGGACCACCGCCTCCGCTGGGGCCACAGCCCGTTCCAGCAGCCCCGACCTCGGATGGTCGACCTGCCGGCGCACAAGGTCGAGGCCGCCCGCGCGAACCGCCGCGACGTCATCACCAGCAACAAGGCATGGCACGCCGTCCGCCGCGACTGGCTGGCCCAGCTCGCTGCCCGCAAGACCGCGCCGAAGGGTACCGCATGTTGCTGGCCCTGACGCTGGCCCAGCACCCCGACGTGACCCACGGCTACACCGGCCACCAACTCGCCACCGACCTGCTGTCCGGCACCGACCACTACAGCGTCACCCACCCCGCCGGGACGTCCCCCGGCCGCGACGGCCGCACCTCGGCCCTGCTGCTGGCCGAAGTCAGCGAAGGACGCGCCTTGCTCGTCGCCCTGCTCGTCGTCGTCGCCGGGTACGAGGCCGACGCCCCGAACATCGCCTGGCGCTCCCCCAACGACCTCACCACCCGCTACCTGCTACCTGCTCCAGCTGGCCGACCTCGGATACCTGCGGTCCGACGTCGAGCGCCGCGCCACCGGCCAGGACCCGCTGCCCCCGGCCCAGCCGGACACCCCGACCACCTGACCAGCTCTAACCCCTCCGTTACCGCCGTTAGAGCAATGGATGGGTCGGGCGGCCGCCGCAGCGGCCACCCGACCACTCCCCTGACCAAACAGAGAAAACCGAGGACATCCCCGTGACCAGACCCTCGACCGACAGCCACCCCAGTCAGCTCGGCTCCCCGACCCCGGCGCTCGTCACCGCCGACCCCCTGCTCGCCCTCGAGCTCACCGAACGGTTCGCCGGCCTCCGCGCCGGACTGCTCACCCGCCTCCCCGGCACCCACGAGGGCCACCTGCGGGACACCGACGCCCTGCTGCTGCGCCCCCCGCGCGGCGAGCACCGGTGGGCGTGCACCGTCTACCTCGGCACCGACCTGGACAACCACACCGTCTGGGCCCGCGCCGCGGCTCTACACGTCTGCTGCGCGGTCTTCCTCACCGACCCGGACACCGAGGCCAAGATCGGTCGATGGGTGGCCGGGACCGCAGACCCCGGTGCCGTGCCGGACGAGCCCTGACACGCCCCTGCAGATCCAACAGAAGCGTTGTCAGCGTTAGTACGGTTCCCGGTAACAGCAACCCGACAGTGGCGACGAACACCGTCAACGCCTCGATCGGTACTGTTAGCGCCGTTGGAGCAGGAGGAACCGTGCCCGCGCACATCGTGGCCGTCGCCAACCAGAAGGGCGGCGTCGGCAAGACGACCGTCACCGTCAACCTCGCCGCGGCGCTGTCGGCCGCCGGCCGCCGGGTCCTCGTCATCGACGCCGATCCGCAGGGCAACGCGACCACTCACCTCGGAGTCGAGGAACCGCCGTTCACCCTCGCTGACGTTCTCACCGTGGACCCGACCACCCGGCAGGTCGAGTCGGGCGTGATCGCGGAGGCGGTCGTCCCGGCGGGGGAGGGATGGTCCGGGGTCGAGGCGGTCGCCGCCGACATCGCCCTGGCCAACCGGGAGCAGGACCAGGACCTCGGCCGCGAGACACGGCTGCGGACCGCGTTGGAGGGCACGTTGGACCGCTGGGACATCGTGCTCATTGACTGCCCGCCGAGCCTGGGCCAGCTCACCGTCAACGCACTTACTGCCGCCGACACCGCGCTGCTGGTCACCGAGCCCCGCGCGGCCAGCGTCGACGGGCTGGCGCAGATGACGCGGACGCTGGCCAGCGTCCGACGGCACCTCAACAACGGCTTGCGACTCGGGGGAGTGGTCGTCAACCGCCACCGGGCCGACCGTCGCGACCGCGTCGAGTGGGTCGACCAGCTCCGCGCCGACTACGGCGATCAGCTCCTCGAGCCGTACATCCCCGACCGGGAGATCGTCGCGGTCGCCGCGTCCGCGTCCGCGCCGCTGACCGCCTACGGGCGCGCCGCCCGTGACGTGACCGCCGCTGTCGAGGCGCTCGCAGGCCATCTGCTGTCCGTCCCGGCCCGCTGACCACTCGAGGAGACCGACCCATGCCTGCGCCGCAGCCCCGCCGACGCCGCCAGACCAGCGCAGACGCTGAAGCTCTCGCCGAGCTGCGGGGAACACCGGTGGCCGGGGGACTGCGTAAGGCACCCAAGACCGACCCCGTCCTCACCGTCGCCGGAAGCGGCACCGCCCCCACCGCCGGCGGTCGCCGCGGCAGGTCCGCCGTCGGCGGACGGTCCGACCGGCCCAAGGTCAGCTTCTACGTCGACCCCGCCGACGCCGCCCGGATGCGCGCCGCCTTCGACTGGACCCGCGGACCCGAACAGCACACCAGCCTCAGCGACTTCATCGCCAACGCCGTCGCCAAGGAAGTCACCCGCCTGGAAGAGCAGTACAACCACGGACAGCCCTGGCCCGACCTCGAACCCGGCCAGCTCCCCACCGGGCGACCCGTCGGGACCTGACGCAGCTCGCCGCGGCAAGGGAGTGTCGCGTCTCAGTCGCCGCGCTGTCCGCCGCCCGGTCGACCCGACGGGACCACCCCGATGCACCGGTCGGAAGGGTCCGCTACGCCGCTACGCGCCCTTGCCGCCGTTGACCCGGAGCGGTGTGATCGTCACGCCCGAACGACGGAGATCCCAGCTCGACCCGCACCGGTGGCGGTGGGCCGGCCGACCGCCGGCACCTGACGGCCAGCCCGTACAAGCTGGGGGACCGGACCGACTCTGGCTCTCTCCGGCGATTCCCCAGAACGGGTCCGTCCGTAGGCGTACCTCCATCCCCCCAGTTCAGAGGCCCGGTGGATTGACCAGCAAGCCCACTAACGGTACTGTTAATGGTGTCAGAGGGAGGGTCCAGTCCGATCCGCCGGCACATCGAAGGGAGCCCCGTGTCTTATGTCGTTGCCTCCCTCACGACGACGACCTGGAATCGCCGAAGTGCAGGCCGACCGGATTACCCTGGCCGCTGCAGCAGCCGGGGCCCGCGGTGACCAGCGAGCCGTCGGTCGGTGACGTCGAGGTGGGCATGACCGACCCGGCCGGGCCCGACCTGGCACCGCCGGACCTCGGGCGGCTACGCGCCGCCCTGACCGGGGCCGCCCGCTGTTACCGGGAACGGCTGCTCAGCGACCGCCCACCCCTGGCCGTCGCCACCCTGGCCGACCGCGGGCTCGTCGACCTGGCCGCGGACACCCCACCCGGTCGGCGCTGGCAGCTCGGCTATGCCCCCGCCAGCGGCGGCTCTAATGAAGTCCTCGAGCACCTGCGGGGGTCCGGGTTCACCGACCGCGAGCTCGTCGACGCCGGCGTCGCCGTCCCCGGCCGCCATGGAGCGGTGATCGGCGCTCTCCGGCACCGGCTCGTCGTCCCCCTCATTGACAGTGGGGTTGACGGTGGGGGAGTGGTCGGGTTCACGGCCCGCCGGCTGTCGGATGAAGAACCCGGCGGTCCCGAAGTGGGTGAACACCGCGAGGACCGTGCTGTACCGGAAGGGTGGGCACCTGCTGGGGTTGGCGCAGCAGGCCGACCAGCTCACGGCGGGCCGCGGCCTGGTGGTGCTGGTGGAGGGCGCGGTGGACGCGATCGCGGTGGACCTGGCCGGGCACATCGGCCTGGCCGCCGGCGGCACCCAGCTCACCGCTGAGCATGCCGCACAGCTGCGGGACGCAACGGCCGCCACAGACGGCCCGCTGCTGATCGTCTACGACGGGGACCAGGCCGGCCGGGAGGCGACGCTGCGGGCCGCGGACCTGCTCGGCGGCCTGGATGCCCGGGCGGTGCGGCTGCCCGAGGGGCAGGACCCGGCTGATGTCCTGGTCGCTGCCGGCGCCCGGGGGTTGCGCCGGGCGCTGGGGGTGACCGTCCCGTTGGTGGACGCTGCGGTCACTGCGCGGCTGGACCGGTGGGCTGTGCACGCCGGGAACCCGGTAGCGCTGGTCGACGCGGTCCGCGACGTCGCCGGTCTGGTCACCGCTGCGCCGGCGGACGGCCGGGCGCGGCTGGTCGGGCTGGTCGCGGGCCGGCTGCAGCTGCCGGCGGACCTGGTGACCGCGACCCTGCTGGACGCCGCCGTGCCCAGCTGAGTCTGCTGCGGCCGGTCGCACCTTCGGGAACAGTCGGTGCCCGCGGGTAGAAGGAGAAGGTCACACGACGACGGACAGGGACAGGAGCCGGGCGGGATGAGCACGGACCACGGAGAGCAGGCGCCGGCCGGGGAACGGGTGGTGGTGCTGCCCGACCTGGACACGGAGTTCACCGCCGCCCTGGGGGAGGTGGAGGAGCTGCTGTTGACGTTGCGGTGGCAGGAGACCGGGGATCCCGATGACCTGGTCGTGCACCCGGCGGCGCTGGGTGGGGGAGTGGCGTTGCAGGCGCTGCGCCGGGTCGCGGACACGGTCCGGCCCACCCAGACCGACCCGGACACCTGGACCGGTGGGCGGCTGCTGGGCCCGGACGGCCGGTATGAGCATGTGCCGCTGCGGTTCGTCCGGGTCCGCGCCGCGGACATCGACGCGCTGTCGGCTGCGGCGGCCGCTCTCGGGGAGCCGGTCCGCACCGAGGCGGTCACCGACGCGCTGCGCCTGCACGCCGGGCACCGGCCGCAGGACCGGCAGTTCCCCAACCCCGACGCCGCGCTGGTGGCGTTGGCCGCGCGGGTCGCCGGGGTGCTGGACCTGGAGTGGACCCGCGACGCGGAGCTGCTCCGCGCCCGCCTGGACCGGCCGCTCGGCGCCGCTGGCGACGTCGTGCTCACCGCGGCCGAGGAAACCGCCTACCAGCGGGTCATCACCCGGTTCAACCGGATGTGGACCCTCGCCGACCCGGCCGAGCGCTTCACCTACTGATCTCCTGCGGGAGACCCTCGGTGTGTCGCCGGCTGCGTGCTGGACTGAACGGATGCCGGACCCGTCAACAGACCCGGACTTGGGGATGACTCATCCCAGCGACAGTGCGGTGCAACGTCGGGCCGAGCAGCGGATCCTGGAACTCGCCGGACAGCTCCTCGGGGTCGAGTTGAAGCACCGGCCGCGCGCCGAGGCGAACCTGACCTTGCCCAACGGGGCACACGTCGACGTCGACGGCTACTGCCCTGACCCGGTCATCTACGCCGAGGTCTTCGCCCGGCAGGGCACGTTGAAAGCCGGCCAGGTCCACAAGGTCGCCCAGGATGTCCTGAAGCTGGTGACCATCCGGCGATGCCTGGCCCCAACCGCCCGGCTCTACGCGGTCTTCGCCGATGAGGCCGCCGCGGCGACCCTGCGCGGAGCGGGCTGGCTAGCTGAGGCAGCGCGGGTCTGGGAGGTCGAGACGGTCGTCGTCGACCTCGACCCACCCCTGAGGCTTGAGCTCCAGCGAGCGCAACAGCGACAGCGCATGACCAACCCCGCGTAGGGGGCTCGTCGAGGGCCCGCCCGGAAGGACGGGCGGGCGTCTCGGGCATCCCCGCGGGGTGAAGACGTGCCAGCGCGGGCCAGACCGCATGTCCGGGTGTCGACGTCGGTTCCGGTGCCGGTGAGCCGACCTGCGGTCGGTGCTGCCGCGTGCGGGTTGGGGTGGGGTGGCTGGGTGCTCCGAGCCTGGCAGGGCGGGGACCCCGACCCGTCAAGGCCGCTGTCGCGCCGCTGCGCGGTCGGCTGTGCCGAGCCCTGACTGGCCACCCTCGCCCTGCCTGACCCGGGACTGCACCCGCCGCACTCTGCGGCGGCAGTGATCTGCCCCGCGTTTCTCGGACAGTGTGTTTTGCGCTTTCACGCGGCCGCCCGATAGCTTGTGTGGATCTCGCTGGGCGTCCGTCGTCGCACCGATGAGTTCCTCCAGGCGTTGCCCGCGTTGCTGGCCGGCCGCGCGATCGACGTTGGCGACGGCGACGGCGCCGTTGCCGTCCGGGTTCTGCCACCGGCGCCGATGCCGACGGTGTGGATCGGTGGATCGTCCCCGGTGGCCCTGGAACGCACGGTCCGTTTCGGGGACGGCTGGCTGGGAGCGTTCCTGACCCCCGCAGAGTTCGCCGAGACCAGCGCGCGCCTGCGCGAGCTGGCTGCGGCAGCCGGACGACCGATGCCGCGGCTGGGACTGGTCACGCACGCCACGATCGGCCGCGTCGACGACCGGTCGCTGCACGAGTCCGGCGTCGCGTTGCTGCGGTCCGCCTACGGACTGCCGACGGAGCGGGCGGAGCAGCTGGTGCTAGCAGGCTCACCGACCCGGGTGGCCGACCGGCTCGCCGAGTACGTGGCGATCGGCGCCGAGCAGCTCGTGGTGATCAACGACCGAGGTCCCTGGGAACAGGCGTGCGACCTGCTCGCGGACACGAGGAGCCACCTCACCGACCTGTGACCAGACCGGGCCGAGACGGGCCACAGCTGCCACGCCTGGATTTCCGTTGCAAGCCGATCGGATCAGAACGGTCGGAGCGGTGCTCTCGTACAAGTGCCGACAGCGGTCGGGCGGGGCAAGTCCAGCGAGGCCGTGACATCGGCCACGAACCCAGCCGAAGACGGGGAGGCCTCGTTGGGACGGCCGACATCTCCAGTGCGGCGTCCGTTGCAGACCATGCTCGGTACTGCGCGGCCGGCTCATGCGACGCGTCCCCAGCCCAGCCGCCGGGCCGATCGCACCAGGCGGGGTCGGTGTCGAGGCCTTGTCATACTTGCGGAGTCCGCGGTAGGCCGAGGGTCTCCTGGACCGCCGTGGCGAGCTGATCGACGTTGACCGCCCCCAGGTCGGTGGTGTCGACGTGGAGGGTGAGGGCTGCGGGTAGGACGGGCTGGTAGGGGCTCGCGTACTTCTCAGGGCGGACGCTGAACCGGGCTTTGATCTCGTGGACGCCGGGCGTCGCGGCTCGGCGCCGGGCGCGGTCGAGCAGGACGTCGGGGTCGGCGGTCAGTGCCACCTCGATCATGGGGACAGGGAGTGCCGCTGCGGTGTCGGTGAACATCTCGCGGTTCCAGGTGTGGTTGAACGGGGTGTCGGCGACGACGGTGTGGTGCGGGGCGACAGCACGGAGCATCCACAGGAAGATGCTCCAGGCGACGCCACCTTCGAAGTACACGTTCCCGCCGACCTCCGGGTCGTAGCGCTCGGAGGTCAGGGCCGGGTGCTGCGGTCGCCATCCGGAGTAGATCATCGAGTGGATCGCGTCTCGGCTGATCCAGACGGCGTCGAGCCGTGTGGCGAGCTGTTCGGCCACGGTGGTCTTGCCGGCCGCGGCGTGACCGGTCACCAGCACCAGGAAGGGCGTTGCGTGGCCGTGGCCCGTCGCGACGTGAGGTTCCGGGTCGGACGCGTGTCCGGTGACCGCCTCGAGTTCCTCATCGAGGTAGAGCCCCATCCCGCCGAACTCGAAGTCCACCCGCAGGCCGCCGGGAAGGACCGGTCCGACCTCGCCGACACCGAGGTCACCGTCGTGTCCCAGGTTCCGGTCGACAGGACCGATGTACCGGACCAGTTGATCTTCGCGGAACTTGCTCATGGGGGGACCTCCGCTGGCGGGAGTCGTTGCTGAGGTTGCCGACAGTAGGCAGTCCCTCCGAGCCGTGCCTATCGGATCGTTATCGGGACAGTGGGCTCGGTACGGCCACTGGATGTCCTGTAAGTCGTACCGGACCGCAGGTACAGCAGCCGCCAGCGGCCGCCGGCGGTCTCGACGAGCTGCTTGTACCGATCCCGGCTCGCACGTCGCCAGAACTTCAGGTCGACCACAACATCGCAACCCTGCCCGACCACGTCCACCAGGCGCCGGCGCACGACGTCCTCGGCGTCCTGCGACAGGCGCGCGTACCCGCCGGGGCTGTAGTCGACGCCGTAGCGCCCGAACCGGAGCTAGATCTCCTCGTCGACGGACAGGCGCTGTACCCCTGGGCCTCCAAGCCTTCGGCATAGGTCGTCTTGCCCGAACCAGCCACCCCGCACATGAGCACCACCAGCGGCTTCCTGGAGCCGGGCGATGTCACGGGAAGCACCGCACCATGGGTGTTCCCCCGTCGGGACACCCCGGCGACCGTGTCACTGGCTGGCGAGGTCTAGGGAGTTCCAGACCAGCTCTCCACGGTCGTCCCACACGCTGTGCTCTCGTCGGAACCCGAGCTTTTGGAGCACGCGAAACGAGGGGGCATTCCACGTCCGCACTGTTGCCCAGAGCCGAGCACGACCCGTCCGTTCAGCTGCCTGGACGACCGCCGCTGCAGCTTCTGTTGCGTACCCCTGACCGTGGTCTCGAGCGAACAACTCAAAGGCGAGCTCGGGCTCCGCGATGCTCGAGCGCCCGACGATGAGGCCGCAGTAACCGAGCACTGCGTCGTCGTGCTTCCGGACGACGACGGACGGCGCGACGCCATGGGCGCGCGCGCTGTCGAGGAGGCCTGCGATGACCACCGCATCTTCCTCCGCAGACGGAAGCCCGCCGCCCCGCTCCTCCACGAGGTACCTGTGCCAGGACGTGTCTGAGGCCGTCCACCGGCGGAGGCGCAAACGGGACGTGTCGAGCTCTAGGTCCACGCGCGGAGGTGACGAGTCCACGCAGGTAGCGTGGCACGGCTGGGCGCCTCGGCCCCGAGGCAGGGTGCCGTCCGATAGCGGTTCCTCTGCCGCGCGGCCGATCGTGATTGCCGCTCCCGCAGCCATGCCAGGGAGCGGCCCACTTGCTTGCTAACGATCGTTAACGGAACGATGACCGCGGAACGGCGACACACCGACGGGTGGCGTGCCAGAAGCCGTGCCGCAACCTCAGTGTGCGGGAGTTGGATGCGCGCCGTTTTCGGGACGGTCGCAGCCGGCGCTGGACCGGTGGTGACGGGTGTCGGGTCGTCGGGATGACTGGGCGGGGACAAGCGGTGGCGAAGAAAGCTCGGATCGGTACCCGGTCGAGGCGGTGGTTCGGGTCGGCGGCCGCGGCGGTGGCGATCTTCGCGGCGTCGGCCCTCGTCCAACTTCTGACAGAGCCCGGTGGTCGGTGTGGGTGATCGCTGTGGTTGAGCGCGCTGTTCTACGCAACAATCCGTTCACCACGCACGGGGTCACCCGGTCGGGCCGGCTGCCGGGCGACGGTGTCGGGGTTGAGCTCGACCCGTCGTGACCCGGGGCCCGCACAGCTGATCGGGCGGGCGTTCCAGCCGAAGCAGGTCGACGCCGAGCCGGACAAGGCCGGCGGTGGGACGGCTACGTCAACGACCTTGGGCTGGTCCCGTGCAACATGGTCGCTGCGCATCAGCACGCTGTCGGTGGTCTGCGGGGACGCGGGGAAGGAAGCGTCGGCGGGGGCGACACGTGTCAGCTGCGCAGGACCAGCAGATGGGTGCGAGCCCGGTTGGCAGGTGAGCCGGTCGGCGGGGACAGTGGACGGCGTGGTCATGGTGGTGGGGCGAAGGTTTCGTGACTGATCCGGTCACCGGCATGGTGACGGTTGCGGTGCTCTCTCTCGGTTACCTGGCGGCGCTTGTCCGTCTTCGCTCGCGCGGCCGGAGCTGGCCGGTCGCCCGAACCGTCGTTTACTTCATGGGAGTCGGCGCGGTCCTGGAGTTGATGTGTGGCTGGGTCGCTGCCCGCGCCGCGGATCTCCTCTGGGTGAACGCGGTGCAGCTGCTCGGGCTCCTCGCGGTCGCTCCGCTGCTCCTCGCTCTCGGTTCACCCGCGTCGCTGCTCAGTGCGGCCGCTCCCGTGCGAGTCGGCCGGCCGCTGCGGCGGTTGCTTGATCTGCCGCTGTTCCGACCGCTGACCTACCCGGTCATCGGTGCTCTGGTCATCGCCGCGGTACCGCTGGCGATGTACTTCACCCCGCTGGCCACCGGACTCGCCCGGGACCCGGTAGGCCGCCAGGTGTTCGCCCTGCTCCTGCTCACCCTCGGTCTGCTGGCCGCCTATCCCCTCGGTGAGGGCGACCTGAAGTCCGCGTCGTTCTCTTACCCGCTCGCCATGTTCGCAGCATTTGTCGAACTCCTGATCGACTCTGGTCCGGGAATCCTCCTGCGATACCGATCGACGCTGATCGAGGGCGGTTTCTGGGCGCCGCTGTCTCGGGCGGCCGGGTTCGACGCGTTGAACGATCAGCATCGCGCTGGCGACGTGATCTGGTTGGTCGGGGAGGTCTGGGACCTGCCTGTCCTGGCTGTCCTGTTCGTCGCCTGGACACGCGCAGACCGACGGGAGGCCGCAGATCTCGATGCCAGTCTCGACACGGCAAGCCACCCACCCACCGGTCCCACCGCTGCCGGGAAGCGGGCCCGCTGGGGGCGAGCCGGTCCGGAGGTAATCATAGATGAGGAGGGCATGATCCGGCCGTGGTGGGTCGCGGCGCCCCCGGTCCCTCCTCCAGAATTCCCCCGCGCAGCTGAGGACCTCGACCGAGCGGGCGGCGAGGAGGTACGCCGCCGCAAGTGAGGCCGCCGCCCAACGCGCAGTAGAGCGTAGCGCGTTGCGCTACGCCCATGGAGTGCGTCTGATGTCTGGGTCGGCCGGCGGTTGGCGGCGTCAGAGGCGTGCGGTGACGTGCTGGCCGAGGGCGGTGGGGGGCCGGGTGTGGTGTCGGGTGGCGGCGAGTTCGCTGACGTGGGTGAGGACGTCGGCGGCGGCGCGTGCGGCGCGGCGTAGGTCCTGGGGGTCGAGTCCGGTGACGGTGGTTTCGATGCCGGGTGGGAGGTCGCGGGGGTCGTGGTCGAGGACCTGGGTGAGCCCGTGCCAGGGGTGGAGGGCGCCGGTGGCGGCGGCCCACAGCGCCCAGATGTGGTGTCGGGCCTCGTGGAGGCGGTTGTGCGCCTCCCACGGTGAGCCGCGGTGCAGATACTTGCCGGTGTCGGCCAGGGCGCACCACCCGAGGAACGCCCACTCGCGGACCTGGTCCGCGGTGACCTCGTCAGCGGATGGGAACCCGCCGGCGGCCGGGCCGTCCGCGATGACCGCGGCGGCCGCCGACCCTGGCGGCGTGGGTGAGCGGTAGAGGGACACGAAGTCCGGGGCGGCCCGGCCCCGCCGGACCTCGGGCTCGGCGAGGACGGCGACGTCGAGCTGGAGCCCGTCGTCGAA
>JAABVA010005031.1_pt1 | contig 12097 bp, 16 predicted proteins | sample 5560331 | NCBI WGS metagenome assembly JAABVA01 (sample SAMN12812661, study PRJNA571458) | rock metagenome | isolation source: Antarctica rocks | place: Antarctica: Victoria Land, Mt New Zealand sud | collected 2016-01-07
AAGGATTCAGGATAATGTGAAACGCAGATTTCAGCTCAAAATGCAACCCGAGTGCCATCTGAAGGGCATACCTCCTTGACTAGCTCTCTGACAGCTGGAACTGCTAAGCCATCAGGGTTGCTGCGAAACAAGTCGTCGATCTTGTGTAGTGCTGCCTGCCGTACCTCTGCTGGGACAGGCTTACCACCAGGAAAGTAAAACTGAGGAACTGTGTCAACCTTAGCCTGCACGCAACAGTGATCACCAGAATGGAAGCAGCATGGTGTCATGGATTGGTGCAGCATACTCTTGACGGGGGTCATGCTCAATCGCTCCAGAGCATCACAGATACCACCTATTGTGTGCAGAGAATACGCTGCTCTTACCTCAGTTTGAAGCTGAGTGCTATTTGTTCTTCTGGAAGGGGAAGGAGAACATGGAGATCGAGGCCTCTGAGGTGAAAGGGGTGGCTGCAAGACAGCACAAACAGTGTCATTTGGCGTCAAGCAAAATCTTAGGTGCAACAAATTGGAAACGCTGAGAAAAGCTTACAGTGGTGGAGGAGAACAGGTTCTGAGCTGCTGAAGGTGACAATGGAGATGCAGACTCAGCTGGTCTTGCTAGCGGTCTGCCTGCCTTGGCATCTTCCAGTAATGACAGAACCTGCGGCCACAGATTGGCTCAAGAAAGGTCACAGAAATCGAGTACGGTGACTCAGCCATTTCATAGTTTGAATGGATACCAGGTTCTGTGATTCTGTCATCGAAAGCCATTGCAAGAACAGGTTATCGAGCTTCAGCTTGCTGATGGGAAACCTTGCTTGACTACCATCTATACGGGGGGACCCTGCAAAAAGTTGGCAAAGGTCCACAGCAGCAGACAGCACAAGCACTGCGCTGTGCAAACGAGACTCAAGATCTACTCTGAACAATGACAGGACCGTATGTGCAGTGTAAGGCCCCGCATCCACACATACAAACTCTGCGCAAGCTAGTCGCACGAGATGTTAAGAGCGGGCAGACCTGTAGTGCTGGCTGTGCTTGCACTATTCAGTCTTTGTTGATGCTCAGACTCTGGGCTTCGCTTGACATCCACATGAAGTTTCCGCAATGGTGTGTCGTCCATCGAGGACTGCAACGTAGTTCAGATCTTAGCGTGCAGGTTCCGTGACCTGACGAATCACAGACAGTGCAATACAGCGAGAGTATGTTCGTATACAGCAGAACGCTCTGCAGGAGTGTAAGCCCGTGCCTAGAGTGTCAGTAACACCGAGAAGCCAAAGGCATTCAGTTGCACCTGCAGTGTGCACACAGCTGCGAGGCCTCGCACGCGTCACACTTACCATGTGGCGCACATGCTATGCCTCGAAACCACGTGTCCCAGCCAACCACTGCCGCGCACCCCCCCTCATCTCCCAATGGGTTCAAGCGAACCCTACATTTTCTTGCATTTTACATTTCATGGTGTCCAGAATTGTTCGCTGGGTGCCAAAGACATCTGACCACATCAATGGAAAGCTGTTGAAGAGAGCTTTCCGGAAATATTAAAAAACAGTTTTTGATGCTCCTGATCAGCGGAAAATTCGAAAGAACAGTGTCGAAGCCAACTGCCTATTTGGCTGTTTTGACACTGACTCGCGAAGGCCTGCTAAGTGTGTCTGCAAGCTGTTTTCACCAATTGTCACATGAGGACACATTCCAGGGCATATATGTGCAATCACAGCATGCACATGCATGATGGGACATCAGGCAGCAAGCAGTTGCACACTCACGCTAATATTACTGCTGCAGCAGGTTATAAGTAGCTTATAATGTAGCTCAAGGTCTGCTCTATCATGAAACATCAGTAAAGAGTCACCAGGTAAACAGAGTAACAGCACTAGCACAAGTCTACTTCTTGAAATGGTCCCTGATTGCAAACTCTTTTCCTGCAGCCAGCTTGTCTGCCACATGTTGTACCTTTCTCTCGCTATTGGTCAAGGCACGAGAGTCTGTAAACAGGGATCCAGTGTTCCAGCTCTGATCTGCTTGACCTGCACTTGCAAAGCATGGCCTGAGTATTACTGCCTCCGGGAGTGTGGAGCGTGAAACTGTTCAAGTGGATCATGCTTGATATCTGTGCTGATGTCAATGCACCGCATATGCTGCTCAGCAAGTTGGGGTGTTGGCTTCTGTCCAGCCAAGCTTCTGTTAAACTGAGCAAACCAGCCCTCCACTGCATCTGTGGAGAATGCCCTCGTGCACAGTCCTGAGCGCTGGTCAGCGCTCGCACCCGGCATGTACTGTGCATAGCTGTCGCCACTTGCAAAGCATGCTAGGAGAAGGCTAGTACACATGCCCCTGCTGCTCTGTGGCAGGGTCTTTGCTGAGAATGCTCAATGTCTAGTCACCTACATGACATACATCATGTGACCTCTCATAACATCATCAAAATGGACTCTGCAAAGGTGTTCAGAACAGTCCAAGACAAAGCAGAGTGCAGCAGCCATGTTGACAAATGGCTGTAATATGAAATACAGACAGATAGCACAGTCTGTTGGCATCAGGCATGCAAGTGCATTTGCTTTGTGGTAGCACACAAATCTCTGGTATGTAACGCAAAACAAAGCTCACCTATGATACAGGGAGGGAACGCTCGTGAAACCATGCAGACTGGCTTTCCAATGTGGCACCACATATGTCAGCAGCCAGGTATGCTCGCCCAAACAGCAGCATAACCAATGCCATTTTAGGGTACGCTGCTGTGTTGACTGCAGAGAGGAAGGCAGGATTGCAGAAGACTACCGCTGCACAAAGGGAGGTTCTGGCGGTCTGTGGCGCCGCTGATGATGACTGCGATAGACGCAAAGTCTGGGTTACTTTTGGCAACTGCCATCAATGTCAGTTTTGACAATACCTGAGATATGAGCATGTGAGTGTGTTGGTGGTGATGGGCTGGTGGGCGCTTGATGATCAGCTGCACCAGCCTGAGCACCGGCAAGACTCGTGACAACACGACCAGTTGTACCCCGCGCGTGTGCGCCACTATATGGAAGTAATAAGTTTGCCTTGCTTTGATGACGACAACAAGCAACTTGCCGTCTCACAGTGCTGAGTGAGTGAATCATGCATGCATTCTCGTCAGTTGCCAGTTGCCAGTTGCTGACATGTGCATGTTTCTACTCTTTCTACCCTTGTGTGAGCAGGAACACCTGTGTGCGAGCTGTTGTTCATACGCTGACCTCACATGCTTCTGAGCTTTAGAAACCTGTGCTGCACAAGTGCAGTCCTGCAAAGTACTCAATAGCAAGAGGGGCTTCAAAACCTGGTGCCTGAGATATACGTCAGGGAGGTGCCACTGCCACGGGTCGTAGAGATCGTTCCCTGTTGTGCCCGCAAGTCAGGTCTGTATCAGGCGCTCCCAAAGGAGGATGCCTTGATGCAGAAGCCCTGAACCACAGCAATTCTGCGTCACCCGCACATAGAAACGCCTAGGTTCCAGGTTCCTTCAGCCATTTCAGGGCAGAGCGTTATCCCGCACGGGAACTTTGCGGGCTGTCGTACCCTGCTTGTCGGGCGAGCCTATTCTGTATGCAGTTTGAGCTTCGGTTGAGGCTGGGCGATCTATGGACCTACTTGGTGGTGGTTGTCCGCTGTTTGCCTTTTGTAAGTCCTCCTGTAGCTTTATTTTCTTACAGATTTTGAGTGGCTTCGGAGCCAATGTGATATGTCTTGCTTTCATTCTGAGCCCATTTGAAAATCGCGCACAGAGTATCATGCGGTGCAAAGCCTCCTTGCTTTGACCAAACTACCAGCACGAGCGTCTCTGTGTGCCCGACCCGGACTGCTCCGCAGGTCAAACATGGTGACCTCCTCGTTCTTGATACACAGCTGCGGTGAGAGGTTACTCGGAGAACCTGCGGCCTGACATGTCTGCACATTTGTTTTGCGTGTGGGAGGGAAGCAGTTTGACTCATGCCTACACCCTCCTAATTTGTATATGTGCTGCGCAGGCTTGCCGATCCGGCACAGGCAACCACATGCAAAGCTCTTTGGAACACATCTGGCTCGCAAAGGCACTGTGGAGCATTCACGCTGCAATCGACGGCAAGTGCACACAAGAGCAGCCAACAGCACACCTGGTTCAGTCAACTCAACAAATGCTCGCAGTCAAGAAGCTTCAATCCCTGCTCTTGCAGCAGCCAGCCACCAAGGTCAGGAGCAGGCAACCAGGCAACCTCAAGAAGGCAAGCCAAACGCGGCCTGCCTGGCTTGCTGCCAGGCTTACTGCCTGTATCACATATTACTAGAACCGCATCAGGCCCATCCCTGCTGTCTGAAGTGACTCATGCTTTGCAGCAGCTGCAACAGCCAAGTCAGAGATTACAGCTGTTTTGGATGAGTCCAAGCTCAGAAGAGAGTCACATGGTTTACACCAGGTACGCCTTCTGCAGCAGAATGTCTAGACCACTAAGGCAATGACAATATGCTATGCTCATTAGCCATGGTGCTCCAGGGACAGCCATCTTTACAGCATACAGGCCGGTCAAACTTACAGCAATTGATATCAGAGTCCTACTGCACACTCTTCACCTTGCACATCTCAGCTCTGCAGATGAGTCTGCATGAATGACAGCATGCAGGCTGTGCCGTCAAACAGCAATGCTGTTGTCCAATACCTGGACTCTCATAGGGGGGCGAGGATTGGCCTGTATGGGGCAGCAATCTTTCTGGGTGGAACACTACTTGTGGCAGCCTTCCGTGTATTCCGCAAGTACAACACTCCACAGAACAAGCGCAAACGCAATGTCAGCAAGAACAAGGTGTGCACTCACTGAGCGGTTGGCAACTCTGTTGTCCAAAAGGGTTTGCTAAGAAGAGCAGTCAGCACTGTTTGGCTCTATCCTCTCCTTCACTGTCCCTATGGACTTGCAACCTGCTGGAAAATAACTTCTTCGAATATTTATATACATCCCAGTGTATGAGTCCTTACGCTCTTTGGACAGCCCATGCTCCACGCTTTAGTAGCCCATCATCCTGTTTAGGGACTGGTGTCGATCTCACCAAACTGCACATTGATCTCTTGCTCAGCCAAATCCTCAGCTAGCATGTATGTAGCTGATGTCACAGTGCATTGACATGTGACGGCACAGTGTATCGACCTGTCTGTTCCAACAACACCATTTGTAAGAGCCTGTGTCATTGGTGCAGCTGGTCGTGGAGTCTTTGCAGGAGTACTTGCCACACAAGCGCTCAGCTTTAACTCCAAGTGAGTCCCACTTCCTTCACCCTTCTCAACTTTGCCAAAACTGGATCTCAGAAAGCACCGCCGTCTCAATTGTACCACATGTGCGCCCACAGACTTCAAGACTGTCCATGAGTGCATCAGTTTGATGGGAGTCGTCAGTTTCATGGGAAGACTCTAGCAATCTTCATGCCCACCCTTTTGCAAAGCAATGTTGATGACCAAGAGCAGGTCACCAGCTGCCCCTTGTTAACCTCGCTGTCACCCTTGTCCTGAACTGCTGCCTATGACAGATAAACATAATCAGACCAATGATAAACAAAACACACTTGTTCTTCTCTCAGCACGTTCTCTGTGTCACATGCCACCATCATGGTCATCCTAAAGTTTCTGGTGTAGGTGTAACAAGGGGACTCAAAATGAAGACAGGGTTCAATGCGGCCGAGATCTTCCGCAAGTACCTGTGGTACCTGCTGCGAGAGCGTAAATTTGACCCCGAGGCCGTCAATGATGTGGTGCAGCTCAAGTCCAGTTTGCAGCTGTCAGACGAAGAGGTCAGCACATGGCCTTCCTCCTCTGTCCATCAATACCTTCTTGCACACATTGTACAGCGGGGACCAGCCTGTGAACAAGTCACCAAACTGCCTCCAGCCTGCCTGGGGCCGCAGCCAGAAAACATGCAGATACGGTGCATGCTGGTGTCTGGTTACCCTGCCCAAACGTGATCGTTGCTGCAAGAGTGCTGTGTGTTATTGGCGGAGGCAGGAAAAACCCCTGAACTCAGCTGATGCATTGGCTTTCACTGTTGGCGGAGCAGTGTTACGGGCAGCCTATGTGTGTACATACGTGTGCAATGTATGAGGGCAGAACGTGCGTCTGTGACAGGTGTCTGAAGCCATACAGGAGCGCGCAAAGCGCATCTATGATAAGTATGGCAATGTCATGCTGGATGTAAAGGGCATGACTAAGGCTGGAGTTGAACGCAAAGCCACCTGCCGAGCCCTCTTCTCAAAGCTACTCTATTTAGCAGGTGCTGCCATGCAGTGTTATATGACTGATGACATCTGCATGCCCCCAGCTGGGCTTTGGTCAATTCCATTCATGAACTGGCTGGTAGCTATGGCAGATGTTTGCAATCACGGCCTGACTTGCTGACCAGTGCAGGACACACAAGGGGCTTGTGTGTGAGTGTGTGTGTATCTCTCTGTCTGTCTGTCTGTCCTCAGTCTTACATTGCCAGAGTCCATTGATGTGACAGTCATGGAGGCACAGGGGGCTGTCAAAGAAACCAAAGTGACTCATTGGCTGGTGTGTATTGAAGCTACGCCTGTGAAGCACACGGTCATGTGCATGTATGCCAGGGAACCTGGTTGCTGTACAGAGTTGCAAGGCGGATACTCATGCATCGTCAAGACTGTGTCAAACTAGCTTCTTTCGCTGGTCAGATGCTGACAATGCAACTTGTCTGATTGTGCAGAGTATGAAGGCTTGCTACCGCAAGATACTGAGCTGGCCCAGAAGACCAACGTACCCGATGTGTTTGGAGCCACCACAGAGGATACCAATGGGTTGCGAATTGTCAGTCTGCATGAGGTAAACACCATGATACAAACATCATTACTTTACGCATTGAACACAGCTACAGCTAATGACCTGTGTGTCTGACACCAACTTTGAGTGTATTTACGTTTAAGATCATTTGCTTGGTGGGTGGGTGCTGCTGCTTGCAGTCATGCTAAGGCTATACCTGTGTCAATCCGGTGTCCTGCAGCAAAGCTATGCCGTGCCGCATTACGCCAGAATGCCGTGCCACGCTCAGTCAGCGGCACAACACAGTCCTGTTCTTTCATGCAAAGCATTGCAAGATGTTATGTTGCTGCAGATTGACATGGACAAGCTGGAAGGGCAGTTCGACCCTGAAGACACAGAGGAACCTGACGAAGCCATGTGATCATAGTCATACAAGCTGCTTAATGTAAAGCTGCTTGTCTTGTGGTGTTTCGCATGCTTCATTCAATGTACAGCATATCAGAATGCTCTGCAATGTTGCTACAGCCTGACTCCATCCCAGTACTAGCACTTGCCAGGGGACATCAGCATAAAGTCATGTGTGCAAAGCTTCTGCCCAAATGTTCTTCACACTTAGAAGTTGCCAGTGCATCATAACCATGCCACAAGCCATATGTGTTGCACATAAAGTTACCAGAAGAAGTGCACAACTATGGTTGTCAAACTACAACTGTCGTGGCAATATTGCAACACGGAAAGATCAAAGCTATCAACTATGTTGCATGTAAGCACTAGTCCTTTAACGTACTATCAGATCAGAGTTTGTGCAAGATGCAAAACCACACTCAGATGCTTCACCATTTTCAATCATGATCCTGCCAGACCAGGTTCTACCCACAACTAAGCAACACAGTCTGTTATGCGTTAAGATGACCTGTGGCTATTTGGATCAGAATGCTCAGCCCAGCTATGCAGCAAAGACAGTGCACAAATGCTGTGACACAGAATGCATTGCTGCACAACATCCATGGATGGTTGTCAAACTACCAGTTGAACATGACCTTGATGGCCCCAGTCTTGCCGGCAGCTGCAGCGGTATCAAAGCCAGTAATGATGTCCTTCTCTGAGAATCCAAAACGGTGAGTGATGAGAGGCTCACAGTCAATTTTCTTCTCTTCCAACAGATCCAGGCATGTTGGGTACTGCAGCACAGTCATGAGTCTTGACAAAAACATGATAGCAACGCATGAGCAGAAGATGCTGATGTTGGGCTTCACAAGAGCCAATCATACCTGTGACTCAACATTATTCGTGCATATATGCAGTGACAGCTTCCTCAGTACCTCAGACAGACCTGACGCCATACAGTTTCACAGGCACAGACTGTTCATGGCTGATGTCAGGGAACAGCATCACACATACAGATTGTACGAATCCCTTGTTCCTTCACCTGGTAAGAGCAGCATTTTCTGTAGGTATTGATACTACCATCCATAAAATGGAGTATATTAGGACACTGCTGTAGCTTTGCATCGGGTATCAATGACACCATTCACAGAATGCTGCATCTTGAAACACTGCTGTAACTGGGCATTGCCTGATGCAGGATAGCAGCACAGATATGATTGAGCAGGTGGAGCTTACTGTGTTGGTATATCTGAAGGAGCCCATGAAGTCAATCTCCTTGAAGACTGTCTGCATGGTGGGCACACAACACTTCTCTGCACCCAGGCCCACCAGTACAATGCGACCACCGGGCGCCACAGCATCAAGAGCAGTCTGCACACAAAGAGGCTTGTATGAACACTGCCATACACTCTCACTCTGGTTTCTGTCTGACAACATACACAGCAAACTGCATCCAGTTGTGCGTTTTGCAATCACATCATGACATCATATTGGTTCATATCATGACAGGTACCATCATACTGCCAGCTTTGCCACTGACATGCACTGGCCAAGATTGGGCACCCACTAGCAGGCAAACAAGATGACATGAATATCCGTCAGCAGGTAGCTCAGACTTGACACAATGCAAGAACACAAGCGTTTGACCAGACAGGAATGCTTGGAGGCGTCTGATTGCATGCTGCACAGACATCACTAGGCCTTACAGCTTATCCAGAGTTGCATTTGACCAACCATAAAGGATTTCTGCTGTGTAAGCTCACCGTGATAGTGCTCTCAAATCCAACACAGTCAATGACAATGTCAGGCCCATCAGCAAAGACAGCTTTCAAGGCCTCAACAGTGTCGTTTGATGACGTAGCTTTTGATTGGTCTAGGGCGTGCCTGGCTCCTAGCTGCTTTGCTACTGGCAGGTTATCTGGTCTTATGTCTGTGATAGCTACACTGCTAGCAGAAAATGCCTTTGCTGCAGCCAACACCATCAAGCCTGCAGTGAATACAATGACCACGTGAGCACCACACGTGCTGCTACATTTGCCCATACTTGTGTATCACACGGAGGGACAAAACAGCTCTTTACGCAAAAGACAGTGCATGCACAAAACTAGGTACACGTTTGCTCTGACACTGTCGGGAGGGCACTTCGCAGAGCAGCTGAGATTCCATTATACACCAGACAGTCATCAACAGCTTTGAGACTGTTTCTGCAACCGGGATAGTCATTTGCATACGCACAGGAAAAGCTGGGGAAACGGCTCAGAAAAATACCTACGCAAAGCGCCAGCTTTGCCATTGCAATCTTGCCGTGCCTCCAAACGGCAAACAGCCCCCAAAGTGTGACTTTGGTGCATCTGACTGGATGCAAAGTGTAGATGCCAAAGGGCAAAGCAAAGGGACAATCAAAAGGGCAACTTTGGCAACCCCCAGAGCAAACCAAACAGCCGAGTGAAGCATACCTATGGGACCTGCTCCCAGGATGGCTACCTTCTTGCCTGGACCCACTCCTCCTCTTCTGCACGCGTGTACTGCACCACCACACACAACAGACCATCAGAGTAATAAAGGGTGACAGTGAATTCTTCCAATGGCTAGAGTCTGCATCCAGTGAATGTAAAATATGCAGAGTCCAACTAGTCATGAACATGCCATGCATGCTTGGTTGTTTTGCTTGTCTCAGATACTGCCTGTACATCACTATGCTAGCCACATGCATGTGCACATTATTTATGTCTCAGCAGCAAGCTTGCATGACCTTGACATTGCTAGAATTCTGGGGCTTGCACTGTGTGATACAGATATACAGGCATCACTCTGTTATCAAAGGATTTCTTGGTCATGTGCTTTCTGTTCCCCAGGGATCAAAACCAGACCTGCGTTACTAAGAGGCTCGACCATGGCGCCCTGCTCATACGACAAGGAGTCTGGCATCTTGAAGCAGAAATCTGCAGGGTGGTCCACATAACGCGCCAGAGAGCCATGCACTGGAGGCGTCGCAAAGAACTTCACGTCTGGATCCAAGTTATACCGCCCTTGCCTGCAGCCAATACCCTATTGTCTGTCCAGTGGTAGACATCAAGGAGATGTTCAGGGCCTTTGATCAGACTGATGGAAGCGTGGCCCTTTGTTACACAACTTCACAGAATGTGACTGGGGCGGCTGCTTGTTCACATACTTGCTTGTTCACATACTTGCTTGTTCACATACTGGTCATATGCTACTTTCACAGAATGTGTTCACATGTGTTCAGAAGTCACATGTCTAGACGGTGAAGTGCATGTGGTTTTGGGTAGATCCAAGCATGTATCTCTGTTCTCTGACGTGAACAGAGCTATGATTTGGTTTACAATGCAAGTGGAGAGGAGATCGCAAGCTGAACGATACCTGGACATTCTGTTGCTCCAGCAAGGCACACCAGGCTCCAATGCTACTCTGTCACCTACTTGTCTGCTGGTCACGCCTGGCCCAACCTCAATGATATCCCTGAAACACCGTGGCTGCTTGCTTGCAACAGCAGACTATTTTGACTGCAGTAGTATGGGTCTTATTCACAAAGTAGCCAAGCCATTGAGGCAAAACCAAAGTTGTAAGATTTGAAAAGCTCGATGATGCAGTAGCTGGGAGTCTCAGATTGACTGCAGAGCTTAACTCTGTCAGCACAGGCACATGCTGCTTGCAACAGAGTGTGCTTGAGAATGGAAAGGTGTAGATGAAGGCAAAGTACCAGGATTGCTTCGTGAAGACGTAGATGGAGGTTCGCCACTAGATCGCTCGAACGGAGTGAGTTGTTGTCTGTTGACTCCCCTGATGAGTCCCAAGGACAAGAGATGTAACTGATTGAAAGCAAAGGACATTACGGCACGCTGACAATCAGCCACCAAAGAAGTGCCTTGCAGCCTGTCAGTCTTTGCCCTGCTGAATATAATAATCAGGGCAAGCTTCTGATACTTGCAGTCCACAGTTAGATGCCATGTATGCTCTTTGCCTCTCTCAGCACCGCCCTGACTTTATCCATGGGTTCATCCCGCAGCAGATCCGGTGAAAACTTGTCAATAGACTTCTCGCCAAGCAGTCCCAAGTAGGAGTCAACGACAGCATCTCCCAAGGCTTTGAGATCATATCCGCCCTCCAGTAAGAACACACATTGCCCTCCTACATAGGGTATAAAAGCACAGAGTAGACAGGTACAGCAAGAAGGAAGACAATACAAGTAAATTTGAAGTCCCGCAGCAGAGTAGCTGTGACAGATCAAGAAGACTTGTGGTGCAAGGTGTAAGGATACACAGCACACAGGTTCTGTGAAAATGGCAACAATGGGCTTGTCGAGGCCTGACAGGCACGTCATGTACCATACCTGCTACAGCATTGGCCAATTGCTTGACTTGTGCAGCCAGGTGGTGAAAGGTGGAGGTTCTGAACTGCAAGCCGGCTAGGGGATCTCGCCAATGTGCATCAAACCCAGCACTGACCTGCACAGACAACTAAACCCTGGTGTGCAGACGGCATGGTGTTGCCTCACTTGTGCATACATACAATCAGCTGGCCTGGCAGAGCACGCAGTCAAGATGTGGAGGCTGCACCAGCTCACCAAGATGATATCTGGGCCAAACTTCTCAGCTGCGGGCGCCACCACTTCCTCAAAGGCAGCCTTGATTGCAGCATCCCCTGCATCCCCTGTGTATATACCCAGCCTGTCATGCCTGTCATGCTGCCACCTATCAGGCTGCCATACAATAGGCTTGGCTTTGTGATGGTACCAAAGACTGGTGTTTGCCTCGTGATGCGACCAAGTGTACTTGCCTCACTGCAATGCTGTTCACTGCATGAAGTGATTCCAAACAGATTGTGCTGGTTCTTTGCAATCTTCTTTGTATTCCTACAATGCTTCACACTGGTATGTGGCATGTGCTTGTGACACTAGCCCAAACTTGAGCAGTAGCAGCATGATGGACTTTGGAGGCATGATGGGCCTGCATACATT
>JAABVA010005032.1_pt1 | contig 12094 bp, 17 predicted proteins | sample 5560331 | NCBI WGS metagenome assembly JAABVA01 (sample SAMN12812661, study PRJNA571458) | rock metagenome | isolation source: Antarctica rocks | place: Antarctica: Victoria Land, Mt New Zealand sud | collected 2016-01-07
ACCCGTCAGATGCCCTCTCCGCTCGGTCCGATATGTCCGTCGCACGACACATCGTCCCAGCTCAGAGGGCATCTGCACGCTCACGGCACACCACCACCCACTAATCCGGCGGTGGATCCGGGCTTAAGGATGGTGTTCGGCGGTTGCCGCGTGATCCTGTGTTCGGGCAGGTGCTGAGCGCGAGGGCGGTCACCTCCTGGTCGGGTGGGGGTGGTGCGGGAGCGGGTGAGGACGTCGAGGCTGAGGTAGCGGCGGCCCTCGGTCCACTCGTCGTGCTGTTCGGCCAGGACCGCCCGAGACGGATGAGGGAGGTGCGGTCGGGGAAGTCCCCCGCGAGCGGGAGGTGCCCCCACCCGACGACGTCGGTGCGGCGGCGGATCTCCCGATTGAGCCGTTCCTGGGGGTTGTTGGACCAAAGCTGACGCGACAGCTCCTTCGGAAACGCAGTGAACGCGAGCCGGTCGGGTCGGGCGGTCCCGAGGTGGTCGACGACCGCGGGCAGCTCCAGCGTCAACGCGTCGAGGATGCGGTCGAACTGGGCGGTGACCGCGGCCGCGTCGGGCTGGTCGTAGACCGAGTGCAGCAGCGTCTTGACCCATGGCCAGCTGCTCGTGCGGCAGACCGACATGAGGTACGCGGCGTCGTGGGTGCGACACCGCTGCCAGGACGCCCCGGGCAGGGCCGCCCCGATCGCGGCGACCAAGCCCCGGTGAGCGTCGGCGGTGACCAGCGTGACCCCGGTCAACCCGCGGGCGGTGAGGTCTCGGAAGAACGTCCACCAGCCGGCGCCGTTCTCGGCGCTGCTGACCTGCAGGCCGAGGATCTGCGGTGCCCGTCGGCGTTCACCCCGGTCGCGAGCAGAGCGTGGACGTTGGCGACCCGGCCGTCCTCGCGGACCTTCAGCACCAGGGCGTCAGCGGCGATGAACGTGCAAGGCCCGGCGTCCAACCGGCGGGTCCGCAACGCGGCGACCTGCTCGTCGAGCTCAGCGGCCATCACACTGACCGGGGACGTCGACAGCCCGGTCACCCCAAGGGACTCCACCAGGCGCTCCATCCGCCGGGTCGACACCCCGAGCCGGTAGCAGGTCGCGACCACACTGGTCAGCGCCCGCTCGCCCCCGCCGGCGGCGCTCGAGGAGCCAGTCCGGGAAGTAGATCCCCGACCGCAGCTCGGGGATCGCGACATCCAGGGTGCCGGCGCGGGTGTCGGACGGGCGGTGGCGGTAGCCGTTGCCGACGTTCACCCGGTCCTCCCCGCAGAGGGCGTCGGCCTCGGCGCCCATCGGGGCGTCGATGAACGTCCCCAGCAGGTGGCGCAGCAGGTCCGGGGCGGCGTTGTCGAGCTGCTCGTGCAGCAGCCGGGCAGGGTCGATACTCGTCGGTGCGGTCATCGCGGCGTTCTCCTTCGCAAACACTGTGAGAGGTCCTTCGACGGATCACGCGGTGGCCGCCTTCCACACCTGACGCCACGCCCGTCACGGGGCCTGCCGCACACACCCTGCTGGACGTCACTGACCGCGGCGGCCCCTGCGTCATCGATCTCGACGACGGGTACGATTGGCGTACTCGTCAGGGAAGCCGAGAACCGGTGGAACGTCGGCTCCGTCTTCTCTCATGCCGCGGTCTCTGTGGTGGCGAGTGCAAGTATCGCGCGCGCCGTGTCGACGTCGGTGATCAACACGTTCGGCAACCCGCTGCGCAGTGCGGCGAGAATCGGCGGGCGCTTGTCGATGCCGGCCGCCACGGCTATTCGCAGGGAGGTGGCGCGAATCTCGTCGACCGAGATACCGATCGCACGGTCCGCGAGCGCGGGGACGACGAAGCCGTTGCGGTCGATGAAGTGGCAGCATGTGTCGCCGATGACGTCCCACCGATCGAGTTCTTCGTGCACCGAGCTGTTCAGCACGTCACCGCGGTAGAGTGCGGATTGCGGCGACGCCCGGAACACCCCGATGCCGGTCATCATCGCGTCGAGCATCTTGTATTTCTCTACGGTGCGGGAGATGGTGTGATCAGCTCTGAGTAGAGTTCGCGCGTCCGGCGTGGCGACGAGTGCGGGGGTGTAGAGCAGGTACGGATTCCCGCCGAGAACGTCGCTTGCCGCCGTCACCAGGCTGCCACCGTTGAAACTGCTCGCCGAACTGGCGAAGCCGCCAGCCAGCTGCACGACATCAACGGGTCCCGAGGGCTTCAGGTGGGCGACCACCTCACCGAGCGTCGACCCCCATCCGAGGCCGATCGTCGATCCCGGCGACACATGGCCGTTCAGGTATCCGGCGGCTAGCGAACCGAGTTCTGCAAGACTGCCGTTGGCGGAGGCCGGGCGATGTGCAAGTACGACGTCGACGAGGCCGAACGCGTCCCGTAACTGCGCGGCCAGATCGCCGATCCGCTCCGACGGTTCGGCGATCTCGATGTGCACCACGCCGTAGCGGCGCGCCTCCTCCAGGATCCTCGCCACCTTGAAGCGCGAGAGGTGAAACTCCTCGGCGATCTCGATCTTCGATCGATTTTCCAGCCAGAACGATCGGCTGACGTTCGCGGCGAGTTCGGCGTCGAAGTCGGGGGGTGGCGTTGCCGCCGGTTCCGGTCCGTGCATTGATCTTCTCCAACCTGCTCCGAACGACCCGATGGGACTTGCGTCGGAGACCGCGCCGTGCCATAGTCCTGCGACAGGTGAGCACACTACACCTGCTCATATGAGCAGCCGATATGCGACGAGGGAGTCGAGTGGTCGAGAACGCCGTGCGGGTGGCCGTGGTCGGGTTCGCCCATATGCACGCAGGCGACCAGCTCCGCATGATCGCAGACACACCCGAAGCGGAGCTGGTGGGCATCTGCGACACCGAAGCCGACACCGAAGCCGACACCGGGCGCCGGGACGCGGTCGCGGACGACCTCGGCCTTCCGACGGAGATCCGGTTCGACGATCTCACCGCCCTGCTGGAAAATTCGAATCCCGATCTTGCGATCGTCTGCTCGACCACCGGGGAGCACAGGCAGCTCGTCGAACGGCTCGCCGCGCACAAGGTCCACGTGATCCTCGAGAAGCCGTTCGCATTGACCCTCGATGACGCCGACCGCATGATCGCCGCCTCGGATGACGCGCGTACGGTCCTTGCGGTCAACTGGCCCCTCGCGTGGTATCCGGCGCATCTGACGACCCACCGGCTGATCGCCGAGGGCCTTGTCGGCGACGTACTCGAGGTGCACTACTACGACGGCAACCGCGGCCCCCTCACCCACGTGCACGACAAGACGGAACGCGTCGATCCCGATTTGGCGACGAAGGCCGCCTCGTGGTGGTACTCCCCAGAATTCGGCGGCGGTTCCCTGCTCGACTATCTCGGCTATGGAGCCACGATTGCGACCTGGTTCCGCAACGGTGAGCTTCCGGAGCGCGTCACGGCGCTGGCGTGGGGTTCTGAGGGGCTCCGCGTCGACGAGCAGTCGGTCACCGTCGCGGCGTACCGCAGTGGTCTCTCGACGTTCCAGACCAAGTGGGGCACCTTTTCCAACCCGTGGACCTGCCAGCCGGCACCCGGCTGCGGATTCATCGTGGTCGGCAGTCTTGGCACGATCACGAGCCGAGACTTCGCCCCGGCTGTACAGGTCCAGACGCTCGAGCATCCCGACGGTCTGCCCATTCCCGTCGACACCCCGGACCGCGAGCAGACCAGCGCGCTCCGCCACGTCTTGCACTGCCTGCGGACCGGTGCCGAGCCGACCGGTCCCTCGAGCAAGCACACGTCCCGCCAGGGCCGGCAGATCGTTGACAGCGCAATGGACAGTGTCGCGACCGGCGCAGCCACCGATCTCCTGGCCGCTCCCAATCCCGTTCCCGTACTCCAGGGATGACTCGCAGTCCGGAGGTGAAGGGCACCGTCATGACCGCAACGACTCGGACGGGTCTGATGGCATCGGCCGCTCAGGTGGCCTATCTACCGGTCAACCCCGCGTCCCTGGCAACACCTATCGCGCTCATCGGCTGCGGTGGGATCAGCGGGTTCCACCTCGCCGCCTACGCCGCCGCCGGATATCACGTCGTGGCCCTGTGCGATGTCGTCGCAGCGCGCGCTCACGCACGGCGGCAGGAGTACTTCCCCGACGCCGAGGTCTATACCGACCACTACGAGCTCCTCGCGCGTGCGGACGTCGAGGTCGTCGACATCGCCACTCACGTCGACGTCCGTCCTGGCCTTGTGTGCGATGCGTTGGACGCCGGCAAGGACGTGTTGAGCCAGAAGCCGTTCGCGCGGACCATTGCCACAGGACGGGAACTGATCGACCGCGCGCGCACACATGACAGACTGCTGGCGGTCAACCAGAACGCTCGTTGGGCGCCTCACTTCAGTTACCTGCTTGCCGCGATCCGGTCCGGTCTGATCGGGGAAGGTGACCTCGGCCGATTTCTGGGAGAGCTGGCCGCATGACCGCGTCGTTGCGGGTAATGACGTATTCTCGAACATGCAGGATCTCATCCTGCTCGACTTCGGCATCCACTGGTTCGACCTCGTTGCTCAGATCTTCAGCAACACCGAGATGCGAAGTGTCACCGCACGGGTCATGACGGTGCCGGGTGCCGAGATCCCGGTGCCGACGAACGCACAGGCGATCATCGACTTCGAAGACGCGCAGGCGTCGATCCGATTCCGAGGGAGCAGCCACTTCGACGAGGAGGCTGGTTTCCGCGTCGAGGGGACGGCCGGTGTCATCACCCACACCGGTCCCTGGCTGGGTGGCTCGTCGATCACGATGACCACGGAGACGGTGACCGAGCACGTCGATCTCGAGGGCGAGTGGTTCACAAACGGAATGCACGGATCGATGGCCGAGCTTCTGCGGGCCCGCGAGGAGGGCCGTCGGCCGGCCAACGACGCGAGCACGGTGCTCCCCAGCTTGCAGCTCTGCTATGCGGCGTTGCAGTCAGCCCGCGAGCTGACGACGGTCGACCCGAGTGCTGTGGACTCGGCTGACGGATGAGTACGCCCACCTGGCTCGGGATCGACCTCGGCGGAACGTCGATCAAGTGGGAGCAGATCGACGACTCCGGTGCGACGGTCGCCTCCGGCCGTGTCGTCACCCCGATCAGCGGCCAGGAGGGGGTAACGGATGCGATCGCGGAGATCGTCACCGCCCGCAGCATTGATCAAGATCCACCACTTGCTCTCGCAATCGCGGTGCCCGGCCACCTGAGTGCGGATCAGGAGTCCGTCACGCTTCTTCCGAACGTGCCCGGCGCATGGCTCGGATTTCCCATTGCGGCGCGGTTGTCAGCGCTCAGTGGGCTCTGTCCGCTGCTGCTCAACGATGCTCGTTCGTTCGCCGTCGCGGAACTCACCCTCGGTGCCGCACGTGCGCAGTCCGAGGTTGTCTTCGTCACGGTCGGCACCGGCGTCGGCGGGGCGGTCGCGCTCGACGGTCGAGTGATCCGGTCCAGGGGGGACCGCTTCGGCGAGGTGGGTCACACGGTCGTCGTCATCGACGGCGAGCTGTGCACCTGTGGCAGTCGCGGATGCGTCGAGGCCTATGCAGGCGGTGCGCAGATTCTCGATCGAGCAAGGCGGCACGGTCTCCCGGTCGGGTCGGGTCTCGGCGCCCTGCGAGCACTGAGCACCCACCCGTCGCTCGCCGCCATCCTTCGGGAGGCCTATGACGCGCTCGCGGTTGGCATCGCCAATGCGTGCGCGCTAACCGGCGCGCGATTCGTCGTTATCGGCGGGGGCGTCGCCGCGGAGCTGCCGGGCTTCGTCGAATGGACGCGCCATAGGCTCGCGGAGCGCTGGCGCCTGCTCGGCGACGTCGAAGTCAGCCAGGGCGAACTCGGCGTGCGAGCGGGTGCCGTCGGCGCCGCGATCTTCGCTCGTGCCGGGTTCGTCGAACGACGGGGCGCTACGAGCCAGTGCCGTCCAAGGAAAGCGCTGGAGCAGATCGTATGAGCTGGCTTTCCCAGGCTCGCGGGGTGCTCGACGCGATCGAGGCCACGCAGACCGCAGCGATCGAGCAGGCTGCTGCCATCGCCGCGAATTCGATCGGCCGGGGTTCGGTGATGTTCGCGTCCGGCACCGGACACTCGCGGATGGCGGTCGAGGAGCTGTTCCCTCGGTACGGATCGTTCCCCGGTTTCTACCCGCTCGTCGAGCTCTCGACCACCTTCCATACCCAGGTGGTCGGGAACAATGGTCAGCGTCAGGCGATGTTGCTCGAGAAGGTCGAAGGTCTCGCTGGGGCCATCCTCGCGAACTTCGAGTTGGCACCGCCGCAGAGCATGATTCTCTTTAGCGCCAGTGGACAGAACGCCGTCACGATCGAACTCGCTGTACTGGCGCGCGAGGCCGGTATCCCGGTCGTCGGTGTCACCTCCCTCGCCGAGTTCGGCGCTAGCCCGGCCCGACACGGCTCCGGCAGGAAGCTCGCCGACGTCGTTGATCTTGTAATCGACCTGTGTACCCCCATCGGCGACGCCCTGTGCACCATTAAGGGTCTGGACAACAGAGTCGGCCCGAGTACCACCCTTGCCGGCACCGCCATCGTGAACCTGATCAAAGTGGAGACCGCCCGCTTGCTGACCGCCAGCGGCCATATGCCCTCGGTTCTGACGAGTGGTGTGGTGATCGGCGCCGAACGGTCCGCCGCCCTCTTCGAAGACGCCTACCTCGACCAAGCCGAGCGTTCTGCGGCCGTGCTCCGCACCAGGCGGTCCCGGTCGTGAGGGGCGGTGTACTCGTGGCCGGGTCCGGAGGCGGCATCGGCGGAGCAGTGCTCGATGAACTCGAACGCCGCGGTGTACGGACTCTCGGCGTCGACCGCGACAGCATCGATATCACGCAGCCGGGCGGAGCAGAGCAGGCGGTCGCCGCCGCAACGACGCGCCTCGGCTCGCTGGTGGGCGTGGTGCACGCGGTCGGCATGAGCGGGCGTGCCCTCGGCGACGGGTCGATCACGACTTGCACCGACGAGGCGTGGGCCGAAGTCCACCGGGTGAATCACGAGTCGGTGTCCGGCTGATCCGTGCGGCCATGCCGGTACTCGCCGGTGGCGAAGGCGGTTCCATCGTCGTCGTCGGTTCAGCGCTGGCGCAGACCCTAGACGCCGACTTCCTGACCGTTGCCTATGCGAGTGCGAAGGGAGCGCTCGTTCCACTCGTCCGGTCCGCTGCATACTCCGGCGCCCCCAACGGCGTCCGGGTCAACCTTGTGTCTCCCGGGGTCGTCGATACCGCGATGGCGCGTCGCGCGATCGACTCGCCCACGATCAGCCTTCGGCTCGGGGAGTTGCAGCGGGTGAGTGGCGGAGCCCAGACCGCTCGCTCGGTCGCCAAAGCAGTGTGTTGGCTGCTCTCGGATGACGCGGGCGACATCAGCGGGGCGGACGTTCCTGCTGACGGCGGGTGGACACTGCGATGACGACCGCGCTGATCAGAACAGTTCTCGGCGGCATCACAGCGGACCGGCTCGGCCGGACCGACTCCCATGAGCATGTGTTCCTCTCCTCCCCGCTGCTTGCCGGGGAGGACTTTCAAGACGCCGACAGAGCGCGCGAAGAGATCACCCTTGTTCGGGACTCGGGCATCGAATCCCTCGTCGACCTCACCACGATCGGCCTCGGTCGCCGGCCCGATGCACTCGCCCAGGTGTCGCGCGACACCTGGGCGAGTGCACATCGTCGCAGCCACCGGCTATCACCGTGACGCACACTACCGGGGTGACCACTGGGTCATGAAGGCAAGCCGAGCGCAGCTGCTGGCAGCAGTCGTGTGCGAGATTGAAGACGGGATAGATGCCTCCGACTGGAGCACGCCGTTCCGCCAGCGCAGCGGAACCCGGGCCGGGATCATCAAAGCGGGTGCCTCCTATCAGCGGATCAGCTTTTTCGAACGAACCCGGCTGGAGGTGTGCGCCGAGGCCGCGGCGACTACCGGCGTCCCGCTCGCCGTGCACACCGAGGTTGGGACGGCCGCACACGACATACTCGACGTTGTCGAGACCGCCGGCTTGTCTGCGACCCGCGTCATGCTTGCTCACCTCGATCGGAATCCGGACGTCGATCTGCACTCCGAGCTCGTCGACCGCGGTGTGACGGTCGTCTACGACACGGTCGGGCGGATCAAATACCGGCCGGAGAGCACCCTGCTCGACCTCATCACTCAAATGCTGGAGCGCGGGCACGGCGACAACATCGCCCTAGGCACGGACGTCGGCAGACGGGACATGATGCGGGCCTACGGGCGCGGCCCCGGCATGGACGTCCTAGGGAGAGAATTCCTACCCCGCCTGCAGCGCTGGATCGGTGACGAGGCGGTCAGAACGCTGATGGTCCGCACTCCCTCACGGTTTCTCATCCTGGAAGGCGCCCCCGCATGAGAACCACCCTGTTCCCGCTCGCCACTGTCCTGAGTGGACACCTCGACGCGATTCCGGCGATGTCCGACGTCGACGTCGTCGTGGTCGGCGGAGGTTCTGCTGGCTGCACCGCCGCAATCGTGGCGGCCCGCGGCGGCGCGAGGGTGCTGGTCATCGAAAAATCGGCTCGCCTCGGCGGCATCGGCACCGCTGTGCTCGACACCTTCTACGGGTTCTACACGCCCGGGCGAGAACCGTAAGGTTGTCGGAGGAATCGCCGACGAAGTGGTGGCGGCGCTCACCGACCGGAATGCCGCGTACGTCCGGCCCAACACCTATGGCGCGGGGGGTGGGGTCACCTACAATCCCGAAGAGCTGCTCACGGTCTGGGACGAACTGGTTTGCTCCTCAGGAGCGCGGGTGCTTTTTCACTCGATTGCCATCGATACGATTGCGGGGTCGACGCCTGGCTCCGTGTCGGGACTGTTGATCGCAAGTAAGAACGGCCTCTCGAAGGTATCGGCACGCTACGTGGTCGACGCGTCGGGTGACGCTGACGTATGTGCAGCCGCGGGCGCCGGCTTCGACGGGTCAGGAACGGGCGAGCGGGTTCAGGCGCTCACGACCACCTTCCGTCTCGCCAACGTCGACGACGCACGGGCGCGTTCCTTTCCCAAGGAGCAGCTCTTTGCGAAAATGGCGGATGCCGCAGCGTCCGGCCGGTTCGACCTGCCGCGGCAGGAGGGCAGCATCCACCGCACCCCGGTCGCGGGCGTCTCGCTGGCCAACATGACCAGGGTCGAGGTGATTGATCCGACCGATGTCGCTGCGCTGTCCGCTGCTGAGATCGAAGGGCGACGTCAGGTCCGCGAGTACGTGCGATTCTTGCGGGCAGAGATTCCCGGGTACAGCTCCGCCGACCTTGTCGGCGTCGGAATGCACATCGGCGTTCGGGAGAGCCGACGGATTCGTGGGCGCTACCAGCTCACCGAAGACGATGTGCTGTCCGCCCGGCGTTTCGATGACGCGATCGCGTCCTGCGGCGCACCTATCGAAGACCACAGTGGCGGCACCGACACACTGTGGCGGTACATACCGGACTCTGCGACCTACGACATCCCATTCCGCGCGCTCCTGCCTGCGGCCTTGTCCAACGTTCTTGTCGCCGGGCGCTGCCTGTCGTCAACTCACGGGGCCCACGCGAGTGCCCGGTCGATCGCCCAGTGCATGGCGATGAGTCAGGCGGCTGGCACGGCTGTTGCGCTCGCGCTGCCTCTCGGCCTTCCGATCAGCGAGGTACCGATTCCCGCGCTGCAAAAGCACCTGGTGGACGCCGGAGCGGTCCTTGACAGTCGCTCCCTCACCTCGACTCACTGACCTGGGAGGCCTGCACCTCACGATTCCCTCAACAGAGCTTTAGTACCATCCACACCCTTCCTCAAAGGAGAGACCGTGCGTCGACACCAGAGACTCGCCTTCCTTGCTTCCACAGCGATGGCGGCTGCCCTCGCCCTGACCGGTTGTTCAACCGGATCATCCGGTGGATCGGGCGCCGTCAAGACCCTGAGCCTGTGGGTCCCGGCCGGGACCGCAACAATCGCACCGTACGTTGCAAGCTTCAACAAGAGCCACTCGGGATACAAGGTCACTGTCCGCGAGATCCCTTTCGCGAGCTACGACACCGCGCTCGGTCAGGCGTTCAGCGCCGGGCAAGGACCCGATCTCGCACAAATCAACGGAACGAGCATGCCGTCATTTGCGGGAAAGGGTTTCCTGCAGCCGATCACCCCGATCATCGGATCCGCTGGCGACCTCGCGACAAGTAATTTGTATCCCAATCTCTACAGCGCAGCAGCTTTCAACGGTAAGCAGGTGTCGGTGCCGATCGACACCGGCACGCGCGTCTTGCAGTACAACAAGAAGCTGTTCGCGAAAGTAGGCGTCGCCGACTTCGGCGCAACGGCGACTTACCCGGAAATCCTTGCCGCCGCCCAAAAGATTCGAGCGCTCGGCTCGACCTACCAGGGCTTCTGCTACGTCGGTGGGGTCAAGGAGTACACCATCAACTCTAATATGGGTCCGTTCGTCATCCAATCGGGGGGATCGTTCGTGAACTCGAGCGATACTCAGGCGACGCTCGACTCGCCGGCGGCAATCGCCGGCGTCACGTTCTTCAAGAATCTCGCGCTGACCGGTGATAAGTCCGACATCGTCGCGACGTCCTCCGCTCCGTGCGTCGAAGGCATGGGCAATGGAACCGTCGGTATGCAGTTCGACGGCTTCTGGGATATTCCGCCCGCAAAAAGCACCTTCCAGCTGGGGCAGACGCTGCCGGTCGGGAAGACCGTGTACTCAAGCACTGGCGGCTGGGTACTCGGTGTCCCCTCCTACGTCAAGTCGGACAAGTACGCAGCCCTCAGGACGTTCGTCACCGACATCTACAAGCCCGACAACCTCGTAAAATTCACGGGCCTCATGCCAGCGACCAAATCTGGTCGCGGTGCGGCAACTGCGCTGAAGGCTCCGCAGTACGACCTGTACTGGAAGATTCTCAACGAGAACGCTGACAACCCGATCCCACTGACCGACAAACTCGTGGCGCAGGGCAACCTGCTGACGAGCGCCCTGCAGTCCATCCTGCAAGGCTCAGAATCAGTACCGGACGCCTTGTCCAAGGCGAACAAAGCCCTCCAAGCCACTCTTACCAGGTAACGCTGCGACGTCGAGTGGTGGCATCAATTGATATGGCCGAAGCGTACAAACGCTTGGGCCCCCCGAAAAGCAGACGGTCCAGCTCCGAGGTCTACCCGTATGCCTGGCTGATCCCAACGTTTGCTCTGCTGACCTTCGTCGTCGGGTACCCGATCATCAAGAACGTGGTCGCGAGCTTCACGACGGAGTCCGGCGGGACCAGCACCTTCGTGGGTGTGCACGAGTACACCTCCCTGCTCTCGGACCGGGCCTTCTACCAGTCGGTCGTCTTGACGATCTACTGGACGGTCGGTGTCACCGCTCTACAGTTCGCACTCGGCTCGGTTGCGGCCCTCGCGGCAAACCGCAACGCGTGGTTCGTCCGCCGTGCCCGTTCGATCATCGTCATCCCCTGGGTACTGCCCGGGGTCGTCGTTGCCAACATCTGGGTGGTCTTCTACGGCGACCACGGGCTGGTCAATTCGGCCCTGAGCGCCCTCGGCTTCCCCAGAGCAGGCGTGGTTGGCCAACAGCAGGACAGCCCTGGTCGCAGTCATCATCGCGGCAGCCTGGAAGGGATTCCGTTCTACTTCCTGTTGCTCCTCGCCGGTCTGCAGTCGGTGCCGGTCGAGACCCGAGAGGCAGCGCGTGTCGACGGAGCGAGCTCCGCGCAAACGCTGTTTCGGGTCGTCCTGCCGCAGATGCGCGCCATCGTCACGACCAGCCTCGTGCTGGGCGTCATCGCGACGTCGAACTACTTCGATGGCGTCTATCTCATGACCGGGGGCGGACCGTCCGGTGCGACCTTGACGCTTCCGGTGTTCCTCTACGACACGGCCTTCTCAAACTTCGACTTCACAAGGGCGTCCGCGCTGTCCGTCATCATCCTGCTGATCGTGCTGGTTCCGGTCGTCGTCCGACTGATTATTGGAACTAGTGTGGTGCGCCAGGAATGGGTGCCATAAGTTCTAGGATGGCGTATGGCGAGGACGGGGCGGCCGAAAGCACTGTTGGTGTTGAGCGACGCCGAACGGGAGCAGTTGCTGCGCTGGGCTCGCA
>JAABVA010005034.1_pt1 | contig 12092 bp, 13 predicted proteins | sample 5560331 | NCBI WGS metagenome assembly JAABVA01 (sample SAMN12812661, study PRJNA571458) | rock metagenome | isolation source: Antarctica rocks | place: Antarctica: Victoria Land, Mt New Zealand sud | collected 2016-01-07
CTGCGAGCCCAGCGCAGCAACTGCTCCCGTTCGGCGTCGCTCAACACCAACAGTGCTTTCGGCCGCCCCGTCCTCGCCATACGCCATCCTAGAACTTATGGCACCCATTCCTGGCGCACCACACTAGCAGCCGGTCACCACCCGGGCGCCAGCACCGCCACTACCGCACCCACCGCGCCGCTCCTCCTGCGCCGACCGGCCGCCCGACCGGGAGCAAGTACCGGTCGGGACATCGGGGAACCAGCGGAACGATCCTGGTGAACCGTCGCAGCGGGTGACGCGGGGGCCGGCGGTGAGGCCGCGCCCGCGGCTGCACTATTCCGAACCGCGCCGCGACCACGACATCGCCCGCCACGCCGGGTGGGGGTGGGAACGGTGTATCGGCGTTCCCCGACCGGGGCGACCACCTGGAGGCTGTCGGACATCCTCGACGAGCTGTGCACCGACGCCCGAAGGGCCCTGGACGCCGCAGGCCCATGGGCCGGTTTCGCCCGCTTCTTCACCACCCTGTCCCACCGCTGCCGGGACAGCGCTGGCCTCTCGGACTCACTCGACGCCCGCGGCGGTCCACGTGGCCGCCGCCCGGCGGCAGCTCCTCGACCTGATCCGTGCCCTCGTCGACCGGGCGCAGCACGCCGGCACCCTGCGACGCGACCTCGGCTGGCAGGACATCCCCCTCCTCGCCGGCGCGGTCCCCACCGCCGGCCGCTGCGTCGTAGACCTTCCGGCCACTCCCCGGCAGGTCGACCGCTGCGTCACCGTCCTCATCGACGGCTTGCGGACCGTCTCTGGACCGATGTTCCCGACCCGGGCGACGGGTGATCACCGCACCGGAGCCGCAGACCCCCCGTCTGCGACCGCTGGTGATGGCGTGACGGGCGTGGGCGGCTGTCAGCTGATGAGGTCGGCCCGGTCGAAGGCGACGGCGTCCTTGGCGGGCACGGTGACGGTGGCCCGGCCGTGTGCGTTGACGACGACGGTCGGTCCGGAGCAGGAGCCGTTGCGGGTGAAGCCGTGGACGATGTCGCAGTAGGTGCCCCGGGGCAGGCCGGTGGCGAAGGTGTGGGTCTTGGCGGTGGTGGCGTTGTTGATCGCGACCCAGCCCCTCGAGCCGCGGCTGAACGCGATGAGGTTGGTCTGGTCGTCCCACCAGTTGCCCACCGGGGTACCAGCGGTGGCGTTGTGCCAGCCGACCATCCCCGCGACGCCGGTGTCCCGGTCGAGGCACGTCCACCGCGACCCGCAGACGGTGTTCGTGACGTGCCCGGTCGGGTCCGCCGGGGGTGAGTCGTCCGGGGTGGTGAAGGTGAAGCTCGAGTACACCTCAGGGGTGCCGTACCCCCAGGCGAGCATGAACTCCGTCGCGATGGTGTTGGTCGGACCGTCCTTGTAGCTCAGCGTGCTGCCGTTGCGTTCGGTGTCGTGGTTCTCGACGAACGCCAGGGACTTCGCGCTCGGGAGCAGCCCGGAGTCTGCGCCGAACACCTTGAGGTCGGTGATGTTGCCCCCGGCCGGGGTGGTGTAGCTCTTGAACGCCGCCTCGATCTGCGCGGCGAAGTCGAACCCGAGCAGGTTCCCGACTCCTTCGAAGGCCTGCGGCGCGAGCCGCCCGGGACCGCCGGGGGGCACCTCGAGGGCGATGTACGGGCGGGTCCCGTCGACGGTGCGGTGCAGCCGCGCCTCGATCGCGGCCAGGTCGGCCTGACCGATGTGCTTGGCCGCGTCGACCCGGAACCCGGACACCCCGTAGCTCAGCAGCTTGTTGAGGTAGGCGGCCAGGGTCGCGCGCACGTGGGCGGACTCGGTGCGCAGATCGGACAGTCCGACGAGCTCGCACTTCGTCACCTGCAGGTAGTTGTTGAAGTCGTCGATGGACCCGTCCGCACTAGGACATGCCCCGGGGTGGTGGTGGAAGTCCGCTGCGGTGTACAGGCCGGGATAGGCGTACTTGGTGTAGGTGTGCCCCCCGTAGGAGACGGTGCCCTGACCGGTCATGTGATTGATGACCGCGTCGACGATGACCCGGACACCGGCGCGGCGGCACGCTCCGACCATCGACCGGAACTGCGCCTCGGTGCCCATCCGGCTGGTGAGGGCGTAGTCGACCGGCTGGTACACCTCCCACCACGGGTGCAGCACCGCCGGGTTCACCGCCGCGGTCCGGGACAGGGAGTCCTGCGGGGGCGCGACCTGCACCGCGCCGTACCCGTCCGGGCCGAGGACCGTCGTGCACTCCTTCGCCACCGACGGCCAGTTCCACTCGAACAGGTTCGCCACGACGTCGTGGCGGCCCCCGATCACCGCCGGCCCAGCTGCCACACGTCCCAATGTGCCAGCCGCGGACGGCGCACCCTGGGCGCTGCCGGCGAGCAATGGCACCAGGCCCGCGGTCAGCAACGCCGAACACGCCGCCGCTGTCGCCCGCCGACGCCCAGGGCCGCGGCCACCGGTGGTGCTGGACGACCTGACCCGTCGCGACAGTCTGCGCATCAGCTGCTCCTCATCGAGCGACACCACGGCACGGCACAGTCGACCGCCCCGCCAGCGAACGCGGCGAACCTACCAACACCCGCGATCACCACAACCCCCACCGAGTCCAGACGACTGAGCCCAGGCGCGGGGTGGTGCGCCGTCGCTGAGCTCGGTAGGCGGTGTCGGGGTAGGCGCCGAGCCGACGGGCTCAACTCGCCGTCTCGGCGCCTGCTGTGTCGGGTCGGCGGTGCGGTGCTGACAAGGGGGCCGGTTCAGAGGCCGACGGCGCGGGCGACGCAGTCGCGCAGGAGGGCCCGCCGGCGCGATGCTCGGCGGGGGGTTCGTCCGCGGTGGCGGTGTTGCTGCTGCCCGGTTAGTGCCGGGGGTGGGGAAGCTGCTCGCGGCGGCTCGGGCTCGGCCCTGGGTCAGCTGGCCGGGGCGGTCCGGTAGGGGCGGAAGAACGCGCGGAGTTCGTCGGCGTACAGCTCGGGTTGCTCGAACGGCGCGAAGTGCCCGCCACGCGGGGGCTCGGTCACGTAGACGACGTTGGTGGTGCGCTGCAGCCACGCCCGCGGTGGGCGGACGATGTCGGCGGGGAACAGGGAGAACCCGGAGGGCACCTGCACCCGGCGGGCGTGCTGGGCTGGGGGGATCGCCGCGTTCGCGGCGTACATGCCCATCGAGGACCCGATCGTCGCGGTCAGCCAGTAGATGGTGATGTTGGTGAGGATCTCGTCTTTGGTGAAGGACCGCTCGACGTCACCGCCGCAGTCACTCCACGCCCGCAGCTTCTCCACGATCCACCCGGCGAGCCCAGCTGGGGAGTCGGTGAGCCCGACAGCAGCGGTCTGGGGTTTCGTGCGGTGCACCGCGGCGTAGGCGCCTTCGGTCACACCCCACGCGGCGGCGGTCGCAAGCCAGGTCCGTTCGGCCGGGGCGAGGTCGGCCGGGTCCCCGGGGAAAACGGGCAGCCCGGCGTCCATCCGGTGGACGGCCACGACCCGGTCGGGATGGTCCAAGGCGAGGTAGCGGCTGACGCTGCTGCCGATGTCCCCGCCCACCGCGCCGAAACTCGGGTAGCCCAGGACGGCCATCAGCTCAGCCCACAGCCCGGCGACGGTGACCGCGTCGACCGGTGGCCCGGTGGGCGGTCGGAGTACCCGAACCCCGGCATGTCGGGAACGACCACGTCGAACGCGTCGGCGGGATCCCCGCCGTGCCCTGCCGGGTCGGTGAGCAGGTCGATGACCTTGGTGTAACGCCAGAACGAGTCCGGCCAGCCGTGGCAGAGGATCAGCGGCAGGACCGGCCCGGTGGGAGCCGCGGCCCGGGCGTGCACGAAGTGGACCCCGACACCGCCGAGGGGAACGCGGAAGCGGGGGAACCCGGCGAGGGCCGCCTCCTGCGCCGGCCAGTCGAACACATCAGCCCAGTAGCCGACGAGCTCACGGAGGTAGCCGAGATCCGTCCCGAGTGACCACCCGGGGCTCCCGAGGACTGTCCGGCCAGCGTGTCCCGCCCAGCCGCGCCCGAAGATCATCCAGCGCCGCAGGCGAGGTTGTGGCGGTGAACGGCTCAGGGCGGGGCAGAGCGTCCGACACCACCGCACCCTACGATCGCGCCCTCTCCCCAGCGGACCTCGCGTCCGTGCGGGTGGACTGGCATGGGTGGGTTCCTAGGAAGTGAGTGAGCCCTCGAGGCCACCGTCTGACAGCCAGCCCCTGGGGGCAACCGACCGACCTGGACATGGTTACGGCCACGTTCAGGTCGGGGATTTCACCAGACGACCGAGCTCAGACGTGGGGTGGTGCGTCATAGCGGAGCCCGGTCGGCTGCTCCTCGGCGGTGTCGGCAACGAGCGCTGAACCGCCGGACCCACGCGGTGGCGACGGCCGCCGGCCGGTGCGGCTGTCGTCGTCCGGTCGCATCCGGCATGCCTCCGGGACGCCGGTGGGCTGGGTGGCTCCCTCAGGCCGGTTGGGGGTGGTGGTTGTCGAGGATCTTCCGGAGCAGGACCTGCAGCTGGTGTCGCTCGGCGGGGTCGAGGCCGGTGAGGAGTTGATCCTGGACGGCGTCGGCGTGGTGTTGGAGTCGTCGGAGGTACCCGCGGCCGGTGTCGGTGAGGGTGATGACGTTGCGCCGCCGGTCGGCGGGGTCGACCTGCCGGTCGACGTGGGAGCCGCCCTCGAGGCGGTTGAGGACACCGTTGACGTCGTTGCGGTCCAGTCCGAGACTGCGGCCGAGCTCGGCCTGGCTGAGCGTCCCGTACTCCTCGAGCGCGGCGAGGACGGCGAAGTCCCCGCGGGCGCCCAGCGGCATCCGTGCTGCTGTCAGCCGCGCGCCGAGGGTGGACACCTTGTTCGTCTGCCAGCTGGCGAGGGCCCGGAGCCGGGCCGGGGGCCCCGCCGGGCCGGGCGCGGTCTCCACGCTCCCACCGTAACCGTTGGACAGACCAACGGCGCCGAGCTACGTTGGCCGAGTCAACGTTGGTATGACCAACGTGACGGCGCCAGGTGAGGCCGGCTTCCGGTCGACCGCCGCACCATCCCGAGGAGGACGAGTGCCCGACATCCGCGTCAGCACCAACACCGGTCCGGACCTGTCCGGACGGCGGGTCCTCGTGCCCGGCGGGACCGGCGCGGTGGGTGAGGGTGTCGTTCGCGCCTACCTCACCGCCGGTGCGGACGTCGTCGTCGCGACCCGCACCCCCCAGCGGGCGGAGCAGTTCCACGGGGTGCTCGGTGCCGCGGCGACCGACCGCCTGCATCTGGTGGTCCACGACTACACGACCTTCACCGGCGCCGCGGACCTCGCCGATCAGATGGTCGCCAACCTCGGCGGCATCGACGACGTGGTCGTCCCCATCGGCGGCTGGTGGGCCGGCGGCGGACTTTCCGAGATCGACGGGATCGACTGGCAGAACGCGTTCGTCGGGCTCGCGACCGCCCACATGGCCGTCGCCCGCGCCTGCTTGCCCCGGATGGGCGCGCGCGGCGCCTACACCGTGATCGTCGGGGACTCCGCGGCCACACCGGTCCCCGGCAGCGGCCTGGTCAGCATGGAACAGGCCGCCGTCCTCATGATGGCCCGGGTCCTCGCCGCGGAAGCCGCGGGCCGCCAGCGGGTCTTCGCCCTCGTGCTCGGCCCGGTCCGGACCCGCGTCACCGCCGCCGGCCCTCCTGGCGAGGGTAACGCCGACCAGGTGAGCGCCGACCAGGTCGGGGCGGTCACGGTCGCCGCGTCCGCCGCAGCCAAGGCGGGCGGGCGGCAGATCGGACTGCACGACCGGGCCGAGGTCGACCGGGCGCTCGCCCGGCTGTCGGCCAGCCCGCCGGCGGAAACCGACGCGGCTGCGGACGTCTACACCGGGTCGGCGGCCGCGTGATGCGCGCCGGCACCCACGATTCCGCCGACGACGGTCCCAGGCCCGACGGCCTTGGGTATGAGGTCCTCACCAGCGGGTCGATCCCCCTCGACCTGCCCGACCGCCTCCCGGACGGCGGCGGACGCACCTGGGCGCCGCTGTCGACGACCCTCCTCCACGGTGACCGGGACGCCGTGTTGATCGACCCACCCCTGACGGCTGCGCAGGCGCGGACGGTCGGTGACCGGGTCGCGGCCACCGGCAGACGGCTCACTCACATCGTCGCCACCCACGCCCACGTTGACCACTGGTTCACCGCGGCGCTGCTGGCCGACCGCTTCCCCGGCGCCCAGATCGTCGCCACCGCCGGTGTCATCGGCCAGATGCACCGCGCGGTGGGCGCCCGCGAAGCCTTCTGGGACAGGGTGCTGCCCGGGCAGATCCCCGCCTCGCCGGTCACCGCCGTGACCGTGCCCGGCAACCGGCTCCATCTTGAGGGCCACGACCTGCTCATCGTCGAGGTCGGGCACAGCGACACCGACGACACCACCGTGGTCTACATCCCCGCCCTCGGCCTCGTCGTGGCCGGCGACGTCGTCTACGACGGCGTCCACCCGTTCCTCGTCGAATCGACCCGCGGCGGCCGCGACTCCTGGCGGCGGGCCATCGACACCGTCGCCGCGTTCACACCACGACGCCTCGTGGCCGGCCACCGAAACGCCGACCGCGAGGACGACCCCACCCGCCCGATCACCGACACCCGGCACTACCTCGACGACGTCGAGGAACTCCTGCGCGAGCAGGCGGACCCGGTCGGCTTCTACCGCGCCATGATCAACCGACACCCCGACCACCTCAACCCCAGCACCCTCTGGGGCAGCGCCCTCGCGCTCTACGCCGGGCGCTGACCGGACGTGCAGGCGGAAGAAAGGTTGGTCAGGCCCGGTGCAGGACCGGGCGGCCGTTGACGGTGGCGCAGACGTACCCGTACCGCGGGTACTGGCTGGTCGTCTTGGCGGAGCATTCCTGCCCGGGGGCCAGGCACTTCACCGTGCCGTTGATCGTGGCCCGGGGTGTGCCCGGCCGAGCAGGTCTTCCCGGACCCGGCAGCCGTGCCCGCCGTCCCGGCGCCGCCCGCAGCGCTGGTGACGGCCTTGGGCACGGCTGGGGTGACCGCGGTGTGGGCTTTCGGCCCGCAGCCGGTCAGGGCGACCGCCGCGGTCAGGGCCACGGTCACGGTCAGGATCGACATGCGGCTGTTCACCACGGGTACCTCTCGGTAGGCGCTCAAGGCGGAGATGGAGGTCGTCGGCGAGGGCGCGCAGGACGGTGGTGAGGGTGGTCGTCTCGGCGGGTGAGGGTCCGCGGTGGTGGCGGTAGCCATCCGACGTGCGGTCCAGGACGCGGATCAGGTCCTCGAGGAGGGTGACCATCTCATGCGGGGTCTTCCGCGTCCGGGGGGCCGGGTAGTCCAGGACGGTCACAGCGACCGCCCGGGGGCCGAGGGGGGTGGTCGTCCATCGTGAACTCCACCAGGCTGGCTTTCACGAGGAGCGTCCCGGGTGGGAGGGCGGAGCCGTGGACGAGGACGTCACCGCCGCTGTCGCGGCTGAGCAGTCCCAGCCTCCGGTCAGCGTCGAACCACCGCACCACCCCGGTCACCACGGAAGCAACTCCCTTCACCTGGTTGACGTCCTGCGACTGGTCACCAGCTTCCCGCCGGTGACTCCGATTCTGACCAGGCGACCGGAAACGGTCAGGGCAGGGTGACGGTCCGCCCGGCGGCCAAGTCGGCGGCGAGCTGCTGCCACCCGTCGACGGTGGGGGGAGGAATGCACTCTCCGGGTCCCGCCGGTGTCGGCAGCCATCCTCCTTAACGACAGAGGACCAGGCGCCGGTCGAGCAGGCATCCCAGGTGGCGTTCAGCAGTCGTGCACGGCGGGCAGATGAGTGGGTCGGCGCCCGGGTCACCCCCCTCGTTCGGGGACCTACGGTCATCAAGTGACGGCGGCCACGGCGGCCCCCGGTGATCGGGTGGGCGGTGTTCAAATGGGTGTCGAGACGGCGACCAGGGGCGTGGCGGGCGGGCGGGTGCAGGCCCAGGGGGTCGAGCTCGACCCCTCAGCGGCGGCGCTGGGACCACTGCGGCGGTCCGACGACGCGGCGGGCGACCCGGGCGAGCTCAACCGCCGGCTCGACGAGGACGGCTACCTGTTCATCCCGGGACACCTCGACCGGGAGCTGGTCCAGGAGGCACGCCGGGCCCTGCTCAACGGGCTGGCCGGGCTCGGCGCGCTCGCACCGGGTTCGGACCCGGAGCTGGCGGTCGCCGCGCAGCCGTTCCCGCCGCTGGGCATCCTCAGTGACCTGGCCCGCGACGGTGCGCCGCTGATGTCGGTCCTGTACGGGTCCGGGATGATCGCCTTCTACGAGAGGCTGTTCGAGGAGGCGGTCCGCCACTACGACTTCACATGGCTGCGGGCGGTCCCGCCGGGGCGTGGGACGAAACCGCACGGGGACAGCGTTTTCATGAACCGCGGGACGACCCGTCAGCTGACCGCCTGGGTTCCCCTGGGGGACGTCGATCTTGTCCAGGGCGGTCTGGTGGTGCTCGAGGGCTCGCACCGGTTGGACGAGATCCGCCGCACCTACGGCGACCTCGATGTGGACACCTTCTGCCTGGACCGGGACGGTGCCCAGCCGCGCTGGGAAGGCTGGATCTCTGAGGACCCGCGGGGTCTCCGCGAACAGCTCGGCCTGCGCTGGGTCACCGGGGAGTTTCGCGCTGGTGACCTGCTCACGTTCACCGCCTACACCCTGCACGCCAGCCTCGACAACACCGGCGACCGGGTCCGACTGTCCTCGGACTCCCGTTACCAGCGCGCCGCGGAGGCCGTGGACCCGAGGTGGGTCGGCTCGGTTCCCACCGCACACGGACCCGACAGCCAGCTCGGCGTGATCTGCTGACCCCCGGACCCGGATGCCCCGGCCTCTAGGGCCGAGCCTCCCCGGCCCTCCGTGACCGCGTCGACGGTCATCACCGCCAGCGCGGCGTCGAAGCTGCTCCCGGAGGACTCCGACCCGGCGTGGTTCGACATCACCGCCGGGGTGCGCACCCACACCGCCGCCGGCGGGCTGGTGTGGGCGGGCACGTCGCAGGACACCCACCGGCTGCTCGTCGACGGGGTCCCGGTCACCCCGCCGGGTCTGCAGCTGCGGGAGGTCCTCGACGTGGACGGGGACACGGTGGTGTTCACCGATCCCACCGAGATCCACGTGTTCACCTGGACCCCCACCGGGGGGTGTCCCGCTGCAGCCCCGACCCGGGGGTGTTCGACGCCCGCCAGGCCGGGGGCACCCTGGTCCTGACCGGGTCGACGGGCCGGGTCGGCGATGACCGTCCACCGCGGCGGGCGGACCCGCACCGTCGCGTCGCTCGCGGAGACGTCGACCATGACCCCGCGGGTGGCCTTGTTCCACGCGGGCAGCCGGCAGCTGGCGACGGCGGTGCTGTTCCCGACCGGGCACCGCCCCGGCGGGGGGCCCCTGCCGGTGCTGATGGACCCCTACGGCGGGCCCGCCGGGCAGCGGGCCCTCGCCGGGCGGGACCTCTACCGGGTGTCGCAGTGGTTCGCCGACCAGGGCTTCGCCGTGGTCATCGCCGACGGGCGGGGCACCCCGGGCCGCGGGCCCGCGTGGGAACGGACCATCCACCACGACATCGCCGGGCCCGTCCTGGACGACCAGGTCGCCGCGTTGCACGCCGCCGCCCACGCCCACCCGGACCTGGACCTGACCCGGGTCGGGATCCGCGGCTGGTCCTACGGCGGGTACCTCGCCGCGCTCGCGGTCCTGCGTCGACCCGAGGTGTTCCACGCCGCCGTCGCCGGCGCCCCCGACATCGACCAACGCCTCTACGACACCCACTTCAAGGAGCGCTACCTCGGGCACCCCGACACCCACCCCGACGTGTACGACCGGTGCTCCCTGCTCCTGGACGCACCCCGCCTGCGGCGGCCCCTGATGTTCGTCCACGGCCTCGCCGACGACAACGTCGTCATCGCGCACACCCTGCGGATGTCCGCGGCACTGCTCGCCGCCGGCAGACCCCATACCGTCCTCCCCCTCACCGGCGCCACCCACCTCGCCAACAACCCGAACGTGCTCCGCCTGGAACTGGACTTCCTCCAACGCTCACTGAGCACCTGACCCGAGCCGGGACAGCCCGAGCCGGATCCCTCGCCAGTCACCGCCACCGCCCGCGGCCGCCGGCGGATGTTCGACGGAAGCACTGGTCCCGCCCCCGTGAGATGCCGCCCGGAACGCGTCACCTGAGGGTCCTGGCGAGGAAGTGGTCGGCGTGGGGGCCGTCGTGCAACCCGGGAGGCATGGACCCACCCGCTGCCCAACCACGCCCCATCGCCCGCTGGACCGCCGGTGGTGTCCAGCCCAGGGATCACGCCCCAGCCGCAGACTCCGGTCACCAGCTGTGTCGAGAACATCCGCACCGAACCCACCCGGGAGGCCAACCCACCGGCACCGGCGAACTGATTGCAACGCGCCGACGGGCGCCGCGGGACCAGCGGAAGAACGGGCATGGCGACGGCTGCAGCCACCAGGATCCGCCGGGCGGAGGTTCGATGCACCGCCACCCAGTCCGACGCCCCGCAACAGGCTGAACGGTGCGGCGGAGGCGGTGCGCCGCGCCGACCTGGCAGTCCGCGGGCTGACCGCCGCAGTCCGACTACTGCCCCTGGCGGGTTGGGACCTGGCGCACCCGATTCACTTCCGGTGATGGGGCCGGACGGAGATGAGGTACACGTCGGCGCTGCCGGCTCCGTCGGGGCCGACGACCTGCACGAGCTGCCCACCGGCGGTCAGCTGCACCGTGCGGGTGACGTAGCGGCCGGTGACCCCGCCGACGTAGCCGAGCTCGGTGCCGTTGAGGTCGGTGTCGAAGAACGCGGCGCTGGTGGTGGTGATGTCGTACTCGATGGCGTAGGTCCCGGCGGTGGGGACACTGGCCTCGAGGTAGGTGCCGGCGGTGACCGTTCCGATCAGCTGCCGGTAGTGGGCATGGTGATGGCAGGCCGCAGCGCGGGCGGCGTGGGTCGCGTGGACGGCGGGGGCCGCGGGGGTGGGTGTGGCGCTCGCGGCGGCCGGGACCAGGCCCACGGTGAGCAGCGCCCCCGCAGCGGACAGCACCGCACCTGTTGCTGCACGACGTAGCCGATTCCCCATGACCGTGACCCTCCCGTGGCAGGTGCTGACGGTACGTGTGCAGGCTAGCTCCCGTGTCGATGACCGGCAGCAGGTGTACGTGTCCCACCTCGGGGTCCGCGGGCAGCACCTGTGGGTCCTGCGGCTCAGTCGGCCCGTCGACGACACCGCGTAGGCCACCACCGCCCACGGGACCCTGCTGGCGGCGAACAACGCGGCCGGGGACCGTCGACGCGCTCACCGGCCCCTTCGACCCCGGCACCGCCTACGTGTCGATCACCCCCGCGGTCGGCGCCCACCACCTCGGGACCCTCGACCTGCGTACCGGCGCGGTGCACCCGGTCCGGACCGGTGGCTCCCCCATCGCCCCGAGCGGGCTGCTGTACCTGCCGTAGCGGCTGTCCGGGGAACTGGAACCGCTGCTCGAGCGGGTCGCGGCGGCTTCCGATGTCCACCCGGGCCGAATGTCCACCCGGCCGACTAGGGAGTTGCTCAGCGCCTGGGGGTGGGTCACGCTCCCGCCCATGGCTCCCACCGCTGCGCCGGACCCCCCGCCGCCGCTCCGGCGGACACCGCGCGCGCCCGGTGGGACGCCGCCGTGGCGGAGCTGGTTCGACTGCGCCGCGAAGAGGCCGCGCAGGAGCAGGCCGCCGAGGACGCCCTGGCCGACGAGCTCCACCGGGCATTCCGCGCCGGCCGGCCGGACCCGGCGGCCGACCAGCACGAGTCCGGGACGTGGAGCGGCGGCGCCTGGTGATCGATGACGCGGCCCGGGCGTACATCGAGGCCGTCACGGCCGTGAACCGTCCCCTGTTCGACCGTGTCCACCGGCTGATCCTGCACCTCCACCCCGACGCCGCGGTGAGCCTGTCCTACGGCATTCCCACGTACACGGTCGACAACCGCCGTCTCCACGTGGGCTCGTGGCAACACGGGGTTTCGATCTACGGCTGGTCCGCGGGCCGTGACGGCGGCTTCACCGCCCACCATCCAGAGCTGAAGACCAGCACCGGGACCATCCAGCTGCGGCCCGACA
>JAABVA010005035.1_pt1 | contig 12090 bp, 11 predicted proteins | sample 5560331 | NCBI WGS metagenome assembly JAABVA01 (sample SAMN12812661, study PRJNA571458) | rock metagenome | isolation source: Antarctica rocks | place: Antarctica: Victoria Land, Mt New Zealand sud | collected 2016-01-07
ACGACGAGGAGCCCGCCATCCGCTTCAACTCAACCCGCTGTCCCTCGGTCACCGGCAACGCCGGCGCGGTCACTATCGGCATACCCAAAGCATACCTTGCTATTTCGCAGACAGACCACTAGGCGCGCCGGGCGGACGTCCACAACGAACACGCTGTACTGCACGCGGTCGCCGTAAGTCTGCAGGCAGTTCGAGACGCGCGTCCGGCGCCGGTCGTCACTGATGTCATAGGCGACCAGGTATCGACGGGACGGGTCGGACGTCAACCGGGTGCGGATGCCAACGTAGCGGGGCATCGACCCGTCGAGAACGCCGAGCACGAGCCGTGCTTGTACTTCCATGGCGCGTCGCCAGGTGAGTTCGTATGCGAAGGTGGGATGATGGAAGGTCCCGGCGACACGGCGCTCATAGGCTGCGATCAGAGCCTTGCGGCCCTTGTCCCGCAGTGCGGTGGAGCCGAGTGCCGAGGTGAAGTCGTGGCGCTGCAACTCACCGTTGTTAAAGGCCCCGATGACGACCGAGTCAGCGACGGCCGCGCGGAACTCCTCGGCCAGGTCGAGCGCCAGAGCCGGCTTGTTGCGCCCGCTGCTGTGCAGGAAGCCGTGGTGCGGGTCCAACCCGCAGGCCATCACGGCCCGACCGTGTCCGCCAAAAGGAGGGCGTAAGCGTAGTTGAGTGCCGCGTTCAGCGGGTCGGTCGCCGGTCGGCGGACTCGCCCGGGAAAGGTGATGCCCTGCTCGTGCACGACGCTCGGGGTCAGCATGGTCTCGAAGTGGCGAAAGTACTGGGCGGCCGCATCACCCTCCACACCGAGCAGGCCCGGCAGGCTGGCGGCCGCGCTGGCTGACCGCGACAGCACGCGTAGCCGGGCGACCACGTGAGGGGCCGCCGCGCCGACGGAGCAGGGTTGCCTGGCCGGCGATCTTGCTGCTCACGAACTCGCGGGCCAGATCGAGTCCCCGACTGGGACGCGACTGCCTGCCGCGCGCGGGGTCCACCATTGGGCGACCCCGCCGAGGCAGCCAGCCGATGAGTCGTCCCCAGCTGGAGCACCAAAGCACGGGCAGGTCCCGGTAGAGCAGCTCCCGGATCAGACCCCCTGTCAGGGCGACGTTGCCATGGACGACGACTGCCTGCACCCGCTCCAGCGGCAGGGAGGCCATCTGCTCGCCGAGCCGGTGCACCATCAGCCGTCCCTGCTTGACCGACGCCCGGGCCCCGAAGGTCGACAAGTGCACGACTTGCGAGTCGGGGTCGGCGACGCGGACCTGCCGCGGCACCGGCCCAAGCGCCCGCTCGTCGGGCAGGCACACCGAGATGTGGCTACAGGAGGAGCACCGAACGTCATCTTCCAGCGGTGGTGGCGCCAGGTGGGCGTCGATCACCTCGCGGGTCGCCTGCACCATCTGGTGTGCGGTGCTGACGTCGTCGTCGGTCAACTCGACGTCGACGGCGGTGCCGTGGCTGGGAAACCATATGCCCGTCGAGCGCACGTTGAAGCCGCTATCCTGCAACGCCTGCCGCTGGAGCGTGAGCTGGACCCGCATCGGCGTCGTGACCGTCGCCTGCCGCCGGACCGGGGTCGCCTTGTGCTCAACCAGGTCGAGCGCGCCGTCTGGCCGAACATGCACCGTGTCGCACCGCCCGACAATCCCCCACTGCTCGCTGGCCACGTCCATCGCTCGGACGGTGCCCGGCCGCGACCTGCTCGGATCGTCCGAGGCGGCGTGCTCGCGGGTCCCGACGGCTACCTGACGGGTATCGGTCTTCTCGCCGGCCGCCTCCAGCTACGCCCGGCGCGGACAGAAGGCGTAGTGCGCGACCAGCCCGATCTGGACCGGCTCGCTCACGACGTCGCCGGTCCGAGCCGGACGCCATGGCCGGCCATGGCGCGGCGTTCCGGGCTGCTGGCGGAGCCGAAGGTGTGGACCGGCAGCACAACGAGCCCCGTCACGCCCCGTTCCTGCAACCACTGCTCGCTCGTGGCAGCGAACGGACCCGACCCGAGCCTGGCCCCGCCCGACTCGGCCAGCTGACGGCTCACCAGCACCGCGGCCAACCGGGCAACGGTCCATCGACCGGACCACAGGGGGACGACGACGTGACCGGCGCGCACCTCGTCGCCCAGTCCACTTTCTCGTGTCCATGGGAGGTGCGTGGCAGTGCGACTCGGCTGGTGCGCCCGGTGCACCACCGGGGCGCAGGCCAGCCCCCACATCGCCGTCCACGCCAGGGCGTTGTCGGTGGCCCGGGGCGGCATCAGGTTCGCCGCGCTGCGGCTGTCGGGGCTGTCATGCTCTGCTTCGTCGACACGCAGAGCACCCGTCAGACCGGCCTCCACCAGCGCGACGCTGCGCTCTGCTACCGCGGCCGCCAGCTTACGCATTCGAGTGCCGACGAACTCGCTGCCCTGGTTGCGCGGCTGCATCTCCAACCGGCTCGCTGCGTGATCCTGCCGATGCTGGCCCCGGTCGTGGTGCCACGACGACGGTTCCCCGAGGCCAGCCAACAGCCGCAGGTCAAGATGGGACGCGATCGCGCCAAGCCGGTCGAGGTGCGCCTGCCGCGCCTCCTGCAACGGCGGCCACGCTGCCAGTTCCGGCAGCGCCTTGATACGGGGGCTGAACAGCGCCCGGCCGGCCTCGTGCGGCAGACCGGCCTGAACCCAGTGGCTTGGGTCGCCGGCCTTCTCGGCGCGGTCGCGGACGGCGACGGCGAGCTCCGTCGCCCCGATGCCGTACAGCACCGCAACCTTGGTCATGTGCCCCGCCCAGCCCAACCGCACCCCGTCGTGAGCCGCGGCCGCGATCGAACCTGCCCCCCAGAGGACCGCGTGGGTGAACAGCAGATCGTAGCCGGTCGCGGCGAGCTGCACGTTCTTGCCGGCGCTCACGAGCCAGCCGCGCTGACACGGCCGTCGGCCGCCCGCAGGACGGCCTCCAGGAAAGCCAGGGCCCAGACCCCGTGCCGTTCGTCGGTGTCCTGCACCAACTGCTCCCATTCCCCCTCGTCGAAAAGCGCCCGGGCGTCGTCCGGCAGCGCGTCCCGCGTCACGCCAAGCAGCGATGCCGCACCGTGCGGGAACCCGCACCGCCCGTGTCCGTGCGTCGTACCAGCCAAGCGGGTGACGAGCCCCCTCGCGGGTTCCGCAACGGCGCGCCAAGCCTCCAGCGCTGAGAGCTGCTCGTGCCGCCAGCCGCTGGGCAAACCCGCCGCCGACCGGTCAGCCGTATCGCTCGAAGCCGAGCGGTAGGCGCTCTTGGCCAGGAGCGGGCCGTCGACCGTACGCCCGAGCACCCCCTGGAAACGGGGGTCGGCCTTGCCGTCGTCATGGTGCTGCCCAGCCAGACGCAGCACCTCGACCTCGTCGGAGTGCAGACCCAGCGACGTGCCGAGCAGACCCGCCACGGCCGCGACCGCATCGGCGTGCCGGGCGAGCGGGACGCGCTTCTCGCTCGGGGTCCAGGTCTGCCGGGCGTCCTCGTCGGCCGCGGCCCGGCGCAGGTCGAGCATCACGAGCAACCCCGGCTCCCCGCTGGCGTCGGGCAGGAGGTGCAGGGTGCTGTCCTTGACTCTGCCATCACGCAGGAGGTCGACGGCCGCGTCACGCATGACCAGCAGGTCGTCCGCCATCTCCCGGGACATGGTCGGGCGCGGCACGACGGTGGCCAACAGATCCCCGAGTGCCCGCCGCTGATCCCGAGACCAGCCGCCCAGGGCACCCGTCGGCCCGACCGTCAGCAGCTCCCGAGCCGCTGACGGTAGCCGTCCCAACAGGCTGGCGTCATCCTGCTCACGCAACGTCCCCCAACGCAGTACGACGTCGCCGGGCCGCACCTGGCCGTCGAGACCCCGACCGACGTGCTCGAGGACGTCAGCAGCGACGGACCGGTCCCTGTCCGCGACAACCACGCCCTGTTGCTGGACGGGGAAGCTCGCGTCGACGATGACGATATCCCCCGTACGCGACCCCTCCGCGCTCGTCAGCTCCTCCGTCTCACCGTCGCGCCATCGCAGGACCGGTGATGTGCGCGCCGGCTTGTTGTCCTTCGGTTCGTTGAACCAATGTTCCAGCAGACCCTCCATCGTCTTCGGGTCCACCCTGAACACCTCGTGTGCCCGCGGTGGCAGCAGCCGCAGGAGCGTGAGTGCCTGGACCGGGTCCTCGGGCAGGTCGGCCCGGCTCACCAGCCACAGGTCCCGCTCGGCATCGAGATCGTCGGCGAGCCAGAGGTCGAGGTCGGCACGCCCGAAGGGCGCGTCTCCGGTGCGTGCCCACGCCCAACTGTCGGCGAGCTCGACGCGTCGCAGCACGGCGCGCCGCAACGCCTGGCCCGGGGGCGGGTCCTGTCGCACCGCCCAGGGCGCCAGTCCCGCGGCGAGGCTTGCGCGTCCGGCGATCCACTGGCGGGCAGCCGTCAGGTCGTCGCCGCTGTATGGCCCGGCACCTGTGTCGGGCACTAGGATCGACTCCGGCACCGCAACCACGACCCGTGTCGTGGCCCGGTCGCCCCGGCGGTTCACCCGTCCGCTGCGCTGCGCGAGCGCCGCAGCAGGCGCCAGCTCGGTCACCAACGCCGACAAGTCGAGGTCGAGACCTACCTCGACCGTCTGTGTTGCCACCAGCACGTCGACCCCGGCGTTCCCTTGGGTGTCGAGCAACCCCGGCCGTCGCCGCCGCAGGTGCGCCACATCGGCCGGGCGCATCCGACCGACCAGGATCTCGACGCGCAAGTCCTTGGCGCGCAGCTGCTTCGCCAGCTCGACCGCGGTCGCGACCCGGTTGACGACCGCGCCGACCGTCGGCCCGAACTCGGCCCGGGCGCGGGCCACCTCCTGCGCGAGATGGGCCACGCCCTTGCCCGTGGGGGCCAGCGGCCAGGACGGCAGGATCAGCAGATCCACCGGCTTCGGTGCGCGCATCCGCCGGTCCAGGACCGGATCGGCGAGATCGTCCTGCTCGACACCTACCTCGGATCCCTCTCCCGGCTGCGGCGTCGCCGTCGTCTCGACGACCTGCAACACCGGCACAGCGCCGGTCACCGCCTGCGGCGACGCCGCCAGCGTGGCGACCCGCCGTGCGGTCGCGAGAAACTGCCGCGACAGGTGTGCCTCATCCACGACGAGGGCCGTGTCGAACGCGAGCAGCCCGGCTTCGCGCGGCCACGCCCGCGGCGAGGAGCCGTAACCCTGCAGCAGCAGCCGGCTGCCGATCATGTCGGGGGTGCCGGTCAACACCGCGCACACCTCGGGGGCGTCCCGCCAATCGCGGGGCGGAGGGGCGCCACCGCGGAGCCGGGCGGTGAGCAGAGGGTCGTCGTCAAGGCTGAGCCCATCGTTCGTCACTCCAGCATCGGTCACCTCCAGCCGGAGAGAGCGCAGCAGGCCGGCCGTCTCGGCCAGCACGCCGCCGTGCGCCTGGGCGAGCAACGCACCGACGCGTCGAGCGTGCTCGTCGTGGCTGTCGACGACCGCCCGCCGGTCGACGACAAGCACCAGACGTCGAGGCAGGCGCGTGCTGGCGCCAGCTGCGCTCAGGGCGTTCGCGAAGACGTGAACGTCGATCACGGCCGTCTTGCCAGCGCCGGTCGGGGCGACGATCCGGTCCGGCCACCGTCCATCGGCCAGCAGCGCGTCAAGTAGCCGCTCCTGCCAGGCGAACGGACGCTGCCCTGGCCGGACGACGGCGAAGAAATCGGCGAAGTCGTCCCGTCGCACCGTTCAGCCCTGCCCGTCGACCGGCACGAGCAGGCCGCCGCCGAGGTGGCGGCTCTGGCCGACACAGACCAGGTTCCGGTCGTCGAGCAGTCCGCCGAGCGAGAGCCGGGCGCGGTAGGGCTGTACGATCCGGGAAGCGGCGATGCGGTGCACGTAGCGGCTCAGGTCGCCGTCCATGACCCGTTCGACCGCATAGACCTCGAGCCCCGCCTCCCGTACGCGCTTCACGGTGTCACGGTGTCGCGCGTCGCCTCGACCCGCACCGGTCAGGGCGGGGCGGTCGCGCAGCACGAAGCCGAACGACAAGGCCACCGCATCGGCGATGATCCAGTCCCTACCGAGCGGGCGCGTGTCCGGAACGGCAGCGGGCCGCACCTCGAACAGTCGGGGCGCGGACGTGGGCGGCCAGAAGGTCCGGGCCGATCGGGCCGACAACGGCCTGAGGAGGCGGACGGCCCGCCCCCAGGTGACCCGATGCAGCCTGGTGAAGGCGGCCGTCACGGTCGCGAGGTCGGCGCCGGCCGCTCCGGTCGGGAGCAGAACGGCCAGCACCGGGCCTCGGTGATCGAGCCCGGCCGCCTGCACGGCATCCGGAGCGAGCAGTTGCAGCGCGACGCGGTTGGCGGGCGGACGGACCCCCGGCAGATATATCCCCGTCAGCACGGCCGGGGCCCCGTCACCGACCACGGCGACCAGCGCCCGGTGGACGGCGGTCGCCCAGCCGACGTGATCAGCGTCGCGCAGCGTCTCACCCGGCTCCCCGAAACCGGCGAGCAAGACCGTCGACCAGGGGCCGTCGGGCTCGTCATCGGGAGCCACGCTGAGGTAACGGGACGGCTCCCGGCCCGTCTCGACGAAGCCGGCGGACCGGGCTGTGTCACCACTGGGCGTCCACCCGTCGGCCCTCGGCGTAGGCGGTTTGCGGCTCGCTGAGTGCGCCTCGGTCAGCGCGTCCGTACGTCCGGCGGTGGGAACGTCGACGTCGAGACCACCGGCGGTGGCGAACAGGTCGGCCTCCGGCGCGCGGCGGTGTGTAGGCTGCGCTTGGCCTACCCACATCCGCACCGGGGTGTCGGCGTTGCCGAGGTAAGCGACGTCCCCGCAGAGTCCGTCCAGACTCTTGCGGATCTCTAGGGGCGGTGGGTCCTTCCAGGTCCAGGCGAAGGCGTCGCCGACCGCGACAAGACCCACCATCGCCCGCGCGACGACCTTGTCCCGCGCCGGGCGGCGACCCTCCGCGGTGATGGTCCCCTCCCGTCGGTATCCGTAGATCGTCGTCCGCACCTGCGCCGTACGGGGAACAAGGACACCGTCCGGCGGGTGCTGCTCCAACCAGTGCAGGGTGCTGAGATCGTCGGCGTTGGGGCGCAGGTCCGGTCCCGCAGCCACCGCCCGCGGGCCGGTGGCCGCCGCGCAGAGCAGGGCCGCGTGCAGCCGGACCGGTGACGGGACCGGGTCCAGATGACCGCCTCGGGTGCGAGCCCGGTAAGCCCCGAGCGGCAGCTCGGCGATCACCGCGAACTCGCTCACAAGTTGTCGTCGTCCTCGGCGACGGCGCCCCGGACGACCTCCGGATTGCCCGTGACCGACAGCGCGAGGCCCGTCCAGGTGACTCCGGCCTGCTGCTCAGCCTGCCGCAGGGCGGCCTCCAGCAGGCCGTCGGCCGTCGCGATGTTAAGGGCGGCCAGCGTTAGCTCCTGTCCGCCACGCTGGTCGAGGGTCAGCTGCGTCGGAGCGTCCTCGACCAGGTCGCAGTTGGCCCGCAGGCACAGCTCGGCATCGCTGCGGGCCAACCCGGCCAGGGCGAGCGCGGCCAAGAGGGCCCGGCAGGCGGCGTCGCCCTCGGGGCCGGCGCCGAATCGCATCTGGCGCAGCGCCGCGAAGGACAGGACATGGGTGCGCAGAATAGGCTCACAGGCGACCCCGCCCAGAGAAGACAGGGCCGGCGGGATGCCACCGAAACCCAACTCGGCCGCGCCCACGGCCTTGCCTCCGGCCCCGTCAGCCTGCTTGGTGATCTTCGCGAAGTTCGAGGAGCTCAGCTCGTCCTGCTGCGCCTGGGCCATCTGCTTCAGAGCCGCACCTGGCACTCGCATCTGCATGCCGACGGGGTCGATCCGCGCGCCGCCCCGGCGTCCGGGGTCGGGGATGTCATCACCAGTGACGCCCACCCCCGGAACAAAACCGACGATCTCGCCGACCAGCGCGCTGCGCCAGCGGCCTTGGCGGGACTTGCGGCTGGAGTCCCATCCGCCGAGCACGAGGGTGACCGGGCTGACGTCGAGCAGCGCGCGGGCATTGGCCGGACTCGCGTCGCGCACGGAGCGGTAAAGCTCGGTCTGCGTCGTCGGGACCCCGTCCACGGTCCCCGCGCGCACGTGAGCGTCGTAGATGCGGTGCGGCAGCACGAGGTCCGTGTAGGTCTGGGCGGTCTCGCCCTCGCCATAGGTGACCTGCACGTGCGGCAGTCGAGACAGCATCGGATGGCCATCGCACCGGGCCCTGTCGAGCTCGGCCTCGAGCCGATTCAACTGAGACTGCTTGCTGTCGATGAGCACGGTGTGCCTGGAGTCCCCATCGAGGAACCGGCGCTCATAAACGTAGACGGACTTGGCCGAACTCCCGGTGCCCTGCAGGTACTTCGCCGGCGCAACCGCAGAGTGCAGGCCACCCGCCGGCCGCAACCTCGTCGTAGAGGCCAGACAACTAGCGCCACCGGCCGAAGCCGCGGCGAGCAGCAGATCCAGATCAAGCGTGCGCACGAGACGTCCTTCTGCTGGGAAAATCACGCGGGAAAGGTCAGACCAGGCTGACAACCTGCCGCCATGACTCAACGAGCACGATCCGATTCCGGCCATACTCTGCCCGACCGCGCCAACGACAGCGTTGGGGCCCTACCGAGGCCCGGTCACCCCACCCTACCCGGCAGAGGCGAGCGGTGTCGGGTCAGCTGCAGCGACATGGTGTCGAGCTGCATTCGCGACTCGGTACCGCTCGTCGGTGACCCGGGACAGCCTCCAGATGGCGTCGACGTCACCGGACTTGGCTGACCCGCCGCGGGTGCCCTTGGCCTCGTCCTTGCCGGAGTGGTCGAGCCGGATCGCGGCCACGCCAGCCTGCTTGAGCTTTAGCCCGGTGTGCCGGTAGAGCCCGAGCCAGGTGTCGTTGCTGTTCTCCTCGCCGTCGACGGCCCGGCTCACGGTGTCGATGACGACGACCTCGGAGGCGTAGGCGCTGACGGCCTCGAGCAGCTCGCAGCCGCCCCGTTCGGAGTCGAGCCCGGCCATCGTGGGGAACGACAAGTAGTCGACGTGGTCCAGGTCGTCGGGGCCGTACCCCATCGCCTGGAGCCGGGAGCGGACGTCGCCTCGGGGGTCGTTCTCGAAGTCGACGTACAGGACGCGCCAGCGCCTCGACGGGGTGTAGCCGAGGACGGTCTCACCCCGGGAGATGCCGACCGCGAACTCGAGCATCAGCAGTGACCTGCCGACCTTGGGCGCCGAGTAGAGCGAGACGAGGCGGCGGGCGGCCAGCAGCGGCTCGTGAATCCACTCCTCCTCTTCGTCGTCGCCCCACAGGACGTGCCAGTCGAGGCGGGGGAACAGGCGTCGGGCACGCCCGCCCGGGTCGTCTGACGTGGCTCCTGAGTCGTCGTCCTGAGGTGCCTGGAGCACCTCGCCGGTGTCGGTGTCGACGTGGCCGCCGACCCACGACAGATCGTCGCCCTTGGCCGGCGGCACCGCCCGCGGGTTCTTCCGCCCGTCGCCCAGGCCGGACCGGAGCGATGCGGCGACCGAGCGTGGCCCGTCCTCGGCGAGCAGCCCGCACCGCGTCGCGGCGTCGGTGAGCCGGGCGACGACCTGGGCCTCGTCCATGCCCGCGCCGGCGACGTAGTTGTCCGCACTTGAGCCCGGCGAGGTACACGGCATAGTTGCGGCCGCTGTCGGGGCGCATTGCGGCCAGCTCGTCGGCCTGGCGGGTCAGCACGGTCTCGAGGTAGGCGGCCTGCCTCTTGTCCGGCGCCGCCGCGTCCCACGGCGGCGACGGGGTGAACTCCTCGGCTCTGCTGGTCCGGTGCTCGGCCACCCACGCGGCGAGTGCCTGGGCGCTTCGTCGTCGGCGCCGTCGGCGAGCCGCTCCAGGTTCTCGGAGAGGATGACGTACCCGGCGCCGCCGTACTTGGCGCGGGCCGTGCCGGGCAGGAACGCGTTGGCGCCGAAGCTGAGCACCTCGGTACCGGGGTTGGTCGCAATGGATCTGGCCATCAGGGGACCCTAATCCAGGTCAGATGAGAGGAGGCGGTGCACCGTTGTGCCCTCAAGCGCGAGATTCGCTGGCCGCATGGCCGTCGTCGTTGGCGCTCACCGGGCTGTCCGAAGTCGCAGCTCTCGGAAATGGCCTGGGACCGGCGGCCAGCTGGCCCGGGTGCTGACCCCTCGGCGGAGCTGACTTCATTGAAGCTGACCACTGGTCACACCTTCGATGAGAAGAGCGAAGATTCCCTCCCCAACAGCCAGCGCCACGGACGGTCTGTTGCAAACTTGACTAGCGTCGACAAGACGGGGTTCTGCGGGGCGAGTGGCAACTGGTGTACGGTCGCCGTCCGCATCGAGATCAGGGCTCCAGGGGTGACAACAGCACGGAGATGGGCACATCCAAAGTCTTGGAGACGATCACGAGATCCTGGATAGTCCACCGGGTCCGTCCCCGTAGCCGCATGGACAGGGAGGGCTGGGTCATGCCCAGCGCATTGGCCAAGGCCCCCTGCTTCATGTCGCGGCGGGCCATCCAGGCCCTGACCTCGCCGGAAACCTCGAGCGTCTGTTGCTCCACCTCATCCCTGGCCACCAGCCAAGGGTAGACCGGGGCAGCACTCGGATTCATGGCCCTGAATTCGTCGCATCAGCCCGTGCTGCGGCTTGCATGCTTCCTCTCCTCGTGTTAGAGTCTAACTCTATCATCTAATCATTCACTCTATACTGGCGCAATCAGAGGAGAATCTGATGGAGCGAGATCGACAGCCGCTCGACCCGAAACCCGGGCTGCACGCTGCATTGGCTGCCGCTGCGCCACTCTGGTGGCCGACGCTGGAGCGCGACAACGTCTGGCTCGCGGCCTGGGCCTGCGCGATCGGGTCGATGACGCGACAGGAGGTCGGCGGCGACGAGGTGCGACGTGTCGAACTGCTCACTGCAACGTCCTGCCTGTTCGACCACGCGCGCATCGCGCGACTTATAGGTGTCGATGCGCTCTTCCGCATGCGCCCGAATCTTGCAGTCCGCGGGGGGCACGGGTTCGCACGCGCTACCCAGGCGGACCCGTCGCACGGTCTGGAGACGCGGCGTGGCTGAGTTCGAAGCACTCCCAGCCCTGATCTCGGTGCCGAAGGCCGCGCAGCTCCTTGGTTTGAGCCGCGCCAGCGCGTACCGTTTCGCTGCTTCAGGGGACTTGCCCACGCGTCGCCTGGGTGGCCGGGTTTACGTGGTCACTTCCCGACTTGTGGCGTTTATCAACGGGGACGGGTCGGAAGCGTGAACAAGCGTCGGGCCATCAAAGGTCTCACCGTCTACCCCGAGAACGGAAAATGGGCCTATCGGGTCGCATCGGAGCCAGACCCGCTGACTGGTAGACGCTGGCGTTGGACGAGGGCGTCGATCCCAAGACGCTGAGTGACCGCATCGGACACGCCAACACCTGGGTGACACTGCAGATCTATGGCCACCGATCACACGGCAGGGATTCCCTCATGGCGCAGACGCTGGCCGACCTGATCCAATCAGCAGTGCGTCCTGACAGCCTCGTGAGTCTCCCCCGGTCAGAAAGTCGGTCAGAAGGCACGCCGGCAACGCCTCCGCGACTTGCACGATCGTTGAGTCGACGGAGCCGCGACAGGGCGAGCGACATGCGCTCCAAGTTGAGTTTCAGCGCATGACCGCAGGTCAGCAGCACAAAGGCCCGGACCAACGGTCCGGGCCTTTGTGCTAATGACCCTCTTGTAGCGGGGGCAGGATTTGAACCTGCGACCTCCGGGTTATGAGCCCGGCGAGCTACCGAGCTGCTCCACCCCGCGTCGGGATGGGTTGAGCCTACGGGAGCCGCGCTGCCAGACCAAATCCATCGCGTATGCCGGGTGTCCGCGGCCGTGTTGGACATCCGGTCAGCGCGGCTGGCCCTCCGTGACGACCCGGCGGTGCAGCTCGACGGTCAGCGCATGGATCTGCCGGGTCAGGTCGGTGTTCGACTTCAGCTCGAGCTCGGACTCGACGAAGTCGTGGTCGGCCTTGGCCTGCTGGTAGGCCGCCTGTCGGTTCTGGCCGATCATGACGAAGGTCGACAGGAAGATCGCCTCGAGCGACACGATGAGCGTCAGGG
>JAABVA010005042.1_pt1 | contig 12084 bp, 12 predicted proteins | sample 5560331 | NCBI WGS metagenome assembly JAABVA01 (sample SAMN12812661, study PRJNA571458) | rock metagenome | isolation source: Antarctica rocks | place: Antarctica: Victoria Land, Mt New Zealand sud | collected 2016-01-07
TCGCCGGTCCCCACGCCTGGTCGACCTGGGCGACCATCATCTGCGGGCTGGCGCCGGTGCATCTGTTCTGGTTGCCAGCGGCGCGGCGCTCTCCCGTTGTGCTGTTCATCATCGGATTGCTGGTGGCGTTCGGGATGTGGGCCGAGCACTTCATGGTCATCGTGGTCACGTTGCAGCGGGACTTCCTGCCGTCCTCCGATCATCCCTATGCGATCGACGTGGTCGAGGTCGCGACCTTCCTCGGCACAGTCGGGCTATTCATGTTCCTGCTGTTGCTGTTCGTGCGCTACATCCCGGTGCTGTCCGTGGTCGATACGCGCACTCTGGTCGGAACCGGGCCGGTGCGCCGTGGCTGAGCACCAGCACAGTTCCGGCGCGCCGCTCTGGGGCGTCAGCGCCGAGTTCGACACGGCGGACGGGATGCTGGCCGCCTTGTCCGCCTTGCGCGAACGCGACCTTGGCCGGCTGGAGGCCTATGCGCCGGTGCCGATCCCGGAAGCCGCCGCCGCGTTGCGGCTGCTGCGCCGCCCGTTGTTTCCGGTGGCGCTGGTCGGGGCTGCGGTCGGCGCCGCCGCGATGTTCGGGATGTGCGTCTATGCCACCATGGTGTCCTACAAATTCAATATCGGCGGGCGGCCCGCGTTCAGTTGGCCGTCCTTCATCGTGCCGAGCGTGTCCTTCGCGGCGCTGGCCGGATCGCTTGGTGTGGTGGGCGTGATGATGGCGCTGAACCGGCTGCCGCGCCTCAATCATCCCGCGTTCAACATCCCGGGCTTCAGCCGCGCCACGGCGGACCGCTTCTTCGTCGCGGTCGAGTCGCGCGACGAGGGTTTCGAGCCGGACGTCGTGGAGGCGGCTTTCGCGGGGCTGGCGATGCAGCCGCGCCGCATAAGCCGGGTGCCGCGATGAGCCGCCTCGGCGTGGCCGCGCTGTGCCTGCTCGCCGCGCTGGCGGGCTGCAAGCGGCAGGATATGTATACCCAGGACAGCTCGAAAACCTGGGACCGCAACGGCTTCTTCGCCGATGGCAGCTCGATGCGCCATCCGGTGGCGGGCACCGTCGGGCGCGACGAGCCGAACGGCCCGGCCCCGGAACCGGCGACGATCGATGCCAAGATGCTGGCGCGCGGGCAGGAGCGGTTCGGGATTTTCTGCACGCCGTGCCATGGGCGCGCCGCCAACGGCGGCGGCATGATCGTGTTGCGCGGTTTTCCGCAAGCGCCGTCGTTCGTGGAGGGGCCGCTGCGCACCGCCAAGGCAGGCGTGTTCTATGACGCCATCACCAACGGCTATGGCGTGATGTACAGCTACGCCAGCCGCCTTTCGCCTCCCGACCGCTGGGCCATCATCGCCTATATCCGGGCGCTCCAGCTCAGCCAAAACGCCGATGCGGCGAGCCTGCCCGCCGAGGACCATTCCCGGCTGGAGGCGTCGCGATGACGCGCGGCGCACGCATGGCGCTGGCGGTCGGCATCCTGGCCGGTGTCGGCTGGATCATCATGGCCTGGGCCGACATCCCCGTGATGCCGTCCTACCTCGCGGCCTGGCTGTTCTGGATGGCGGTGCCGCTCGGCGCGCTGCCGCTGGCGGTGGCGCTGGAGGCGTTGGACGCGCCGGCCGGGACGTTGCTGGCGACGTTGCGCCGTACCTTGTTGTTGTTGCCGGCGGGAGCGTTGCTCGCCATTCCCATCCTGCTACGCACCGCGCCGCTGTATCGCCGTTCGGATTTGCCTGATGCGCTGCCGGCGGCCTGGATGGCGCCGGGATTCTTCATCGCCCGCGCCTTGATGATCCTGGTGGTGTTGAGCTTGTTCGCCGTGGTGTTCAGCCGGGCGCCCCGGCGCGCGCCGAGGCGGGGATTGGCGGTGTTGGGCCTGGTGCTCCATTTCAGCCTCGTCAGCGTCGCGGCGGTGGATTGGGTGCTTTCGCTCCAGCCTGGGCTGGGCTCGTCGGCCATCGGGTTGCTGCTGATCGCTTCGCAGGTCGGGGTGGCTTCCTGCCTTGCGGTGTTCGTGTTGGCCGTGGGCACGCGCGGCGCCGAGATGCCGGCTGGGCTGGGCGTGCTGCTGACGGTGGCGCTGGCGGTCTGGACGTTCCTGCACATGATCCAGTACCTCGTGGTGTGGTCGGCCAACCTGCCCAAGGAGGTCACGTGGTACCAGGCCCGCGCGCCGGGCTTCGGCGGCGCGATGGTGTGGTTCGCGGTGGCCGCCATCGCAGTGGCAATGACGGTGCTGCCCTCCGGGTTGGCGCGAGTGCCGGCGGTGCTCGCCAGCATCGCGGCCATGCTGCTGGCGGTGCATCTGGTCGAGACGCTGTGGCTGGTGACGCCGGCGTTCCGTGGCGCGTTCACGCTGAACTTGGCCGATATCCTCGCCATGCTGGCAATCGGCGGGCTGCTGGTCGGGCTGCTGCTGTCGCGGATGCCACGAGCGGGACGCCGTCATGCCGCCGTCTAGCGTGGGCCGCTTCGCGCTAGGCTGGGCCGCGCGCCTGGCGTTGTTGCTCGGCGGCGCGTCGCTGGCGGTCCGCTTCGGGGTTCCGGCATCGGCTACGCCAGCGGTCACGGATGACGGCGACTTGGGCCGGGGCGAGCCGGGCGTCCCGGCCAGTCCGGGCGCACGCGCCGCCGGTCACGAAACCGAGGACATGAGCGGCGCCTTGATGGGCCGCCTGATGATCGGCCTGGCCGTCGTGCTGACGCTGGTGATCGGCGGCCTGATCGGGGTTCGCTCGCTGGTGCAAAGGCACGACAACGCGGCCGCGCCATCGCTCACGGCCGAGCAGACCACCCCTGTCGTGCCGCCGCCACCGAACCTTCAGAACGATCCCGTGGGCGACCTCGCCCGCCTCAACGAAGCGGAGAACCGCCTGCTTGGCAATTACGCCTGGGTCGATCCCGAGCACACACGAGGCCGCATTCCAATCGACCGCGCCATGGCGCTGATCGTCGGCCACCCGCTGGATACCGCGCCATGAACACCACAGGCACGATGAACCCAGGCTCGACCGGCCTGGACCTTTGGCCGGCCGCCGCCTCGGCGAGCGCCGCCGAGATGGATCACCTGATCTGGGCGTTCACGCTGCTGACCCTGGTGCTGGTGGTGCCGATCTTCATGGCCATCACCTTCTTCGCGCTGCACTACCGCGAGGGCCGCGCCGTCAACCGGAGCTTCACCGAAGATCGCGACCGGATGCTCGAACTGACCTGGATGACCATCCCGTTCGTGCTGACCCTGATCTTCTTCGCCTGGGGCGCGCGGATGTTCATGGGCCACAAGCATCCGCCGGCCAACGCCACACAGATTGAGGCGATCGGCAGGCAGTGGATGTGGAAGTTCCAGCATCCTGGCGGGCAGGCCGAGATCAACGACCTGCATGTGCCCACGGGCGAGCCGATCGTGATCAACATGATCAGCCAGGACGTGATCCATTCGCTCTACCTGCCCGCGCTTCGCATCCAGATGGAGACGCTGCCGGGGCGCTACACGCAGTTCTGGTTCAACGCCGACCGGCCCGGCACCTACCGGCTGTTGTGCAGCGAGTTCTGCGGCACCGACCATTCCGTGATGGGCGGGTTGCTGACTGTCATGACACCATCGGACTACGCTACGTGGCTGACGCAGTCAGGCACCAGCATGAGCTTGGCGGCGGCGGGCAAGAAGCTGTTTTCCTCCTACGGGTGCAGCGGGTGCCATCTGGGGACCAGCACGGTGCGCGCGCCGTCCCTCGCCGGGCTATTCGGGGCGCAGGTGCTGATGGAGGATGGCGAACCGATCGTGGCCGACGCGGCCTATATCCGCGACAAGATCCTGTATCCCGACAAGCACAAGATCGCCGGATACAAGCAGTCCATGCCGGTGTTCGCCGGCGTCATCCCCGAGGACGAATTGACCCGGTTGGTCGCCTACATCAAATCCGACGATCGCGGCATGGAGCAGGCACGATGAGTCAGCCCGAAGCGGTCATGCGCGATCCGCCGACGCCGCGCTCCACCATCGGCCGGCCACCCGACTACATGCACGAGGCGCATACGCTGCGGTCGTGGTTCTTTACCACCGACCACAAGCGGATCGGCCTGCTGTACCTCGCCACCATCACGGCATTCTTCGTGGTCGGGGCCATTGCGGCCGGGTTGGTGCGGCTGTCGCTGGTGGTGCCGAACGGGCAGATCTTCAGTAGCGACACCTACAACAAGCTGTTCACCATCCACGGCGTCGTGATGGTGTGGTTTTTCCTGATTCCGTCGATCCCCTCGACCTTCGGCAACTTCCTGATCCCGATCATGATCGGCGCCAAGGACCTGGCTTTCCCGCGCCTGAACCTGCTGAGTTGGTATGTGTTCGTGGGCGGCGCGCTGTTCACGGTGGCCGACCTGATCATCGGCGGCGTCGATACGGGCTGGACGTTCTACGCGCCGCTGAGCACGACATTTTCCAACACCTACGTCATACCGGCCCTGATCGGCGTCATCATCGTCGGCTTCTCCTCCATCCTGACCGGGTTGAACTTCGTGGTGACGATCCACACGATGCGCGCGCCGGGGATGACGTGGTTCCGCATGCCGATCTTCGTGTGGGCGCATTACGCGACGAGCCTGATCTTCCTGCTGGCGACACCGGTGATCACCATCGCGCTTATCCTGCTTGTGCTGGAGCGCGCCTTCGGGATCGGCATCTTCGATCCGGCGTTGGGCGGCGACCCGGTGCTGTTCGAGCACCTGTTCTGGTTCTACTCGCATCCGGCGGTGTACATCATGGTGCTGCCGGGCATGGGCGTGATCAGCGAGATCGTGCCGGCCTTCGCGCAGAAGCGCATCTTCGGCTACCGCTTCGTGGCCTACGCCAGCATCGGCCTGGCCTCGGTCACGTTCTTCGTGTGGGGCCACCACATGTTCGTCAACGGCGAGAGCGAGACGGCGGCGCTGGTGTTCTCGCTGCTGAGCTTCGCGGTGGCGGTGCCGTCGGCGGTGAAGGTCTATAACTGGACCGCGACGATCTACAAGGGCAGCGTCCGGCTACAGACGCCGATGCTGTACGCCATGGGGTATATCGGGCTTTTCGTGCTGGGCGGGCTGACTGGGCTGTTCCTGGCGACGTTGTCGATCAACGAGCATGTCCATGGCACATATTTCGTGGTCGCGCATTTCCACTACATCATGGTAGGCGGCACCATGCTCGCGTTCCTCGGCGGGCTGCATTTCTGGTGGCCCAAGTTCACCGGGCGGATGTATCCCGAAGCCTGGGGCCGCATCTCGGCAATCCTGCTGTTCATCGGGTTCAACGTCACGTTCTTCCCGCAATTCCTGCTGGGCTATCTCGGGATGCCGCGCCGGTATCACGACTACCCGCCGGAGTTCCAGTTGTTGAACATCCTGTCCTCGGCGGGCGCCACCATCCTGGCCGCCGCGTACATCTTTCCGATGATCTACCTGATCTGGTCGCTTTGGTTCGGGAAACGGGCAACGTCGAACCCGTGGGAGGCCAAGGGGCTGGAGTGGACCACGACATCGCCACCGCCACAGCGCAACTTCATCACCCAGCCGATCGTCGACTTCGAGCCTTACGACTACCCCATCAAGACGCCTGAAAATGCCCGCTAGTGTCCTTGGGCTGCCGACCGGGATCGAGGTCGGCGAGCAATTCGCCAATGCGGAGCAGCAGCGCCACGCCGCCCAGCTTGGCATGTGGGCTTGGCTGCTGACCGAACTGCTGCTGTTCGGCGGATCGTTCGCGGCGGCTTTGGTGCTGCACTACACCAATCCAGAGGCGGTTCGGGCGGCGGTGCTTCACCTGAAGTTTTGGTTCGGCGCCACCAACACGTTTATCCTGATCTGTTCCAGCCTGACGATGTCAGGCGCCATTGTGCTGTCGCGCTTGGGCGGCCAGCGCTGGATGGTTCGGTGCATGCTGGCGACGGCGGCGCTGGGGTCGTTGTTTCTGGTGCTGAAAGGTTTCGAGTATTGGGGTGACTACACCGAGCACATGATGCCGTTCCTGGGCTTGCCTTATGAGTTGGCGAACATCCCGTCGTCGAGGCTGTTCGTGAACCTATACTTCGTGACCACCGGGCTGCACGGCGTGCATTTGATTACCGGAGTAAGCATCCTGCTGTGGCTGGCCTGGGAGGCGCACAAGCCGAACTTTTTGGAGAAGCACCAGAACCGGATCGAAATCTACGGACTGTATTGGCACTTCATCGACCTGATCTGGATCGTCGTGTTCCCGGTGTTCTACGTGGTGGGCCGGTGAGCGGCCGGATGCCGGATGCCGAGGAGACGCGGGAGATCTGGGCGCATATGCGCGTCCCGGTGTTCACCTTTGTGGCGCTGCTGTGCCTGCTCGCGGTAATTGTGCTGCTTGGGGCGTTGGTCCCGTCGCGCACGGCGTCGTTCATCGAGGCCGGGCTTACCGTCTGCATGATCCTGACGGTTCTGCTGTTTTCGATGGAAATCCGCGAGGAAAGTTCGCTGACGCGGTTCTACGCTGTTCTCGGGTTCTTTTGGCTGGCGATCCTGATCACCATGACGATGATCGACTACGTTACCCGGTGAGTCTTAGATTTGAGCGAGTGGCGATGTATTTTCGTCATTGCAAGGAACCACTTGGCGACGCGGCAATAAAAAGGTCAGCGTTTTGGAAGGTTGGTATCGCAAGCCAACCTGACCTCATTACGCGCTAAAATCCCCAGGCAACCCTTGTCTCGTTGGCGCGGCGCAGGTTGCGATAGCGGGCCAACGCCATAAGCGGAAAAAACAGCTTGTAGCCGTGATAACGCAGGTAGAACACGCGCGGGAACCCGACCGCCGTATAGGGTTCCTCGTCCCAACCGCCATCCGGCTTCTGGCATCCCGCGAGGTAGGCGATGCCGCGCGCCACCGCCTCCGACGTGGTCTCGCCCGCCGCCATGAGGCCGAGCAGCGCCCAGGCGGATTGAGAGGGGTTGCTACGATGATAGCTGCCGGGCGCCGCGTCGGCGTAGGTGTCGTTGTCCTCGCCCCAGCCGCCATCGTCGCGCTGGGTCATTTTCAGGAACGCGACCGCGCGGCGGATCGCGGGATCGTCGTGCGGCAGGCCGGCGGCGTTCAGCGCGCACAGCACGGACCATGTGCCGTAGATGTAGTTGGTGCCCCAGCGGCCGAACCATGCGCCGTTCGGCTCCTGGTTGGCGCGCAGCCAAGCCAAGCCGCGCGAGACGGTGTGGCTTTCGGCGGCGTGGCCGAGCTGGGCCAGGAACGAGACGCAGCGGGCGGTGACATCCGCTGTGGACGGGTCCAGCAACGCGCCGTGGTCGGCGAACGGGATGTGGTTTAGGTAGGAGTAGTTGTTGTCGGCGTCGAACGCGCCCCAGCCGCCATCGCGGCCCTGCATGCCGATGATCCAGGCCTCGGCGCGGGCGACAGCCTCGGTGTGCTCTGGGGCGCCCTGGCGGTGTAGCAGCATGCCAACGACAGCGGTGTCGTCCACGTCGGGGTAGAAGGCGTTCTCGTATTGGAACGCCCATCCGCCCGGCGGCGCATCGGGACGGGCATCGGCCCAGTCGCCGATCACATCGGTGATCTGCCGCTCGCACAGCCAATCATTGGCGGCGGCGACGGAGGGGGAAGCTGGGCTGTCCGCCTCGGCGACGGCAAGACCGGCAAGGCTGGTGTCCCACACCGGGGAAAAGCAGGGCTGGCAGTAGGCGCGCTCGCCATCAATCACTATCAGCTTGCGGATGGCGGCCCAGGCGATGTCGGCGCGGGCGTCCCGGATGCCGAGGGTGTCAAACATCATCGCCGTGTTGGCCATGGCGGGGTAGATGCCGCCCAGGCCGTCCTCGCCGTTCAGGCGCTCGGACACGAAGGCGACGGCGCGCGCCACGGCGCGCTTGCGGCTGGCGCTCGGGAACAGGGGCGCCATGCCGCGCAACGCGGTGTCGACGTGCTTGAAGACGTGGCCCCAGGCGGAGCGGTAGGGGCCGCGAATCCAATCCCGCACCTGTTCGGGCGGGGTGCGGAACAGCTCCGGCACATGGACGCCGCGCGGGTTGCGGGCGCGGGGGCGCAGCGCCATGAGCACCAGCAGCGGCACGATGACGGTGCGGGACCAGTACGAAATCTTCGCCAAGTGGAACGGGAACCAGCGTGGCAGCAGCATGATCTCGACCGGCATCACCGGCACCGCGCGCCAGGGCACCTCGCCATACAGGGCCAGTTGCGCGCGGGTGAACACGTTGGCGCGTTCCGCCCCGCCAGCGGCGAGGATTGCGCGGCGGGCACGGGCCATGTGGGCGCTGTCGGGATCGTCGCCGATCATCTTGAGCGCGAAATAGGCTTTCACGCTGGCGGACAGGTCGAAGCGGCCCTCATGGAACAACGGCCAGCCGCCATGATCGGCCTGGATCGACCGCAAATAGACGCCGATGCCGCGTTGCAGGTCCGGGTCCTGGCGGTTGAGGAAATGTTCCAGCAACACGTACTCGGCCGGGATCGTCGCATCCGCCTCCAGTTCGAACACCCAATGGCCGTCCGGTTTCTGCAAGCGCGACAGGTTGTCCTGCGCGCGCGCGATGGCGTCTTCCAACGGTGGGGCGAGGGTGGCGGCTTGACTCAACGAGGCTCCGATCACGCCGCGAGCAGGGTCTCAGCGGCCTTGCGACCGGACCTGATCGCACCTTCGATGGTAGCGGGCAATCCGGTAGCGGTCCAATCTCCCGCAAGTGCCAGGTTTTTCAGGCGTGTGCGGGACGCGGGCCGGCGCGCCTCCTGCTCGGCGGTGGCGGCGAAGGTGGCGCGTTTCTCCTTCACCACGCGGACCGGCGGCATGGCGCCCTTGAGGCCGCAGGCGCTTTGAATGTCGGTCCAGATCCGGGCGGCGATCTCGTCGGCGGGCAGGTCGACCAGATGGTTGGCGGCACTGACGGTGACGGAGACGATGCCGGGCTTGGCGAACACCCACTCGGCGGTGCCGCCGATCAGGCCGCAGAAGCCGGCGCGGGACCAGGCATCGGGGGCGACGGCATCCGTCTTGTAATGAATGTTGAGGATCGCCTCGAATGCGTTGGGAGTTGTGAGACCGGGGAGCAAGTCGGCGGCGATCCATGCCGGCACGGCCATGACCACGCCCTCCCCTTCCCGCAACACGATCTCGCCATCGGTGAAGCCGAGGGCGGCTAGGCGGTCGCCTTGCTGGCGCAGGCCGGACACGCGGCTGGCGAGGCGCAGCGTGGCGCCGCGCGCCTTCAGGGTTTCCACCGCCGGGTCGATGAAGCTCTCGGAAAGGCCGTGCCGGGGGAAACTCGGGATGCAGAACGAACCGCCCCGCAGCAGCGATTCGGCGATGATCGGGGCGAGCAGGCGGGCGAGCGCGATGTTCGGACGGGTGTTCAGGGCGGAGATAGCAAGGGGTTCGAGTAGCCGGCGGTACAGTTCCCCCGTGCGGCCTAGTACGGTGAGCACAGTGTCGGCGGCGCCGGCGCGGGAGAGTTTCAGGATGCTGAGGTAATCGCGCATCCGGGTGCCCGGAACGCGGGTCTTGCCACGCAGCAGCCACCAGGGCATCCGGCCGCCGCTGGGGGAGACGGACCAGTTCTCGGCATTGCCGAGGTCCATGAAGGGGAAGAACGGCTCGCCCGGGCCGGCGAGGCTGTCGCGGGCGCCGACCTCGTCGAGGAACGCCATGGCGGCGTGGTTGCCGGACAGCAGGAGGTGGTTGCCGTTGTCGATGCGGCAGCCGAGGCCACGATCGAAATACGACCGGCAGCGGCCGCCGGCGGCGGGGCCGGATTCGTGCAGGGTCACGCGGCGGCCGGCGGCGGACAAGGTGAGGGCGGCGGCGAGGCCGGCGAGGCCCGCCCCAATCACGTGGATGGTCATGCCGAGGTTAACGCGGGGCGCGGCGAAAGGACCGTGTAACGCAACGCAATCAGCGCCTTGTGCCATTTTGGCACCTTGGCGGGCAGGTCCAGGCGGTCCCAGCCGCGCCGCTCCAGACGGGCGAGGATGGCGGCGTAGGTGGCGCCCATGAGGCGGGCGGGGCGCATGGCGGCGGGGTCGCAGCGCGCCATGGCAGCGGTGGCGTCGTGGAAATGGGCGTGGGCAAGGGCGGCGACGCGCTCGCATACGGATTTCAGGCCGGGGTGGGCGAGGGCCGCGCGGGCGTCCAGCGGGACACCGGCGGCGGCGAGGTACTCGCGGGGCAAATAGAGGCGGCCACGGCCGGAGTCTTCGTGGATGTCGCGCAGGATGTTGGTCAGTTGCAGGGCACGGCCGAGATGGTGGGCGACGGTGTCCGCCTTGGGGGAGGCATCGCCGAAGGCACGCACGGAAAGGCGGCCGACGGCGGCGGCGACGCGGTCGCAATACAGGTCGAGCGTGGCGAGATCGGGGGCGACGATGACGGTTTCGGCGTCCATCGCCATGCCGTCGATCACGGCGAGGAAGTCGGCTTGGCGGAGCGCGAAGGCGGCGATGGCGCGGAGCAGCACGCGGGTCACGGCGTCGTCGGCCAGGCCGGCGTAAAGGCGGGCGATGCGGGCGCGCCATTCGTCTAAGCGGGGCGATTTGGCGTCGAACGGGCCGGGATCGTCGGCGATGTCGTCCACGATGCGGCAGAAGGCGTAGATGGCGTACATGGCGTGGCGGCGGTCGGGCGGCAGGATCGCCATGCCGCGATAGAAGCTGGTGCCGGCGGCGCGGACGATGGCGACCACCGCGTCGAGGTCGGGCTGGAACGCGCCGAGCGGGGTCATGGCGCGAATCGCAGGGCGGCGAGGACGCTGAACGTGGCATCGGCCTTGCTCAGCTTCACGCGGGCGGCGACGGGGTCGTGGTGGCGGAGGCGGCAAGCGAGGCGGCTTGCAAGGCCTTGGATGACCGCCGTTTCAAGGCGCAAGCGGCGGTCGCGGGTGGAGCGCGGGAGGTCGATGGCGGCGGTGTTCCAAGCGTCGCAGCGGTCCAGCATGGCGGTGAACACCGCGCGTAGGCCGGGCGTTTCTGCGACGCCGGCGAGGTCCGTGGCGGTGGCGTTGTGCTGGCGCAGCATGTCCTGGGGGAGGTAGCAGCGGTCCAGGGCGGCGAGGTCCTTCGATCCATCCTGCAAGTGATTTAGCACCTGGAGCGAGGCGCAGAGGACGTCGGAGGGGGCATAGGTGGCTTCCAGCTCGCCATGAAGGTCGAGCACATGGCGGCCCACTGGCATGGCGGAGTAGCGGCAGTACTCGACCAGTTCGTCCCAGGTCTCGTAGCGAGTTTTGGTGGCGTCCTGGCGGAAGGCGACCAGGAGGTCGCGGGCGTGGCGGTCGGTGACGCGGGTGCGGGCGAGGCTGGCGCGCAGGCCGGTGGCGCTGGGCGATCCGCCTTCGCGGTGGCCGGTCAGCACGGCTTCCATGATGTCGAGGCGGTCGATCTTGTCCTGGGGCGCCAGGTCCGGGCTGTCGGCGATGTCGTCGGCGTTGCGGGCGAAGGCGTAGAAGGCGTGGATCTCGGGGCGCAGGCGGGCGCTGACGAGGGCGGAGCCGACCGGGAAGTTCTCGTCGGCGCGATCCTTGCCGGACCAGCTCTCGACGTTGGCCAGCGTGGCGCTCATGCTCGGCTGCCCTGGTAGGCGCGGGCCTTCCATTGCACTCCACGGCCGAAGTGGTGGTCCCAGGCGGAGGCGAGGGTGGCCGCCATGTAGAACACGGCGATGGCGGGCAGCGCGGGCGCCCAAAGCGGCGAGAGGCGGAAGCGGCGCAGCGTGGGCAGGAAGGTGGCGGCCATGATGGCCCACGCCAGCAGGCCGGCGACGCGCGCCGCGCCATGGCCGAACAGGGCGACGGCTGGGGCCGTGAGGAACACCAGCGCCAACCCCACTGTGGCGCCGGCCAGCAGCCAGAGCGAGCGGCGAAGCTGCACGTAGGCAGAGCGGGTGACCATGCGCCAGATGTCGCGCGCCATGGGGTAGGGGCGGATGGAGCGGGCCAGCGCGCTGTGGCCGAGCCAGATCGGGCCGCCGAGCTTGACCGCGCGGGCCAGAGCCACGTCGTCGATCAATGCGCCGGAGATCGCGGCGATGCCGCCGATGCGGTCGAGGGCCGCGCGGCGGATCAGCACGGTCCCGCCGGC
>JAABVA010005046.1_pt1 | contig 12080 bp, 12 predicted proteins | sample 5560331 | NCBI WGS metagenome assembly JAABVA01 (sample SAMN12812661, study PRJNA571458) | rock metagenome | isolation source: Antarctica rocks | place: Antarctica: Victoria Land, Mt New Zealand sud | collected 2016-01-07
TGGGATTAGCGGCTCCAGTATCTCCCACTGCTCGTCGGTGAGGTCCATGCTCTTCTGCTCCTACCAAAATGATGTACGACTGAGCCACTATAGCCTCACTTCCGCATTTATGAGACGGCTTCTAGTAGTTGATCGTCGTTGTGTGACCCTCGTCGTCGCTACCACGGGGAGCGGGGCGACGTGTCCCATGTGCGCTCGCTACTCTGAGCAGGTGCACACCCGCTATGCTCGCACCGTATCCGACCTGCCCTGGCACGACGTGCCCGTGACCTTGCGCATCAGCGTTCGCCGCTTTTTCTGTGAGAACTCCTCCTGCGAGAGGACCATCTTCGCTGAGAGGTTACCGGAGGTTGCGGCTTACGCTCATAAAACAGATCGCCTCTTCGAGGCGATCGCACTCATCGGTTTGGCTCTCGGGGGAAGGGCGGGAGCCAGGCTCGCCAAAGAGCTGAGGCTCGTAGCCAGCCCCGACACCTTGCTTAGGCGTGTTCGTCACACCTCTGGCAGATATAGGCGAGGTGCGGGTGTTGGGAGTGGACGATTGGGCAAGATGGAAAGGCTTCGCCTACGGTACGATCTTGGTGGATCTCGAACGCCGAAACCGATCGAGCTTTTGCCCGATCGACAAGCGTCGACGCTCGCCGAGTGGCTACGGGCTCATCCCGGCATCGAGTTCATCAGTCGGGATCGGGCCGGTTCTTATGCGGATGAAGCTCGCGAGGGAGCACCAAGGGCGGTGCAGGTGGCCGATCGCTGGCATTTGCTAAAGAGAACCTTTCCGAGGCGGTACAACGCTTTATGGATCGCCATCACCACCTTGTGCGCCAAGCCGCGAAGAACGTCGCCGAGATGCAGCTGATCGATCATTGGTTGGATGAAGGTTCGCCAGCGATGCTCTCATCGAGGGATGAGGGGGAGAAGCTGGCGCGCCGCCAGAAGCGGCACGCTCGCTACCTCGAGGTGATCAGGATGCACCATCAGGGCGTCGAGATATAACTGAAAGTTGTGGATTGGAGATTTCGTAAGGCACGCGGTGTACCTTCCCTTCGGGGAGTAAATCGAAGGAGCCGACGTTCGAACCTCGGCGGGAAGGATACACCGATGGGAACCCTACACCACGATGAGGAGAGTCGCCAGCGACACCTGCTCGACCTCGACGAGATTGCTCGCCAGGGAGCGAGGAGGATGCTCGCCGAAGCGCTGGAGGCCGAGGTTGAAGCCTATGTCGAGTGCGCCAGAGAAGAGCGCGACGAGCACAGACACGCACTGGTAGTCCGTAACGGCTACGCCAACGAGCGGGAGGTTGTTTGTGGGGCGGGCGGCGTCGAGGTCCGTGCCCCAAGGGTCAACGATCGCCGGGTTGACGGAGACGGCAACAAGCAGAGGTTCAAGAGCGTGCCCTTGCCGCCCTACATGCGCCGCTCGCCGAAGGTCAGTGAGGTCCTGCCTCTACTCTACCTCCACGGTCTCTCCAGTGGAGACTTCTTGCCCGCTCTCGAGGGGTTCTTCTGCACCGAGACCGGTCTGTCAGCCTCGACGATCACCCGCCTTACGCGAAGCTGCCAACAAGAGCGGGAGAGCTTCATGGCCCGCGATCTCTCAAAGAGAGACTACGTGTATGTGTGGGTGGATGGCATCCATACTGGGGTGAGGCTCGGAAGCGATGATCGGCTGTGCTGCCTGGTGATGGTTGGAGCCGGACTGGATGGCAAAAAGGAGCTTGTAGCTATCGCCGATGGTTACCGGGAGTCCACCGAGAGCTGGGCGGAGTTGTTGCGGAACCTCAAGAAGCGCGGGATGAGGGCCCCGGAGCTGGCGGAGGGTAGACGGGGCTTTAGGCTTCTGGGGCGTGATCAGGGACGTCTTCCCCGAGACTCGCCATCAAAGAGACTGGGTGCATAAAACCTCCAATGTTCTCGATTCATTACCCACGAACGTCCATGGCCGGGCGAAGGCTGCCCTCAAGGAGATCACCGAGGCCGAGAACAAGAACGAGGCACGAAGGCCATTGAGGCTTTCGCCGCTGAGTTCGGAGCGAAGTGGCCCAAGGCGGTCGTCAGGATCGTGGATGAGAAGTCTGCTCTGCTCACCTTCTATGACTTCCCGGCGGAGCACTGGCGACATTTGAGGACCACCAATCCCATAGAGTCAGTGTTTGAGTCAGTCAGAGCCCGGATCGACATCACCAAGGGTCCTGGCTCAAGAGAGGCTGGGGTGACGATGATCTACAAGCTGATAGAAGCGGCTGAGGGGAGGTGGCGCAAACTGACCGGTGCTCACTTGGTGGCGCTGGTCAGGACGGGAGCAAAGTTCGTAAACGGAGAGTTAGTAGAAGGAAACGAGGATAAGGTCGCCGTGTGACTAGAGGAGCGATCCACAACTCTTGACGATACCTCTGGTCGAATGGATTGAAGGTAGCCCTCTTTCCCTATCGAATGCCTCTGACCCGTATGGAAACGGGCAAAGAACAAGCTGAGTGAGAGGCCGTGATCAAACCGTTGCGAGCTGTCCGAGCGATGTTGCTAGCCGTGCCTAACTGACTTGTAAGGTGAGCGGGAGGTAAGAAATGTCCCGAGTTGGAAGGGGGGTCCCACTATCCCGCGATAGCCTTTTTGCTCAAGCTGCTCTAGCGATGGTTCGGGGTGCTCGAACGTGATGACCGTCATCCTCCTCCTGCTCCTTATGACCTATAGGTGGCGCAAGCGCTCTCTCATTGGCCACTTGACTTCTCCAGACGGTCCGCCGCCTCCCGAAGCTCCTTCGCCAGCTCTGCGTTGCTCATGGTGGACTCGCCACCCGAGGCGCTGCTCGAGCCAGTGGAGGAGTCGGCGCTGCTGCTGGGGGACTGGTCCGACCCGCTACCGGATGAACTGACCACCTCGCCGACCTTGCGGGGATCCTCTCCGTTCACGACCCGCTCGACCTCCGACTGATTTTTCAGCTTGATCACGTCCTCGGAGTAGGCGTCGACCAGGGCGGTGAACTGAACATCCGGGGTGCCTGACGCTGAAGCGGAGAGCATCCAGTATAGGTTACCGCCCTTCACCACCGGCCTCGGCTCGTAGAAGTATGTGCCCTTGAGCTGGTTGAACGCATTATTTACAAAGGTCTCCGCCCGGTCCGGACCGACCAGGGGCTGCTCGAACTTGTAGGTCTGCACCGTTCCATCCGTGGCGTTTACGTAGTAGGCTAGATAGGCACTCTTTGACGTGCCATAAGGTTCTACTGCTGAATACCACTCCGGTCCGCTGGCGGTAGGTATCAGGAACGGGAACTGATTTGCCTTGTTCTTGCTGCTGCCGTTGTTGCTGTCGGAGCCGAGATGGGGCACATCCGGCATGTTCTGGTGGGTAAACCAAGCGTTCCAGATCCCGTCCTTATACTGGTATGCATGGCTGAAGTATTCGGCCATCTCTTCTGGGAAAAACCGGCCGCCAGGGTACTTTGAGGTAGCCTCACTAGATGATAGGTCTTCTATGGATTCATCGGAGTGGAACACCAGGATCCCGTCGTACTGCGGGACCTCCAGTGGTATGATCCCCCGCCAGCTCAGGTGGTAGCTCAGGTATGGCTGTACAATCACCGTCTCCCCGTCAAGGACGGTCATGTAGTTACGTGGGTTGTAGTCCGCCCAGAACTTCTTGCCGACAGAGTTCCAGCCGATCCCCCGGTTGAAGCAGCACAGTCCGTAGCCCGGGTCGAACTCTGTGTTGTCTTGAGTGACATCCGCTGTGGTGTTGATGACCAAGTCACCAGGCTGCTTGCCAGTATACTTCGTGGAGAAGTTGTTCGGCTCCAGGGGCACAATCCACTTCGCCTGCGAGTTATTGATAAGCGGGTCGGCATTGCCTGGGGTTACGGTCGGGTCGCTGATCTTGTTGGTGGCGGTTGCCTCGGCAACTTCCAGGGGCAAGAACCTGAAGCCGATCGTCTCCGGCTCGGTCTGGATGTTCTGTATGTTCGTCTCGTCCAGGTAGGCCTCGTAGCGCCAAGCCTCGCCGAAGATCCCGCTGGATACCCACAGAATAAAGAAGAAGATGGCCAGCGGCATAAAGATCACCGGTCTCCCTACGGCCATCACCCCGCTGGCTAGAACCAGACCAAGCAGGATCAGACCGGGCCAGTGCTTCCAAAGCGTCATGGCAAACGGGTGAACGATCTGGGGCAAGAGGAGGCCGGCGATGAGCAGCAGGACGACCACCGCTACCAGCACTCCGAAGCAGCCCAGTCCGACTGTCTTCGGGTCCTTCAGCCTGCGGCCAAGGTCTGAGTACGATATGCCGAAGTAGCTCACCTCTCACTCTTTCTCATGTGCTCCTCGAACTCCTCTCTGTCCTTCTCTACCTCAAGCGCCTCGAGCTGCAGCCTAAGCTCGTTGTCCTTCTTCTGTGCCAAGGTCTTGTAGCCCCTGAGAATCTCCCGCCTGTAGGCTGGTAGCGTCGGGGTGTGCAGGTCCTGCTCGAGCTGGTGCATGTAGCGGTCATGCTCTTGGAACTCTTTCTCCTTCAGCGCTATCTGCCCCGCTACGGTCCGGCTTACGCGAGCCTCGAGGACCTTACTGATCACGGTATTCAGCAGTAGCGGAAGGCCCACCCCTACTATCAGCAGCACACAGAGGGCCACCAGGGCCTCAATGAGAACCACTTACTCCTCCTTCTCGAGTGTGCGGTACCGGAGGATCACCTCTCTCGAGGTACTCCTCCAGAACCTCATGTATATAGTACCTGATGCGCTTGGAGAAGGTGCTCGGAGGAGCCACCTTGAAGAGGTATAGGGCGTCCCGGCGGTCGCTCTTGTGCTCGCCCCGGTAGCTCTCGCAGACGCGGTTGACCGCCATCCCCGAGAGGTGGAACACTCGCTCGCCGGGCCCGAGAAGAACCGCCTCCTGGAGCGCCGCGAGTCCGCCCAGGAGGTCCAAGCCGACCCTGCGCGATCTCTCTACTCACCGCGAATCCCGATCAGCGGTCATAGGAGTTCCCTGGGCGGGCCGGGGGGCTATGCAACGGCTGCCATCCTCCGCACGGAGGGGCAGCTACTCATCAGCCATCCCCGGTCCGCCGGAGCCCGCGAGAGGCCTACCCCGCAGCTGGCTTAGAGCGTAGGGCTACTCATACTCCGGAGACGCCCCTCCATAGATCGGGTAGAGTTAACGGGTGAGAGGAGCGTTCTTCAAGAAAGGTGGTAAAGGTGGCGCTTCACCGGAAGGATAAGAGAGGCGGTGTCGAGGAGCGGATGCTCTCGGTGAACCCGCTCTACGCTCGCGGAGGCGAGAGCACCGAGGTGCCCAGGTTCCGTTTGCCCGACGGGCCAATGCTCCCCGATACGGCGTCCCAGATCGTCCGCGACGAGCTGATGCTCGACGGGAACGCCCGCCTGAACCTGGCGACATTCGTCACCACCTGGATGGAGCCCGAGGCCGACAGGCTCATGGCCGGGTGCTTTGACAAGAACATGATCGACAAGGACGAGTACCCGCAGACTGCCGAGTTGGAGATGCGCTGCGTCAACATGCTGGCCCGCCTCTGGAACGCGTCGGGCGGCGCGGAGGCGACGGGTTGCTCCACCACCGGCTCCAGCGAGGCGTGCATGATGGCCGGCCTCGCCCTCAAGCGTCGCTGGCAGCACGAGAGGCGCGCCTCGGCAGAGAGCACCGCCCGCCCCAACCTGGTGATGGGCATAAACGTGCAGGTCTGCTGGGAGAAGTTCTGCGACTACTTCGAGGTCGAGCCTCGCTACGTCCCGATGGAGGGCGCCCGTCTCCACCTGAACGGCGAGGAGGCGGTGAAGCGCTGCGACGAGAACACCATCGGCGTCGTCGCCGTCCTGGGCTCCACCTTCGACGGTTCCTACGAACCGGTAGCGGAAATCTCCGCCGCTCTCGATGAGTTGCAAGAGAGGACCGGACAGGACTTCCCCATCCACGTGGACGGCGCCTCCGGGGCGATGGTCGCGCCGTTCCTGGACCCGGACCTCGTATGGGACTTCCGCCTCCCGCGCGTCGCCTCGATCAACACCTCCGGCCACAAGTACGGCCTCGTGTACCCGGGAGTCGGTTGGATCGTCTGGCGCGACGCCGCCGCCCTGCCCGAAGACCTGGTCTTCCGGGTCAACTACCTTGGCGGCGAGATGCCGACCTTCGCCCTGAACTTCTCGCGCCCCGGCGCTCAGGTCGTCGCTCAGTACTACAACTTCCTGCGCCTGGGCTTCGAGGGCTACCGGGCGGTGCAGCAGGAGTGTCGCGACGTGGCGACCTACCTCTCCAGAAGCATCGCGGAGCTTAAGCCGTTCGAACTAGTCACCGCCGGCGAAGAGTTGCCGGTCCTCGCGTTCGACGTGAAGGACCGGGTCGGAAGCTTCTCGGTCTTCGATGTCTCCTACGCGCTGCGCGAGCGCGGCTGGCTAATGCCCGCCTACACCTTCCCCAAGAACCGCGAAGACCTGGCCGTGCTAAGGGTGGTCGTCCGCAACGGCTTCAGCCGCGACCTGGCGGACCTGCTCCTTGAGGACCTCTCGCGTACGCTTCCGCGCCTGCTGAGTCAGCCGGCGCCGCTACACGATGCTGCCTCCGCAGCCTACCACCACAACGCCTACCGTCGGAGTCCGAGCGCGAAAGAAGGAAAGTAGCGATGTGCCGGCTCTTCGGACTCAGCGGGGGCGAGGAGCGCATCCGGGCGACCTTCTGGCTGCTGGAGTCGCCGGACAGCCTGGCACTCCAGAGCCGCAGGGAGCCCGATGGGGCGGGCCTCGGGACCTTCGACGCCGACGACCGGCCTCGCGTGATGCGCGAGCCCATCGCCGCCTACAAAGACGCCTCCTTCAGCCGGGCGGCGAGGGAGGAGCGGTCGCGCACCTTCGTCGCCCACGTCCGCTACGCCTCGACCGGCGAGGTGAACCCCCGCAACACCCACCCTTTCGAGCAGCGCGGGCGCCTCCTCGCCCACAACGGTGTAGTTGGGGACCTGGAGAAATTGGAGGCGCGCCTCGGCGAGTACCGGAAGCTCGTCGAAGGAGAGACCGACTCGGAGAGATACTTCGCCCTGATCACCAAAGAGATCGAAGCCTCTGGAGGCGACGTCGGGGCGGGGATCGGGGCGGCGGCGCGCTGGATCTCGCGCGAGCTGCCCGTCTTCTCGCTGAACATGGTCCTCGCAACGCCAGACGGCCTCTGGGCGCTGCGCTACCCAGATACGCACGACCTCTTCGTGCTAGAGCGCGCCGCAGGTGGTGCCCATGGTTCGCGCCACCTTGACCACGCCAGCGCGGCCGGTACCGTCCGTGTGCGCTGCCGGCACCTCAAGACGCGCCCCTCGGTCGTGGTGGCGACCGAACGCATGGACGAGGATCCGCTCTGGCGGCCCATTGAGCCGGGTGCGCTCCTCCACGTCGGCTCGGACCTCGCCTGCATGACGACCCCGGCGATAGACTTTCCCCCGGCCATGCCCCTCTCCCTCGAGGACCTCGGCGAACGGGCAGCATCGTCGCAGGCGTAGCGCTGAGGGTGAAACAAAGAAGGAGATCATCCGCTGTCTGAAACGTTACATCGCCCGCGAGGTCTACCGGCTTCTAGACTCTCCATACTCACGCAGGCACTTGGTTTCGGTGCCTTGACGAACATGGTGAAAGTGGAGTCCACGAGCGGCTTGCCGAACTCGGTCTGTGAAGCGTAGTTGCGGTCGAAATGGACGGGAGCAGTATTCTGCGATAGCAGGATGAACTAGATGTTGTCGGTGGTGGTAACCGTGCGTCCTAGGGGGTGTTCGTAGACATCCCCCACCTCGAAATCCTCGAATAACCGGCCCCTCCAACCTTCTTTCACTGCCATACGACTTCCTTTCCTATACGTCATGCAGAGGGACCCGATGGACGAAAGCACCTCGCGCTCGCGAGGCGTAGCTTGATCCCTGCGACGGACCCCACATTTCTCTGTAGCTTCGGCAGCGTAGCGCAGACGCGCTCTCCACCGACAATATTCTTGCTAGCCTGCATGAAAGCAGATCATCTCCATACAGTCCGGCCGGTGAGGCAAATAATCTCACGCTCCGTATCGCGTAGTCCTCCAGGCACTATGGGATCGAAACGCTGTAGTCGGCCCCGAGCGGAACGGGCCGCGCTCCGAGCAGTTCATGAAATGCCTTCAGGGAGCTCAGAAGTTCCGCGGCACGGATGCGTTTCGTGATGAATATAATCCGCGAGCGGTGGTCCTCGTCGGGCCACTCGCCCAGGTGCTCTGGCGGATGAATGATGTGCTGCACGCCGTTGAGGACGACAGGACCCGGCTCGCCGACGTCCAGAAGACCTTTCACACGCAATATATCTTCGCCCTTGGTGTGCAACAACATGCTGAACCAGATGCCGAACGCCGTCCAGTCGATCGGCCCGTCAAACGTCACCGAGACGGAATGGGTTTCGCCTGTATCGTGTAGCTCGCCGGTCTCTTCGGCAAGAGATCCGGGCGCCACGTGCGTCCCCGTTCTACTCGGGCGGAAAAGCTTGCCGGCATCTATCTCGCCGAAAGTGGGATCGAAGATCTGGGCGGACGGGTTTACCGTACTCAGCCGTGATAGCAGCCCCCGTACCACGCCCGGCTCTCCTATGTCCGTCTTGGTCACGACGATCTTGTCCGCCGCCGCTATCTGCTTGAGCGACTCGGGATTGCGGGCGAGATGCAAGTCTCCGTTGACCGCATCGACCGTGACAAGCACCAGGTCCACCAAGAAATGGTGCTGCAGGATGGGGTTGGTGAAGATCGTGTAGAGGATGGGCGCCGGGTCCGCCAGTCCGGTCGTCTCGATGACGACGCGGTCCAGACGCAGTATATCTCCTCTGTCATCCAGGTCCAGAAGCTCGACAAGTGCGGTGACGAGATCCTCCCTGGTGCTACAGCAAACGCAACCACTACCGAGCAGAACCGTATGTTCGTCCACCCGGCGCAGGAGGTGGTGGTCGAGCCCCACCTCGCCGAACTCGTTGACAAGAACGGCCGTGTTAGCCATCGAAGGCTCCGACAGCACCCTTCCAAGCAGAGTCGTCTTGCCACTGCCTAGGAATCCCGTCACCACCGTTATCGGGCACTTCATCTGCGTCTACTCCTCGTCCCAAGTATCGTCCGAGCCGGAGAGCGCTTCGTGCAGTGCGGGGCCCAGGGGGTCCAGCGGCCGGCCGGGCAGCTTCTCCGTGGCCGGCCAGAGGGAACCCAGGTCCTGGACGATCTCCGTTCTACCTTTGCGGTCACGAAGCAGATACTTGCTTCCGCTCCAATCCTGGATCCGGAGCCCGTAGTGACGCAGTACCTCGTTCGTCAGGGCCACCCGGTGGAGGCGGTCGCGGCACCGGTCGCGCTGATACACGACCGGGTCCACGCCGGGACCGGATGCGCGCGCCCGGTCCTCGATGTGCCGGTCCGTCCAGTGGACCTGCGCCACGAAATCTTTCCCGCACAGTACACACATAGGAGCGATCTAAGAGGGAGCGGTGCCCTGACCGGAGGAAGAAGGAGCAGCGCCTGATCCCTGACCGGAGGTAGCGGCGCCCCCGTTGGCCGCCGGAGTATCGATGCCGTACATGTTGACGCCTGGGTCGTGGTCGGGTTGAGACCTCGGGTACCGTTGGACGAAGTCGTCGGCGATCTCCTCCATCGTTGCCCAGCGTATACCGCTATGACCATTGATGTAGTCGATCAACCGCTCGAGCATCAACAGACACTGTGGCCGGCCGCACACGTCGGGATGAATGGTCAGGCAGTATGTGGCGTAATCCATCTCCCGGTAGACCCAGTCGAACTCATCCCGCCACAGTTCCTCTATGTCGCGCGGGTTGACGAAGCCGTGGCTGTTGGGCGAGCCTTTGATAAACATCATCGGGGGCAGGTCGTCGAGGTACCAGTTACCGCCGATCTTGACGAGATCTATCTCTTCGCCGCGCACGAGCGGCTTCATCCACTCATTAGCGGATTTGGAGTAGTCGATCTTCGTCCAGTAGTCGCCTACACGCGCGTAGTAAGGAGTGAAATCTCTGTGCTGGAGCGAATGGTCGTACTTGTAGCCGAACTCGAGAAGAAGCTCGTTGGTGGTATTCGAGACTTCCCACCATGGCGCCACATTACCGACCGGTTTCTTGCCGGCGAGGTCCTCAATTAGCCCGATACACTTCTCGAGCACGTCTCTCTCCTGCTGGGGCGTCATGGCGACCGGGTTCTCGTGCGAGTAGCCGTGGCTGCCGATCTCGTGTCCCGCGTCCGCGACCATCCGGACCTGTTCCGGGAAGGTCTCTATGGAATGGCCGGGGATGAACCAGGTCGTCTTCAAATCGTACTTGTCGAAGAGTTTGAGCAAACGCGGCGTGCCCACCTCGCCGGAGAACATGCCCCGCGAGATATCGTCGGGCGAATCCTCGCCACCGTAGGACCCAAGCCAGCCGGCAACAGCATCAATGTCTATGCCTATGGAGCAGAAGATCTGTTTCTCCGCCATAACCCACCTTTCTGTTCAGCCTTGTCCTTTTGTCTGACCAAAGCCATTGTACAAAAGTTGGATCTCACGCTCAACACGGCCGTTACCCGCCAACGTCATTTGCCCGGCGTCCGCGCCGCGGTTAACATAATTGTCAGACTAATTACGTTGGTGGACCGGGGGCAGGAGGAACGATGGGACTTCCGAAGGTAGCGGTATTCTCGCTGGGTGGCACGATCTCTTCGGTAGATTCTGGAGGTAAAGGCGTCGAGCCGACGCTGACCGGCGAAGCTTTGGTGGCGGACGTACCGCAGATAGCCGAGGTTGCGGAGGTTTCGGCCGTTTCGTTCCGTCAGGCGGCGTCCGGGGAACTTACGGTGCGCGATCTTCGCGAACTGTCGTCGGAGATCGAGCGTAGCGTGGATGAAGGCGCGAGTGGAGCGGTGGTCACGCAGGGTACCGACACCATAGAAGAAACGGCGTTCGTTTTGGACCTCCTGGCGGACCGGAACGCACCCCTCGTAGTTACGGGTGCGATGCGCAACCCCACCCTCCCCAGTGCCGATGGCCCAGCGAACCTTCTGGCGGCGATTCAAGTCGCGGCGAGCGAGACGGCCCGGAGTCTCGGAACGATGGTCGTATTCAACGACGAGATCCACGCCGGGCGGTTCGTGCGCAAGACTCACACCTCCAACCCTGCCACCTTCCGGTCGGATCCGGTCGGCCCCATTGGTTGGATCTCGGAGGGCATCACTAGAATCGTGCTACATCCACAGGGAGCACGCAAGATAGCGCTTCCCGAGGACACGCAAGACCGCTCGGTCGCGCTGCTCACCATTGCCCTGGGTGACGATGGGAGGCTACTTCCGGCGATAGAACAGGAGGGTTATGCAGGACTCGTTATCGAGGCCCTGGGCGGCGGCCATGTCCCCTCCGTCATGGTAAAGGCACTGGAGGATCTCGCCGCGAAGATGCCAGTCATCCTGGCCTCGCGGACCGGGAGTGGAGAGGTCCTCCGCGCCACCTATGGATTCTCCGGCTCGGAGACCGACCTGATCGAACGCGGTCTGATTCCCGCCGGACCTCTCGATGGTTTGAAGGCCCGATTGCTCCTCACGCTGCTACTCCAGTCCGGAGCAACTCAGGAAGAAATCTCTCAAGCCTTCAAGCAACAGCTAGACAGTTAGACAAGGCTGCCTGTAAGGCGCAACGCTTACCTAATTACAGAGTGCCTTTGAATGAGGCCGGCCTATTTGTTTGACAAATAGGAACACCGCAACTAGAGTAACGGAAGTGGTGGGGCGTGTGGAGAAATTGTTGAAGGTAGGGAAAACGAATAGGTCGACGCTAGTTGACCCGATGTGCAGGTTTAGTAAAGGAGCTTTGCCAGTTGCAGAGGTTGGTTGCCTGCTCGCGATGGTTGAGCAAGAAAGCTACGGTGTGACTCAGCGTCTTCCTCAGCAGCCGACTCGTCAAATGCCAGAGGTCGCGCGCCCACACCCGCTTTACACAGTAACGCTCCACGAGCTGGCTAAAGACAGTGTCGATTCGGTATCGAAAACGGCTCAAGAAGGCGCTCTTTGTTGGGGTGGGATCTCTTTTCTTAGAGGAGTACGGAGCCAGAAGCTCTAT
>JAABVA010005049.1_pt1 | contig 12075 bp, 11 predicted proteins | sample 5560331 | NCBI WGS metagenome assembly JAABVA01 (sample SAMN12812661, study PRJNA571458) | rock metagenome | isolation source: Antarctica rocks | place: Antarctica: Victoria Land, Mt New Zealand sud | collected 2016-01-07
TCAGATCGGCACTTTTGGCACAGAGGTTACGACAAGGCCAGTAAGGTCTTCGAGGACCGTGCGTCCGGCGCCCAGGCCGATCGCGCCGGACTGCAAGCAGCACTCGACTACGTGCGGGGTGGCGAGGTGCTGGTCGTCTGGAAACTGGACCGGCTCGGGCGTTCGCTGCCCCACCTGATCGAGACCGTCACGGCGTTGTCCGAGCGCGGCGTCGGGTTCCGTTCGCTGACCGAGGCGGTCGACACCACCACGCCGGACGGCCGGCTCATCTTCGGCGCCCTCGGCCAGTTCGAGCGCGACCTGATTGGGGAGCGCACCCGCGCGGGCTTGGCGGCCGCCGCGGCGCGGGGACGCAAGGGCGGGCGCAAGCCAGCCGTCACCGAGGACAAGCTCCGACGGGCACGCGAGCATATCGCGAAGGGTTTGACCGTGCGCGAGGCCGCAACACGCGTGAAGGTCGGCAAGACGGCCCTCTACGAGGCGCTCACCGTGGAACCAGCCTGACTTCCCACGTCTTGTTTATCGTCCGTCGCCAAATGGCTCCTGGTGACAAGGGCGTTGGGTCAAAGCCGACATCTGTTCCGTCAGGCTGCGGAAAGCGATTTCTGGCGACCCGCTCCAAAGCGCGGGCAGGTTCCGGGCACATGTCCCAGGCTTAACCCAATACCGTTCAGTTAGGCACTTTCCAGAGTGTCGGACGGCCCTTATCAAGCAGTTTGCCTACCATTGCCGGGCACCTAACGGCGCTAACTGAACCGTATTGAGGCTTAACCGCCTGCCCGGCATCCAGCAACCAACTCACGGCTTCGAGGTCGCCTCATGTAAACGCAGCACGGTGCGGGCATTCGTAGAACTCGTCGCCAGCGTGTTGATGGCGCCGGTGCGCAGAGCGCCCAGAATGGCGGCAGCCTTGGTGTTCTCGCTCGCGATTGCGATCACGTTGGGGATGCGGCTCAGGTCGCGGGTGGTCAGGCCGATGACCCGGCCCTGCATGTTGGTGCTGGACGCGCGGCCATGGATGTCGATGAAGTCGTAGCCCATGATGTCGCCGATAGTTCCGGAAAGCCGGGCCTCTGCCACCTCCTGTGGGGAGAACCAACCCATCCGGACCATGTTGCTGTCTTCGCTGAGATCGCCGATCCCGACCAGCGCCACATCCGCCCGGCGCGCGCGGTCGAGCACCAGCTTGACGGTATCGTTGCGGTAAAGCTCGTCGCGTAGGCTGGCATCGGCCACGAGGGCCGGCGCATACAGTGTTTCGCTCTCGCCGCCGAAGCGCACGGCTAGCCGGCGGCAGATGTGGTCCGGGTTCATGTGCTCTCCCGCCCGGACCGACCCGCCGATGGCGCACATGAACGTCACCGCCCGACGGGTAGGTGCCACGCAGTCCGCCACGGCGGCCACGTTGCGGCCCATGCCGACCGCGACCGTCATGCCCTCGGTCAGCGTGCGCGAAAGGTGGTCTGCCACCAGGCCCGCTACTGCCACGCGCTGCGCCTCCGGATCCCGCTGGTCGAGCGACACGAGCAGCCGGTCGATGCCGAACCGGCTGATGAACTCCTGCTCCAGCTCATTGCTGATGCCGCGGTGCTGGTGCACCCGGATCTCAACGATGCCGTCCTCCCGGGCTCGTTTGAGCAGACGGCTGATCTTGGCGCGGGACAGTGAGAAGCGGCGGGACAGCTCCTCCTGCGTAATGTCCTGGTGGTAGTATAGGCTGGCAATCTCAACCAGCATGTCTGCCGGAATGTCGCCCCAATCGGGGGGGCGTCGGACGTCTTTTGGTGATGCGCTCACGATCGGGATCCCGGCTTGCGGGATTGCAGCTAGACCTTTTTGACGGCTTCCTCAAACTCCCGAATGCGGGCGACCTTGGGCCCGGAACGAGCTGGCTCGAACTCCGAATCCAGCCAAGCGTGCAGGATCGTCTTGGCCAGCTCGGGGCCGACCACGCGTGCGCCCATAGTGATGACCTGAGCGTCGTTGCTTTTGCGCGCCCGTTCCGCCGAGTAGGTGTCGTGGCACTGCGCGGCGCGGATGCCCAGCACCTTGTTGGCGCTGATCGCCATGCCGATCCCGGTGCCGCAAAGCAGCACGGCCCGGTCGTTGCGTCCGTCCACGATTGACTGCGCGGCGGCGAAGGCGATGTCCGGATACAGCACGGGCCGGGTGTCGTGGGTGCCGAAATCCTCCACGTCCAGGCCGCGGTCGACGAGCGCCTGCTTGAGGATCTGCTTCAGCTCGAAGGCTGCTTCGTCGCAGCCGATCGCGATTGCCATAGACCTTGTCCTCTCCGAGACGAGCGACTGCGCGCTGCACAACTGCTCATTTAATGAAATTTACATCAGCTGACTGACGGCACCATAGGGCGCCAGAACCCGCACCTGCAAGTTGAAATACAGGCTTACGCCGCGTACGGGCGCAATATGCCGGGCGTCCTGCGTGAACGTTCATGCAGGCTCTTGACAATGGTGCAGGCTTATGTGAGGTCTGGCAAAAATCGGGAGGACGGCTTGAAACAATCACCGGCGCCGCAGACCGCATGAACCGGGTCATCAACAATCCGGACGAGGTCGTCGAGGACAGCCTGCGCGGCTATCTCGCGGCATGTCCCAGCCTGTTGCAGGCGACGGCCCATCCCCGCGTCCTGCGCCGCGCCGGTCCCATCGTGCCCGGCCGCGTCGGCGTGGTTACCGGCGGCGGCTCCGGTCACGAGCCCGCCTTCCTCGGCTACGTCGGACCCGGCCTGCTGGACGCGGTCGCCATCGGCGAGGTGTTCGCATCGCCCACCGCCAAGAGCTTCCACGCCGCGTTTCAGGCGGCCGACTCAGGCGCCGGCGTCGCATGCCTCTACGGCAACTACGCCGGCGACAACATGAACGTGAAAATGGCCGTCAAGCTCGCCGCCAAGGACGGCGTGAACGTTCAAACGGTAGTTGCCAACGACGACGTCGCCTCCGCTGGGCCGCAGGAGCGGGACAAGCGTCGCGGCGTCGCCGGCGAGATCGTCATGTGGAAGGCCGGGGGCGCACGCGCCGCCGAGGGTGCTGACCTGCCCGAGGTGATCGCCGCCGCCCAGAAGGCGATCGACCAGACGCGCTCGGTTGGCATCGGCCTGTCCGCCTGCACCATTCCAGCCGCCGGCAAGCCCAACTTCACGATCAAGGACGGCGAGATGGAGGTCGGCATCGGCCATCACGGCGAGCCCGGCATTGCCGTCATGCCCACCGCGCCCGCCAAGGAGATGGCCGCCGACATGGTCGAGCGCATCGTCGCGGACCTCCCGTTCGGCCGTGGCGACGACGTCTCGGTGTTGGTGTCCGGCCTGGGCGCTACGCCGGTGATGGAGCTGTACCTGCTCTACGGCCACGTCGACGAGATGCTGCGCGACCGAGGCATCACCCCACGCCACCGCTTCGTCGGCAACTACTTCACGTCGCTCGACATGATGGGCGTGTCCCTCACCCTCACGCGCCTGGATGCGGAACTGGACCGGCTGATGGTCGCCCCCGCACGCTCCATCGGCCTTACGGTCGGGGAGCACTGAAAATGGACTCGGTCAGCGAACGGGATGCCGGGCCGATCGTGCTGGACATGGCTGCCGCGGTTGTACGCGAGCAGGCATTCCTCAGCGAGATTGATGGCAAGATCGGCGACGGCGATCACGGCATCAACATGGGCAAGGGCTTCCGCCTCGCAGCCGACCGGCTACGCGCGGGCGGCCCGTTCGGCCTGGCGCATGGATTGCAGACGCTCGGCGACACGCTGCTCGGCGACATCGGCGGCTCCATGGGCCCACTCTACGGCACGTGCTTTACCGAGATGGCGGGTGCGCTGGACGGAGCCGACCGCATCGACGCCGCGCGGTTCTTGGCCATGCTGCGCGCGGGCTATGGCGCGGTGATCGATCTCGGCGGCGCCAAACCCGGCGACAAGACGCTGGTGGACGTGCTCGACCCCGCCGTGACCGCATTCGAGGCGGCCCAAGGGCGGACCGAGCCATTCGCCGCGTGCCTGATCGACATGAAGCAGGCCGCCGCCTCGGGTTTTGAATCCACGCGCGACATGGTCGCCCGTATCGGCCGCGCAAGCCGGCTGGGCGAAAGGTCCCGCGGCACGCTCGATGCCGGCGCCGCTTCCTGCAACTTGTTGCTGGGAACCCTGGCGGACGGACTGACCAAACTGATGCATGACCAGCAAGGAGAATCGCCTTGAGCGAATCCGCCACCGCATCCCGTCCCAACGAGCTGCCGAAGACCATGACCGCCGTCGTCGCCTACGCACCCGGCGACTACCGGCTGGAAACCGTTGACGTGCCCCGCGCCGGCCCGGACGACATCATCATCGCCGTCGAGGCGTGCGGCATCTGCGCCAGCGACATCAAGACGTTTCAGGGCGCGCCGTCCTTTTGGGGCGACGACAAGGGCCAGCCCCGCTATGTCAAGGCGCCCATGATCCCCGGCCACGAGTTCATCGGCCACGCGGTCGAGATCGGCGAGAATGTCGCCCGCGAAGGCCATTACAGGGTCGGCGATCGCCTGATCTCCGAGCAGATCGTCTCCTGCGAGCACTGCCGCTACTGCAAGCGCGGTGAGTATTGGATGTGCGAGCGCCACGACGTCTACGGCTTCCAGAACAACGTCAACGGCGGCATGGCCAAGTACATGCGGTTTCCGAAGGAATCGCGCACTCACAAGATACCGCACGACCTGCAGATGGAGCGCGCGGTCCTGGTCGAGCCCTACGCGTGCTCGGTCCACGCCGTCAACCGCGGGCTGATCCAGTTGGACGACGTCGTCGTGCTTGCGGGCGCCGGGCCGTTAGGCCTGGGGATGGTGGGGGCTGCGCGGCTCAAGAACCCGTCCAAGCTGGTCGTGCTCGACACCAAGCCCGACCGGCTCGACCTGGCCAAGCGCTTCGGCGCCGACGTGGTCATGAACCCGCTGAAAGAGGACGTCGTCCAGGCAGTAAAGGACATGACGGACGGCTACGGCTGCGACGTGTACATCGAGGCGACCGGCCACCCGGCCTCCGTCGTCCAGGGCCTGAACATGATCCGCAAGCTCGGCCGCTTCGTCGAGTTCAGCGTCTTCGGCGAGGAGGTCACGGCAGACTGGAGTATCATCAGCGACCGCAAGCAGCTCGACCTCTACGGGGCGCATCTCGGGCCGTACTGCTACCCGCTGACGATCGCCGCCATCGCCGACGGACGCCTGCCGACCGAGGGCGTGGTGACGGACGTGATGCCGTTGTCGGAGTGGAAGGCCGGCTTCGAAAAGATGAAGAAGGGCGATGGCTCGATCAAGATCGTGCTCGTTCCGGAATGAGAGTCGGCCCGGTCGCCTGAACGCGGCAACAACGGTCCACGCCGTCATGGCGGCGAGACAGGGAGAGGAACAACGATGGCCAGGCGCGGCAAACTGGACATGAGACTCGCTGTGGGTTCGGGCGCAGTTCTCGTCCTGCTCGCCGCGATGGTCGTCGATACGAAGGTCGTCAAGATCGGCTCCACCGAGGACGTGCAGGCGGGCATTTTCTCCGCTGCGACGTACGGCAAGGCCCAGTTCCCGAAGATGCAGTCGGCGATCGAGAGCCGTGCCGTGGACGCCGCCGTGCTGGCCGCGGCCCTGGCCAAGGACCAGGCAGCAGCCGAGACGCAGTACGGCGTGCCGGCGCCGGCGGGCCCCGAGTATTCCGTCAAGTTCACGGGCAAGGTGGGCAAGCAGGATTTCGGCGTCTACGACGTCGCTATTCCCGGCGTCCCCGAGACTATCCACGTCGGCGTGCAGACCGGGCCCGCGATCAATGGAACCGACCTGCGCGACGCTACAGGCTTGATCAAGTTCGGGGATTTCAGCAACCAGATCGACTACCAGAACGCCGGCTCGGCGCTGAACAACGAGATGAAGAAGGAGGTGCTGTCGAAGATCGACGGCTCCGACCTGACGGGCAAGATGATCTCGGTCGTCGGCGCCTTCGAGCTGTCCGACCCGGCCGAGTGGGTGGTCACCCCCGTGAAGCTGACCGTGCAATGAGCATGGCATCGGCGAGCGCAGCATCGGGAACCGCGCCTGCGGCCGGAGACGCCGTACTCTCGGCGCGCAACGTCACCAAGACGTACGGCAACACCCACGCGCTCAAGGGCGTGAACTTCGACATTCACCGCGGCAAGGTCACCACGCTGTTCGGCGAGAACGGCGCAGGCAAGTCGACGCTGATGAAGATCCTGTCCGGCGTCGTGACGCCGACCTCGGGGGAGATTGACCTTGATGGACGCCGGGTCACCTTCGCGTCCACGGTAGAGGCCCGGGACAACGGCATTTCCATCATCCACCAGGAGCTGAGCCTCGCGCCCAACCTCAGCGTGCGCGACAACATCTTTCTGGGGCGCGAGCTGCGCCGCCCGTCCGGTATCGATTTCGACGAGGAAGCCCGGCAGACAAAGGTTTTGATGGAAGATCTCGAGGAGGAGATCGACCCGATGACCCCGGTCGAGGAGCTCCGCCTCGGCCAGCAGCAACTTGTTGAGATCGCCCGCGCACTGTCCGTCGACGCGCGCATCCTGATCATGGATGAGCCGACCTCCGCGCTGAGCGCGACCGAGGTCGAGGTGTTGTTCAAGGTCATCCGCGACCTCACAAGCCGCGGCGTCTCGATCGTCTACATCTCCCACCACCTGGAGGAAGCGCTCCAGATCACCGACTACGCGGTGGTGTTGCGCGACGGCACCATCACGGCCACTGCCGAGGCGAAGGACATCGACCTGCAGTGGATCGTCCACCACATGGTGGGCGACCACTACGACCGCGGCTCCCCGCCCACAGGCTACGCGTTTGGCGACGTGGTGCTGTCGGCCAGCGATATCTGCGTGGCCGACATGGCACGCTCAGGCGGCCTGGTCGTCGACCACCTCTCGCTCGACGTGCGTGCGGGCGAGATCGTGTGCATCTACGGGCTGATGGGCGCCGGGCGCACGGAGCTGCTGGAGGCGATCGCCGGGCGCGTGCCGATGGTGGTCGGCCAGGTGCTGCTGGAGGGCGAGTCGGTCGCCGACCTCAATATTGCCGGGCGCATCGCCAAGGGCCTCGTCCTCGTGCCCGAGGACCGGCAGCGCGACGGTCTGGTGCAGACGATGTCCGTGGGCGAGAACCTATCGCTGGCCAGCATCGGCGCGTTCGTCAAGCGCATGCTGACATCGCGGCCGCGGGAGCGGGTGCTGGTCGACCAGTCGATCCGCAACGTCCACATCAAGACCGCGGGCGGCACTGCGGCCATCGGCTCGTTGTCTGGCGGCAATCAGCAGAAGGTGGTCATCGGCAAGATGCTGGCGACGCACCCCAAGGCCATCCTGCTGGACGAGCCCAGCCGCAGCATCGACATCGGCGCCAAGGCCGAGGTGTTCCGCCTGCTCGGCGAACGGGCAGCGCAGGGGCTCGCCGTCGTGTACTCGACGTCGGAAGTCCAGGAGTGCCTGAGCATCGCGCACCGAATCGTCGTGATGAGCAAAGGCAGGATTTCTGCCGAGTTCGGGCCCGGCGTAGCGAAGGAAGACATCATGGCCGCCTCCGGCGAAGCCGTGGTCGGCTGACAAGAACAGCAAGAGTCCTGACAATGACGCAAACGACCCTGTCGACAAAACGCTCCAGCCTGGGTTCATTCACCAGCGATTTCGACATCGCCAGGATCCTGCTTGAGGGCCGGGCCTTCTTCGCGCTGATTGCGATCATCATCGTCTTCTCGCTCCTCTCGCCGTACTACTTCTCGCTTGCCAACTTCCTCACGATGGCCTCCCACGTCGCCATCTTCGGAATCCTCGCGGTCGGCATGCTGCTCGTCATTCTGAACGGCGGGATCGACCTGTCGGTTGGGTCCACGCTCGGCCTGTGCGGCGTGATCGCCGGGTTCCTGATGCAGGGGGTGTCGTTCCCGGCACTCGGCTACACCCTCTACCCACCGGTCTGGGTGGTCGTGATCCTCACCTGCGTCCTGGGCGGCTTCGTGGGCCTGATCAACGGCGTGCTCGTCGCGCGCTTCAAGGTCCCGTCCTTCGTCGCCACCCTCGGCGTGATGTACGTGGCCCGCGGCGTGGCGCTGCTCATCACCAATGGCCTCACCTACAACAACCTCGGCGGCCGGCCCGAGCTCGGCAACACCGGCTTCAACTGGCTCGGCTTCAACCGTTTGCTCGACGTCCCGATCGGCGTGATGGTGCTGGTGGTGGTCGCACTCATCGGCAACCTGGTGCTGAGCCGCACCGCCTTCGGCCGTTGGCTCTATGCGTCGGGCGGCAACGAGCGTGCGGCGGAACTGTCCGGCGTTCCGGTCAAGCCGGTGCAGATCACCGTTTATGTTCTGTCCGGGGTCTGCGCCGCCATCGCAGGCCTTATCCTATCGTCGCAACTCACCTCGGCCGGGCCGACGGCAGGCGTGACCTACGAGCTCACGGCCATCGCCGCCGTGGTGATCGGCGGCGCAGCTTTGACCGGCGGCCGCGGCACGGTGCGCGGCACCCTGCTCGGCGCGTTCGTCATCGGCTTCCTGTCCGACGGGCTGGTCATCATCGGCATCTCTTCTTACTGGCAGACGGTTTTCACCGGCGCCGTGATTGTGCTGGCGGTGCTTTTGAACGCCGTGCAGTACCGCCGCCGCCCGAAACCCACGACGCCCACACCAGGTCATCCGACACTCGCGCCGAAGGCGGGCTAGGAGCGACAGGCCACGCTGACTTCGGAACGGCTGCAGCCGGGCCGCGAGTGCTGCATATGAAAGGAAGAAACATCGTGTTACGCAGAACACTGACATCGACTATCGCCGTCGTCGCACTGGCTGTTCCGGCACTGGGCTACAGTGTCGCGCCTGCTGTTGCGGCAGGAGGCCTGATGACCATCATCGTCAACGACCCCTCCAACCCTTACTGGCAGACTGAAGGCAACGTGGCCAAGGCCCAGGCGGAGAAGCTTGGCTACACGGCCAATGTCGGTGCGTCCAAGGGCGACACCAACACCGAAAGCAACCTGATCGACACGGCCATCACCAACCGCTCTATCGCGATCATCCTTGACCCAGCGAACGCCAGCGGCTCCGTCGGCGCCGTGAAAAAGGCCATCGCCGCGAACATCCCGGTCATCCTCGTCAACGCCGAGATCAACCAGGAAGGCCTTGCCAAGGCGCAGCTCGTCTCCAACAACGCACAGGGCGCGGCGCTTGGCGCCCAGCAGTGGGTGAAGGACGTGGGGCAGAAGGGCAACTACGTCGAGCTGCTCGGCGCACCGTCCGACAACAACGCCGCCACCCGGTCCAACGGGTTCAACACCGTGCTCAGCCAGTATCCCGACCTCAAGAAGGCCGGATCGCAGGTCGCCAGCTGGGACCGCACCCAGGGTCACGACAAGATGCAGAACCTGCTCCAGGCCAACCCCAACATCATCGGCGTGATCAGCGGCAACGACGAGATGGCGCTCGGTGCGATTGCGGCGCTGAAAGAGGCGGGCAAGTTGTCGAGCATTAAGGTGGGCGGCTTCGACGGTTCTCCGGATGCCGTGGCGGCCGTCAAGTCAGGAGAGCTGGCCTACACCGTGCTTCAACCGGTGGCCACCTTTGCCGCAAAGGCGGTGGACGAGGCGGACTCGTTGATCAAGACCGGCAAGACAGGAGCGGCGACGGAGAAGCAGCTGTTCAACTGCATTCTCATCACCAAGGCAAACGTGGGGCGCTTCGTCGGGCAGTTTACGCTCGAGAAGTGACGGCAGGCGGGCGGCTCTTACGGGCTGCCCGCTTGTTTCTGCCCGTGTGAGCGACGGGTGGCCGATGTGCACCGGCAAACACCTGCTGCTGTTGAAGAACCCTGAATGGGACAGGGCGCAGCCGGGCACCTGATCATCCGATTTTGTTTCGCGACGAATTTTGGCAGCTGCCGCCATGGCGACCTGGCCTTACCCGAACCCTGCGGTCCCGGCCTGACCCGACAGGCCGCGGACCGTAAGCCATGCCAGCCGCCTCAGGTTCTGCACAGCAGCCGTAAGGTGGAACTCCTCGGCGGCACCCTGCAACCCACGCAGCCGCAGATGCCGGATCCCGAACTTACGCCGAGCATGTCGCGAAGAGTTTGACCGTGCACGACGAGGCCGCAACACACGTGAAGGTCGGCAAAACGGCCCTCTACGAGGCGCTCACCGTGGAACCAGCTTGATGTCCTACCCCTTGTTTATCGTCCGCCGCTAAATGGCCCCTGGTGACAAGGGTGTTGGGTCAAGACCAGCCTGGCGAGCCGGTGTTGCTGAGCGAGGCCGACCACATTCTCGCGCCGGCTGTTGGCGATTTGAACGTGCGATCGTGCCAGGGCGGTGCGTATGCCGCGGCGACGCATGGGCGGGCGCTGGCGCACATGGCCGGTGGGACATTGACGATCACGCGAGGCCGCTAGCACGGCATCGTGTCCAACCCGTGCACAGCCAACTTACCGCGCCCGCAACGCGGGAGCCGTTTTGCACTTAGACCCTCTGCCTTCAGCCGATCCAAGAAGCTGCTTGGTCAAAGGAGCAGGTGGCAGTGGTGGCGGCGGTCAGGGTACTATTCGTCGAGGACGAGAGTCTCATTCGTCTGGTGACGTCGCAAGCTCTCCAGGACGAGGGGTTCGAGGTGGTGGAGGCTTGGAACGGTGACGAGGCCGCAAGGCTGCTGGACAGTTCTGACGGCTTCGACGTCCTGTTCACCGACGTGCAAATGCCCGGGACGCTTGACGGTTTAGACGTGGCTATGCACGCCCGGCGACGTTTCCCTGGCATTCCCGTGCTCGTCGTGTCCGGTTACGCGCCACACCTTATACGTCGCCTCGATGCCCTGGAACCATCGGTCGTGTTCATCGGCAAGCCCTACAGCCTGGATGAGCTTTTGGCTGCGATTAGGCGCTTGACCACTACGCTCTGGCTCGTTCCGCCGCCATAGGCAGATCCGGCCGTGTTGCTCATGCTGCGAGGCGGGCCTTGTCTATGCGCAGCGTGGCGACCAAGCCCGTTACTGGCCACGCATACGAGATCGAGCCACCAAGCTGACCGGATATGCTCCTGGCGACCAGCTTGCTCCCGAAGCCCACAGGCCCCGTCGGAGCGGCAACCGGCGGGCCGCCCCGCTCTGTCCAGATGATGGCCACTTCACTGTCATCGGAAGTGCATGCCACGTTGATCGTGCCTCTCGGCGCCGACAAGGCGCCATACTTGATCGAGTTGGTCGCCAACTCGTGGACAATCAGGGCCAACGTGGTGGCCGATGTCTCGCCGACGCGCAGCTCTGGCACGCAGACTTGGACGCAGTTCTGGCTGTCGTAAGGCGCAAGCAGCACGGCGAGCAGGTCGCCGAGCAGCGCGGCCTTCGTCTCTTCCTGGCCAGTGATGGTTCGGACAAGATCGTGGGCGCGTCCCAGCGCGGTCAGTCGTTGCGTCAGATCGCGCGCCATCTCCGTCGTTGTCGCAGCGGAGCGGGAGGCGATCGCGGTCAGGGCAGACGCGATGGCGAACAGGTTCTTGACGCGATGGCTCATCTCGCCCGCAAGCAACTCGTGGGTTTCCTCGGCCTGCTTGCGCTCGGTTACGTCGAGGAAAACCCCGAACATGACGCGGCCGACGATGCCGGCGTCGTCGCCTTGCCCCCGAGCGGAGATCCACCGGGTTGCATCGTTGTGCATGATCCGGAAATCAATCTCGAAAGCGCCCAGGATTGACCTGGTGGCCGTGAACGCGACCCTAACCCTGTCGAGGTCCTCTGGATGAATGCAAGCAGACAAGTCTTCGAAGGTAGTTGACCCGTTCCTCGGCACGCCCCAAAGGCCATGCGCGCGTTCATCCATGGCGATCTCGTCGGTGTCGACGTTCCACGACCAGAGTGCGACCCCAGCCGCGTCCGTGGCAATGCGCAAGCGTTCCGCGTCCCAAATAAGGGCGCTCGATCCGTCCCAAGACAAACTGTTGCAGCTCCTTCAACGTTCAACCAGAGCAGCAGGACCAGATAGCATGGTCCTTCGCAGGGGGAGCATGCAAACCTGTGGGGGTTTGTTCCTGCTGGGGTAAGTTTTCGGCTCAC
>JAABVA010005051.1_pt1 | contig 12071 bp, 9 predicted proteins | sample 5560331 | NCBI WGS metagenome assembly JAABVA01 (sample SAMN12812661, study PRJNA571458) | rock metagenome | isolation source: Antarctica rocks | place: Antarctica: Victoria Land, Mt New Zealand sud | collected 2016-01-07
CGAGGGTGCGCACGTTGCCGCGCAGCGCTACCTGGGTGCCCACCGGCAGGCCCTCCGCGGCCAGCAGCTTCTTGGTGAACTCCTTGTCCATGCCCGCGGCGCTGGCAAGCACTCCCGCCCCCACGTACGGGATGGCGGCGAGCTCCAGCAGTCCCTGCACGGTGCCGTCCTCGCCGTAGGCCCCGTGCAGCACGGGAAACACCACGTCGACCTCGGCCAGCACCTCTCCCGCACGGCCGTGGTCGAGGGTCATCACGTCGCCGCTGCGCTCGGGCTCCACGGTGAGCGCCAGCGAGGTGCCGTCCGGGTCCACGGAGGGCAGCTCGCGGCCGTTCATTGCGAGCGCGGCGGCGTCCGAGGTACCCAACACCCAGGCGCCCTCCCTGGTGATGCCCAAAGGCACGACCTCGAAGCGGTCGGGATCCAGGTGGCTGAGCACGCTGCCCGCCGACACGCAGCTCACCGCATGCTCGCTGCTGCGTCCGCCGTAGACCACGGCCACCCTCGTCCGGCGCTCACTCATGAGGGGACACGCTACCGGGACTCCCGGCGGTCGCTGACTCAGCCGATCCGAACCTAGGCAGCCGACTTCCATACCTGCTGGGCCACCCGGAGGAAGTTGCCCGACATGATGGCGGCAACATCGTCCGCGGAGTAGCCACGGGAGCGCAATGCGTCACCGATTCCGTGCAACTTCTCCGGCGGCACCGAGTTGATCGGGCCCCAGCGGGTGTAGCTCTCGTCGAAGAGCCCGGGATTGTTCGTCAGCTCGTCGTTGAAGTCGGCGAAGTCGAACGAGTAGTCCGAGCCGAGGCCGACGTGCCGCACGCCGACGAGTGACACTGCGTGGTCGATGTGCCGGACCATGGCGTCCAGGGTGGCGGTGTTGGCCCCGAGAAAGATGCCGACGCCGTTGATGCCGATGACTCCACCGCTCGCTGCGCAGGCCCGCGCCTGCTCGTCGGTGATGTTGCAGGGGTGCTCCCACACCGAACGCAGGCAGGAGTGGCTGTAGATCATCGGGGCGGTGGAGACTTCGCACAGCTGCATCGCCGTTCGGGCACCGCAGTGCGAGCCGTCGACCACCATGCCGACGGCGTTCATCTCGGCGACCAGGGCGCGGCCGTAGGCCGTCAGACCCTCGTCGACGGCATCCAGGCTTCCGGAGCCTGCCGCGTTGCGGTGGTTGTAGGTCGGCAGCATGGTCCGGACGCCGAGGTTGTAGAACCGCTGCACGTTGGCGAGATCACCGTCGAGTGGATTGGAGTCCTCGAGGTCGAAGGCCACCGCCGTGCGCCCGCTCGCTGCGGCTGCGTCGACATCGGCGATGGTGGCCGCCAACATCAGCCGCTCGTCGAAGTCGACCTGCTTTCGGAACGATCTCAGCAACTCCAGCACCTGCTCGGTGCGGTGGGGGGCATAGCCGACGTTGAGCGAGAGGTAAGTTCCGCCGGGTCGGGCGAAGCGGCTGAGCTCTTCGACTAGCGGCGCATCGACCGACAGCGGCAGGCAACAGTGCTGCTCCCACAGAGGGCAGTGTCGGCCAGGCAGGCGGTGTCGGCCAGGCAGGCGGTGTCGGCGAGCACCGGGCTGCACCGGGGCACCATTCTGCCTTCCCACCACACAGGCTCAGGCCTCCAGTGTCATTTCAGTTCGGCCGAACTCTTGCCGAGCAGTCGCCGCGCCACGATCAGCTGTTGAATCTGCTGCGTTCCCTCGAAAATGTCCAGGATCTTCGAGTCTCGGGCCCACTTTTCCAGCAGCAAGTGCTCGCTGTAGCCCAGGCTCCCGGCCAACTCCACGCAACGCAGCGTGATGTCATTGCCGCAGCGGCCGGCCTTGGCCTTGGCCATCGACGCTTGCAGTGAGTTCGGCTTGCCGTTGTCGGCCATCCATGCGGCTTCGAGCACCAGGAGGTAGGCCGCCTCCCAATCCGCTTCCATGGTGAAAAAGGTTGCAGCGGCATGGGACTGGTTGTTCGCCGGCCGGTCGTAGTCCAAGTCGACGCCGGCCTGGGTGAGCAGAGCCCTGGTTTCCTCGAGCGCGGCGCGGGCCACACCCACCGCCATTGCGGCCACGAGCGGGCGGGTGTTGTCGAAGGTCTGCATCGCGCCGGCGAAGCCACCGGAGGTGTCGATCTCCGGCTTGCCCAGCAGGTTCTCCTTGGGCACTCGGCAGTTCTCCAGCAACAGCGTCGCGGTATCGGACGCGCGGATGCCGAGCTTGTGCTCGAGGCGGACAACCGTGAGTCCCGGCGTGTCCTTGGGCACCAGAAAGGACTTGATCGCCGCACGTCCCAGCGTCTTATCCAGCGTCGCCCACACCACAACGGAGTCCGAACGCTGCCCGGCGGTGACGAAGATCTTTTCGCCGTTCAGGACGTAGTGGTCACCGTCGAGGGTGGCTGTGGTGCGGATCGCGGCGGAGTCTGAGCCGCACTGCGATTCCGTGATGGCCATCGATGCCCAGGTCCCGGCGAAGCGTTTCAGCTGCTCGTCGTCGGCAACCGATGCGATGGCCGAGTTTCCCAGTCCCTGGCGCGGCATGGACAGCAGCAGGCCGACGTCGCCCCAGCACATCTCCATGATGGACAGCGTGGTGGACATGTTGGTGCCGTTGGCGTTCTTCGGGGTGCCGATCTGCTCGGTGCGCCGCACGCCGGCCGCCCCCGCGCCCCCGGTGGCGGAGGAGTCGTTGAGTCCGTCGACCACCGAGGCCAACAGGTCAAGCTCTTTGGGGTAGGCATGCTCTGCGCTGTCGTACTTTCGAGAGTTGGCGCGCAGCACCTCCGCCGCCGTCTGATGCGCCTGGTTGATGATGGCGGAGAACTTCTTCGGAACCTCAAGGCTGATCATGCAAACACTCCGTGACTGGGTAGGGCCTGGCTTGGGCGGGAACGGTTAGACGAGAACGGTGCCCTCCATCACGCCGATGGCCCGCAGGTCGCGATACCACCGTTCGACCGGGTGTTCCTTGACGAAGCCGTGCCCACCGAGCAGCTGCACACCGTCGGTGCCGATCATCATCCCCTTCTCGGCACACAGTCGCCGGGCGAGTGCGGTGTCCCTGGCAAAGTCCTTGCCCTGCTGCGCCCGGCTCGCCGCACGGTAGGTCACCAGTCGCATGCCTTCCAGTTCGATACCCATGTCGGCGACCTTGAACGCCACACCCTGGCGGTTGCTGATCGGCTCACCAAAGGCAATACGGTCGTTGACGTAGGGAACGACGTAGTCCAAGACGGCCTTTCCAGCGCCGATCGCCAGTGCGCACCACGCCAAGCGGCCCAGTCGGATGCATTCGGTGTAAACCTCGGACCGACCGTCCGCGAGCAGTGCGGTGCCGGGCACGGCGACGTCGTCGAGCAGCACCCGCCCCATGCTGGCTGCCCGCAGTCCCATGGCCGGCTCGGCCTCGACGCTGAGCCCCGGCGTGCTCGACTCCACGACGAACAACGCGGGACCGCCGCCCTCGAGCTGGGCGGCGATGACGAACAGCTCGCACTCCGCAGCGCGGGGCACAGCCGACTTGACCCCGTTGAGCACGTAGCCCTCGCCGGTGCGCCGCGCGGTCGTCTTCAGCGTGAACGGGTCGAACAGGGCGTGCGGTTCCAGCACCGTCAACGCGGCCGTGGGAACGTCGTCGCCGACAAAGCTGGGCAGGTAGGTGGCCTGCTGTTGCTGGTCTCCCCAGAGCACCAGTGCCGTGCTGACCGCCGAGGGCGCCAGGCAGGCCACCGCGAGCCCCATGTCGCCGTGCGCGAGAGCCTCGGCGACGAGCACGTTGGTCACGGCGGAACGTCCGGTACCGACTCCGCCGAGTTCCTCGGGCACACCCACCAGCGTCACGCCGAGCTCGCTGACCCGCTGCAACAGACCGGCCGGCGGCGCGCAGGCCTCGTTGGCCTCCGCCGCGGCAGGGCGCAACTGCTCGCCGGCGAACTCCGCCACCGTCTCGACGATCATCTGCTGCTCGTCGTCCGGGTTCAGGTCGAAGAGATCGGCGGGCTTGCTGGCCGGCAACCGCGCCGGTGTGGCCAGTCCCTGGGCTGCCGTGAAGCCGCGGGTGGCCGCACCCGCGACGCGGAAGCCGCTCTTGGACGCCTGGTAGGCGACCTGCTCCGCACGCTTGCGGATACCAAGCCGGTCCAGTACCGGAGAACCGGCCAACCAGTTCAGCGCCGCGAGTCCGTACCCCATCACGTCCCGCTGGGCCGTGCGCGGTGCGCCTTGCCTGCTATCCGTACTTCTGCTGCTCGCCATGGCCGTCACCTTACTGGAGAGTAGATAAGGACGATACCGGCCTTCGATCGTCAGACACCGGGGGTTGCGGCTCGCCGCACAGGCGGGATAGAGTCGAACATCCGTTCGATTCCGTGGAGCTTGCCGGCCAGTTGTCGGCTCCTCCTGCTTGCGCGACGGAGGAGCTGGTCGAGTTGATGGCCGCTCATGCTCGCGCGGAATCGGCGCACGCACAGCGCAAGTTGGCGGTGACGGCGGAACTGTATTGACGCCGCAAGACTCAGGACGCTGCGAATGGGGCGTGGACGTCTCAGCAGGGCGAGTTCGTTCCGGCAGAAATCGGGGCGGGGCTGACGGTGAGCAGGAGTGTTGCCGCCGGGTTGCTGCACGTTGGCGTGAGTCTTGGTGGCCGGTTACCGGCCACCAAGCGGGCCTTTGCTCGGGGTGAGTTGGATTACGGGCGGGTCCGCACCATCGTGGAGCGCACCGCTGATGTCGACGCTGCCGTGGTCTGGTCAGGTCGAGCAGCAGATCTTGGACAGGCTCTTGCGCCGGGGCGAGAGCTGTACGCAGCCGTCTGGGCGGCGTCATCGACCGCATCGTCATCGCCGTCGATCCGGCAGCGGCCCGGCAGCGTCGGGTGCGGGCAGAGGCGGACCGGGATGTGCAGATCCGTCCCGATGCCGATGGGATGGCCTCACTCTGGGGTGCGCTCACCGGAGTAGGTGGTCGTGCCCTGGAGCATCGACTGCGGCAGTTGAGTATCGGGGTGTGTGGGTCAGACCCGCGGACCCTTGCCCAGCGTCGCGCCGACGCCATGACGGCGTTGGCGTTGGGTGCGGATCGGTTGGCGTGTGCTTGTGCCGATCCGGGGTGCCCGTGTGCCCCGCAGCCTCCCGCGGCAGGCAAGCCGCGGGTGCTGATTCAGGTGATGATCGATGCCGCCACCCTTGCCGGGGCGGCCGAGCTGCCGGGAGTGCTGGCCGGGTTCGGCCTGGTCGACCCCGAACTTGTGCGTGAGTTGGCCGCCGATGCCACCTGGCAACGGTTGCTCACCGACGCGGCAGGCACCGTCACGGGGGTCGGTCCCGCCCTGAGCGCCGGTGCCGTGCCCGAAGGACGGACCCAGCCGTGGCGCTACACCCCTGGCGCCGCACTCACCCGACTCGTCCGGGCCCGCGACGCTCACTGCCGATTCCCGGGCTGCGGGACCCCTACCCGCGACTGCGACCTCGATCACGTGGTGGCCTTCCATCACGCCAACCCGGCGGCCTGGGGTGCAACCACCGCAGAGAACCTGCAGTGCCTTTGCCGATGCAACAAGACGCGCGGACTACCACTATTGAGAATGGCCGCCATGCCCACCACAGCCACCACCACTCGCAGCTACGCGAGCGCGATCACGAAACTACTGCGAGAGGGGCCTGACCACGACAGCACGCCAGTCGAGCGCGCCGCGTGGAGGCAGCGGAGGCGACGCGATGAGCACGGGCGAGGCCTTCGATCCCGACTACATTCCCGCCGACCCGGTAGCGGTAGGCGCTGGACATGTTCGCCCGCATGCCGGTCATCATCGGGCGCGAACCGGACTCGGAGATAGCGGCCGTGTTCGAGGCCATGGCCGCGATGATGGCGCGGGAAGGTCTGGTCGACGGGCTCGACTGGAACGACGCCCGCGGCGCCATCGCCACGATGGCCTTCGACCTCATGAAACGCGGTCCCGATCACCTGCTCATCCGCGCCGGATGGATGCGCGCGGAGGTACACAATGGCGGTCCGCTGCACGAGCCGTTTACCCGGATGGGAATGGGCACACCCACCGAACGACTCCGGCAGATCCCGCCACGCAATGCCGGACCGGAACCGGTACACGATGCCCTCGATCACCGACCGATCATCACGAAACGGACGACCCGGCACACCACAGAAGACGGCATTAACGGCTCGATCCGCGCCCACTGCTCATCATTCAACACCGACATCCGTGACATGCCACCGATCGTCTCCCGATCATCTGCTCACCGTTTAGGAGACACGCCCTAGCCGCTCACCCCATTGAGGAGCAAAGCCGTAATCACATAGGAAGGGTCGCGATCGAGCCGCCCGTGGGCTCGTCATAACGCCGAGTGGTCCGCGGATCACGGTGTCCGGCCATATCTTGAACGGCCACGAAGTTCGCCCCGGAGTCCAGCGCGAGGGTGACCGCGGTGTGCCGCAGCGCATGCGGATGCACCCGCGAAGCACGAGGGTGCCCGCATCACGGGCCAGACGACGCACCACCCGGTACGCACCCAATGGTTGCCACCGAGCCCCGAATCACCCGAGCACTGCATCAATTCACTACCGAACTCAACGTCACCCCCGCCCCACATCCCCGGCGATCCCCGCCCCCTCCACTACGAGCTCAACGCGGAAATTTTAACAGTGAGCCCCGCCACTACTTCCATAGGTCTGAGACTGCCTGCACTTGTTGGGAATCATGATGGTCAGGACGCCACGTCACGGCTTTCTTCGCCGTAGCACTCAGCAGCGATCTGGTTGGCTTCGAGATTGCCGCCCGCGAGTTCCTTGATGATCTTTCCCCTGCTGAACACCAGGACGCGTGTGCAGATCGCCGCTATGTCGTCATACTGGCTGGACGCGACGAGGATCCCCATGCCGCCACCGGCGCAGCCCTGCAGGATCTCGAAGATGCCCCGACGCGCCCCGACGTCAACACCGTTGCTCGGCTCGTGCAGGATCAGCAGTTCGGGGTTTGTGGCGATCCAGCGTCCCAGCAACGCCTTCTGCTGGTTCCCCCCGCTGAGGGTTTCCAGCCGTGCCGCGGGCACCGGAGGCTGCACGTTGAACCTCTGCAGTACCTCCTCGACCGCGGTTTTCTCACTGCCCGAGTCGAGGCCACGGGGGCGCATGTACTCCCGCAGCCGCGGCAGTGACACGTTCTCCCGCACGGTGGCACGTGGGATGCCGCTCTGGGTCTGCCGGTCGGCCGGCAGCAGTGCAATGCCGTGCCGGCGCGCGACCCGGGGGGTCAACTTCGGCAGCGGCACCCCCCGAACGGTGATGACGCCGCTGCGCGGGGTGGCGGCCCCGTAGAGCAGGTACGGGAGTTCATCGTGGCCGGAGCCGAGGAGACCGGTCAGCCCGACGATCTCGCCCGGACGGACCTCGAAACTCACCTGGCTGCATAGTTGACCATCGAGCCTGTCCACCTGCAGTACAGGGTCGCCCAACCGTGTCCCCGGTTGCATGGGAGTGAGGGCACGCAGGGAACCACCCAGCATCGACTGAACCAGGCTCCGCTCCGTCGTCGCTGCGACCTGCTCCGTGCAGACCACCTCGCCGTTGCGGAAGACTGTGACGCGGTCCGCGACCGCAAACACCTCCTCCAGGTGATGGGTGACGATGACGACGCTGTGGCCGGCGTCCTTGACGCGGCGTATCGCCGCGAACAAAATTTCCGTTTCCCGCGCCGGAAGCGCCGAGGTGGGCTCGTCGAGCACGATCAGGCCACCCTCGGCCACCTCGTCGACGTCTTGGAAGGCGCGGACAATCCCGACGACGGTCTGCTGGGCCTGGGAGAGGCGGGTCAGCGGCTGTCGGCAGTCGATGTCCAGACCGAAGGTGAGCAGCAGTCGATCGACGAGCTCACGCTCCTGCCGCCATCTGATGTGGCCGGCGCGCCCGGTCGTGAAGCGTCCGACTCGCAGGTTCTCCAACACGGACAGGGTGGGAACCAGACCGAGGTCCTGGTGCAGGAAGCTCACGCCGCGGTGTTGCAACCACTCGGCCGTGAAGGTCTGCGAGACGGTCTCTCCTCGCACCCGGATGCTGCCGGCATCCCGCTGGTAGTAGCCGGAGAGGATCTTGATGAGGGTCGACTTACCCGACCCGTTCTGCCCAATGATCGCGTGCACCTCGCGCCGCGCTACCTCCAGGGTGACACCCCGCAGCGCATACGCGCCACCGAACGCCTTTTTCACCTCATGCGCCTCAAGCATTGCCGGCACGGCCATCGCCTCCACGTTCCTCTCGCGGTGAACTCTTCCCAGATGGTTCGACGCCCCTCGATCAGGAACCGATGCCCCAGAGCTTTTTGTAACCCGCCTCGAAAGACGCGCCATACACGGCCGCCGAGTTCGAGACGTCGACGGAGGCCAGGTTGGCGGAGTCGAGGTAGCGGTGCGGGACGGTGGGTGTCGCCGGAGTCATCTTCAGCATCCCGCGCATTGCCTGGTCCAGGGTTGCCCAGCCCAGCCAGGCGGGCGAGGACCCCGGGTCGGCCACGAATACGTCGCCCTTCTTCACGAGCGAGAGTGCTCCCTCCCCGGAGCCGTCACTGGAGACGACGTGCACCTTGCCACTGCTGCCGGCCTGGCGGACGCCTGCGGTGGCGAAGATGCCCATGGTGTCCACGGCGGGTAAGACGTAGTTCAGCCCCGGGTTGGAGCGGATCACCGCCGCCGTGTCCCTGGGGACGTCCGTGGACCAGGCAGAGGGCTCAATGTTCTGGGTCGCGACAACCTTGCAGGCCGAGCACTTCGACAGGACCGAGTTCAGGCCCGCGACGGCTGCGTCGGCGATGGGGTTGTTGAAGGTGAGGACTGCGGCCTGAACCTTGCCCCCGGTCGCCTCGATAGCGGTGTAAGCCATCAGCTGGCCGAACTTGTAGTACGGGGGTTCGATGTTGCCGAACACGTGCTCGCCGGCGCCCTGCCCGGGCTTCGCCGGATCAGGCTGCGAATCCACCACGGTGACCACGGGAACCTGCGCTTGGGCGGCGGCGGTCAGGGAGCTGGTGATGAGGTCGGTGGCGACACCGTCGAGGATGATGGCTCCAACGTGTTGCTGGATCCCTTGTGTCATCCCTTGTTGGATGGCACTGACCGAGCCGTTGCCGTTGAACAGGTTGATGGTCACACCGGCCGCATCCCCGGCGGCCTGGATGCCCTTGGCGATGCCTACCAGTTCGGCGGAGTTCTGGTCGTGGGCGACGACGAGAACCTGCTTGCCCTTCAAGGATGCCGCGTTGAGGGACGGCCCGGGCGTCCCGAAGCTCGGCAGGTCTCGGTTGGCGGCCAGCTGGGTTTTCGCCTCGTTGACCAGTGCTGCGCTGGCCGGATCGCCGGGGGTTGCCGTGCTGGTGGATGCGCCGCCGCTGGAACACCCCGCCAACCCGACAACCGCGGTTGCCGTTATCGCCACGATCGTCCATCGACTTCTTCTGTAGGACATGCCGGACCTCTCCTCTGGGTGCATGGGCAGCGGTGCGCGCGTTACGGAATCGTTATCGAGTCTTCTTGGTGACGAGGCTGGCGAAGGTGATGGCGATCAGGAGCACCGCGCCGTCAAAGACGCTCGTCACCCACGTCGCCAGTCCGAGCAACTGCAAACCGGTACTTCCGACGGCGAGCAGAGCCACGGCAACGACCGAACCGACAGCGTTGAATCGACCGGCCTTGATGGTGGCGGCTCCGAGGAAGGCCGCCGCGAAGGCCTGCAACAGATAGGGGTCGCCGAAGGTCGCGTCGGCTGCGCTGGTCTGTCCCGCGAGGAAGACGCCGGCAGCCCAGGCGCCGACGGTGGTGATGAGCAGGGCCACGGCCCGGATGCGGTTGACCCGGACACCAGCGAGAAGTGCAGCCTGCCTACCCTCCCCGGTGAAGAAGACGTACCGTCCGGTCGGCGTATGCTCCAGGAAGAACCAGATGCCGACCGCGACGACGGCCGCGAACCAGAACGGCACACCGATCCCCAGCAAGCGCGCTTGCATCACGGCGGTGATGCCGTCGGGGACACCGGACAACGTTGAGCTGCCACTGACACCGAGCGCGACGCCGGTGATGAGGGTACCCATCGCGAGAGTCACGATGAACGAGTTCACGTTGAAACGGACGATGAGCACGCTGTTGACCACTCCCACGGCGAGAGCCACCAGCAACGAGACACCCAGTGCCGCCAACACCCCATGGCCGGCACCGACCTTGGCCACCAAGACGGCGGAGAGCCCGATCACGCCACCGATCGACAGGTCGAATTCACCAGCACCCAGAGACACGGTCAGCGCCAGGGTGAGGATGAGGAGCGCCGCCTCCGTCGTGAGAATCGACTGAAGATCACCGAGCGTGGCGAACGTCTGCGGCTTGAGGACCGTGAACACGATGATCAAACCCACGAGGGTGAGAACGACCGCGTATCTCTCCAGAAAGTCCGCCGGCAGGCGTGCATTCCACCGAGCCGCGGGTTGCTGAGAAACCGGGGCATCTGGAGAGTCCGTCGCCGGGCGAACCGAGCTGCTCATGGTTCGACCTCGCCGAGGGTACTGAGCAGGTCCGGCATCAATCCGTCATCGCCTACGTGCACCACGACGTCCGCGATCTCGCGGACAGCGCCGAGGACGACGCGCGTCCAGTCGTCCACGGCGACGTTCCGCTCGGCAATGACGACGGCGACGATGACGTCCGCGCTGCCCTGCAGGCCCCTGAGCGTGTCCACCTCCGGGCGGCTCACGTCGCCGGCCGTGACCACGAGGACCAGCACATCCGGTCGGCTTCCGGGAATGACCTCGGCACCACGGGGCCGCTCAACTGCTCCCGGAGCAACCCCGCGAGCGGTGGCTCCCAGATGGCGGACGCGGACGCGTCGGCGTTGCTGGCTGTCCAGCGAAGCGGTCACCGGGAGTGCACCGGACGCATGGCGGCACCGTGACATCGAGCAATCACAAGGTCACCACGGCACGTTCGGGGTCAGCGACCAGCGCGCCACCCAGTCCGTCCGAGAACGGCACTTCCTTGGGAAGCAGGAGCGAGGCGGCGCGGACCCGCAGCTGTTCGGCATCACGACCGGGTGCCACCCCGCCGTCCCGCACGGCCGTGGCGGCTTTGAACAGCCTACGGCGCGCGACGAGGATGCCGATGTCACTGGTCCCGAGGTGCTCGAGGGAGCGGTCCTGGATCGCGCCCATGCTCTCTTGGATTGCGCTGTCCTGCTGCCCGAAGCCCAACACACCGCTGAACGTGCGTTTCTCCTGCTGGGCGACCCGGTCGATGAGGTAGTCGTTCTCCTTGTTGGCCACGGTCCGGAACGTTCCGGGGATCAGCGCGGCGTGGATGCCCATCCCGCTCCTCATGGCCGAGGTCTCCTCGTCGGTCAGCGGCCGGTGCGGATGAAAGTTGATGTTCCACACCCAGCAGTGCTCGTCATCGATGGGAACCCAGGCGTGCCCGCCCAGTGCGTGATCCCCGAACGGCGGGATGAGAGTGAACCACGGGAGGATGAACTGGGTGATCCGCCAGTAGTACTCGGTGTCGGTGGCATCGCGGCGCGCCGCGATGAGCAGGCCACCGTCGGACTCGGCGGTCTCGAACTTCGGGCGCCGGTCCCTGCTGAGGTAGGCGTTGCCTTGGCCCCGGTTGTGCATGGGGTCGTCCTCGAGGTTGAAGCGGTGGGTGAAGGAGACATGGCTCGAGTCGATGCCGCCCTCCAGCGCCTGCAGCCAGTTCGACTCCTGCACGCGCTTGGAAATGAAGCGGTTCTGGTCCGGGATGGTGCACCACTCGAGGTCGGGCAAGGGGGGCGGCGGGGTGTGCCCCATCCAGACCCAAACAACCCCGCCGTGGTCCTGCGCCGGGTAGCTGACGATCTTCACCCGGTCTTTGAAGGTGCTGCTCTCCGGCTCGGAGGGCATGTCCACGCACTGCCCCGTAACATCGTACTTCCAGCCGTGATAGGAGCAGCGCAGTCCGTTCTCCTCGTTGCGGCCGAAGAACAGCGACGCGCAGCGGTGTGCGCAGGATTCCTGGAGCAGGCCGATTCGGTTTTCCGTGTCGCGAA
>JAABVA010005053.1_pt1 | contig 12069 bp, 25 predicted proteins | sample 5560331 | NCBI WGS metagenome assembly JAABVA01 (sample SAMN12812661, study PRJNA571458) | rock metagenome | isolation source: Antarctica rocks | place: Antarctica: Victoria Land, Mt New Zealand sud | collected 2016-01-07
CGACGCAGCAGCGCCGCCGCGCCGGCGGCCGCGCCGGGCGAGGCGGCCGCCGCGAAGAGGCACTGCAGGGCGGCGTCCGCCAGCGCGTCCGATGCCAGGTCGCCCGGGGTGAGCAGCTCGTCCAGCAGCACCTGCGCCCACATGCGCAATGTATGTCCAGGTGCGCTGCACATAGCACTGATACTGATGGCAATGCATTGGCTGTGACTTGGTGGTTTGTTGAAGAGATCAGCGCGGCGTGGCAGCAGTGCAGGCCCACTCAAGCAAGTGAGCATGTTTTAAGGTGCATGTCAGCACCGCCTGGCATAGAGCCAACCCCGCACTGCACATGGGCTGCGAGCACGCAAAGAAGCCATCATCCTTGTGATGGCATTGTGCTGGCATGCGCGCAGCGGGTGCCGAGCAGGACATGTGCCGCATGCACGGCGCGCCTGGGCCAGCTCGGGCCGCCGGCGGTCGCACGTCTGCTTGAACACGTCCAGCAGCAGCCGCAGCCGGTCGCGCCCGGCGGCCGCGGCCAGCGCGCGAAGGGCGTGCCGCATCAGCGCAGCCACCTGCGCGGCCGCTCGGAAGCGGCCTGAGCTCACACGCGGCTTCAGCTCATGGACGCAGAGCATGCTGCGAGCTGCGGGCGCGGAGGGCATGCCGCATCAGCGCAGCCACCTGTGCGGCGACTCAGATGCCGTCTGGGCTCACAGGCGGCATCACTTCATGGAGGCAGAGCATGCTGCGAGGTGCGGGGCGCGCCTGGGGGTTGGGGCTGACGGCGCCCTCACAGGCGGCTTCAGCTCATGGACGCAAGCATGCTGCGAGGTTGCGGGCGCGCGCCTGGGGGTCGGGGCTGACCGCGCCCTCGCCGACCGCGCTGAGCAGCTGGCCCGCCTGCACGCTCTCCTGCTCCAGCAGCTCCGCCAAGCATGCGGCCGCGGTGCGCGCGGCGCTCGCCCTCCACCCTGAGCACAAAGGAGAGGTGCGGCCACGGAAACAGTTTCAGTCACTCATGTCTGCTTGTGCAGGGCGCCAGGGCCTTCAACTGAGATTGCACTGTGAACGATTGGAGTGAGCTGTTCAATCCTAGTGTGGAAGACGTTATGCACGCTAGGCAAGCAGGTGCCATGCTGAGCGAGCGAGAATGCCACGTACCGCAATGCACACACTGAGGCATGAAGGGATTGATGGAAAGCCGTGAAAGGCAGTTGCATGCGGCGCACCAGTCAGGTCCTCCAGGCGCACCCATGCGCCAATGAGCGGCGCCAGGTGGCCATGTGTGCCCGGGTACCTGGCCACTAGGCCCTTGGCCGCATGCAGCGCCTGCAGGCAGCCGCCAGCGCTACACGGACAGCACATGCAAACGGGCATGGAGTGCGCTGGATGCAGCCAGCAAAGCACATACCTCGTGGAGCATCAACAGCTCGCCGGGCGCATCAGTGCAGGCGCCAGGCGTGCATGCCGCACCGGCTTGTGCCTGCGCCTGTTCTGCAGTGTGGCTCCTCGTCCCGCTGATCAGTCCGGCGCTGCTACCCACACACATGCCGCCGCTGCTGGTGGCGCTTCTCGCTGGCACCAGGGCATTCACGGCCTGCGCAGGCTGAGCTGCTTGGCTGTCCATCGGCTGCAAGCCTGTCTCCTGCCGGCCAGGCGCGGTTGCTGCGTCCACAGCTGCCTCGCTGCGCGGGGTCCACGCTGCGCCGTCGCTGCTGGGCGGCGGCTGAAGGGCGGCAGCGATCAGCGGGCAGTAGCGCTTGGAGAGTCCCTCAGTGACGGCGCAGAGCTGCCCGAGGCTGCGCAAAGCCGCCGCCTGCATGCATGACCTTGCTGGAGCCACAGGAGTGACAGTGCTGGCAGGCTCAGACGATCAGGCTGGATCCCATGCCGGAAGCACCAGCACACATTATGCATGCACAGGTTTCTTGCGAGTGATGAGACGGCAGGATGAGAGGCTGCTCTTGTCAGTGCGTCATCACAGTGAGAGGTTTGCACATAAGGAAGCAGGCACTGCCAGGAAGATTTGTCACAGTCATGTGTGGGAGTTGCTCACCGTAATCATGCGATGCACGCCAGGCCGCTGGATCAGCGCCGCGAGCTGGGGCAGGTAGCAGGCGGGCGCGGCGCTCTCGGCCAGCTCCGCCATGTACGCGTCTGCGGCTGCCTCGTCCTCGCGCTGCATGTCCTCGGCGTGCATGTAGTCAAAGCCCTCCCCAGACCCTGCAGGACTGCCAACACGCATCACACACCGTGTGCCACTGCAGTTGATGATGCATGCTGGTGAGACACCAAGCCACCTGTGTTACCCGGACCTGCCTCTGCACCACAGGTCCGGGGGCTCTGGCCCGCTGGGGCTGGGGGGCTGCTGGCGCCCGCGGCTTGGCGCTCTGCGGCGAGCCGCCGCAGGAAGTCCGCGCGGTCGGCGGCGTGCACGCCGGTCAGGGCGCCCAGCAGCAGCAGGTGGCGCGCCAGCGCCGCGGCGGGCACCGGCGCGCGCGCTGCCGCCAGGCTGCTGCTCTCGGCGCTGAGCAGGCGCTGCGCGCAGCGCTGGGGCTCCGGCAGGCAGAAGAGGACCTGCGACGCATGCGGCGGGCAGCCCTCCTTGCCACGCATCAGAGCCTGGGATCTGCATGAAATTTGCCTAACACACCCTGCTGATGTAGTGATGTTGCGTGGCAGCCTGCAACCTGGCGGCATACAGGGCAAACAGCCGCTCCTCCTGCTTCTGACATGACTCCAATGCGGGAGCAGAATGCTAGAAGTGGGGATCAACCTGGAGCGCTGCGCGCTGCGCCGGCCAGCCTAGGAACTCGCCAAGCACGCCAAAGCGGTCGCGGATGAAGGCGTGGGTGAGCGCGCATGCGACCGGGGATGGCGTGTGCGGCGCAGACAGGGCGCGGCCGAGGACGCGCAGTGCCCAGGTGAAAGACCTTGTGGCTGGCCCTGCAGTCGATGCAATGGCGGCTAACGCCATGTGGTGCCAGGGAGCTGCAGGGTTGCACGCATGGCTACGTGCCAGATCCGCTACATCCATTTCACGTGCTGCCAAGCGTGGTGCGGCAGCACCATTCACAGCGGGCCGCGCACCTGAGGCAATTTGCAGCTCGGGAGCGGCCTGCGTGACTGAGGTGACTGCGCGTTCCAGCAGGGCATCCGCCGTGTCCAGCAGGAGCTTGATGGTGTCGTCGCCGCTGGCGCTGCGGGCAGAGCCGCCGCCCAGCGCATGCAGGACTGCACATGCAGCGGGTGCTGGTATCGTGAGGACAGCCATGACCCAGGGTGCGCCACCACAGGAGCATATTGAAAGCAAATATGGGCGCTACCAAGCAGCGCAGTATGCATAGCTCTTGAGGTGTCTTTGTCGCCATGATCATCTTGGGAAGCGCCACCAGGCTGGCGAGCAGCCTCAACTGTGTCCGCCTGAGCCGCTATGACGCTTGATTGCAGCAGTAGCTTCCACAAGAGGAAGGCATACATGCGAGGATGCATGCCTTCTTCAGCTCAAAAGATGCAACGAGATGCCTACCTGGTGGGCGTCCATGCGATCCAGCTCCATGGTGAGCAGCTGCTCTGCCTGCCACGTGATCGCTGTTGTGCTGAGCCGCTGTGCCGCAACCATTGCAGCCACTCTGTCCACCTGCGCAAGCAACACTCCACGCCTGAGCCTGTGCCCCTATTTGTCGTTTGGACATGACAAGGTAGTTCGCATGCAGCACTGGCCACCATGCCACGCACGGTGCCTTCTGCGTCTAGACAGCAGTTGAGCGTGCAGGGCAGAGCATTGCAAAAATTGCAGCATCCAAAGTGCCCCCAAGAGCCTGGCTGGGCGCGCCTCACAGTCAGAGCAGGCCTCCAGGAAGGCTGCCCAGGCAGCATAGTCCGCAGGCCGCTTCCCGCACGGCAGCCACGCCTGCATGAGGTCTGCCAGCCGCGAGGTGCCGTCGTCCTCCTGTGCAGGGCTCTCGCGCGCCAGCAGGCGGCGCAGCAGCATGCAGCGGTCGCACAGGTGCTCTGGCAGGCCTGCCAGGATGCTGAACGCCTGCGAACGACAGGCGGTCGCGCATTGTGTCAGTCTCAGCCAAGCAGACGATAACAGAATGTGAATGCTGCCGGAATGACGCTCAAAGTACAGAGCTATGTGTCAAAGTACAGAGCACACCTGCTTGCCGGCCTTGGCATCCGGTGCAGACAGCAACGCCAGAAGATGCGGCAAGACTGCCTCCAGGAGGGTCTTGGCGGCCTTGACGGCATGCGGCGCCGAGCCCGCCTGCGGCATGTGCTCACACAGCTGTGCCAGCGCCTGGAGCGCCTTGTTGCGCACCAGCTGGCTGGTCTCTGCCAGCCTGTGCGCACCAGTGAGCCTGTCACCAGGCGTGCATGGCCTCAGACATCGCTTGGATTGGGCTACGGCTAACCCTCAGCCTAATCAACCCTATCTGGTTGGCCAACCTGTACGCGCCGGTGAGCCTGTCAGCAGGCATGCATTGTCTCAGACATGGCATGATTTGGTATACAGGCACCTTCTTGCCAGCGGAGGCGTCAGCGCTGCCATGCTGGAGCTGCCCTCGCCCTGCAAGCACTTCTCCGCTTCCCATAGCAGCTTCGCCATGTGGCTGATGCCTGAGAGCGTGCGGACGCGCACAGTGGCGTCCCTGTCCTGCAGGCCTGCACATCCACGAGGCTGTTGACAGCACGCATTGGCGTGCATAAACGCTGCAAGTTGGTATGATTCGGCATACACAAGCTGATGCTCTGCATGTGAGGTGCAGCAACTCGGCTGAATGCCTCTGGCGACAACGAGCGCAAGGCCGCCATGAGTATATCGATCCCCAGCTTGCGCATGGCGGCTTTGTCGCTCTGGAACGCTGCGTACACCACCTGCTCCACGGGAGATCATCCGGTCATGCTGTGACAGAAGACATCCTAGTGTCAAGGCAGCTATGCGTGCCGCGGAGCGCACCTCAGAGCACATGACAGCAGTCATGCTGGCCATCTCCGGAGAAGCGAGGGCGAGCTCGTGGAGGGCGGTCATGTGAGCTTCGGGGTTTGGCGTTGTCGCCTTCTGCGCCGCCCTGCCTTGCATGGCACTCTGGCCGAGCTCGGTGAGCAGAACAGCGCTGGCCTCTGGCGCCTGTCGCAGCGCGGTGCAAACTCCCAGTCAGCAGCGCATGTGGCTGTGTGCATGCTCATGATAATTGCATACATGTGCGGCATGTCAGGCGCACCTTGGCATGCACATGCAGCATGACCTCACACAGCATGCGGCTTCCTGCCTGCCAGTGCTCTCCATGGCAGGCGCCCAGCAGGAGGGTCATGTGGCCTGCTGCGGTTTCCTCTGCATGCCCAGGCTTTGCTGCTGTGAACGGCCTTGCAAGCAGGCTGGCCAGCTTGCGACGGACACATGCCGCATCGGCGTGGCCTCCTCTGCATGTCATGAGCAGCTCCATCGCGGTAACGCGGATGAGCTGCCAGCAGCCTAGGCTCAACATCGTGCATGCACACTTTGTACTGAGCGTGCACACAGAATGGATTTGTTTTGGCATGGGTAGCGCACCTTCTCGCTCGCCTGCTTTGAGCCCAGGCTGGACATGACGCAGTCCTGCTGCTGCGTGACTGCATCATACAAGGTCTCCAGTGCGGGAAGATGCGACAGCAGTGCTGCCAGCTCCAGAAAGGCTTCCTGCTTGTCCTTGCGGGGTGCTGGGGTGTGCACCTGCACACCAAGCCTCACGTGAGACCTGAGCCAGCAAGCTGAGAGAGCAGTCACTGCATAACCAAGGGTGACCACCGCCGCAGCTTGCAGCGTGTGGCACAGCATGCACAGCGCGCTGGCAAGGCGGCCCTCGTCGTCCAAGCGCGTGGCGGCATCTGCCTGCCCTGCTGCCTGCAGGCGCCTGCACAGCGTGCTCGCTGTGCTGGCGAGGCGCGCCACCAGGCTGCGCAGCAGCGCAGGCGAGGGCCAGCCAACAGCTCTGGCCACCAGCAGAGCTTTCACAACCAGGCTGGTGTCTGGCAGGCTGCCAGCCTGCAGCTGGCCGCTCAGGCGGGAGAACAGCGCCTTGCTCTGCGTTGTGTCGCACTGCGCGCCTGCGTTGCCTGCCTCGCTGAGGGCCAAGAAGACTCTTGGCAGCGCCTGCATGCCTGCCATATGTTAGCCTGGCTGTCGTTGCATAACTCTGACATAAGAGTTGGAGACAATGACCCTGCCCTACACGTGCCCCGCTGCTGATGTACCCGGCTGGACCTGCCTGGGACAGTGTACGTCTCAGGACACAGAAGCAGAGAGAGTGAGCATAAAGATTGCTTATAGCAGCGTGTCTCCTTGGCAGTGTTGCTGACATGAGGCTCGGCAGGTAGCCATGGCGCAGCCAAGCATGGTAGCTGACAGCCTGTTAAAGGCCTGCGGCAGGTGTGGTCAAGCCCTGGGAGGCTGTGATGGCGGAACAGAAATTTTCATTGCAAGAGCGCGGGCTGACTATTTGCTGTTACCGCGTAGGCCGGCGCAGGCCGCAGCTGTGCGCAGAGGCTGTGCGGAGCTGGGGTCATGGACGCAGCCGCACCAGCTGCCGCTGGTGTACAGTGAGACTTACAACATACGGTGGGTGGCGGAGGAGTGCATGCGCTGCACTTGAGATGCACTTTGAGCTTTAGTCTTGTCTGCATGTAATCAACAGACGCAGAGAGCAGCGTGCATGACCTGCACAGGTGCTTTGGCCTGGAAAAGCTGCACCCCTTTGACAGCGCCAAATTTACAAAGGTGCGCACCCCAAGGCGACACATTCGCTCTGGCCACGCGACGGTGTTGTGCACCGAGCCACCAGATGCTCACCTGAGGTTCGGGTGCAGGTTGTGCAAGGCCTGCTCGACGAGGGCGTCGTGCGGAGGGAGCAGGCGCGCATGGACCGCGCAGCCCTGACCCTGCTCCTGCTACAGGGAGTTTGCACCAGAGCGGCCGCCCTCCACCATCGTATGGAACGTCGCCTACAGGGCCGTGCTGGTGAGGAGTGCAGGGCTGCGGTGACAGCCGGACGTGAGGCGAGCTCGGGCGGCGCAGTTTGTGGAGCCGCGCGAGGCATCGGAGGAGGTGCTGCTGGATGTGCACACGCCGGCGTACCTGCGCTGGCTGCACGGCTCCAAGTGCAAGGTGGCCAAGGTGAAGCCGCCGGCCGGCCGCTGGCAGCCCCCGCGCGCTTTCCAAGCTCTTATTTTCCGCCTTGCCACGAGTGGTGTCATGAGGCGCAGGCCGAGCCGACGCCCTAACCCTAACGGCGGCGCAGGTGCTGGAGATGATGCCGATCCTGGTGCTCCCGAACTGGCTCATCCAGCGGCTGTTCGTGCGGCCGGCGCGCTTCCACGCCGCCGGCACGATGCTGGTGGGCGCCCCGGCCCTCCCCCCGCCGCCGTCCCTGCCTCTGGCGCACGTGGGAGCATGCGCAGCAGGCGCCTGCGCTGAACGCTGCCGGGTGTGACGCGCTGCGCGTGAAGCTGCCGGCGCCCGCGATGAAGAGCATCAGCAGGCGGGCGGAGCATTCCCCCGTGATTCCCCAAAGAATAGCAAACCCCCTAGCCCTGCGGGCAGGCGGCAGCGCTGGCGGTGGAGCACGGCTGGGGGATCAACATCGGCGGCGGGCAGCACCACGCGTACTGGGAGGACGCGAGCGACGGCGGCTGGTGCCTGTACAGGCACGGACTGCACTGAGCAAGGGGTTGACAGGCGGGGGCTTTGCCGTGGTGTGCATCAGCGGCAGCATTCACCGAGTGTTTGAAGCGTGCACCGTTCTGCACCGTATGGTCCAGGGTTTCCCTGGCATGGAACCTCTCCGCCACCTCGGGCTTGAGCAACACGTGAAGGGTGTCGCGGAGAGGCGGACGACACCACAGCACAGCAGGTCTGGGGAGTGACGCGCGGCTGCCGCCTGGCGCAGCGACCTGACGCTGGCGCTGCGGCGGGTGCGGAGCGCGTCCGGCGGCGCGCTGCGGAAGTGCATGCTCATCGACCTGGACGTGCACCAGGCGCGCCCGCGGGGCCGGCTGCCTGCTGGCGCAGGCTGCAGGAGCGTGGTTGTGTGCGCACGCGCCGCAGCCTGTCTATGCCTGCCCCGGCGCATGCGCTGCATGCGAAGGTGCGCATGCATGCTCTTGAAGACGTGCGGTCGCGGACGTTCCCTGGGCGGGTCTGCATGACTCGGGACGCCGGCGTGGCGTGTCAAGAGCCGGCTCCAGGTGTGACAGGCGACAGGGTCATGCTGCACCGGCCCCCTCTGCATGCGCTGCGCAGGGCAACGGGCACGAGCGCGACAAGATCCACTTCGACGACGCGGACACCTTCATCCTGGACGCGTACAACAGCGACATCTGGCCCGACGACCGCAAGGCGAGAGCCGCCATTGACGAGGAGGTGCTGCCCGCGCTGCAGTGCGGCCGCTGCTTGCATTTACCGAATAACTTGGCACACAGTTCGATGCCGACAGCCGGGCACACATGCGTTCAAAGGGGCATGCCAGGGCCTCATGCTGTTCAGCTGCAGGCGCTTTGCAGAAGTACATAAGCTGAGCGTGGCTGTTTGCCAGGCCAGCGGCATGCCCTGCATGACTGGCATTGTTTGCAGGCTTGGAGCCGCCGCACTGTGTGTGTGACCTTTTTTGAAAAGTTTAAGGAGTTTTCCACTCCTCAGGTTGCCTTTCCGTGCCGTACGTCGGACGAGACCTACCTCCCGGCGCTGGCTGCCGCGCTGGAGCGGGCCTTCAAGGCCTTCACGCCAGACTTTGTCCTGTACAACGCCGGCACGGACATCCTAGTGGGCGACCCGCTCGGAGCGTGCGCCCCCGCGCAACGTGCTGACCGCCGTCAAGCCTGCGCGCTATCTCGCCGGTTGCACTAATATGCAGGTTGTTGAAAAAAAACCCATGGTGTGTGCTTTGAGTGTTGCAATGGCAAGGAGCGGAGATGCGCGCACTTGACAGGCAAACCAGTGTCATTGAGCAGATGTCCTGAGAACAGTTTCTGAGGCACTTTCGCAGCCGCACTCGCGTCCGTGCAGCAGACAGTGGATGGCCTGCATCTGCATTGCGCCTTTGCTGCCGACGTAGCTAGACACACATGGTGCAACCGTGGGAAGATTGCCACAGGATGCTGTGCGGCGTTGAGTGCGGCAGGGCATGCTATGGAAGCAGCTGCCATGGCAGTGAGAGCATGGCGCTTAAGAGCGCAGGGCAAGGGGTATGGCTGTCAGGGGTTATGGCTGGGCGGCGCAGGTGCGCCGTGAGCGCGGAGGGCGTGGTGGCGCGCGACGAGATGGTGTTCCGCGCGGCGCTGGCCGCGCGCGCGCCGATCGCGATGGCGCTGTCGGGCGGCTACGCTCGCGACGGCCACCTCGTCATCACGCGCTCCATCGCCAACCTCATGCGCGTGTTCCGGCTGTCGCCCGCCGCCGGCGGCGCGCCCGCGGCGGGCGCCGAGAGTGCGGGCGCGGCTGGCGGCGGGCCCGCGGCGGGCGCCAAGGGCGCGGGCGCGGTCGGCGACGGCGGCGCGCAGAACGGGGTGCACTCGGAGCTCTAGCGCGGCCAGGCCAGCTGCGCGCGCGTTGGCGGCAGCGGGCCTCTGGGAGGCGCCGCGGGTGTGGGCGCGACCGGCAATGGCATGGCTGGCAGCTGCAGGCAGCAGCATTAGGATACATCGGGTGGCTGTGCACCCATGCACAGCAACCGATGACTCGTGGAGCAGTGTCAGTGGCGGACCGATGGGCTTTCCAGCGCTGCTGGGGGCCGACTGGGAGGGCAGGGTAGGGCAGAGCTGGAGCGGGTGTTGGCGTCATGAATATCAAGAGCGTGGCAGAGCCTGCATGTTGTCTTCCGTCCTTGGACACCAACCCTTGGGCAAGAGGCATCGTGTATCCACCTTGTACAATGCAAGGGCTGCTTGTGAAGGGTTGCGGCTGGAAGTGTGTGGCTGGCCAGCATTTTATTTGCATGTTTACCGCATGACCCGCTGTGCGCTGCTGCAGGCGCTCTCTGCATAGGCATCAGCTCATGAGCGTGCGCTTGGTAGGGGTGGGCATAGCGCACTCACTGGTGTTGTGGGTTGGTGCCTGGTCCTTTCCGTGTCAAGTATACCTGAAGTGCTAGGCGTAGCATCTGCTGGTGGTGCTCCGAGTCTGGCGTGGCATGTGCCTACGGAGCGCGAGAGTCTGCTGGACTCGGCAGAGGGTGTCAGCTGTGACTTCACAGATGAAGTCACGCACTTTACCGACGAGCTGCAACCACGCTTGCACCAGTTGCGTGGACCCCAATGGATCAGCATGATGCCCATATGCGCCGATGTGATCTGCGTCATGACCTTACTGGCTATAGCAGACAACTCACGCACAAGACAGCCACCGCTGCTTCCCAATAGCCGCCTGACCCCCCACCCTCTGGCAATCAGCGCACCCTGCCAAGTGAAGCAACTCGCCCATCGCCTTCAGGTCTGCAACCCGTCTGCTTGGCCAGGATGCCCCAGCAGTGCTGCAATGTCCCACCACGCCGGCAGACGGCTGCACCTGCATATCACTCCGCCGCCGCCTCGCACGCTGCCGTAACCCGTGAGCGCGCGCCGCGCGCGCAGGCCCGCCCCGCCGTCGCATCAGGCGCGCCAGGCTGTCGGCGGCTCCAGCGAGCGCTGCAGCTGCTCCAACTCCGCCGCGACCGCGTCGGCCTCCGCGGCGGGCGCCAGGCGGCGCGCCTCGCCCGCGTACCGTTCGCACGCCTCGGCCAGCGCGCCCGCCTGGCGCAGGACAGGCTCAAGGTCAAACCCCATGTGCGCACGCTGCCTGCACACATGCCCACGGATATGCCCTGCCACGGGCCGCGCCAGCGCGCCTGCTGGCAGGCTGCGGCGCGGGCGGCCGCAGGCACGCGCCAGCCAGCCGGCGCGGGGACGCAGCGCGGAGCAGGCCAAGGCGGCGCTCGGGCAGGCGATGCGCCTCCCGGGCATGAGCAGCGGCGGCAGCAAGCAGCAGCTGCGCATGCGGCCGACAGCCTGCCGTCATGGAGAACAAGCCCCGAGCGGGGCCGCGCGCCTCGCGGCGCGCGCCGGGCAGCAGTGCGAGGCCGGCCAGCGAGGGCGCGCGCTCGCGCAGGCGGCTGCCCGCGCGCCGCAGCAGCCAGAGCAGCGAGCGCAGCAGGCGCAAGCGCAGCGCGGGCCGGTGCAGCGCGTCACCCGCCTCCTCGCCGCCGCGCACGGCGAGCAGCGCCTCGTAGCAGCGCTGCACCGCATCCTCGCGCCCGCGGCAGGCCTGCGCGCCCGCAACATAGTCTCGTACATATCCCTGAGCGTGACCTATGATAACCCTACCCCACCGTTAAACAACAGCGTGCGCATGGGCGCGCAGGTTCACAGCATGCCAGCAGAGACCTGGACCGGTCGTGGTATCAAGATGCTGACAAGGTGATGGTGATGCATAGCACTGGCAGGGACCTTGGGGCAGGCAGGGCGCGGTGCGCGCAAGGGTGGCGCAGCGGTGGCGCTGTGCGGCCGCGCCGCATGCGTCACTGCAGGAGCGGGAGCGCGCCGTACGCAGAGCGTCAGGCAGGCCACGGTCCTGCGAGGCCCTGGTCTGCAGCGATAGAGGGCCCGCAGGAGGTGACCATAGGACAGGGTGCGATCTCAGAATTGGCGCACCTCAAGCAGGGCGCCTGGGACGCGGCCGTCGGCGTCGGGCGCGGCCGCGCCCCGCTCCGGCCACAGCCCCGCCGCGATCTGCCGCCGCGCCGGCGATGCGGTCGCCACAGGCAGCGCAGAGGCGATCGGCGGCAGCGCGCGCCATGGACACCCTCACAGACCCTCACAGACCCTCACAGACCGCCACACCGGCGCGCCAGGCTGGGAACAGTCATTGCATCTGCTGCCTGGGTGAACCCTATACCCTACGCCATGTCCGGGCGCGCGCACCTGCTCCAGGCGCAGCGCGACATGCGGCGCCGGGAAGGCCGGCTCGCCGGCCGTCAGCACCGCGCCCAGCTGCTCCACGCGCTGCAGCGCCTCGCCCAGGCACGCGCCGGCCGCGGCCTCGGCCGCCGCGTCCGGCCCCAGCGCGCCGCGCCGCTC
>JAABVA010005055.1_pt1 | contig 12065 bp, 10 predicted proteins | sample 5560331 | NCBI WGS metagenome assembly JAABVA01 (sample SAMN12812661, study PRJNA571458) | rock metagenome | isolation source: Antarctica rocks | place: Antarctica: Victoria Land, Mt New Zealand sud | collected 2016-01-07
ACGAGTCTGCGCAGTCTACGACCGCACTGCTGTGCCGGTCGTATGCGCCGCCCCTGTTTGTAGTATAATGCGCCTAACTTAACGCGCCGCCCGGCCTACAGCTTGATGCGGCCGACATGGAAAGAAAGGAGGAAACGGACGGCACGGTAAGACTGCTGCTGGCGCGATGTAGTTATGAGGGCCAGCAGCCAACAGCGACATGGGCACACGCGATGGTATATCTCCGTGCGTGGCTCCACCTTCATCAGCACTATCAATGGAGATGTCAATCATGCTTTCTACACTGTTCTCCCGCAGGCGCGGCGCGGTCGCGCTGCGCCTGGCTATCCTCTGCACACTCCTCGCCACTGTCTTCAGCGTCCCGCACTCCGCTTCGGCGCGCGCCGTCGGCAAGATGGGACCGTGGATCCTGGGCGCCAGCAATACACTCGTCGGCAATGGTTGGCGGGAGGAAATGATCTGCTCTATCAAGGCCGAAGCCAAAGTCAGCGGCGTCGTGAAGCAGGTCCTGGTGAACGACGTCAATGGCAACGCGGCGGATCAGATCACCGGCATGCGCACACTGATCTCATCCGGGGCCAACGCCATCGTCGTCGACCCCGCCGACCACACCTCCCTCACCAACGTCATCCAGCAGGCTCACCAGCACGGTGTCGTCGTCGTGTCAGTCGACCAACTCGTGTCCTCGCCGCTGGCGTATCAGGCTGAGAACGATCAGGTGGCCTATGGCCGCGTCGGCATGGAATGGCTGGCCAAGCAACTGCATGGCCACGGCAACGTCGTGATCCTACGCGGCATCGCCGGCGCTGCGGCGGACACCGACCGCGAGACCGGCATCAAGCAAGCGCTTCAGGAGTATCCCGGCATTCATGTGATTCCCGGCGGTGAGCAATACACCGGCTGGCAGCCCGCGACCGCCAGTAGCGTCATGCTGACCCTGCTCAATGCGCACAAGAACATCGACGGCGTGTGGACATCGGGCACGGACTACACCGTCGTGCAGGCCTTCCTCACCGCCCACCGCAAGTTGGTCCCGGTCGTCGGCGCGGACAACAACGGGTTCATCCACCAAGTGATTAGCCTGCACGCTCAGGGCTTCGTCGGCGCGGCGGTGACCAATCCCGCCACGATCGGCGCCGTCGGCGCCTCGCTCGCCATTCAGGTACTGGAGGGCAAGAAGGTCGCCAAGCTCACCAAGCTCACTCCGGTGGTCTGGGACTACGCGCACAACCTCAGCGACCTGAAGGCTAACTACTTCCCCGATCGGCCCGTGACGTATAGCGCGCGGGTCACCATCTCGCCATATACCCACTACACGCCGCAGCAACTCTTTGCCTGCAAGGGTTAAGGCTCTTGTCAATGGGTGAGGTATCGGGGGACCGGGAGAAACTTTTCTCCCGGTCCTTGCGGCGAAAACAGGGATGCTCGTAGAGAAAATATGTAACGCAGCATGAATTTATTAGCAGTACGCTCCCTCTCCAAGCAGTACGGCGCCGTGGTGGCGCTGCGCTCGGCCAATCTGACCGTCGAGCCGGGCGAAGTGCATGCGCTCCTGGGCGCCAACGGTGCCGGTAAGAGCACCCTGGTCAAGATGCTGACGGGGGTGATCCGGCCCGACAGCGGAACCATCACGGTGCAGGATCGGCTGGTGCGCATCGCTTCACCGGCGGCCGCGCAGCGCATCGGTCTGGCGGCCGTCTTTCAAGACCCGTCGCTGGTACCTGACTTGACCGCCTTGCAGAACCTGCGCCTCACCGGCACGGACGTAGCGGCGGTGCGCCGCTGGCTGGAGGTGATGGATCTCACACGGATTGATCTCACCGAGCTCGTCGCCGACCTGCCGCTGCCGACGCTGCGTATGATCGACCTGGCCCGCGCGCTGGCGCGCGACCCACACCTGCTGCTGCTCGACGAAATCACCGCGGCGCTGCCGTCCGATCTGGCCGAGCGCGTCTTCGCCGTGATACGGCGCTGGCGCGAGCAGGGGCGCTCCGTGCTGATCATCTCGCATCGTTTGGCCGAGGTGCGCGCGATCTGCGACCGCGCCACGGTGCTGCGCGACGGCTGCGACGTGGGCACACTGATACCGGCCGAAAGCGGTGAGGAGAGGATGGTCGAGTTGATGCTTGGCCCGGCGAGTCGAGCTGTGACCACGCCCCCCGCTGAACAGCGGGACCCGGCGGAGGCGCCGCGCCCTGCGGGTCTTGCCCCGGCCGTCAGCGGCGGCAGCGGCGTCGCGCCGTTACTAGAGGTGCGCGATTTGCGCGTGGGCGACGACGTGAACAGCGTGTCGCTGGCGTTGCATGGCGGCGAGATCCTCGGCGTGGCCGCGCTGGAGGGACAGGGGCAGGACGCGCTGTTCGACTGTCTTGCCGGCCGCCGCCGTCGGGATGGTGGCGAGGTTCTCGTCGCGGGGCAGCGTCTGACGGCCCGCACGCCGTACGACGCCATCCGCGCGGGCATGGTGCTCGTGCCCGCCGACCGGCTACAGGCGCTGTTGCCGCAGCGCTCAGTGCGCGAGAACATAGCCACGCCGCTGTATAATCGTCTCGTCCACTGGGGACCGATTCACGCCCGCGACGAAGGACGGCGGGTTGGCGACGCCATTGAGCGCCTGTCTATCGACACGCGCGCGCAGCGTCAGGTGAGCCGTCTCAGTGGCGGCAATCAGCAGAAGGTGGCGGTGGCGCGCTGGCTGGCCGCGGGCTTCCGCGTGATGCTGTGCTTCGACCCGACACGGGGCATCGACGTGGGCACCAAACGCCAGATCTACACCTTACTGCGCGAGTTGGCCACAAGCGGCGCGGCCATCCTGCTCTTCACAAGCGAGCTGCCGGAGATACAATTGGTGTGCGACCGGGTGGTCGTGCTGTACGAAGGGCGGATCACACGCGAGATGGAGGCCCACGAGGCGGACGAGGGCTCCTTGCTGCGCGCGGCCCATGGGTTGACGCGTACGGAGGCGATCGTATGAACGCGCCCGCCCTCAACCTACCCCAGCGGCGCGGCGTCATGCGCGGACGCTGGTTGCGCCGCAACGCCTGGACCCTGGGCGTGTACGCGCTGCTGGCCATCCTGCTCGTCGTATGGAGGATCATCCATTCGACCCTTGGCTCGTTCGACATCCAGTCGCTGGTCGACGGCGCGCTGCCGCTGGGTTTGGCGGCCATGGCGCAGGCCGTGGTGGTGCTCGCGGGTGGCATCGACCTGTCCATCGGCTCGATGATGAGCCTGGTCAACGTGACCTCCGCCTTGCTGATGGTCCACACCGATCTCAAGGGCGCGCTGCTGGCCTCCGCGCTGCTGGTGGTCGGGGCGGCGCTAGCGGGCGCGCTAACCGGGGCGCTGATCACGGTCACAGGCGTACCGGATATCATCGTCACCCTGGCCACGAGCTTCCTGTGGGGTGGCCTGGCGCTACTGCTCATGCCGACGCCGGGTGGGGGCGCGTCGCCCGATTTCGTCAATCTGCTGACGGGCGAGATCGGCTCCAATCTACCTAACGGGCTTGTCGTGTTACTGGTGACGCTGGTTGTTGTCTGGCTGCCGTTTCGCCGCTCACGACCCGGCCTGGCGCTGTACGCCATCGGCAGCAACCGTGCGGCGGCCTTCCTCAGCGGTATCAGCGTGGCGCGCACGCGCATTACAGCCTATGCGTTGGGGGGAGTGTTCGTCGCGCTCGGCGGACTCGCGCTCACCGCGACGACCAGCAATGGCAGCGCCGTGTCCGGTACCTATTACACGCTCAACAGCGTGGCCGCCATCGTCCTGGGCGGCGTCAGCCTGGCCGGTGGCCGCGGCGGAATGATTGGTCCACTGGCCGCGACGTTCGTGCTGGTCCTAGTCAGTAACCTGCTCACCTTGCTGGGCGTGGATCAGAACTGGAGTCAGGTGCTCCAGGGCGCGCTGGTCGTGCTAGTGGTGATGTTCGCCGGCCTTGTGCTGGTGCGGAGGAGAGTATGAGCCCAACACCGCGCCCAGCGCGCGCCGGCCTGCGATTCAAGAGGCTACAGCGGGCGCTGGCCGACCAACCGACGCTGGTCCTGTGCGGCATTCTGGTCTTGCTCATCGTCGCGACCGGCATCATCAGCCCCGGTTTCGTGACCGGACACCAACTCTCCACGTCGCTGCTCTCGGCGGCGCCGCTGGGCGTGCTGGCCGCCGGCCAGACACTGGTCATGCTCACGGGAGGCATTGATCTCTCGCTCGCCAACACGGCCACGCTCGCGGCCTACATCGTGGCGCAGTTGGGGGGCTTTGGCACACCTGTCGCCGTGGCCGTGGCCCTGGCTGTCGGACTGGTGATCGGCCTCATCAATGGCGTCGGCATCGGCATTTTCGGCGTGCAGCCCCTCATCATGACGCTCGGCATGGCCGGCGTGATCATCGGCGCGCAGGACATCGCCACCCTGCTGTTGCACTTCACGACGGTTGTCCCGACCCCCGTGCAGCAACTCGGTGGGGGGACCATCCTGGAGTACGTGCCGGTGAACGTGCTCCTCTGGGCGATCCTCTCCATCCTGATTGTGTTTGGCCTGCGGCGTAGCGGCTTGGGGCGCATGATCTACGCCGTGGGGGATAATCCGCTGGCCTGCCGGCTGGCGGGCGTACGCGTCTGGCAAGTGTTGCTGGTCAACTACGCCCTGTGTGGCGTGTTGAGCGCCGTCGCCGGCATCCTGCTCGTGGGCTACACTAACGCGGCCGATCCGACGATAGGTGTGCCGTATCTATTGCCCTCGATCGCCGCGGTCGTCATCGGCGGCACCTCGATCCTGGGCGGCAGCGGTGGCTACACGGGCACCATCCTGGGCGCCTTGATACTTACATAACTTGGCAGCCTGCTCACGTTGATGAACGTGTCAGAGGCCGTGCGGCAGATGCTCTACGGCGTCATCCTGCTGGCCCTGGCCTGGGTCTACGTGCGTACGGCCGGTGGGGAATAGCCCGTCACCCCCGTCCCTCTTTCCCGTGCGGGAGAGGGGGAGCCACGATCTTTCTCAGCCGTGCGGACGCGCGATGGGCAGAGGCAGGGAGATGGTGAGTCCACCCGCCAGTGATTGATACCCGGCCTCCAGAATCTCCTGCACATCGCGTCCGACCTCGGGGCTAACGATGCCCTCAACGGGCGCGTCTCGCTCCAGGCGGCTGATAAAATATGGCAGGGCGCCGCGCTCCTCGGCGGGCAAATCGGGCGCGTCGAGAAGCTCCCCATCCGGTTGATCGACGGTCATGACCTCGACCTGCCCCGCCCGGGTGGCGTGCCCTTCGCGCGGGTTCGGCCGTTGATGGACGATGAGTGTCCCCGTCGTCCCATAGATGACAGGACCGCTGCCCCGACCACGACCAATCTGGCTCCACGACGCTTGGGCGATCCCAACAGCGCGCGGATAGCGCATGATCAGCACGGCGTTGTCTTCGACCTCAATGTATTCCTTCTGATAGCGACCGCCCACGGCGCAGATTTGATGGGGTAGGCCCAGTAGCACGCGAGAAATCATAGCGCCATACGAACAGTAATCGATGAGAGCCCCGCCGCCATTGCGGTCCGCATCATACAGCCATCCATAGAAGTAAGGCGAGCAACCGAACTCTTTGGGGCCCGCGTGGGCGCCACGGTACTCCACATGCGTGACACGGCCGATGCGGCCCTCCGCGACGAGACGCAGCGCATAGCGAAACGGGGGATTCCAGGCGATGGGCCAGTTGATCATGAGACGTACCCCCGCGCCGGCCGCAGTCGCCAGCATGTGTTCAGCCTCTCGCACGTCGGCGGCCATGGGCTTCTCGACGATCACATGGATGCCCCGCTGCATCGCCTTGACCGCTAGGTCCGCCGAGCCGCGGTTATCGGCGTAGATCATCGCGATGTCTAGCTGCTCATGCGCGAGCAGATCCTCGGCGGCGGCATAGGTGTTGGCGATCGTCACATGCCGCGCGAGCTGGCGTATCAGATCCTCATGCTCATCCGCGACATATATCGCCTCCACCTCGGCGGCCGCCGCCAGATCGGCCACATGCTGCCAAATGTGGTCATGTGTTAGACCAAGAATGCCAACACGGTATGTGCGCGTCATCACAGCTCCATTTCAGCTACCACGTCCGGGTACCTATAAACCAATGACTACACGAGAAAGATCCGCCGGCGCGCCTCGGGCGTCAGCGGCGCGCCATATTCAGAGATTTCGAACGCCTCGGCGTGGCGTATACGGCCGCCGCGCTCCGCGCCATAGAGGTCGGTCAAGAGGGCGCGGTAGCGGTCGGCCACGTCCACGAAGTCGGGGGCATAGCGTGCGCGCAGCCAGGCGCGGCGCTCCGTCTCGGTCGCCGGTACCTCGGCCAGATGCTCCTCGTTGAAGGGCAGCCACTCATACACCTGTGAGGTGTGCTGGTGCAGCATGTCCATCTTCTGATCGAGCACGTCGTCGATACCGATCGCCACGTCAGGCGCGAATGGATTGGGGCGGCGGAAGCGGTCGCTCATGTAGCCGAAGATGGGATTGGTCGCGAGGTGCGGCGTGAGCGCCAGCGTACCGGGAACGGTCACCGTGTAGGCCGCGTCTTGTACCAGCTGCGCCGTATAGCGATGGTCGGGGTGGTAGTCGTTGGGCCGGTGGGTCAGGATCAGGTTGGGCTTTATGGCGCGGATCAGGCCGACGATCGCGCGGCGGTTGGCCAGGGTCGGCTGGAGTTCACCGTCGTGATTGTCGAGTACGGTATAGGTGATGCCGGCGACCGCTGCGGCGGCTCGCGCCTCGGCGAGGCGCCGCCGCGCCAGCGGCGCGCCGCCCATCTCATGGTGGCCGGCGTCGCCATTGGTCGCCGCGACAAAGTGGACGTCGTGACCGGCGCGCGCGCCGAGGGCGGCCAACCCGCCCGCGAGCAGGTCACAGTCGTCCGGGTGCGCGCCGATGGCGAGGATGGTCACGCGTGGGTTGTCGGTCATCATGGTCATCCTTTCGTGTATCATCCGCACCGTGGCGCATTGAGCTCGACGCCCGGCAAGCGAAGCTTGGGCATGCGTCCCGCACGGGCGCTGACGTCCGCATCAGGGGAGCAGCCTCGCCCTTGTCACGAACAGTGCGGAGTGCGCCTCTGTCATAACAAGTATATAGGCTCCGCTAGCTACCGATCGCGGTGGACTGCGACCGGCCTGCTGCTGTATCCTTAGTCCATGCCGCCGGGCAGTTCAGTTGTCGGAGCATGGGCGGATGCCGTGTAGCAACAGAGGGGTGTGATCAGGAACGATGATCCGTATCGGCATTGTTGGCTGTGGGCGTATTCTCAACGCGCATCTGCAAGGATACAAGCAGTTGCGCGAACGGGGCATCGACAATTTCCGTATCACCGCGCTCTGTGCGCGGCGCGACGAGGATGCCCGCATGTTCCTGCGTCGGGGCGACGGACCGGCGCCCCGACCGCCGGTGCTCGACCCGGCCACGAGCGACCCGCTGGCCGCGCCGCACACCTACCTGAGCGATTTTCAGGACGACGTCGACCCGCTGATCTGTACCGACTACCGTGACCTGATCGCCGCCGCAGGCGTCGACGCCGTCAATGATTTCACGACGCTGGCGTTGCACCACCAGGTTGGTCTCACGGCTCTGCACGCCGGCAAGCACCTGCTGACCCAGAAACCGCTGGCCGTGTCGGTACGAGCGGCCCAGCGACTGGTGGATGTGGCCGACGAGCGCGGCGTGACGCTGGGCGTCTGCGAGAATGTGCGCCAGTCGCCCGCCGTGCGCGCGGCGGCGTGGGCGGTGCGAACAGGGCTGATCGGCCAGGTACAGGTGGCCGTCATGGGTGGTTTGGGCGGGCTCTGGTCGCCCGACCGCGTGGTGGCGGACACGCCCTGGCGGCACGAGAAACGACGTGGCGGTGGCGGCGGCAGTATCGACATCGGCGTCCATCAACTGCACTGGATGCGCTACGTGGTCGGCGAGATAGCGGCCGTCGGCGCGGTCGCGCGCACGTATGAGCCGGTGCGCTCCCGGCGCGATGAGCGTGGGCGGATCGTGGAACAGGTCCAGGCCGACGTGGACGACACCTATCTGTCTACCCTCGTCTTCGACCGGGGCGCTATCGGTCAGCTATGGTGGTCGTGGGGTCTCCACGGCGAGCCGCTCGACATCCCTGGTTCACCGGTCCTCTTCGGCAGCGAGGGCAGCATCAGGGGCGACGAGCTGGCGCGTGACGATGGGCGGCGCCTGGCGCTGCACCAAGAGTTTGAGCAATCCATGACGGACGCGGAGCGTGAGCAGTTCTTTCCGCTGGGGCTGCGTGACCCCTTTGCGATCCAACAGCTCGACTGGCTGCGGGCCATCGAGCGCGGGACAGACCCGGAAACGAGTGGAGCTGAGGGCTTACGCGACCTCGCCTGCGCCTTCGCGATCCTCGAGTCGTCGACGCTCGGGCGTCAGGTGACGCCGCGCGAGATCCTCGACCACAGTGTCGACGCCTATCAACGCGCCATAGATGGGTACTACAATCTGTTCTGAGCCAATAGCGTAGCGGAGGAGTGAGCGATGCAACTGGGCTTTGTCAGCGCGATCCTGCCCGACCTCTCGCTGAAGGAGGTCCTGGATTTCGCTGCGGAGAACGGCTTCGACTGTGTGGAGGTGATGTGCTGGCCCCAGGGGCGAGCCGAGCGGCGCTATGCCGGCGTCACCCACCTCGACGTGGCCGGCTTTGACGCGGCGGCGGCCGCAGAGGCGCGCGCCCTCGTGGAGCGCACGGGTGTCGCCATAGCGGCGCTGGGCTACTACCCGAACCCGCTCGCGCCCGACGCCGGGGAGCGGCAGGTCGCCGTCGCACACCTGCGCGCGGTCATCGACGCGGCGGCCTTGTTGGGCGTTCCCACGGTCAACACGTTTGTTGGGCGCGACCCCATGCGCTCGATTGAGGATAACTGGGCGCTCTTCCGCGAAACATGGCCGCCGCTGGTGCGCCATGCCGCCGAGCGCGGCGTCAACATCGGCATCGAGAACTGCCCTATGCTGTTTACGAACGATGAATGGCCGGGCGGTAAGAACCTGGCTATCAGCCCCGCCGTTTGGCGGCGTATGTTCGAGGAGATCCCCGACGCGCGTTTCGGCCTCAACTACGATCCGTCGCACCTGGTCTGGCAGCGGATGGACGAAGTGCGCCCCATCGAGGACTTCGCCTCGCGGTTGCGCCACGTCCACGCCAAAGACGCGCGGGTCGATCAACGTCGGCTGGACGAGGTCGGCATCCTGGCCGCGCCGTTGGCCTACCACACGCCCAAGCTGCCCGGCCTCGGCGACGTACGCTGGGGCGCGTTTTTCGCCGCGTTGACCTCGGCGGGCTATACAGGGCCGGTGTGTATCGAGGTCGAGGATCGCGCCTACGAGGGGAGCGTCGACGACGTCAAGCGCGCCCTGCGGCAGTCCGCCATCTATCTGCGTCAGTTCATGGGGTAGGGGCATATGAAAGCGGTGATGAAGGTCGCGCCGGGGATCGGTCACATCGAGGTGCGCGAGATCGATGAGCCGGTTACGCCGCCCGGTCATGTGAAGATAGCGGTGAGCGCGGCCGGCATTTGCGGCACGGATCTGCACATTTACTACGATGAGTTTAGGTCCTGGCCGCCAGTGGTGCTTGGTCACGAGATCGCTGGCCGGGTGGCCGAGGTGGGCGCGGGCGTGGAGCGTGTGCGGGCGGGCGATCGCGTCACCACCGAGACCTACTTCTCGACCTGCGGGGTGTGCCGCTTCTGCCGCACGGGTCGCATTAACCTGTGCCCCGCACGCCGTTCCATCGGCTCAGCCGTCAACGGCGGCTTCACCAGCTACGTCCTCGTCCCCGAACGCAACGTCCACCTGTTGCCGGACAACGTCACCGATCTGGCCGGCGCGCTGACCGAACCGCTGGCCTGCGTCGTCCACGGCGCGCTCGAGTTGCCGCGGGTCATGCCCGACGACGTGGCGGTGGTGGCCGGGCCGGGCGCGATCGGCCTGCTCACCGTGCAGACGGTCAAGGCCGCGGGCGCGCGGGTGTACGTGTTGGGGGCTGATGCGGACGCCCATCGCCTGCACATGGCGAGCGAATTGGGCGCGGACGGCGTCTTCAACGTGCAGGGTGACCGCTATCGCGACGCGTTGCGCGACCTGACTGCGGGCGCCGGCGCGGACATTGTCTACGAGTGCTCGGGCGCTGGGTCGGCGGCGCAGATGCTGCTGGAGGTGGTACGCAGGGGCGGTCAGTACGCGCAGATCGGGCTCTTCGGCAAGCCGATCGCCTGGGACCTGGAGGCCGTATGCTACAAGGAGTTGACCGTCACCGGCAGCAATGCCTCGACGCCATCGGCTTGGGAGCGCGCGCTCGGGTTGCTGGCCGCAGGTAAGGTAAAGACCGAACCGCTCGTGTCGGCGGTGTTGCCTCTGGCCGCATGGCGCGACGCCTTCGATATGTTTGAGAATCGCTCCGGCCTCAAGACGGTGCTGCAGCCAGTCGAATAGCGCGTACAAGGAGGACCTGACTATGAGCACGACCTCGCGCCTACCTATCCGCGTCGGCATCATCGGCGCCGGTTTTATCGGGGCGGCACACATCGAGTCGCTGCGCCGCCTGGGGTACGTCGAGGTCGTCGCGCTGGCCGGTAGCTCACGGGAGTCGGCGGAGCGCAAGGCGGCCGCACTCTACGTGCCCAAAGCCTACGGCGACTACCACGATCTGATCGCCGACCCCGACGTGGACGTGGTGGACATTTCGGCCACCAACGTGTATCACTACCCGGCTGCCAAAGCGGCGCTCGATGCCGGCAAGCATGTGGTGTGCGAGAAGCCATTGGCCATGACCAGCGCCGAGTCCGGCGCGTTGGTCGCGCTGGCCGAGCGGACAGGGCTGGTCAATGCCGTGACTTTCAACGTGCGTTTCTATCCCTTGCTACAGCACGCGCGCGCCATGATCCGGCGCGGTGACCTGGGCGCCATCTACATGGTCCATGGCGGCTACTGGCAGGACTGGCTGTTACTGGAAACCGACTACAATTGGCGTGTGGAGGCGGCGCAGGGCGGCGCGCTACGCGCGGTAGGCGACATCGGCTCGCACTGGATTGACCTGGCGCAATTCCTCACCGGCCTCTCGATACGCTCCGTCCTGGCCGACCTTGCCACCTTTGTGCCCGTGCGCCAAAAACCAGCGCGCGCGCTTGATACATTCTCGACAGCTGAGGTCGAGCGCACGCCCGTGACGATGGACACGGAGGACGCGGCGACAGTGCTGCTGCGCCTGGGAGACGCCCGTGCCACCATGCAGGTGTCTCAAGTCAGCGCGGGGCGCAAGAACCGCTTGGTTATCGAGATCAACGGATCGCGCGGCTCACTCGCGTGGGACGGCGAGCGGCCCAACGAACTGTGGATTGGTCATCGTGACCGGGCCAACAACGTGCTGCTCAAGGACCCCATGCTGCTCGACGAGGCGGCGCGTCGCTATGCCCGCTATCCCGCCGGCCACGCTGAGGGCTTCCCCGATAGTCACACGGCCATTAACCGCGCCGTCTACAACTACATTCGTGCCGGCGGTTATGCGTCCGGTCAGGCGCCCGACTTTCCGACGTTCGCCGATGGGCATCGCGAGAACGTCATCGCCGACTGCATCCTGCACAGCGCTCGTGAAACGCGCTGGGTGGAAGTCCCGGCGCCGTAACCGGGTGTAGCCGTCGCGCACGATTCAGGCGGGTTCCATTGAGTTCTGCTGACTTTGGCATGTCATTGGCGCACTGCCTGTGGTCCAGACACCGTCGTTAGCAGCATTACCGCGCTCTTTCAGCTGTCCGTTCGTTCGCACGGCGTGACCGCTGTCTTGGCTACTTTGGGCCTGTCAAAGAGTAACCGCTGCGATTTCTCCTCTATTCTACGCCTAAACGCAGAGGAAATAGGACTACTTTATTTTCTGATAGTCGTATTTGCTCATCCGAGGTGGTTTTTCGCCTCGGATGAGCAAAGTGGTACCACCCCACTAAACCGTGGAAGAGGATGCCCTATGGCACGGACGGGTCGCGTGCGGCATGCTGAAGCTAGGCGTGTCTTGCTCACACGAACAGGAGC
>JAABVA010005059.1_pt1 | contig 12061 bp, 4 predicted proteins | sample 5560331 | NCBI WGS metagenome assembly JAABVA01 (sample SAMN12812661, study PRJNA571458) | rock metagenome | isolation source: Antarctica rocks | place: Antarctica: Victoria Land, Mt New Zealand sud | collected 2016-01-07
TGCAAATTCAGATCAAATGCACTTTTTTCTGATCTAACCTGACTTTACACTCAGTCTATTTGTTAAATTCTTCTTTATCTGCTTTCTTATCTCTACATCAGTCTTAATTCACACTGACATCAGTCTGAGCTTACTTAAGACATAATGATGTGTTAATCTGTCACAATAATTTACTTAATTAAGAAAATAAACATTAAGAGACAGCTTGCTTCAATGTTTTTGCTCTGCAGTAGTACAGAGATGTTAAGAATATTTATTTTTCTTTTTGTGTAGACTGTCACTTTCATCTTTAATATGTCATTCAGCTTTTCTTAATGATTCAACTTTACACATTTCTGTCAGTTATCATTGTAAGATACAGACTTTAATTTCAGACTTCTATATACTTAATGTTATTAATGTGTTAAAAATAAGCATTAAAACTTACATCAATGTCAGCATTGTCAGACTCAACAGATAAAGAAATATTCTTAATGATAGTTTTAGACAGCATAATATGCAAGATGATGTCTTTCTATATTTTAAGTATTATTAATGTGATAGACATAGATGTTCTAACTTATCTTGAAGTTCTTGTAGTATTTTACAAGCATATTGACAACAACATTCATGACAGAGTTTCTCTACACATTAAATGTTATTAATGCATTAGAAACAGACATTAAAATATATCTTATCATCATTGTTGTGACACTTCTTTGAAGATAATGATGTTAATAAAGATATAACATGATGTTTTGAAGTTTCAGAAGACATTATAATATGTATTATTTCTATTAGATAATTTCAATGCACATATCAATTAAAAAAGAGATATAATTGTTGAAACTTATATTCTTAATGATGCTGATGAAGATGAGATGTTCAAAATTAAATAATTATGTAAAGAAAGATAAGCTGAGCTTTTAAGTTTATTTTATTTACTCAGTAAATTTCTTAATAACATTACAGCAACAACATAGCTTCAGTAACACTACATTGATAATTTTAGATCAAAATAATACATTTTACATTAAAATAAAACATTTATATCTATTAAAAGTCTTCACCTCAGACATTATGTTCACAGAGTCATCAGCAACATCAAATATATTTAATTCTTTGTCTTTAATGCATCATTCTAACAGTCTAATTAAAACAGAAGCATCTTTATTATATCTTTATAATAAATTTTATTTCTATAAGATCATAATCATCACTGAATCATCTATCAAGTCAAAGTTATCTATCTTATTTTTAATGAACAATTTTAACAGTTCTAAATAATATAGTCAGAACAAAGTGAATCTTAAAGACAATGAAGTTAAGCAGAGTGACAAACTACAATAAAGTAAGAAGTGCAGCTGAAGAAGAAGACTGAGTAACTGTGAAGTTAAAGAAAAAAATGACAGTTAAGATTACATCATAATTATTAAAGAAGCAGAGATTCAAAACTGACAGTATATACATACTTTATCTATTTTTTAACAGTACTTTTTAACATATCTATAGTGATTGTGCTCAGAAAGATTAAACATTATTAAAAAAGTGTAAAGTTTCTGATTCTTAAACTATTATTTCAGTAACTGATTAAAGAGATTGCACAGAATATCTTATTTAAATCTTATCTTCATAAATTAGATATATCTATCTGCTGACAAAGCTCTGTTATTCAGGCTGTATAAGAGACTATGAAGACATTCTTGATAAAATATGTTGAGAATAATACTTTACATATTGATGTTGAGATCAACTACTAATAGATATTTAGACATTAATTTGTGTGCAATTCATGCAAAATGCATGACTATTCAAATAAAGAACACAAAGTTAATTCATTACTTTTATTATAAATTAACATTGTTTAAGTTCTTCTTAAATCTTTAAAGATAGTATTACAGTTGTAGTCTGTAAATTACAATGTGTGTAGCTTAACTCATTATAATAGAATCACACTTGTTCTTGACTTGTTACAAATACACATTAGAAATATGACTGTAACATAATTGTGATGTTGTCTGAATTTATATGATAAACTTATGCTACATACTAATTCAATAGAGCATAGAATTGAGATCAATATAATTCATTATGGCTAGCTCAATCTGCATGTGAGTATCTGTGCAGATTGTAGATAGAGTTGATCTGTGCATAAATTCAACTCAACTTGATCTGAACCCTAGTGCAAATCTAAGTTAAGTGCACTTTTTTTCAATCTGACCTGACTCTAAACTCAGCCTAGATTCAGCTTTGTTTAATGATGAATAATATATAAAATATAAGCAAAATCAACTTTTCTTTGTTTCTGAATCAATTAGATTGATGATTTCTTTGTTTAATTGCAATATATAAGAAACTCTTTCTCATATGTAATTTGCATTCATTTCATCTTCAACATCTTAATATATTGAAGTTGTAGCAACTTCATGTCTTTGAACAACACTTCTCTCTCATAATACTTTGTAAATGACACAATAGTGAAAGCATAACAACAATAACATCATAATCATTAAGAAAAATAAGAGAAATGTTCTCTCTGCTATGTCTTTCATTAAGAATTCAGCAAGATTGTCAGCAATTTCTGTATATATAGCATTTAAGACATCAATACATCTTAACAATGTTACAGTCTAAGAAATGCACTCATATAAGTATAAAGAAACACAACAAGAAATCTTTAAGTTCTTATTGTTCTCATTATCAGATGCTGTTCATCAACACTATTTTAAACATTGATAAATTAACAAACTTATCAGAGTCAATCTTAAAGATTAAGTCTGCAAAAGCTAAATTAGTTAAGAACACAACAAGTATTGTAAATAATACTGTTGACACATCTGCTTTGCTGAAACAGAATACAGAAACAGAATGTAATGAAGAAAAATATTGAGCACAAGAAATATAAGCATTTCAAGATAAATTTATTAACAAAATATCTATACAACAATGATGAGATGTACACTCTGAATAAAGTTGTTATGCAGAAGAGACAACAGCAGAAATCTTGCTGCTATATATAAACATAATTGTATTTATTCAATCTTTTTAATAATAAAATATCATCTTTTTGCATCTCATCTTCACTTCTTCAAGTCACAGATGAGTCATTGTTAATAGATTTAATTAAAAATGCTTGCTCAGTGACTGTTACTGCATTGTTGACATCATAGAATATTATTCTTAAAACATAATTAGCTTACAAGAAATCTGCTGCTCAGAAGAGTGCTGAGCTTAAGATTATAATCAGTAAATATCTTTCTGCTCTGCATTATATGTAATATTTTTCTTTCACAGTAACATCATCACACACATTGCACTTTGATTCTGTTTTTACTTCAATTCTTAAAGATATTGTCACTTCACAACATCATACTCTCAGCAATTTCTTTATCTTCTTGTTTACTCACACTGACATCATCTCAATGTCATATCATAATCATTACATCAACAACAAATTGAATTCTCTCTGTTGTCTTCACTGTTTAAAGCATATCAACAACAACATCAGTTAATGCAACATTGTTAAGAATCAGAATTGCAATTATTGCAAAACACTTCAAAAGTTATGCAACTCAGTTTGATAGAAAGTTTCTTATTATCTTGTGACACATTAATAATAATAGATTTTCACATTCTTCAATTGTTGAGTTAATAACTTATATATATTTATCAATTATATTGTCATCATAACAGTCAATGATGTTCATCAATCTCAGCTTCAGTGTTATCTTTATCATATACAGACATTATTTATTAAATATGTCATCATCTACATTATTTATATTGCAAGACATCACAGCAATCATCATAAGTCTGTAAAGATTCATAATCTATTGTTATTTATGATTTAAAAGCAATGAGCAGTCACTGTGATGCAGATATTTATATTAAACATTTTTTACTTTATAATTTGTTCTTTTAATTTTCTTGCACTTTGCTGTCATCATCATATTATTTACTTCACTTCAAGTGCAAGCTTCTCTCTCTTCAGTTAAGTAACAACATCTTAAAAAGCTTTTATAACTCAACACTGTGACTCAGTTACTTTAACAGCAATTATAACATTAATAAATAGTTACTGTTCTTGTCTTTTGCTTCTGATAGTGACATAAATGCAAAGATAACAAAGTGATTTAATAATGTTTTGCTGATATATTAATTGTATTTTGACTTCACTTCTTCTAGATAATACTATGTAAAATATTTTTAATAAAAGTTTTTAATTTCTTAAACTTCATTTACACTTATGCTTCTTCTCTGTTTTTGCATTGTATTTTTGTCACAACACTTTTACACTTCTTATATTCTCTATTTAAAGTCACTCATTATATTCTGTTAAATACTTTATTTACTTAACTTCATATTATAACTGTTCTTTTCTTTATCTCTTATTTAAGATCTCTTCAATCTTGTATTCTTTCTCATCATTTATGAGATTCAGAAAGAGCAGTTCTGACAAAGAATTATTGTTTAGACAGTATTTATGAAACTTTAAATATGAAACATAGAATATATTATGAATTCTGTAGTGAATAGACAGAATCAGTTGATATGCTTATTTATTAATAAGATTGACAATTCAAAAAGACTTAATAAATTTATGCAACAATTTCTTACTTAATTTATATTGCTTTAAGTTCTTAATGAACAATAGCATCAGATTGTTGACATTGTAGCTTTTTTGAATATGATTTTTGTTAAAGTACTTAACTTATACTTTTACAGTGACTTGTCATCACTTTATTATTGTAATACAGATTTTCTTTATTTGCTGTACTCAATCTTTCACTGCTGACATCTTTTCTTTATAGACATTGTTCTCAATGTATTGAGCAATTCTTAAATGATAGCTCATTAATGTCTTAAACAATGTTTAACTAATTGTTGTATGTTTTCTATTTGCATACACAAACTTTGTCATTAACAAAAAAAATACTTAATTGTTTTGTTCTTCACTAATGTTTTAGAATTTAATTCTGTCTTTTAATTTAATTATCAGTTTGTAAGTAAAAGATGATGCTTAATCTTCATTTCATTTGAAGTTAATAACAAAATTTAAATCAATATATATTAATAAAAATTGATTCTCAGTCTGAGACAATATCTCTGAGTTCTTTATAGCAGCATATAATTTATTTAATATATATGTCAGCTAACTCAATTGCAGTGAGTTTCTTAATAACAGAGATATATCAGATCATCTTTGTAAGATGATTTATAATTATCAATATAAAGTCATAAACATCAGTCTCTTATCTGCTAAATAATAAGTCAGTAATTATGTTCATTGTTATCTTCTTTTATAATTAAGTAAATAGTGACAATAACTGTAATTTGTTATATGAACAGTGTCTTAATACTTGAATTCTTAGACATACAATACATGAAGCAACATATTCTTAAATGTCATTTATTATATTAACTTAATAATACTTTCTAAACAACAAATTAATTGTTTTATTTACTTTATAATGTTCTGCTAAAACATTATCATGATGCAGCTTCATGAACTCATTCTTAATGACTTTGTTAAATAATATGTATATCTTATTTTTGTGATGAAGTAGTTCAGTGAAATTAAACATTCATAAACTATCATTAATGTCTTAATAACTGCAGTTACTCTGTAATTTCAAATCTTATTACATCTTTACTGTTAAAACATCAGTGTTCTGCAAGAGATAAATAAATTTAAGAAAGAATAATTGTTTTTTGTTATGTACTGTTTTGTTGTCAATCACTTTTTAAATTAATGCACATAAAATGAACTGTTCACAATCAGTAATTTTAGCAATAGAGTTAAGCAGCTCTTCTATTACATTGTATATAGATAAATTAAATATATAATCATTATTCTTCAATTTATTTCTAAATAAAGACTCTCTAAATCTTCTATTAACTTATTCTTAACAGTCATGATCTTCAGTCTAAGTATTTAATTGATATTCTTTTAATAAAATGATCAGCATAATTTGCAGATTTAAGTTTTAAGCATTGATCTGATTAATTAAAGTAGTAATGCTTAATTTTAACTTTTAAGATAATGTAATCAGCTTTCATTGCAATGTTAACAGCAATCTGTTTATGTTCTTCTTAACTTTGTAGTCAGAGTATCTTGATGATGCATTAATGAGATTTATTTTCTTTAATTAATGTATAATTATGAAATCATAAGCAGCTAATCTCATAACTCAGTGTGCTTGTCTTCTATTTAATGATTTCACATTCATAAATTCTCATAAATTATTGTGATTCATGAATACCTTAATGAGATAATGACTACTCTTAAGATAGTGTCATCAGTATTTAAATATCTTTACAATTGTCAACAATTCTTAATCATAAGTTTCATAGTGTGTTTTAGTCAGATTTAACTTTCTTGATTAGAAGATAATAGAATGTCATTGAGCATTTATTTAAAGCTGTAAATAAATATTTATTAGCTTAACTATTAAGACATCAGTTTCAATTTGAGCTTTTAGCTCTGAGTTAAAGTGCATTAGAATAAACATTTATGTAAAGATATTACAAAGCTTGCAAAATGCTTACATTATCATTTATAATTACTTAAAGACATCTATCTTCTTATTATTTTTGCTGTCTTTTAACAGATTAATTAAAGAAACAGTGATCTTAGAATAGCTCTGTATAAAGTGATGATAAAAGTTTGCAAATTTTAAAAATATTTATATCTCACAATAACTTCTAAATACTGATCATTTCTTTATGATTTCAATCTGTTGTTGATTCATCAAAACATCAGTAATGAAGATAATAAACTTAAAAAAATTTATCTGTATAATATAAAAAGTGCACTTCTTTAAATTTGTATACAGTTTAAATTATTGAAGTTGCTTCAGAATTTGTTTCACATGACTCTGATGTTCTTTTAAAAAATTGAAATAGATTAAAATATCATTTAAATATATTACATAAAAGACATTAACTAGCTCAGTTAATGCTCAGTTAATATAGACTTAAAAAGTTATTGAGACATTAATCAGTCTAAATGACATGATTATGTACTTAAAATAATTATAACATAATATAAAATGCAATCTTTTACTTGTTGTCTTTCTTAATTCTAATGCAGTGATAAGCATTCTTAAAATCTAGTTTAATGAATATCTTAATTTTACTTAAATAATTAAGTGTCTCATTAATCAGCAACAGAGAATGACAGTTCTTGATAATAATTTTGTTAAGATCTCTGTAATTAATATATAAATATAAGTTCTCTTCATTTTTTAAGACAAACAGAACTGATGCTTCTGCAGAACTGATGAAATGTTATATTTATTTTTTTATTAAAATGTCATCTAGATATTCTTTAAGCAATTATAGCTCTGTTTTTAACAAATTATAAAGTGAATTATAGAATGATTCATGTCTCTTTATCTTTATGATATGATCATGATCTTAATGAGATAATAACTTGTCAGCATTTTCTTCAAAGAACACATCTATATATTTATTGTATTGCTGAGATAGTGTTGACATTTTATAGACTGAGTGTGCAAGTTACTTATAGATCACATAAGTCAGAGTTAAGTTTAGATATTGAGTTAAGTTAGACTAACTTTTATTTAGCTAAGTTAGATGTAGATTAATCTGACTTGATCTGTATAGAGTTATGAATTTTTTGTGAGTTATATATAGTCTTAGTAAGCATGTGTATGCACTTAGTAAGCATATATATTGACTAAGTAAGCACATACACATGCTTACTAATGTGTGTTTCTAATGTGCACCTTCACAAAAAGTCATGATTTTCATAACTTATTCAGTAATATATCTTGCAACTGTGTAATTTATCCCTATATGACTAGTTAAGATGTAATTTATTATAACTAATATATTAATAAGCTTTCACATTTTTGAGCTCTAGCTCTAATCTTATTCATAATGACTAACTTAGAGTTTTTAAGTTTAATCTGTACAGATATGAGTAAAATTAATCTGTATACAAATCTGATCTGACCTGACTCAGACCTTAATGTAAGTTCAAGTTAGATACACTTTTTTTCAACTTGATCTGACTTTACACTCAGTTTAACATTTTATCAACAACATATATAGCAGTTGTTGATGAGTCTGACTTAGACATCATCAACAATGCATAAATAGTGAATTGATTTTGAATGTTATTGATAAATACTTTAGATTCATCAATAGTCAGAGACATTTGTTTTATTTTATAATGTTATGTATATAAGTTACAATTAATATAAATACATTGCTGTTTCAGATCTAAGAGATTAAAAATGAGTTTAAATTCATTTTTATTTAAGATATATGTTAGATATATAACTCATGATAGCTATGCTATTAGTGTGATGCTTACTTTTAACAAATTATAAGCTCAAATTAATACAGTGATTGCAACTTGTCTAAAATCTCAGAGAGATATGTGTCTAGGTTATCTTACTGATGATTTAAGTTCATGATGAGAAAGTAAGCTCAAAGGTTATGAGTTTAAACTACTATCTATATGCACTCTTTACATCTGTGAGTTAATTGTGAGCCAATTGTGAGTTAGAAAGAGTGTTAAATATATAACTCATAATAGCTATGCTATTAGTGTGATGCTCACTTTTAACAATATAGAACAACTACTTTTCAGTTTGCTTTTGTTTTTAATTGTTAATGAATTTATACTTCATCAAATATGTATCATAACAATAAACATGTTATTTCTTCAGAAACTTTAATCTTAAAAGTTCTGCATAGAGTGACTGTCAAGCTTTTTTAAAGCTGATTTTTTGCTTATTTTGCATGTCTTGTTAGCTGTGAACAATCATAGTGACAGAAAGTTTAAGAATTTGAACAAAACTTTAGCTGTGTGCATTAAGCTTGAAAGCAATTTGATTTTTATAATTTTTGACTCATTTTGTAAAGAATTGTGAGAGGTTTCTAATGATGTAAAAATTACTAAAATTACTCAACAAACAATGAAAATTACACAATATTATAAGTTAAGTTAAGTCTCAATGTTAAGCTCAATAAGTCAGATTAGATTTTGAAAGTTAAGTCTGATCTGACTTAACAGTTACTTTAGTTCTGCATTAACTTATGTTAATTAATGAACAATAACATATCACTAAAACATTACATTGATCTTTACTGCAGTGTTTAACAGTACATTGATAAAGATTTAATTGAATTAAATTTAAACTTAATCTTTCTTTACAATATTAAATTTCTTTATGATCTTTAATCTAATTTTTGTTACTAAAATGTAATCAATAAAACTCTGTCTTTTTTTGTCTTGACTATATTAATCTTAATGTAATTAAGATTTTTTAAAGAATTTCTGCAGTTCTTTATGAAATGATCTGATTTCTCACAGTTATAGCAATTATTCTTCTTAACATCAATTTCAAAACAAAATTTGTCTACATTATTATAATAACTTAATTTTATAATCTCAGAATTGAGACAATTGTTCTGCTGTGACTTTGCTGTCTAAATGAAAGAATGTAAATAGTGTTTATAAATTTTCTTAATAATGCAACTTTAAATTGTATAATTATCTGCAGATTACTAATTAATCTTTAGTTTAATGATCAGAGCTATTAAACTTTTTCTTGTTTTTAAGAAATCTTAATAGTTAATTAAAGCTACTTAAATCTTCAGTTAAAGTTTTATAAAAAAATAACTTATTCTCTGTTTCTCTGTATAGCTCAGAAGCTGATTCTTCAGCATATTAAAATATATTATAAAAGTTTAAACTAATTAAATAGATTTCTATATAACTTCTGAGTATTTCTGTACTGTATTAAGTTCACAGTTCACTGAGTTCTTAATGAGATTGAGCAGAAACTCTGAAAAGAATATTTATAATTTGTTATTCAGAAGTTTATTTTCATTAATGTGATGAAATTATGCATCTTAAGATTCTTCTGCTAAGAACTGCATAACAAAGAGAATTTTATTGTAATTATTGAAAAAGTTTTCAGAAATTAAGCAGAACACTGTCACAGTACTGTGTATAAATTTAATATGTTTATAGATGAATTTCTCATTATATATGAATAAGTTCTTCAGTTATTGAGTTTATTTTATTGAAAGTGCATATAAGACTTTGAATGCATGTTGCTTTATTAAATTTAAAGAGTTAATAAGAGTATAAGAAGATTCTATATGTGATTTTTTCTTAAATAAGATTTGAGAATCTTTATCTCTTAGAAGTTTATTAATCTTGTTATACATGTTAAATGCTTGTGATCTGCAATTGATTTTCATGAATTATTATCTTTTCTTATTATTGATTTGTTTAATTTCAGTTAAATAAATCTGTTCATTTAAATATCAATTCTTTTTCTCTACAGTCTAAATAGCAATCTGAATCTCTGCAGATTTCTATTCTTTAAAAATTACTTAAATCTCAATATGATCAGAGAATGACTCTATCTCATGTTGCTGATTTCTAGTCTGCATATTACAATGTAATGAATTGTCACTCTTTAAAAAAATTAAGTTATTAAAATTGTAAATTCATGAGTCTCTTATCTATAAGAGACTGATGAGTAAGATATGTAACAATGTGAAACATTATGTTACAATAGCTGTTCAATAAAGTTTCAATGTTAAAGTCTTGTATTGATAAAGATTAACAATTAAGAAACTTAAAAGATTTGTATGTAAAGACTGTCTATATAATATTTTGCTTATTAATCATTGCATAAGAAGTTTAACTATGATTTGATATGAGTGCATAGTGATATTATAACAATAAATCTTTATTTATATTAAAGCTGAACTTCTTCTAAATAAAATTTATATATAAATTAAGCTTTATTAAGAAGCTTTATAACTTTCTATGTTCTTTACTGAATACATTCAGCATCAATATCTTCAGTATATTATTTATCTCTTATAGATCTTTAAAATTCTAAAAATTAACTGTATTGATAAAGACTACTTTCTATGTGTTGAAGATTATATTTTATATTATAAAAATATTTAATATGTTATATTGTGATCAGAGATTTCTCTGATATAGAATTTAAAGATTAAAGTTTGTGATATAAAAGAGATTTTCAGTATATTAGAATTAATTGATAAATAGTAAATGTTAAATAATGATTGTTATTGAATATGATCATTTTTATAGAAAAAACAATCTTACTATATAAAAAGAAAATCAATTCTTAAAGAGTCAACTCAACATCTTTAGTGTTAATTTAACAATCAGAATATCAAGTCAATAATTAAAAAGTTAACTTAATGTTTATTTAGTTATCTTATATCTGAGGCTACATGCTCTGCATATAGATCTAATAGCTTTCAAAGTATAATTATAACAATAAAGATCTTGCTTAAAGATCTTGCTCTATAGAGATATTGTTTTATAAAGATTTTGCTTAAAGATCTTGCTTTATAGAAATCTTACTTCATAGAGATCTTACTTTATAGAGATCTTGCTCAGAGATTTTGCTTTATAGAGATCTCACTTTATAGAGATCTTGCTTAGAGATCTCATTTTATAGAGACTTTATTTAAAGATTTTGCTTCATAAAGATCTTGCTCAGAGATCTTACTCTATAGAGATCTTGCTTTATAGAGATCTTACTCAGAGATTTTGCTTCATAAAGATCTTACTTTATAGAGATTTTACTTAAAGATCTTACTTTATAGAAATCTCACTTTATAGAGATTTTACTCAGAGATTTTGCTTCATAAAGATTTCACTGTATATTATATAGATTACATTACTGTTTCAAGACTATTGAATATATTAATTAAGAGCTTACAATTAATATTTACATAATGTTCTATGAAATAATGATCTGTTCTTTACATTCTGATGTGACCTCACATGCCTGTTGTTTGACATTTGAAATTTGAGATCTGAGTTATTTCATGTTGCATGATATGGACTGCTGTACTGGTACCTTACTGTAGGTACAACTCTATATAACAACATTATTATCAATGTCTCCTGCTCTCTCATCTCCTCTGTGCCTCCTCCTCTATTCTGTGCCTCCCCCTCTCCTGTGCCTCCCCCTCTTCTGTGCCTCCCAGTTCCATTTCGTATTCGATGATTGTATTAATATCGTAAATCTGAGAGCCCACATTT
>JAABVA010005060.1_pt1 | contig 12057 bp, 12 predicted proteins | sample 5560331 | NCBI WGS metagenome assembly JAABVA01 (sample SAMN12812661, study PRJNA571458) | rock metagenome | isolation source: Antarctica rocks | place: Antarctica: Victoria Land, Mt New Zealand sud | collected 2016-01-07
TGATAAAAGTCTTGTTAAAGTAAAATTCTAAAACATTCTGAATTTTCAGAATTTTTGACTGCCTAGAGTTCTGAGTTCTATAGCACTGATAGTAATGAGTTTTGGTGGTAAACATGCCATTTGTGAAGACTTTTGACCTAGTACTGTATATATAATGATACTGTCTATTCAGTTTTATAGAAACTGTTCAATTATTGTGGTTTTAACCTCAAAATGTTGTGTTTTGACATGCTTTTCAAAAACAAAATTGCGAAAATTCCAAAACACATGTTGGAGCCAACCATCCTGAAACAGCTGTAGGCTTAGTTATGGGAGAAAACACAGTCTAAGCTGCCACCCTATGCTTCACTGTTGCGTGAGTGGCAGTACACCATTGAATATTGCACCTTTCAAGTTATTCACCTGAAAAGCCCTGAGCTTCTGTACTTCTCACAAGTCCTTTCTGGTCATCAGAGGGCTTTCCTTTCATCATTTTTACAACTGCTTGAATCTTCAAGTTTACCAACCCTTTCACAGATTTCAAGCTTCCAAGTATACACTCATCATCCTCATCATATTGAGCCTCGCTCCGCTGTGTTACTGGCGACCAAGCTCAAAGATTGGTAAGTTAGTTAAGGTCACTTATTTGTGTCTTGGTGTGTGTGCCTCAGTGTGTGCATGCATGCATGTGAGTGTGCCTCAGTGCGTGTCTCAGTGTGTGCATGCATGCGTGTGGGTGTGTGCGTCTGGGCACTCAGTGTGGGGTGTGGGGTGCGGGGTGCAGAGAATGAAATGGAATGGTGAATGGGTAAGGTACTGTTTGACCATAACTAAGAGTGCTGCCACCACCATTAAAGAGAGTGCCAAGGCCAAGAGAGAGCTGGCTGAGTTTGCATTGAAAGAAGCTGAATCTTGGCCTTACTTGAACCTACAACAGAATATGAAGCCATTGAGAACAGGTTGAGACACACTCTCATAAAAAGAGCTTCTGTAGTTGAATCACTTCTAACTCTACCAAAAAGTTGTTTCTATTGTCTACAGCCTGAACTCAGTACAACTGAACAGACTGCACATTCATAACTGAATGAAAGCCTGCTCAATTGACTGATCCTGATGCAATTTTAAAGTGAGAGTTTTCCAGCAACATTCATTACAGTTATTTTGAAAAGTGAGCTTTCAAGAATATTCAATTCTGTATGCCATCTATACAAGCAAAGTCTTCTCAATTTGACTCTTCTGATAACATTATTAGTGTGAGTTTCTTTTCTGTTGCTAATACTCTATGATATTCAGAGTGTCCCAAACATCACTACTTACAGCTACATCAATCTCTTAAACTGCAATGATTTTGAGTTTAAGCTAGTGTGATATCATTGCTTACTCATCTCTTACTAAGCATCTCTATTTATGTCTTAGTCATCATTTTCTATATATACTCTACATAGCATAAACAAATAGAAACAACTTTCTACAGACTGATTTACATTTAATAGCATTAAAGATTTAAGACACACTTTTAAGTAATTCTAAAACTCAGGCTTCAGTCTGAGCTAATTTAATTTGTATTCTGGTTATGAAAGTTCTAATGCAGTAATGCATAAACTATGTGTTTACTTTCTTTTCAGTGCTCATCACTACTTCAGTGTTGAGACTACAGAATAAAAAAATGAATTTTTACACTATATTATATGAAAAAAAGTTCTATCTTTCTTATATTGTGACATGTCTGACAGCAACTCAAACTGAATCAGAATTGATTTGTTAATTAATGTCTTTAATTATTTATAATTTCTCAGTATAAAGCTCAACTTTATTTCTATGATGATGAATAAATTCACTATCATTAATTAGTCATCAATGTCAGAAATGACTTCTTAAGCTGATTATAAGATAATGATAAGTTAAATTACATTTCTTTAAACTTAATTAAGAAATGTTTATACTAATTAACTGACTTTTAGCTTTATGTCTGAGATCATATTTTTATTTAATGCAGCTTCAGAGACTTAAGAAATATCTAATGTAATAATGTCTTTTTCTGTAATGATGTTTAAGAATTCTCTGAAGATGAAGACATCATCTGTCTATAAAAGTAATTAAAAAGTAAACATTACAAAGATGTAAGCTCTTAAAATGAAAGCTTATTTTCAATTTTATAAAATGTTGATGAACTAACTTTTAAACAATGAAGCAAAGATCACTGTTATAGTTAGTTATTTAAAAGATACTGTTAAAGTATGATGATTTTAAAAAGAAGAACAACTTTAAGTTAAAGAAGATCTATTAAATGTTAAATTTTAAAATATAAATAACTTCTTTTTAGCATTTCTACTGATCTTTAAAAATGTTAATATATGCTAAGTTTAGCAAGTGCACTGTTGAGATGAAAATTCTTAAGTTTTGTAAATATATTATGAGATAAAACACACTATGATTGATCTCTATCAAGATATCAGTCATTAAGAATTGATCTGCCTCAAAGACAGTACATTATGTATGACAGTTTCTTAAACTGACTTTGTATTACTGACAGTTTGTATAAGAATTTGCATAGATTGCAGCACTGCTATTGAATTTGCTTAAGAAGAATGACATTAAGTTGTGTATAAAGAAGAATTAACTTATTGTCTAAAATATATTATGTAACAGTGTCTTTCAACAGCTTAAGAATGCACTTACATTTGAATTAATACTTATTTAAGTAACTGTATACAAATCATTTACTATCAAAATGAATGCTTTTAAATAGACAATTGACTGTGCTCTGATGCAGAATGAAATGAATAAAAAACATTATTTAATTATCTATGATGACTAAAAGTTACAAGATGCAGAGCTCAATTATTCTGTTTATAAAAAGAAGCTATTGATCATTAAGCATGCAATTTGAATTTGACAGTATTATATTGAAAATGATTATACTACAATTATTATTATGAATCATAAAGATCTACAATATTTAAAGAATACACTGCACTCATTTAAATGATTAGCTCAATAAATTGACAAATTTCAGCAGTATGATCTTAACATTCAATATTGATCTAAAGCTCAAACTGTCATATCAGATTTGATTAGTTATTAACTCAATTTTATAGAGAAAGACTCAGCAAATAAAGTGTTCTTAAATGCTCTGTAAGAACTAAATGATGTGAAATGAAAGAAAATGATGATATTGTATCTAAAAGATGATACAGAATCTGAAAAGTCACTGCTTTGCAAACATATATGTAAAAACAATGTGATGAATCAATTTTAACTGCATTACAATTCAGAATTGAACAATCTATATTTAATTTAAAAGTAAGACAATTAAATTGAATAAAGTCTTTAAAAAACACATAATGAGAACTATCTTAATGTCTTTGACAGCTCAAATTCAAATCATAATAATTTGTTAATTAATTCTTAAGATTGATTTCAAAGTCATGAAAGATCAATCATATCTAAATTAAATAAGTTGAATATGAAAGCTTATTAAATCTAATGTAAAAAGAATAAAGTATACTTTCATTATAAAAAGTTCTTGCATATAGCTAAAGACTGCTGAGACAATAAGGACACTGATAAAAATAAAGATAAGAGCAAAGATAAGAGTAAGAATAAGAATAAGAAAAAGTCAAAGATTGTTGAAGTTGATTTGAATGATTTAGAAAATTAAAGTTATTCATAAATATAAAAGTATTTATAAACAAGTTAACAGAAGCTTCTATTCAATCTAATAATGATTTGAGTAAAGCATTCACACTGAATAGCTCAGAATTCTTATTATTAAATATGATCTTTAATTAAATCAATGTTCTCAATTTAAATACATACATTCTTGCAAGTGTTACAGCCATCATTCTGATAGACTTATTGAACATATAGATTCAGCAAGCTATGTCTTGAAGATGTACAGCTCAGTATAAGCTCATGATGCTCATAGATGAGCTGAGCAAGCTGACTTACAGTGCTCATAAATGAGCAAGATAAGCAGTCTGATATATAGACAGATCATCTTCTTTAAGAAGATAAGAATGTTCAATAATAATCTTTATCTAGCATCTGCTATCTATCAGTTAACTTTAATGTGTCTAAAAACTCTCTTATATCACAAACTTTAACCTCTAGATCCTATATCAGAGAAATCTCTGATCAGAATGTAATACATTGAATATTCTTACAATATAAGCATGATCTTCAGCACACAGAAAGCAGCCTTCATTAATATAGTTAATTTTCAGAATTTTAAAGATCTATAAGAGATGAACAACATACTGAAGATACTGATGTCAGATGTGTTCAGCAGTGAACATAAAAAGTTGCAAAGCTTCTTGACAAAGCTCAATCTATACATAGATTTTAATCAGAAGAAGTTCAACTTCAAAATGAACAAAGATCTATACACAGTAATTTATCTTAAAGATGCAGTGTTTAACTGAATCAATCTCAAACTGCATGAATTTCTAGACAAGTCATCAAAGAAATGAGACATTGACAAAGAGTTGATCTTCAGTGACTTTAAGAAGTTCAAGAAAGAATTTTGAAAGATTTTTGAAGTGATTAATGAGAAAAGAGCAGTGAAATGATGACTTTATACACTAAAGATGAACAAGTCAGCAGTTAAGTACTCAGTGAAGTTTCAGCACATTATGATCTTAACTAACTGAGATGATGATGTCTTAATATTGCAATATTATTAAGAATTAAGTGAAGATATTAAAGATAAAATAGTCTAAAGAGACTGCCCTGAAGAACTTTAAGAGATAATAGATATCTTCATCAACATTGACAGTCAACAGTGAAAATGATGAATGAAGAAGATGAAATCTTATACAGCTTTAAGAATGTAAAGATGACAATTCATTATTAGAACACAAGAAGATCTGATGAATCTTAACAATATTAAGAAGTATGATTAGAAGTCATGAGCTAGATTAGTGAAGCATGAGTGTTATGATAAATAATTCATTAAATCTCACACTCAATAAGCAGAGACTTACAAATATTATAACTGTAATAAATCTGAATATCTTGTCAGGAATTGCAAGAAACCTTAATGACAGAGAAAAGAAGTTGCAATGATGAACTCAGTGATAATGCATAATTAACTGAGCTGAACAGTCTGCTATGATGACAACTACTTTGTGTATATAAGCAGCAAAGATGAAGCTGAATGATGATCACAGAAGCTTAAGAAGAGACATAATATTAATTATGTCATAATGAGCAAATTAAAGAGATTAACTATTCTAGAGAAAGTTGTCAGAGATAATTTAGACAAGATTAAAGAAATCAATATTTGCAGAACTCAGAAGATAGACACTGCAGAAGCTTAAGAACAAGAAGATCTTATCTGAATGTATTTGAATTTGAATATAAACTCAGAGAATGTCAACAACTGAGAAGTTGACATGAAACTTAAGTGAGACTATAAGCATCTTAAGAATTAACATTTAGAATGATGTGAAAGTCTGTTAAAAGAACAGCAGCAGACACTTTAAGAAGAAGTCATCACTAATAAACAATATGAAGCAGAAATGACAGCTGTACAGCTAAAAGAGCTGACAACAACAGTATAATTCACAATATGAGATTAAGAAATGTCAGAGTGATTAAGAAAAGATTATAAGATTAAGATATGTCTATTTACAGATTATGTGATGCTCACAGAAGAACATTGAATGTACACAGAAAAGTACATGTCATCTGAGTTTCTCAATAAAATAAAAGCATTAAAGAATCTCATTCAACATGAATATGATCAGTACAAGATGTACTGACATCTGAAACAAGTTGTCAGAAAAGAAATTGACAACTATACAAAACTGATTATAACTGATGAAGAACTAACATGATTCAAAGAACTATAGAGAAAGTTCACTGAATTATGAGATGAACTTTAAAGTATGAACAGAGCTTAAGAAACTTTAATAGAAGTAAAAAGCTTAAAGAAGTTAAAAAATCTCAAGCTTTCTCAGCAAAATTAGAGACAAAGAAGCTTTTAATGTCTCAATGAACTGACAATGATCAAAAGATATGAATTGATATTGAGATACTGCTGAAGAAATGATTTTAAGTGATGATAAATTTAGAAGCAATCAATAACTTTATCTTACAAAAAGTGATTGAACAGTTAGAATTAACACTGTGATGAGTGTCTAAGTTCACACAAGTGTATATGATTAACAGAGAATACAAATGAATTTATAAAGAAGTTTATATTGAAGTTATAATAAAGAATGATTCATAGAAGCTGAGACTAGATGTTCTCAAGTCAGTCAAGTATGATACTATACTAGAAATACTCTGATTACATAAAAAGAATTCACAGATTAACTAAATCAACAAAGAACTCTATGCAATAAAGAACACATATGATGTCTCTAAACAATCAGAAAAGAGCTTATCAGAGTATAAGTCTTGAAATCATGAGATATTGCTATTAAAGAGAAGAAAATCAAAGTGAATGTCACTTTATCTTATGAGTGAGAATCAGCTGAAGAAAGTTCAGAACTATCTTGTTGAGAATTTAAAGAGAGAATTTATCAAATCATTAAAGTCATTAGCAGAATATTCAATTCTGTTTGTATCAAAGAAGAATGACATCAAGCAACTTTGTGTTGATTATAGACAACTCAACAAGATAACTCATTAAGATAGTTATTCTTTACTGTTAATAGAAGAGTTGCAAGACAGACTAAAGAAAGTTAAGTGATTTATGAGCTTAGATCTGAAGAAAGTGTACTACTGTGTATGCATAAAGAAGAACAAAGAATGAAAAACAGCATTCTAAACAAGATATAAACACTATGAATACACTGTTATGTCATTTGAGCTCAAAAACATCTTAGTTATCTTTCAGAGACTCATCAACAACATATTGAAAGAATATCTTGATGATTTTGTAATTACATATCTTAATGATATTCTGATCTATTCAGACAACCTTAAAATGCACTGCAAACATGTACACAAGATTCTAACAAAGCTCAATGAACAAGCTATGTATGTGAAAAAGTTGAAAAGCAGATTCAAAATTAAGAAAATACAGTTTCTAGAGTATGTCATTTGATCTGATCAGATCAAGAAGAATCTTAAAAAAATAAAGACAGTTTGAAATTAATTTACATTACAAAAGATCAAGAAAGTACAAGTCTTTCTAGAACTAACAAACTATTATTGAAAGTTTATATTTAACTATGTAAGAATTGTGAAATCTCTTATGCATTTGACACACAAGAATGAGAGATGACATTGAGATAAGAAACAGAAGAATGCATTTTACATATTAAAGAAAAGTCTTAGTGAAACTGCACATCTGTGAATACTCAATTAAGCATGCAAAAAGATACTGAAAATCAATATATTGAATTTTGTAATTAAAGCATATTTATATTAGATCAAAGATGAGCAGAAGAAGTCTATTACATATTGATTTAGAAAGTTGTCAGAACTCAAGAAAAGATATAAGATTCATAATAAGAAACTTCTTACAATAGTGAAAGCACTGCAAGATTAAAGATCTTATCTTGTAAATATAAGCAAGTTTATTCAGATCTTTACAGATCATAAGAATCTGAGAAACTTCACAACAATTAAGTAACTGAATCAGCAACAGATTCACTGAGCAGAACAGTTAGCAGACTTTGAATTTTAAATTCATTATAAGAAGAGTAATAAGAACAGTGATGCAGACATTTTAAGTAGATGATCTGATCACAAAGAAGTGAAAATGATTTATGCTGAAATTCTGTATAAAGATAAGAAAAGAACACTCATGAAAGGCTTAGCAGCAACATTTAAGATGAAGAATGCTTTCTTAATGAATAATAAACTCATTAAAATATGTTATGACAGCAGAGCTGATGAGCATCTAGAAGTCAAATGTACAGAAGATCTTGTATAAAGAAGATGTAACATAGATGATTTTCATAATTGAATTATAAAATACATTATTAGATGCAATTCATGTCAATACAATAAGATTCAGAGAGATAAGTATTACAATGAGATAACATAACTAAATGCACTGAATGTGCTCTGAGAGTCTGTTATCATGAACTTTATCATTAAGTTATTAAAGTTCAAGAACTCAGCATGAAAAGTCAGATTCAACAGCATATTAATCATAATGAATAGATTGATAAAGTATACAATGTTCATTTCATTCAGAGAGACTGTGACAGCATCAATATTGATGTATATTATACTGTGAGAATTAATCAGCAATCATGAACTATTAAAGAAGTTTATCATCAACAGAGATAAACTGTTCATGAGCAAGTTCTGAGAAATGCTCACAGCAGAACTCAGAATAAAACATAAAATGTTGATAATATATCATTTATAGATGAATAAATAGAGTGAATGAATGAATTAGACAGTTAAGACATACTTATGACATTATATTAATATAAAACAGAACAATTGAATACAACTGCTGTCAATGATACAGTTCATGTACAACAATGTGTGAAATGAAATCATGAGAAAGACATCATTTAAAGCAAATTATAAATATTATTCAGAGATTTGAAGAGATCTACAAGTGCATGAATCTTAAAGTCAGAAAGTGATGTTGAACATTGTGAAGCTTAAGAAACTGTATACTGATCTTATGAAGAGAATTGAAGAGCAGAAGAGACAAACAACAGAGATAAAATCATATAAGATTGATGAGAGAATATATTTATGAATGAACAACATATAAACAAAGAAGAAGAGCAAGAAACTCATGAAGAAGAGTATTGAGTCATTTATGATTAAGAAAAACATCAAGAAGTTAAGTTATGAGTTAAACTTATCTTAAGAAATGTGAATACACTCAGTATTTCATGCATCAATGCTTCAATGATGCAATCAATTCATATCACTTCAAGCCACATCAATGTCTATTGAACTCAAAATTAAATATGAAGTAGAGAACATTCTAAAAAAGAGAATGATTAGTGAAGAAGCTCATTATCTCATTAAATGAAAAGAATATGATGCTTTGAAAAGCACATAAAAACTTAAGAATAACTTACTTAACTATGCAAGAATGCTTCAGCAGTTTGAGAAGAAGAGACTGTAGAGATAAGATCATTTTAGAAATTTGAGAATAAGAGATTTAAAGAATTAAAGTCATTCTTATCTTCAGAAACATCATCATTATCATTAATGAGTTTATGAGCAAAACAGAGTGTCTTCTCAGCAACTTTATCTTTTATATATTTTAATGTCTTATAAAGACAAGCAACTTTAGCAAGAGCCTGTGTCAGTTCTTTTTCAGTAATAGACAGATTGAACTTAGAGTGGCCATTAAGTCAGGTTAACCTGGCTCAACTCAGACAGAGCTTTCAGGTTGAGTTGAGTTGAGCTTTAATTGTCAGTCTGAGAATTCAGATCAGACTTGAACATTGAAGCTTAATCTGACTCAGAAGCTCTCTCTGAATTTTAAGAATTCTGAGACTGATTAATAAGTGAGCTCTTGAGACTTGACTTAAGGATAGAGATTATGGGCTTAGAGATTACTGATACATGAACATTATAAATGAGCATTATATATGCACAGTTAAACAGCTTTCAATTTAGTCTATCTATTTACTACATTGAGAGTCAGATATCCTCAAAATAGCCTAGTAATGATTGCTTCAATCTGCATCTTTAGATGTGATGTTTCAGTTATGCATGTATCTCTTGATGAGAGACATATTCTTGTGCTGAATGATAACTCACTTTGCATAAATTGCAGTCAGATTAACATCTGCATTCTGTTAGCTGATAGATAATAATTACTGTACAGTTCATTAGATATACTTTCAAAGAAAACAACAGTATATGCTTTTACTATCTTCTGCAGACTGTCAATGACTGAGCTTTGAAAGCAAAACATCTTATGCTGAGAAAAAACTCTCTTCAAATAATCTTAAGTTATCTTGCAGCAAAGCCTTTGAAAGAATAGTTTTGCTATCAGAAAATCTGTTGATTTCTGATAGCAACATATTTTATGAAGGATGACAGCTGTAGAACAAAGCATTATTATTAAGTGTTATATTATGTGTCAGAATTGAGCTTACTGCCTGACTTTCAGCAATGAGCTGGCTTAAATGCTTCAGTGTCTCTTTCTGTATCTGCAGCATTATTTTCTTTTTTCTTCTCATCAACATCAATTTTTTCTTTCTTGAATGTCTTTCTGAATGTTCTTTCTACTGCTGCTGTCTTCTCTCTGCCTGATACAGTCTTCATAGCACTGCATCTTGAAGTTTTCTTGATACATGTTATGATGTGATATGATGATACAATGATGCTCTAAAATTAAGTTAACAGAAGCATTATGAAAGAGCAGTTTAAATGTATCTGTGAATGACAATGAGTCTTAGAGTGATCTTGTAGTTCAAAGATGCATTGTAGTTTGAAAGTGTGTTATAGTTTGAAAGTGTGTAGTTAGAAGGTGTGTTGAGAGCTTTTAGGTGTTAGCAATACTCAGGTGTTAGATTGCTGATAAACAACACATTTACTCATGATATGTGCATCAATGTTATGAGTAAATATATCAACACACTCACTTCTAACACTCAATCTGACACTTTCTTATCTTCACCTCTGTCACTCAATCTACTACACTCACTTCATCTCTACTCAATCTCTACACTCAGTCTCTACACTCACTAGATATGTTGCTCAGTGCTATCACTTATTTTACTGCTCATTTCTTAAGATTTAATCTTATGCATTGCTCTTGTGCTTCACTCTGATGCATAGCTGTGGTGCACACATATAATGCTTGATTATGTCACTCAGTATAGAACTCAGCAGCTAACTACATATTCTAGACTCTCACCATGATAAATTCAGACACTAAGCTTTCACTGCAGACTGCAAAACACTTAACTTTTAACTTATTCTCAGTCTCTGAAGAGAGATCTGATCATCATGACTGTTCACAGAAGTCTATATATGATTTAAAGAAGACATCTAGTGAGTACTTGAACAACTTAAAGACTGTATGTGCAAGAAAGAAATGACAGAAATGTATGAAGAATGAGGACTCTAGACAAATTGAAAATGCAAAGATGACAGATTATAGAGCTGTGAAATGAAAAAGAGATGTATTGAAGAAGACTGATGCATATCAGATTGTGAACTCAGCATTAAAGAAGATCATGAAAGAGAAGGTTAGAGATGAGATCTTGAAGAAGTGATATAATTATGAAATTTCTTGTAAGACTTCTTTAGAATTATTATGCTCAATTATATTGCTCTTAATTATCTGCAGGTGCCTACTACAAAGATGAGTTGAGAAATAAGTTAATGAAGAATGAGAATTGAGCTTGACTTAAAGAGAAGACTGAGAAGAAGATGTTATTTATTGAAGCTTTTGCACTAAAAGAAGAGCAGAAGTTCACAGAAATGAAATAAGAGATATGTTACATCTATATCTTTTATAGACTCTCTGACATTCTCTAGAATATCAATAAAGATGAAGTTATTCAGTAGAAGCACATTAACATTAATCATCAAATTGAGAAGCATCTGACAGTGATGATCAAGCACTGTGAAAGAGTTCTTAACAATACAGAAGAATAAGAGCTACATGATGCTGAAGATTCTGACCTCATCAAGGTCATGCATCACTTCTGTAGTGAAGTTCTTGATTCTGAACACATCAATGACTTCAATTATGTGTAAATATTATATCACTCAATTATAACACTTCTCAACTCTAACATTAACTAGTTACATTCAAGAGTCTGCACTTGATCAGAAGAAAGAAGATGAAAAGAGTATGATTGAAGATGCTGATGAAGCTTGTGTGATGATGTCTGAAGATGAGAAATTTTCAGATGATGATTTCATTGATGAATTTGTTCTTGATGACTTGATTGATGATGATGAAGATAATGAGGAGAACATTGAATCTATTAGTGATGAAGAGAGTAGTGACAAGAATAATAAGTAGTCACTACTAGTTGAATAGAAAGCTGATCTTCAGAGACTAAAGATGTAAGATAAAGAATAATTAGATAGGTCTTTAATTATTAATTAAAGATTTTTCAATGGGAAATCTCTTCATTGATACTTAATATTTGCTATACATAGTAATTTTCAAAT
>JAABVA010005064.1_pt1 | contig 12048 bp, 10 predicted proteins | sample 5560331 | NCBI WGS metagenome assembly JAABVA01 (sample SAMN12812661, study PRJNA571458) | rock metagenome | isolation source: Antarctica rocks | place: Antarctica: Victoria Land, Mt New Zealand sud | collected 2016-01-07
AGGTCGACCTCCTGCGGCTCCCGCGACAGCACGTGGACGAGCCGCATGCGAGCCGGGTAGGCATCCTTGAGGTCGGCGACGTCGTCGACGAACATCACCGAGTCGCTGCGCCGGTTGCCGTAGAGCAAGGTGACCGTGGCATCGGGATGCGCGTCGAGCACCGATCCGGCGATCGACATCATGGGGGTGACCCCGGAGCCGGCGGCGATCAGGACGTGGTGGCCCGCCACGGTGAGGTCAGGGCTGAACGAACCAGCAGGTGCCTGCACCTCGATCGTGTCGCCCGGACGCGTCTCGTGCACCAGCCAACCTGAGACGGCTCCGCCGGCGACCTCCCGGACGCCGATCCGGGGGGGGCGTCCGACGGGGGCGCAGATGGAGTACGAGCGCCGCTCGTCCCCACGCCGAACCGTCAGCGACTGGCCCGGCGCGAAGGAGAACGTCTCCCGCAGCGCCGGCGGCACGTTGAACGTGACGGCAGCGGAGTCGTCGGTCAGCGGATCGACGTTGGCGACCTGCAGGGGGTAGAAGGCTGCGCGTCCCATCAGATCTCCTTCACGTACTCGAACGGCTCCTGGCAGTCGGCGCAGCGGTACAGCGCCTTGCAGGCCGTGCCGCTGAAGGCCGACGTCTCGCGGGTCTGCCCGGAGCCGCAGTGCGGGCAGGCGACGAGTCGCGACCGGGTGGTGAGCGTGAGAGGCACCGGACCGGCTCCGCGGACGCCGGCCGGGTGGGGGGGTGCGATGCCGGCCGCGGCGAGCTTGCGCCGGCCGAGGGGCGTGATCCAGTCGCTGCTCCACGGGGGCGATAACTTAGTGCGCACGGTGACGTCCGGGTAGCCGGCTTGCCTGAGCCGGTGCTGCAGGTCGTGGCTCATCTCGCGCATGGCCGGGCAGCCGGAGTACGTGGGCGTGATGGTGACGGTCACGGCCGCGCCGGTCACGGTCACGTCGCGCAGGATTCCCAGGTCGGCGAGGGTGACCATCGGCAGCTCGGGGTCGGGCACCTGCGCGGCAATGTCACGGGCGGCAGCAGCCGCCATGGCGGCGTCCGGCGTCGCCAGAATCCCGGTCACCACGTCGCACCCGGGTAGGCGCGGGCGACGCTCTGCAGCTCGGCGAGCACGTAGCCCAGGGCCTCGGTGTGCACTCCGTCGCGGCCGGCTCGGCCGCGCAGCGTCGCCATCGGGGCCGCCGCCGGGCGCTCCAGCCCCGCTGTGGCCAGCACGGTGTCGAGCACGACCTCAACCTCGGAGCGCAGCTCTGCCACGTCGGGCGCGACACCGGCGAGGGTCACCTCGATCGGGTGCGGGGTGAACAGCTCGTCGACGAGCGACCAGATGACCTCGAACGCTGCCTGCATTCTTCGGTGTGAGAGCTCGGTGCCATCGCCGAGGCGCACGACCCACTGGGCGGCGTAGTCGCGGTGGTAGGTCAGCTCGTTGACGCCCTTCGCGGCGATGGCCGCCAGCACCGGGTCGGCCGAGGAGCGCAGCCGGTCGAACAGGGTCAGGCGGAAGCTGGAGAAGACGAGCAGCCGGCCGACGAGCTCGGCGAAGTCGGCATCGAGGCGCTCGACGAGGCGAACGTTGCGAAACTCGCTCTCGGTGCGCAGGAAGGCCAACGAGTCCTCGTCGCGGTCGGTGCCGTCTGCCCGTCCGGCACGCGCCAGCAGCATCCGTGACTGGCCCAGCAGGTCGAGGGCGATGTTGGCGAGCGCGGTCTCCTCCTCGAGCTCCGGTGCGTGGGTCATCCACTGCTGCAGCCGGTGGCTGTAGACGAGGGCGTCGTCGCCGAGCATCAGGCAGTACGCGGCCAACGCATCGGCGGCGATCCCCCTCGGGACCGTGGTGTCGATCCCCTCCAGCGGGTCGGTGAAGCCGGTCCCGAAGGCCCAGCGGTGGTCGTCGTTGTCCTCCGAGAGCGCGTGGTAAGCGCCGAACTCATCCTCGGTCATCTCGTCACCCGTCACATGTGGGGGACATCGGCGGGGATGTCGTAGAAGGTGGGGTGCCGGTAGACCTTGTCGCCCGCCGGCGCGAAAAACGGGTCCTTCTCGTCCGGGCTCGAGGCGGTGATCTCGGCCGCCGGAATGACCCAGATGCTGACGCCCTCGTTGCGGCGGGTGAACAGGTCGCGCGCGTGGTGCAGCGCCATCTGCGGGTCGGCGGCGTGCAGCGAGCCGACGTGGACGTGGTTGAGGCCACGCTTGCCGCGCAGGAACACCTCGTACAGCGGCCAGTCGGTGCGCACCGCTGCCGCTGCGGGCGCGACGGGCACGCCCTCCATCGGCACCGCGCCGTGCCCACCCTCGGCCGTGTAGGCGGTCATCGGGCGGCCTTGGCCGCGTGGGCGGTGGCCGCCTCGCGGACCCAGGCTCCGTTGTCGTGCGCGGCTTTGCGGTGCGCGACGCGCTGGGCGTTGCACGGCCCGTTGCCCTTGATGACGGCTGTGAGCTCGTCCCAGTCGATCGGGCCGAAGTCGTAGTGACCGCGCTCGGCGTTCCACTGCAGGTCGGGGTCGGGCAGCGTGACGCCCAGCTTCTCGGCCTGCGGGACCGACATGTCGACGTAGCGCTGCCGCAGCTCGTCATTGGTGTGCCGCTTGATCCCCCACGCCATTGACTGCGTGGTGTTCGGCGACGCCTCGTCCGGCGGCCCGAACATCATCAGCGACGGCCACCAGAATCGGTCGACGGCCGCCTGCACCATGGCGCGCTGGGCCCCGGTACCGCGCATCATCGTCATGAGCAGCTCGTAGCCCTGCCGCTGGTGGAACGACTCCTCCTTGCAGATCCGGATCATCGCGCGGGCGTAGGGCCCGTAGCTCGACCGGCACAGCGGCACCTGGTTGCAGATCGCCGCCCCGTCGACCAACCACCCGATCACGCCGACGTCGGCGTACGACAGCGTCGGGTAGTTGAAGATCGAGGAGTACTTCTGCCGCCCGTGGACGAGCTTGTCGGTCATGTCGGCTCGGTCGGCGCCGAGGGTCTCGGCTGCGGAGTAGAGGTACATCCCGTGCCCGGCCTCGTCCTGCACCTTGGCCAGCAGGATCGCCTTGCGCCGCAGCGACGGCGCCCGCGTGATCCAGTTGCCCTCGGGTTGCATGCCGATGATCTCCGAGTGCGCGTGCTGCGCGATCTGCCGGATCATCGTCTTGCGGTAGCCCTCGGGCATCCAGTCGCGTGGCTCGATGCGGTGCTCGCGGGAGATGATCTCGTCGAAGTGCTGCTCCAGAGCGGACGTCGTGTCTGGCTCGTGCACCGTGGTCATGACTGCCACTGCCTTGCCACCATCGTGAGGACGTCGTACTTGGCCACCGAGTCGCCGCCCTGCTTGGTGACGTCGGCGTCCCACCGGACCTCGCCGTGCTCGCTGTCACCGCGGGGGGTGATGGTCTTGCAGGTCAGCGTCACGGTCAGCTCATCGCCCGGGTAGACCGGGGTGAGGAAGCGCAGGTTGTCGATCCCGTAGTTGGCGAGCACCGGCCCGGGCTCGGGGTCGACGAACAGGCCGGCCGCCAGCGAGACGATCAGGTAGCCGTGCGCCACGATGCCGTCAAAGAAGGGGTTCGCGGCAGCAGCGACGGGGTCGGTGTGGGCGTAGAACGTGTCACCGGTGAACTCGGCGAAGCGCGCGATGTCCGCCTCGGTGACCTGGCGCGGCCCGGCCGTCAACGCATCGCCGATACGCAGCTCCTGGAGCGACTTGCGGAACGGGTGCACGTCGGTGAAGGTGCGCTCCGCACCCGGCGCCCACCGGCCGGTGATGGCGGTCAGCACCCGCGGGGATGCCTGAACGGCGGTGCGCTGCATGTGGTGGTGGACGCCGCGCAGGCCGCCCATCTCCTCACCGCCACCGGCGCGGCCGGGGCCGCCGTGGACCAGGGTGGGCAGTGGGGACCCGTGGCCGGTCGACTCCTTCGCATCGTCGCGATCGAGTACCAGCAGCCGGCCGTGCCAGGGAGCGAGCCCGAGGACGACCTCACGCGCCACCTCGGCGTCGGCCGTCGCTAGTGACCCGACGAGGCTGCCCCGGCCGCGCGCTGCCAGCGCGATAGCGTCGGCGACCGTGTCGTAGCCCAGCAGGGTGCTGACCGGACCGAAGGCCTCGACCTCGTGGGGCTCGGCCCGGTCGGCGTCCGCTTGGAGCAGCACGGGCGACATGAACGCGCCGAGCTCGGCGTCGGCATCGACGACCTCGACGTGCTCGGGGTCGCCGAACAGTACGCGGCCGGCGTCTGTCAGCGCCTTGAGCGAGCGGCGGACCTCGTCCCGCTGTTCGATCCCGGCCAGCGCACCCATGCGCACGTCGGGGTTCGACGGGTTGCCGATGGTGACGCGCTGCAGGCGCTCGACGGCGGCCTGTGCCACGTCGTCGAGCAGCGAGCTGGGGACGATGGCCCGCCGGATGGCGGTGCACTTCTGCCCGGCCTTGACCGTCATCTCAGTGGTCAAGCCCTTGACGAACAGGTCGAACTCGGGCGTGCCGGCGATCGCGTCGGGTCCGAGGATGGAGCAGTTCAGCGAGTCGGCCTCCGCGGTGAACCTGACGGCGTTGGCGAGCACCGCCGGGTGCGTGCGGAGCCTTGCTGCGGTGCTGGCCGAGCCGGTGAAGCCGACCGAGTCCTGCTCGGTGAGGTGTTCGAATAAGTCGCCGGCGCTGCCGGCGATCAGCTGCACTGACCCGGGCGGCAGCAGGCCGGACTCGACGACCAGCTCGATGAGACGGTGGGTCAGGTACGCGGTCGGGCTGGCCGGCTTGATCAGGCTGGGCACGCCCGCAAGGAAGGCGGGCGCCAGTTTTTCCAGCGGCCCCCAGACCGGGAAGTTGAAGGCGTTGACCTGGACGGCTACCCCCCGCAGCGGGGACCAGATGTGCTGGCCGAGGAAGGTGCCGCCGCGGCCGAGCGGCTCGGTGTCGCCGTCGAGCAGGACCGTGGCCGCCGGGAGCTCCCGCCGGCCCTTGCTGGCGTATGTGAGGAGCACGCCGAGGCCGCCGTCGACGTCGAACTTCGAGTCCCCGAGCGTGGCCCCGCTGCGCGCGGACAGGGCGTACAGCTCCTCCCGGTGCTCCCGCAGAAACGAGGCGAGCGCCTTCAGCAGAGCGGCCCGCTGGTGGAACGTGAGCTCCCGCAGGGCCGGCCCACCGACCCGCCGGCCGAAGTCCAGCGCGGACGCCATGTCGATCCCGGACGTCGAGAGCTGGCCGATCTCCTCACCGGTGACGGCGTCGAACATCGGCGCGCCCTCCCCGGAGGGACTGAGCCACGAGCCTTCGACGTAGCTGGGCAGAGCAGACATCTTGGGACCTCCAGTAGCAGGACTAACCGTCCGATCGTTCAGTTATTCTTGGCGGACAGAGTTGGCAAAGTCAATAGGGCTGGTTCTTCGCGCCGGCGACACGATCGCGGAGTTCCGGGGGCGCAGCCATCGGCTGGGTGACCGACCTGGCCGGTAGGGCGAGACAGGACGCCTGCCGTTCGGGCAGCCGGTCGCCGCCTCGGTCGCGATCATCACAGAGCAGGTCCGTCAGATCGAACGGGTCGCAGCGCAGTTGGTCCCTCATCTATTGAGCAGCGCCCTGCCGCCGAGATCCTGCATAGTCTTCCCGGACTCGGCCTCGGACTCAGACTCGGCCGGGTGCTCGCGGAGTTCGGCGACGACGCGGGCCGCTACGCCGACGCTAAAGCCCGCAAGAACTACGCCGCAGCGCGCCGATCACCGCACCTTCGGCCCCCGACGAGTCATCGCTCGCCCGCCACGCCCGCACTCAGCGGCTGGGCGACGCCTGTTACCAGTAAGCGTTCGCCAGCTTGCGCTGCTCCCCGCGCTCGAGCCTCTAGGACCACCACAGTGCCCAAGGCGACACGCACTATCAGGCGCTACGAGCCCTGGTAGTCGATAGTCGGCGTCCTGCCCGGCTGCCTTCAGCACACGACGTCCTAGAGGACGCCCACGGCCTGGCCGACCCAACAGGCCGAGGCACTCGACGCCGGTTGACACCTACCGACCGTGGCATGTCTAGACCTCGCCGAGGGCCGTCGTCGGCCGCTCCACGCAGTCGGCGATGAAGCGCAGGAAGCCGCCGGCGGCCGCACCGTCGCAGACGCGGTGGTCGAAGGACAGGGTGAGCTGGGTGATTTTCCGGATCGCCAGAGCGTCGTCGACCACCCAGGGCTTGCTGATGATTCGTCCGATGCCGAGGATGCCCACCTCGGGGTGGTTGATGATGGCAGCAGAGCCGTCGACACCGAACACGCCGTAGTTGTTGACGGTGAACGTCCCGCCGGTGAGGTCAGAGACGTGCAACCCGCCGACGCGGGCCGCCGCGGTCTGCGCCGCGATCGCCGCGGAGAGCTCGCGCGTGGTGAGCTGATGAGCGTTCTGGACGACCGGAACCACCAAACCGCGGTCGGTCTGAGCGGCGAAGCCGAGGTTGATGGCCGTGGGCAACACGATCTCGTCGTTCTCGACGCGCCCGTTCAATTCTGGGTGCCGGCGCAGGCCCACCACCGTGAACCGGGCGAGCAGGGCAAGGACGCTGACCGGCCGCTGGGGGTCGCGTGCGTTGAGCGCGGCTCTCGTGGCGAGCAGCTCGGTGGCGTCGACATCCACCCAGACCGTCGCTTCGGGGATTTCGCGGCGTGATCGGCTCAGCTTGTCGGCGACGACCTTGCGCAGTCCCCTGATAGGGATGCGCTGGTCAGCGGCATGGCCGTTCGACACGTAGGCGGGAACAGACTGAGGGCTGATCGACCGGGTGGTCGCCGGTTGAGATGCTGCGGGCTGCGATGGCTCGGGCCCGGAAGCTGTCGGCTGCGCAGGCACGGCCAGGGCAGCAGCACGGGAGATCTCTTGCTCGACGTCGGAGCGCATCACGACGCCCCCGCGACCGCTGCCGGTGATGGTGGCAATGTCGACCCTGGCGTCTCGGGCCAGCTTGCGGACCAGAGGTGAGATCACTGCGGGCGATGCCGCGGCCGAGACGGCTGCCGCTTCGGCCGGGATGGATGCTGCCGCGGCCGGGGGTGCTGACGTCGCGACCGGGGGCACCACCTTGCCCACGGGTAGGGCGGTGTGGGTGCGGCGGCCGCGCCGGCGTCGCGGGGTGAGTGCCGGGGTCCCGTACCCGATTAGCACGTTGCCGCTCGTCTCGCCTGTCGCTGCCTCGCTCGGCTGCGCCGTGAGCGCTCCGGGCTCGCGGAAGCCCTCGCCGGCGGCCGCCTGCTCCGCCGCGGTAACACCTATCAGCGGAGCGCCGACGTCGACGGTCTGGCCCTCGGTGGCATGCAGTGAGGAGACGACGCCGGCGAACGGGACGGGAACCTCGACGACGGCCTTTGCGGTCTCGACCTCGACCACGATCTGGTCAATCACGACGGTGTCGCCCACCTGCACGTGCCAGGAGACGACCTCAGCCTCGGTCAGCCCTTCCCCGAGGTCGGGCAACAAGAAATCAGGCACTGTCGTCGCCATCCAGGCGGTCATCCCACTGCAGACGGGCGACCGCGTCGAGCACGCGGTCGACGCTCGGCAGGTGGTGCTGCTCAAGCTTCGGTGGAGGGTAGGGGATGTCGTAGCCCGTCACCCGCAGGATCGGCGCGGCCAAATGGTGGAAGCACTGCTCGGTCAGCCGCGCAACGACTTCGGCTCCGTAGCCGCAGAAGCCCGATGCCTCGTGCATCACGACAGCGCGGCCCGTGCGGCGCACGGATGCGGTGACAGTGGCGTCGTCAAAGGGCGACAGGCTGCGCAGGTCGACGACCTCGATGTCCCATCCCTCCTCGGTCCCGGCCTCCGCCGCTTCGAGCGCGGTCGCGACGAGACCGCCGTACGTGATCAGGGTGACATCCGCGCCCAGGCGACGGATCACGGCCTGATCCAGCGCTGGGCCGTCAAGGGTGAGCACCGCCGTCTCCTTCGTCCAGTAGCGGCGCTTAGGCTCGAGGAAGATGACCGGATCGGGGCTGTCGATCGACTGCCGCAGCAACCGGTAGGCATCCTCTGGCGTCCCGGGCGTGACGACCCGCAGCCCTGGGGTGGCGGTGTAGTAGACCTCAGACGAGTCGCAGTGGTGCTCGACACCGCCGATGCCGCCGCCGTAAGGGATCCGTACCACGATCGGCAGCTCGGTGCGGCCGCGGGTGCGGTTGTGCAGCTTGGCGAGGTGGCTGGTGATCTGCTCGAACGCGGGGTAGGCGAAGGCGTCGAACTGCATCTCGACAACCGGACGCAGCCCGTTCATCGCCATGCCAATGGCCGAACCGACGATGCCCGCCTCCGCGAGCGGTGTGTCGAAGACGCGGTTCTCCCCGAAGCGAGCGGTGAGCTTGTCCGTGACTCGAAAGACGCCGCCGAGGGCTCCGACGTCCTCCCCGAAGACCAGAACCCGCTCGTCAGCCTCAAGCGCATCGGCCAGCGCCTGGTTGAGGGCACCAGCCATGCTGACCGAGGTGAGAAGCGGTGCGCCGGCCGGAGTGGACCGCTCGAGCGCCTGGGTCACGGCTGCTCGTCGACGTCGTGGAGCTCTGCTGTGTCGTGGAGCTCTGCTGTGCCGTCGAGCTCTGCTGTGCCGTCGAGCTCTGCTGCGAGCTCTGCCGCGAGTTGGGCCTGCTGTACGCGCAGGGTGGCCGTGGGCTGGGCGTAGACGTACTCGAACAGCTCGCTGGGGTCGTGCTCGACGTCGGCGTTCATCCGCTCGCGCAGGCTGGCCGCCTGTGTCTCCGCCTCAGCGGCGATCTGCTCCGCCGTGGCGTCGTCGAGCGTTGCGACGGCGCGCAGGTAGTGCTCCAGCCGGGCCAGGGGATCGCGGGCCAACCAGGTCTGCACCTCTGAGCCGAGCCGGTAGCGAGTTGCGTCGTCGGCGTTAGTGTGCGCCTCCATCCGGTAGGTCATCGCCTCGATCAGCGTCGGGCCGCCTCCGCCCGCCGCTGCTTTGATGGCCAAGCGGGTCGCGGCGTACACCGCGGCCGGGTCGTTGCCGTCGACGCGCATCGAGGCGACACCGTAGCCGATCCCCTTGTGCGCCAACGACGGCGCGGCGCTCTGCTTGGACAGGGGAACGCTGATCGCATAGCCGTTGTTCTGCACCAGGAAGACGACGGGCGAGTTCCACACGGCGGCGAAGTTCAGCGCCTCGTGGGTGTCGCCCTCGCTCGTGGCGCCATCGCCGAGCATCGCCAGCGCGACGGTGTCCTCGCTTTTGATTTTTGCGGCGTGCGCGAGCCCTACGGCGTGCAGCGTGTTGGTCGCCAGCGGCGTGCACTGCGGCGCGACCCGGTGCAGGTAGGGGTCGTAGCCGCAGTGCCAATCGCCCTTGAGCAAGGCCAGGACCTCGACCGGGTCGACCGAGCGGGCAACCACCGCCATCGAGTCGCGGTAGGTGGGAAAGAGCCAGTCCTGCTCCCGCATCGCAAGTGTCGCGCCGATCTGGCAGGCCTCCTGGCCGCGGGAGGAGGGGTACACCGCGAGCCGGCCCTGCTTGGTAAGCGCGGTGGCCTGGGTGTCGAAGCGTCTGCCGAGCACAATCCCGCGGTACAGCGCCAGCAAGACCTCAGGCTCGGGCATCGTCAGCGTTATCTCGTCCGCCAGCTCGCCGTCAGCCGTGATCAGGGCCATCGGGGTGTCGGAGGGAAGGAGTTGGCGCGGTGCCGCCGTGGTTGGCGTTGTCGTTGACCTTGTGGCCGGCGTCGGGGAGATGAGCGAGGTCATGGCCTGCCTCTCGTGCAGAGGAACTCTTCGGTATTGTGCTGCCTGAAAGGACCAACTCTCTAGCGTCCGCGCGAGAAGTCAGACTGATGGGCCCGCAGTGAGGTGTTTGCTGGACGTTCGGCTGACCTGGCCAATCTGGGCGCCGCCTGCCGTGGACGTCGTGCATCACCAACGACGAGAAGCCCGGATGCCAACGCTGCCCCCACAGGAGAGCCCTCCCCTGCCGGACCGCGCCTGCGCGAGGCCCTTGTGGGCATCCCGACCTGCGCGGCGGGCCGAGCACTGACTGACACACGCGCATGGCCCGGCCGAGCGGGTGGCGCGGGACGAGGCGCAATCCCCTGCAGACGGGAGCGCTTATCAACAGCACCGACGCGCGCACGGTGCTCTTCGCCGTCGTGGCCGGCGCGTGACGTCCACTGATCGGGACGCGAGGTGCTCGGCTGGGACGACGGGCAGGTTCGCGCACGCACCCGCCGTATCGGGCGCACCCTGCGCAAGCGATCTCTGCGGTGGCGCTTGGCAGGTGGTGTGACGAGTCAGCAAGCGGCCCTCGACCTACCGAGTGGCGGCCAAAGCGCTCGCCGATTGCCTTACTCAGGCCTGCGCGTCCTCCGACGACATGCCAGGCCGACGCCGGGTCGGCTATCGGCGCGGGGGAATTGCCACGTCAACGGTTTTCAAGGTCCTCGAAGATCAGAAGGGTGCGGGTGGACAGTACGCCCTTCATGTCCTGCAGATGGTCAAGAACCACCCGTCTCAGGGCGTCGTTGTCGATGGTCCGTACTAGGAGCATCACGTCCACGTCGCCGCCGACCAGCGCCATGTGCTTGACCTCCGGGACCCGGCGGAGCCGGTCCGCCAGGTCCCGCCACGAGTTCTGCCGGATCGTCAGGGCAACGTAGGCCGAGGTCGTGAGGCCGACACGGGCTGGGTCTACCAGCGCGGTGAATCCGATCAGCACGCCCGTGGTCCTGAGTCGCTCCACGCGGCTGTAGGCGTTCGCCCGGCTGATGCTCGCTCGTGCGGCCAGCGCGCTCACGGACAGCCGACCGTCGCGGGTCAGTTCCTGCAGCAGCCGCCGATCAATCTCGTCGACCTGGCTGGTAACCCGTCCAGGTCCCCCGGCTCCGACAGCTATGATCCTGGACAATTCGGCTCCTCCTGGTCCGATGCCTCAACGGAAGTGCTCGATCTGACGCCCATTAGGCAACTGCGTGGTCACACGCCATCGTGCCTGAGACAATTTGACTGGACGACCCGTGTGACTGAGCAGTCGGTCTACAGTTCGCCCCTTGTGGAGCCGCATCCCTACCTGCCGCGGCCCGACTGCCCTTCGAGCCCGACGGGCTCGAGGTGGGCGTGCCCTACGAGCAGGCCCGCGTGCTCGTCCTTCCCCCCCGTCGTCCACCGGCTGGCCAGACGGGTCGATGGCTCTGGCCGAGGTGGCGCTGCACCGCGGTCAACCTTCCCCGCTGACTATGGGTCGGCGACCTCGATGGTGGGGCACAGGCGGTGCGGACGTGTGTGCGGAGCCAGGCGTGGGCGGCGTCGGTGTCGTACCGGTGATGCCAGGCCACTGGCCGCGGGGGTAGCGGTGCTAGCCATGGTCATCGGCGTCGGTGGCAGGTTGAACGGTAGGGGCGGGTCTCCAGGCCGAGAGATATGCACGTGCGTTGACACAACTGCTCGCCGACCACGACGACCAAGTCGGTGCGCGCCACCAGATCGAGAGCGGCTATCTGGTGGGCAGGGAGGCCAGGACTCGGCGGTGCAGGCCGCGAGCACAACCACCATCAGACCGGGCGCGGCAGGCTCGGCGACGACTCCCATTGCCGGCCTCCACCGGGAGTGTCCGCTGCTCGCCTTCGCCGGGAGCAAGCCGCCGCAGCTCGTAGTCCGCCAGCAGCACGCGCACCTGAGGGGCACCGGCGTGCTCGAGCAGGTGATACAGCGGCCCCAACAGCAGCACCACGTTCACCGAGGCGTCCGGCTGATCAAGGTGGCGGGCGTCGCCGACCCCGGCGGTGACGCCCGCGATGCTCGCCGCCTGCGCGACATGTGCCGGGACGAGGTCGACCACATGCGTCCGGTAGCCGCTCTCGGTCAGCCAGCGGGCGCGCACCCCCCGTCCCGCCGCCGACGTCGAGCACCCAGGCCGGCGCCGGCGGCAGGTACCGCTCGAGCAGCTCACGGGTTCTGGCGAGCTCCAGCCGGCCGTGCGGGCTCATCCGCAGCCGGTCGTCCTCGGCGTAGCGCGAGGTGTAGAACGCGAACAGGTCCGGCTCCGGTCCACAGGTCACCATCGGATCATCGTCGCCGACCCAGCCTGGC